>Ga0207789_1000009_pt1 | contig 304921 bp, 274 predicted proteins | sample HigsolmetaGSP12D_FD_184840 | JGI IMG/M metagenome (GOLD analysis project Ga0207789, IMG submission 184840) | High solid enriched microbial communities from the Joint BioEnergy Institute, USA - SP1-2-D (SPAdes) | ecosystem: Engineered > Bioreactor > SSF (Solid state fermentation) > Aerobic >... | reverse complement strand
ACGGTTCCAAGAGGCCCGTCTCACCGGGCGGCACAAGTCAGGAACGTAATGGGGAACGTGGGGAACGCCTTCCCGCTGGACCGCTTGGAATTTCAGCGGTTCATGATCCGTTAATGTTAACGGGATGTTTACCATAATCAGCAGAATTTGACCCACCGGCAGGATTGCGCAGGACGTGCCTGCGGCAGCGCAGTGGGATCACCATGGCACAGACCGCCCCCTGGAGTGTGAAGGGCATCGACCCGCAGGCGCGGGATGCAGCCAAGGAGGCGGCGCGCAAGGCGGGAATGACGCTCGGCGCATGGCTCAGCAACGTCATCGCCGACCAGGCAGCGGAGGGCCACACGGCCCCGGCCGCGCCGGAGCGTGATTCGCTCGCCGAAGTCAGCGCGCGCCTCGAACGGTTTGCCCGCGAGCACACGCAGACCGCCATCCCGCCGCGCCACAACAGCGCCGACGACATGCCGAGCCTCGACGAGATCGTCGCGCGCGTCAGCGAGCGCAGCCTCGCCGAGACACGCGCCGCCGCGGCCCGCACGGCAAGCGCGCTCGATGCCGTCGCCCGCTGGATGGAGCGCACTGAATCCCAGATGGAGCAGAGCACGCGCGCGATGGCCGAGCGGCAGGACGAGACCGCCGTCGCCATCGGCAAGGCGCTGCTCGCCATCGGCCAGCGGCTCGACGAGATCGAGCGGCACCTCTCCACCGACAAGGCTCCCGCCGCCGTCTCGCGCTGGCACGAGGACGCGGACGCGCTGCGCAATGCGCTCGACGATGTCGGGGAGCGGCTCGAGGCCGTGGCCAGGGCCGGACAGACGGCCGGTGAGCCGGCATCCTTCGGCACGCTCGTCTCGGAGGAGCAGGCCGCCCGCCGTCGGCTCGAGGTGGCCATTGCCGAGATCCGCCGCCGCCAGCGCGAACTCGACGACGGTCCGTCGCTCGGCGAGCGCTTCGCCGCCATGAGCCGCCGGCTCGAGGAGCGCCCGCGTCGCAGCCCCGCGCCCGCGACGCGCGGGACGGCACCCGCCCGGTCGGGCGCCGACGAGGCCATCGTCGCGCGTCTGGAGACCCTGTCGCGCAAGATCGACGAGGCGCTGCGCCCAGTGGCGGAAATGCCGATCGGCGACGTCCTCGCCCGTCTCGATCGCCTCGACGAGCGTCTGGAGCGCCCCGCGCCGGATCTCGCGCGCATCGAAAGCATGATCCATGCACTGACGGCGCGCATCGAGGAGATACGCACCGCCGAGATGGACACCACCGGGCTCGATGCCCTGGAACGGCAGATCGGCCAGCTCGCGGCCCGGATCGATGCGGCCCAGGCCACGCCGGCTGCGGCCGACCGAGAGCAGATCGAGCAGGGCATGGCCTCGCTCGAGCGGACGATGGCCGACCTCCTCGCCGACATGCGCCGCCAGCTGCGCGAGGAGATGCGCGAGCTGCAGGACGGCACGGCTGCGGCCATCGAGCAGGCGGCCCAGCGTGCGGCCGAGGCGGCCCGCAACGCCCTGCCCGAGGCCTACGAGGCAGTGCCGGCCGAGATCGGCCAGCTCAAGCGTGATCTCGCCGAGCTGAGAACGACCCAGGCCACCAGCGACCTGCGGACCCAGGACACGCTGGAAGCCGTGCATGAGACGCTGGAGCGGATCGTGGACCGGCTCGCCCAGCTCGAGGAGGACATGCTCGAGGGGCGCCCCGCCCCCGCCGCCGCAGCGCCATCCGAGGACGAGCCGGAGGAGTCGGCCGCCTTCGAGGACCTACGCGCCAGCCTCGATGCCCTGCTCAGGGCCAACGAGCCCTCTCGCAGCCGCATCGACGAGGCCGTCCCGCCGGCACGCCCCGCGGAGGCCGACGCGCCCGCGCCCGTCGTCCGGCAAGCGGCCGAGCCCGTGCCGCCCGCCGAGGGCGAGGCGAAGCCGGCCGCGCCGGCCTTCGAGGAGGCTCCCGCCGCGACGGTCAAGGCGAGCTTCATCGCTGCCGCCCGGCGAGCGGCGCAGGCGGCAGCGGCCGAGACGGCCGCCGCCCTGCCGGACGCGGCCGCACAGCCCACGGCGGGCGAAGCCCCGGCCAAGACCGCCGAGGACCCGGTCCGCGCACTGAGGGCCGAGCCGCGGCCGACGGCGGCGACCCGACGCAAGGCCGGCGCCTCGCCGGTGGCACGGCTGAGGGACGGCGTTGCCGCCCGGCGCAAGTCGCTGCTGATCGGCCTGGCAGCCATCGTCATCGCCGTCGGCGCCGCGCAGGTGCTGAGCGGCCTCGCCGGCAAGTCGCCTTCCACGGGGGAGACCGAGCCGGCTGCCCACGACACCGTCGCCCCCGCGACGCGGGAGGAAGCGGCAGCGCCTTCGGCCCCACCCGCCGAGGCCGCAGCCGAAACGGCGGACCTGTTCAATCCCTTCGCCGCTACCCCCCTCCCGCTCGACAATGATCCGCCGACGACCGGCTCGATCCCGTCCTCACCGCCGGCCCCGGCGGTTCCGGACAGTCCCCCGGCGGCCCCCGAGCCGGAACGGGATTCGCAGGTTAAGGAAAGCCTGCACACCCCCCTATTCATCCCGCCGACCTACGTCGCCGACCTGCCGGCGGAGGGTCTGCCCGCACCGCTGCGCAAGGCCGCCGCTGCCGGCGATGCTGCCGCCGTCTACGAGGTCGCGAGTCGCCTCGCCGAAGCCCGTGGCGTGCCCCGCGACATGGCCAGGGCTGCACGCCTGTTCGAGGCGGCAGCGACGGGCGGCCTCGTGCCGGCGCAGTACCGCATCGCCAGCCACTACGAGAAGGGCATCGGCGTCACCCGCGACGTTGCTACGGCGCGCATGTGGTACGAGAAGGCCGCCGAAGCCGGCAATGCCAAGGCCATGCATAACCTCGGTGTCCTCTATGCCGAGGGCATCACCGGCAAGCCGGACTACGAGACGGCCATAAAGTGGTTCCGCAAGGCAGCCGAGCTCGGCGTGCGCGACAGCCAGTTCAACCTCGCCGTGCTGCTGGCGCGCGGCCTCGGCACCGAGCGTGACCTCGTTGCCGCCTATACCTGGCTGTCGGTGCTCGCCCGCGACGGCGACAAGGATGCGGCCGCCAAACGCGACGAGCTGGCCCGCAGCCTGACGGCGAGCGAACTGGCCGTCGGCAAGGAGGCGGTCGCCCGCTGGAAGCCCAAGATGCAGGACCCGGCCGCCAACGAGGTGCCCACGGGCGGCTGGGAAGAAAGCGCCAGCGCGCCCGCGCCGGCACCGCAACAGCCGTCCGGCAAGGTCTCGCGCCTGTGAGGGCGCCGCGCGGCAGCGGCGCGGCGCACGGCACAACGGCGCCCCTGTCATGCCTTGGTTTTGACCCCACGTTAAGGGACGCTCCCCTAGACTGACGCAGCAGCCGCGTGCCGACGGCCCGCGGCCGCTGTCGCATTCGACGAGCGCCGAGTCCCGTGCCGTGCACATCTACCTGCCCATCGCCGAAATGTCGGTCAACATGTTCACCCTCCTCGCCATGGGGGCGGCGGTAGGCTTCATCTCGGGCATGTTCGGCGTCGGCGGCGGGTTCCTGATGACGCCGCTCCTGATCTTTCTCGGCATTCCGCCGGCGATCGCGGTCGCCACGCAGACGGCACAGATCACAGCCTCCTCCGTCACCGGCACCCTCGGCTACTGGCGGCGCAAGGCGCTCGACTTCAAGCTGGGCGGCGTGCTGGTGGCGGGCGGCTTCGTCGGCACCCTGCTCGGCGTGTGGTTCTTCAATGTCATGAGCCGCCTCGGGCAGCTCGAGTTCATCATCGTCATCAGCTACGTGACGCTCTTCGGCATCATCGGCTCGCTGATGCTGGCCGAGAGCCTCAAGGCCATCTGGGCCACGCGCCGTGGCGTTGTACCGCGCTCGCGCCGCTCGGGCGAACATCCCTGGTATCTCGGCCTGCCGTGGAAGATGCGGTTTCACCGCTCGCAGCTCTACGGCAGCGTCATTCCCATCGTCACGCTCGCGATGCTCATCGGCTTCGCGGGTGCGGTGCTCGGCATCGGCGGCGGCTTCATCCTCGTTCCGGCGCTCATCTATCTCTTCCGCATCCCCGCCGCCGTGGTGGTCGGCACGTCACTGTTCCAGATCCTCTTCACGATGATGGCGGCGACGCTGCTGCACGCCATCACCAACCAGTCGGTCGACGTGGTGCTGGCGATGCTGCTCATCATCGGCGGCGTCATGGGCGCGCAGTTCGGCGCCCGGGCGGGGCAGAACCTCAAGGGCGAATCGTTCCGCCTGCTGCTCGCCATCCTCGTCCTCGGCGTCGGCATCCGCTTCGCCATCGACATCGTGGTGGAACCGCAGGATCCCTTCTCGCTCGTCACCGTGGGAGCACGGCCATGACGGCGATGCGGCTCCCGCAGATGGCATCGTCCTGGCTGCTTGTCGGCGCGGCCGCCGCGCTCGCGGGGCTCCTCGCCTCGCTCGCCCCGGCTGCGGCGGAGACGCTCATCCTGTCCCTCTCGACGCACCGTGTCGCCATCACCTCCACCTATACGGGCTCGTCCATCGTCGTCTTCGGCGCCATCGAGCGGGACGAGCGCACGGTTGCGCGGGCGGCGCCCTACGACATCGTCATCACCGTGCGCGGGCCGCGCCGCACCACGATCGTGCGCGAGAAGGAGAAGGTGGGGCCCCTCTGGCTCAACACGTCGCAGCGGCGCTTCGTGGACCTGCCGACCTATCTCGCCGTCCTCTCCTCGCGGCCCATCGGCGAGATCGCCGGCGGGCCCTTCCTCACGCGCTACCGCCTGGGCCTCGCCATGCAGATCACGGCGCCGGGCATGGAACAGATCGTGAGCGAGGAGCCGTTCCGCGACGCGCTGCTCAGGCTCAAGAAGGAGCAGCGGCTATTCGCCGAGGATCCGCGCGGCGTCACCTTTCTCACGCCAACGATCTTTCGTGCGCCCATCACGCTGCCCGCCGTCGCCCCCACGGGCAACTACGACGTCGAGGTGGCGCTGTTCGTGGACGGCGCGCAGCTCGCCCGCCAGACCACCAACTTCGAGGTGGTGAAGACGGGTTTCGAGCAGGCAACGGTCACGCTCGCCCACGACCACGCCATCCTCTACGGCCTCGGCGTCGTCATCATGGCCGTCGTCTTCGGCTGGCTGGCGACAGTCATTTTCCGCCGGGACTGACGCTCAGTCCGGCAGCAGCAGGGGCCAGCCGATGGCGTAGAGCCGCTGGCCCAGCACAAGCGCCGTCACGCCGTCGGGAAAGAGCGGCCGGAAGGCCACGTCACGCAGGTTGAGCCCGCCCGTCAGCGCGCCAAGCGCCGGCATGACGATGCGACGCGCCCCGGCAGCGAAGCAGCGCCGGCGCACGGAGCGGCCAGTGAGCCGGACCCTGGCAGCCGGATGCAGGTGGCCGACGATCTCCGCCGTGCCGTTGTCCCCGGGCGCGTGCCGCAGCACCACGTCGGCAAGGCGCAGCTCCGCCGCACGCTCCCCGCCGGCGGCGCGCGGCACCTCGGGGTCGTGGTTGCCCGTCACCCACAGCCAGTCGCGCCCGCTCTGCAGCGCCGCAAGCGCCTCGCGATCGCGCACCTCGAGGCGGGCATGGGCACCGGCATCGTGGAAGCTGTCGCCGAGCGCGACGACGGCGCGCGGCGCGTAGCGGGCGACGAGGCGCGCCACGACGGCAAGCGTGGCGCGCGTGTCGTATGGCGGCAGGAAAACGCCACGCCCCGCAAAGGAGGAGGCCTTCTCCAGGTGCAGGTCGGCGACGACGAGCATCCCCTCGTCCGGGATGAAGAGCGCGCCGGCAGGGTCGGCGACGAGATCGAGGCGCCCGAGGCGCAGCACCTGCGCCTCGCCCGCCGGGATAGCCTCGCCACCCATCGCGTTCACCGCATCGCCTCTTCCATCATCGCCGCCTCGGCCTCGGCCAGCATATGCTCGGCCGCCTCGCCGTAGACCATCTCGCGGCCAATCTCCAGCATCACCGCCACCGACAGCGGCGAGAGGTGATCGAGCGGCGCATGCACGATTCGCCCGGCCACGCGCACCAGCATATCGCCGAGCCTCCGCACGTCGAGCAGCCCCGTTGCGGCATCGGCGCGCGCCGCACGCAGGAGGACGTGGTCGGGCTCGTGCCGGCGCAGCACGTCGTAGACGAGATCGGTCGACATGGTGACCTGCCGGCCGGTCTTCTCCTGCCCCGGAAAGCGCCGCTCGATCATGCCCGCGATGATGGCGCAATGGCGGAAGGTGCGCTTCATCAGCGCCGATGCCGCCAGCCAGTCCTCCAGGTCGTCGCCGAGCATGTCGGGGGCGAAGAGATCGGCGAGCGACAGCCGCCCCTGGGTGACGGCGAGGCCGATGTCCGCGGTGCCCCAGGCGGCGAGGCCATAGTCGTTGGCAACGAAGCCGAGTGGCCTCAGCCGCGCCCGCTCCAGGCGGCGCGTCAGCAGCATGCCGAGTGTCTGGTGCGCGAGCCGCCCCTCGAAGGGATAGGTGACGAGATAGTAGCGCCCGCCGCGCGGAAAGGTCTCGACCAGCAGCTCCCCCGGTCGCGGCAGGCGCGACTTCATCTTCTGCGCCATCAGCCAGTTGGCCACAGGCTTCGGCAGACGGTGCCAGTCGTCGGGGTTGGCGATCATGTGGCGCACGCGGCTGGCCAGGAAGCTCGACAGGGGAAACTTGCCGCCGGCATAGGAGGGAACCTTCGGGTCCGTGCCCGCCGCCGTGCGCGAGGCGATAACCTCGTTCTCGTGGATGCCCTCGAAGCGCAGCACCTCGCCGGCGAAGACAAAGGTATCGCCCGGCGTCAGCCCCTCCGCGAAATATTCCTCGACCTCGCCCAGCACGCGCCCGCCGCGCACCACGGTCATGCCGCCCGCCCGGCGCGGGCGGGCGAGGCGCACGCGCAGCATCGGCTCCTCGACGATGGTGCCCACGTTGAGCCGGTACTGCTGGGCGACGCGCGGGTTGGCGACGCGCCACAGCCCATCCTTGCCCCGCACGATCCGCGCGAAACGCTCGTAGCTCCTCAACGCGTAGCCGCCGGTGGCGACGAAGGCCACGACGTCGTCGAAATCCCGCCGCGACAGGCCGGCATAGGGCGCTGCGCCGCGTACCTCCTCGTAGAACGCATCGGCGTCGAACGGCCCGGCGCAGGCCCGGCCCAACACGTGCTGGGCGAGCACCTCGAGGGCGCCGGTGCGCGCATCCGGCGTGTCCTGTGCCGCCTCGGCGACGGCATCGAGCGCCGCCCGGCATTCCAGCACCTCGAAGCGATTGGCCGGAACGAGGAAGGCCTTCGACGGCTCGTCGAGACGGTGGTTGGCGCGGCCGATGCGCTGCATCAGCCGGCTCGCCCCCTTGGGCGCACCAACATTGATGACGAGATCCACGTCGCCCCAGTCGATGCCGAGGTCCAGCGTGGACGTGCAGACGACGGCCTTGAGCCGCCCCTCGGCCATCGCTGCCTCGACGCGCCGCCGCTGGCCCGCATCGAGTGAGCCGTGGTGCAGCGCGATGGCGAGGCCGTCGTCGTTCAGCCGCCACAGCTCCTGGAAGACGAACTCGGCCTGCATGCGCGTGTTGACGAAGACGAGCGACAGGCGATGGTCGCGGATCGCCCGGTAGATCTCTTCCATCGCGTGCAGCGCCGTGTGGCCGGCGAGCGGCGGGGCGAGACGACTCTCGAGGATGCCGATGTGCGGACGCGCGCCCTCCTTCACGGTAATGATGTCCGGCGCGGCAACGCCCGCGCGCTGCGGGACGAGATAGCGCGCCAGCACCTCCGGCTCCCGCACCGTGGCCGAGAGGCCGACCGTCGTCACCTGCGGCGCGAGCGCGAACAGCCGCATGAGGCCGAGCGACAGCAGGTCGCCGCGCTTGGAGGTGACGAGCGCATGCAGCTCGTCCAGCACCACCCGTCGCAGGCTGGCGAAGAACGTCTCGGCCTCCCGATGGGCCAGGAGCAGCGCGAGCTGCTCGGGCGTCGTCAGGAGGATGTGGGGCGGGCGGGCAATCTGCCGTGCGCGCTTGTGGGCCGGCGTGTCGCCAGTGCGCGTCTCGATCTTCACCGGCAGCCCCATCTCCGTCACCGGCGCCTCGAGGTTGCGCGCGATGTCGACGGCGAGCGCCTTGAGCGGCGAGATATAGAGCGTGTGGAGGCCGGCCCGGTCCGGCGCCTGCGCCAGCTCGACGAGGCTCGGCAGGAAGCCCGCGAGCGTCTTGCCGGCGCCGGTCGGCGCCACGAGCAGGGCAGAGCGGCCCGCCCGTGCGCTCGCCAGCAGGTCGAGCTGGTGCCGGCGCACGTGCCAGCCACGCCCGGCGAACCAGGCGGTGAAGGCAGGCGGCAGGGCAGCCGCAGTGGGCACAGCAGCAGGCTCGGTCACGCCCAAGAGGTAGCGAGTCGCGGGCGATCCGTCACCTCGCCATCAGGCGCCTTCGCCGGGCTTCGCTGCGGCGAGGACCACACCCTCGACTGGCTTGCCGGCGTCGTGCCGCAAGACGGCGGGCTGGCACCGGACGGTCTCGAGGCCGGCATCGGCGAGCAGCCCCTGCAGGTGCCGGGTGCCGTGCGCGAAGCGCATGTCCTCGCCGAGCACACAATCCACCGACCCATCGGCGGCGGCCTGGGTGGTGAAGAGGAAAAGGCCACCGGGAGCGAGCACCCGGGCCGTGGCGGCGATCACGGGGGCGAGGTCGCCGATGTAGATCACGACGTCGGCCGCAAGCACCAGATCGGCGCTGCCCGGCGCCTCCGCCTCCAGAAATGCGGTGAGCTCGGCCACCGCGAGCCGGTCGTAGCAGCCGCGCCGGCGTGCCCGGTCCACCATGCGCGGAGAAAGGTCGCAGCCGGCGAGAACGTCGACGTGAGGACGCACCACCTCGCCCATCAGCCCCGTGCCGCAGCCGAGGTCGAGCCCGTGGCGGAAGCGCGGCTCGCGGCCGCGCTCGCGGCACAGGTCGAGGAGCGTCTCGCGGAGAAGCTCCGGCCCACGGTAGGCCAGCTTCTCGCGCAGGTGGGCGTCGAACTGCCCGGCATATTCGTCGAACAGCGCCCGCACATAACCGACGGACATGGCGTTTTCCGCCGGCAGGGCCCCGAGGCGGGCGAGACGAAGCCCCGCCCCCAGCTCGTCGTCGGGAGAAAGCTTCAGGGCCGTCGCGAAGGCCTCACGCGCCTCGTCGGTGCGGCCAAGCGCAGCGAGCGCGTCGCCGAAGCCGACCCAGGCCGGCGCCCACTCCGGCACCTGGCGAACCGTGTCGGCAAGGAGATCGGCCGCGGCCTGCCAGTCCTTCTCCTCCATCAGCGTCTTGGCAAAGGTATAGCGTCTGTCGACGATGAGATCGCCGGAAGTGGTCAGCTTCGTTAGCTGCATGGATGGCGAGAAACGTGATGAGGAAGGCGCGGGAAAAAAAGCCTGCGCCCGGCTTCCGTCAAGGGGAAAGTGAGGGCCTCGGGAGCCGCCGGCTTAAAGAGCGCGCGGCGAGCGACTATCTTCGTTTCATGCAGGCGCGCGACATCCTCTCACTGACCCCGGCCGGGCTCTATTGTCCTCTCGCGGATGTCCACATCGACCCGCTGCGCCCGGTGCCGCGCGCGCTGATCACGCACGGACATTCCGACCATGCCCGTGCCGGACACGGCGCCGTGCTGGCGACGGCCGAGACGCTCGCCATCATGGCCGCGCGCTACGGCGAAAGCTTCTGCGGCTCGGCGCAGGCGGTACGCTATGGCGAACGGGTGACGCTCGGCCCGGTGGGCGTCACCTTCCTGCCGGCGGGCCACGTGCTCGGGTCGGCGCAGATCCTTCTCGAGGCGGGCGGCCTGCGCGTCGTCGTCTCGGGCGACTACAAGCGCGCCGGCGATCCGACCTGCCCCCCTTTCGAGCCCGTGCGCTGCGACGTCTTCATCACCGAGGCGACCTTCGGCCTGCCCGTCTTCCGCCATCCAGACGCCGGCGGCGAGATCGACAAGCTGCTGCGCTCGCTCGCGCTCTTTCCCGAACGGGCGCATCTCCTCGGCGCCTACCCGCTCGGCAAGGCGCAGCGGCTCGTCGCCCTCATGCGCCAGCGCGGCTACGACCGGCCGGTTTATCTGCACGGGGCCATGGAGCGGCTGATGCAGCTCTACGAAGCCTTTCGCATCCCTCTCGGCGACCTGCGGCGGGTCGAGCCCGGCAGCCGCGAGAGCCTCGCTGGCGCGGTCGTGCTGTGCCCGCCGGGCGCGCTGCAGGACCTGTGGGCGCGGCGCTTCCCCGACCCCGTTACCGCCTTCGCTTCGGGCTGGATGCGCGTGCGCGCCCGCGCCCGCCAGCGCGGCGTCGAACTGCCGCTCGTCGTCTCGGACCACGCCGGCTGGGATGAACTGTGCAGCACGATCCGCGAGACCGGCGCATCCGAGGTCTGGGTGACGCACGGGGCGGAGGAGGCGCTGGTGCACTGGTGCACGCGGGAGGGGCTCGCGGCACGGCCCCTCCACATGCTCGGCTACGGCGACGACGAGGCAGAGGCGGAAGCCGTCGCGGAGACGGCCGGCGCGGAGCCTGCGGCATGAACCACTTCGCCGAGCTGCTCAACCGGCTTGCCTTCGAGCCACGCCGCAACGCCAAGCTGCGGCTGATGGAGGACTTCTTCCATACCACGCCGGACCCGGAGCGCGGCTATGCTCTCGCCGCCCTCACCGGCGGCCTGTCCTTCCGCAACGCCAAGCCCGGCCTAGTGCGCGCGCTCATCGCAGAGCGGACCGACCCGGTGCTCTTCGCCCTTTCCTATGACTATGTCGGCGACCTGTCGGAGACCGTCGCCCTCATGTGGCCCGCGCCCGCACCCGGCGGCGCCGGGCACAACGCTGCGCCGCCGCGCCTCTCTGACGTGGTCGAGGGCCTGTCCCAGACGGCGAAGACGGAGCTGCCCGGCCTCATGGCGCGCTGGCTTGACGCGCTCGACGAAACCGGGCGATGGGCGCTGCTCAAGCTCATCACGGGCTCGCTGCGCATCGGGGTCTCGGCCCGCCTGGCCAAGACAGCCGTCGCGGCCCTTGGCGGCGTCGATCCCAACGCGGTGGAAGAGCTGTGGCACGGGCTCTCCCCGCCCTACGAACCGCTCTTCGCCTGGCTCGAAGGCCGGGCGGAACGACCGGAAAGCCTCGTCGTCGCGCCCTTTCGCCCGCCGATGCTGTCACACCCGCTCGACGAGGAGGAATTCTCCCGCCTCGACCCGGCCGATTTCTGCGCGGAATGGAAATGGGACGGCATCCGCATCCAGGCCGTGCGCGAGCTGACGGCCGACGGGCGGCGCGTGGTGCGCCTCTATTCCCGCACCGGCGAGGACATCACCGCTTCATTCCCCGACCTGTGCGAGGACCTCCTGGCGCAGGAGGCCTTCGTCGGCACCATCGACGGGGAGCTCCTCGTCCTGCGCGCCGGGCGCGTCGAGAGCTTCAACGTCCTGCAGCAGCGCCTGAACCGCAAGGCGATCACCCCGCGCCTGATGCAGGAATTTCCGGCGCATATCCGCGCCTACGACCTGCTTGCCGAAGGCGGGGAGGATCTGCGCCCCCTGCCCTTCGTCGAGCGGCGCCGGCGGCTCGAGGCGCTCGTCGCCCGCCTCGCCGGCCGGCGCGTGGACATCTCACCGCTGGTGCCCTTCGCAAGCTGGGAGGAGCTGGCCATGGCGCGCGCCCGTCCGGGCGAGGCGGGCGCCGGCATCGACGCCGAGGCCGTCGAGGGTGTCATGCTCAAGCGCCGCGACAGCCCCTACGTGCCGGGCCGGCCCAAGGGCCTGTGGTACAAGTGGAAGCACGATCCGCACCTCGTCGACGCGGTGCTGATGTATGCCCAGCGCGGCCACGGCAGGCGCTCCTCCTACTATTCCGACTACACCTTCGGCCTGTGGCGCAGCGGGCCCGAAGGGGACGAGCTGGTGCCCGTCGGCAAGGCTTATTTCGGCTTCACCGACGAGGAGCTGAAGGAGCTCGACCGCTTCGTGCGGCGCGAGACGGTCAACCGCTTCGGCCCGGTGCGGGAGGTGATCCACACGGGCGAGCGTGGCCTGGTGCTCGAGGTCGCCTTCGAGGGGGTGCAGCAGTCAACGCGCCATAAATCCGGCATCGCCATGCGTTTTCCCCGCATCAACCGCATCCGCTGGGACAAACCGCCGCGCGAGGCCGATCGTCTCGACACTCTCGCCCGCCTCCTGCCGCGCGGGGAACGGGCGACGACGAAGGCAGGGAAGACATGACGCAACGCGAAGCCATTGAAACGACGCCCCTCTTCGCCGGCCCCGTGACGCGCCACGCCAGCGCGCGCCTTCTGGTGCGCACGCGCGGGCCCGGCTTCACCGACATCACCCAGGCGATCCGGCGCTGGCTGGCCACGAGCGGGATCGCGGACGGCCTCCTCACCGTCTTCTGCCGCCACACCTCCGCCTCGCTGACCATCCAGGAGAACGCCGACCCGGACGTGCGCACTGATCTTGCGGCAGCGCTCGAGCGCCTCGCACCGCGCGGGGAAAGCTACGTGCATGCCATCGAGGGGCCGGATGACATGCCCGCCCATATCCGCACCATGCTGACCGACACCGCGCTTGCCGTGCCCATCGTCGCCGGGCGGCTCGCGCTCGGCACGTGGCAGGGCATCTATCTCATCGAGCACCGCGACCGGCCGCATGCGCGGGAGGTGATCGTCACGGCGTCCGGCGCGGCTCAGGACGACGCGAGCGCCTGACCGGCGGCGGCACCCCGCGCGCGCGACAGCGCAAGGCCGAGCGCCATCACCACAACCGCCCATGCCGCCGCCCACAGGGGTGCCGCATCGCCCAGCGCCCCTACAGCGCGGGCGAGCGCCGGCGAACCCGCAACGAGCGAGGGCAACAGCGCAGGCAGCTCAGCCACGGCCACGATCGCCGCCGCGCCGAGGATGGCGAGCGCGGCCGTCCATCCCCGCCCGCCGGGCAGCAGCGCAAAGGCAAGCCCCGGCAGAAGGGCCGCCGCCGAGACGCCGAGAAGCAGGTTTACGGCCACGGCCGGGGCGATGCCCCCCGCCAGCGGAATGGCGGCCGCGGCGCCCCCCAGGGCGGCGAGGACAGCGAGCCGCGCGATGATGGTCTTGCGCGCCGTGGAGGCGCGCGGTGCGACGACCCGGTAGACATCGCGCGACAGGACGAGACCGAGATTGAGGCCGAGCGCGGCGACTCCCGCCAGCATCGTCGCCAGATGCGCGACCGACGACATCTGCCGCAGCAGCCACGAGCCCTCGAGCAGGGACTGCGACAGATAGACCTCGGCGGTATCGGCGACGAGGACAACTGCGGCGAGCACCACAGCCGCCCGCAGCGACACACGGCCGGCAAGGCCCCTGCCCGGCACAGCGGCGGACAGGCCCGTCACGAGAGGCAGGGCGGCGACGCCGAACATGACGACGAGGAAGGCCGTCACGCCGCTCTCCTGCGCCGGTCCGCCGGCGAGCCAGGCGAACCGTGCCGCGCCCGCCGCTGCAACGGGCAGCACCGTGTCCACCCCCGAGCGGACGCTCTCGACGAAGGCGTGCCACCAGGTGGCAAGGAGCGTCGCGGCCAGAAGTCCGGCGAGGCCGGCGAGAAAGCCGCCTTGCACGGCCAGCGCCGCCGCGACCGCCCGCAGCCCGCCCACCATGGCTACCAGGGCGCAGAGCGCCAGGACGAGGCGCAGCGCGGCGGGATAGCCAAGGCCGAGCGACTGGGCGAGCACGAAGGCCGCGTCCTGCAGCATCAGGACGAGCGCGACGAAGAGGACGGGCACGAGGACGACGACGGCGGCAGCACGCGCCGGCCAGCCGAAACGCCCGGCAAGGGTGCCGGCAGGCGTCGGGGCCGCGGTGCGATGGAGGAAGGGCGCGAGGGCCGCATGCAGCACGAGCCCCGCGACAGCCCCCCAGCGCAGGGCGGGCGCATTGCCGGCCAGCACGACGAGTGCCAGCACCACGACCGGCAGCGCGAGCGTGGCCACGGCCGCCGGCAGGCTGCGGTCGGCGGCATCGAAGGTGGCGAGGCTCATCGTCCGCGCCGAGAGCCCGACGAGAAGGGACAGCACGAGCGGCAGGCAGAGCAGCACGGGCGTCAGCAGCGCACCAGGCACGCCGACCCGCTCCAGCAGCCACATGAGGCCGACGAGGGAGGCCACCGCCGCCGCCAGCAAGAGGCGCTGTGCCTGACCGTCCGGTCTGCCGCCTGCCGTCATGCCGCGCCTCCCGCTTCAGCCCTCGTCTGCTGCATCTTCGTGTGACACGACCCAAGACCCATGGCAAACTTCCGTGTAACTCCGTGCCACGAGGCGCGGCGACTGCACGGATTGCCTCAGCAGGTGCGGAACCGACGAAGGCAGGACTTGCCGACCCGTCGTTTCCCGGCGAAAAATGGCCCGGCAAAGCATGGGGTGGGCCGTGAGCGATTCCGCAGCACGCATCATCATAGCCGACGACCATCCGCTGTTCCGCGGCGCCTTGCGCCAGGCTCTGGCGGGTGTCGTTGCCGGCGCGACCATCGTCGAAGCCGGCTCATTCGATGAGATGTGCGCCGCCCTCGGCGCCGATGTCTCTGCCGACCTCGTGCTGCTCGACCTTGCCATCCCCGGCGTGCAGGGTTTCTCAGGCCTGATGTACCTGCGCGCCCAGCATCCCGACATTCCGGTCGTCATCGTCTCCGCCAACGACGACCCGTCCGTGATCCGCCGCTGCATCGATTTCGGCGCCGCCGGCTTCATTCCCAAGGCGCTCGATGCCGAGGAGATGCGCACCGCGATCCGCACCGTGCTCGCCGGCGACCACTGGACACCGGCCGACATCGACCTCTCCGCCCCCGTGGACCGGGAGACGAGCGAACTCGTCAAGCGGCTTGCCAGTCTCACGCCGCAGCAGGTGCGCGTGCTGATGATGCTGTCCGAGGGCTTGCTCAACAAGCAGATCGCCTACGAGCTGTCCGTCTCCGAGGCCACCGTGAAGGCCCACGTCTCGGCCATCCTGCAGAAGCTCGGCGTCGAGAGCCGCACGCAGGCCGTGATCGCCGCCGCGAGGATCGCCGCGGCGGGGCAGGTGCCCACGCCGAGCGCCGCCTGACAGCCTAGAGCGAGGCGACAAACGCCTCCATGCGCGCCAGCGCCTGCTGCGTCAGGCCGATGTCGAAACGCGTGAAGACGTGGCAGCCGCCCGGCCAGACCGCGAGCTCGCTGCGGTTGCCCGCGGCCGCCCAGCGCGCCGCCATGAAGAGCGAATCATCGAGGAGCGGGTCGCGCGTGCCGATGGTGAACAGCGCCGGCGGCAGGCCCGCGAGATCGGCATGGATCGGCGAGACGTCGGGCGAGCGCACGTCCCCCTCCCGGCGCAGGAAGCCCTGCACGAACAGGAAGATGTCCCGCGTGTTGAGGATGAGCTTCTCATCGCCCCAGCGCCGGACGCTCGGCGTCAGCGCAAGATCGTAGACACCCGCGATGAGATTGGCGGCGGCGAAGGGCAGCAGGCCATGCCGGTCCCTGAGGCGCAGCAGCGTCACCACCGATAGATGCGCCCCGGCCGAATCGCCGCCGATGATGAAGCGCCCGGTGCCGAAACGCTCGCGCCCCTCGCGCACCAGCCACAGCGCCGCTGCCTCGCAGTCGTCCGGTCCGGCCGGATAGGGATGCTCCGGCGCCAGGCGGTAATCGACCGACACGGCGGCGAAGCCGAGCCGCTCAGCGAAGAACTCGAGGAAGGGATCCTGCTCGTCGGGAGCGCCCAGCATCCAGCCGCCGCCGTGGATGTGGAGGAAGACGCCGCGCGGCTCCTCGGGCGCGATGACGCGCAGGGCGAGCGGCCCGCCCGGCCCCTCGATGGTGATGGTCCGGGCCCGCGGGCTCTTCGGAGCCGGCGGAAAGGGGCCGAGCCCCTTGGCGCGGTTCTCGCGCACCACGGCGGGTGGGGCGCTCCACTGGTCGGGCGCGCCAGTGAGCCGGGCGAGAATGTCGGCGTTGAGGGCCGCCGTCTCTGGGTCGACGGCATCGGGATGGAAGAGGCGAGGATCGAGCATCGGGATCTTGCGCGCGAGGAAGGGATCGTCCATGTGGTGAAAGGCGCGGCGGCATGACCGCACACGCACAACGCCGGCAGGTGCCGGTGCGAGGAAACCACGCGAGGCCGGCCTTGGTCCAGAGCGAAGGACGGCCACGGCAGACGAAGGATCGGACCATGGCGAACGGCTCGCTTCAGCGCTTTCTCGGCGGCTCGCCCCTGTCCGTCCTCGTCAAGCTGATCTTCCTGTCGATTCTTGTCGGCGCCATCATGGCCTTCCTCGGCATCACGCCGCTCGGCCTCGTCGACGGCATCGTCGATTTCATCCGTCGCGTCATCGGACGCGGCTTCGAGGCCGTGCGCGAGGTCGGCCAATGGCTGCTTTTCGGTGCCGTCATCGTCGTGCCCGTCTGGCTGATCGTGCGCCTGTTCGGCCGCCGGTAGCCGCCATGGCCACTGCCATCGCCGATCCGGCAGGCGCCCCACGCCGCATCGAGGCGACCCATCGGCGCATCGTCCTGCTGGCGCTGCCGATGACGCTGTCGCATGTGACGACGCCGCTGCTCGGCCTCGTCGATGCGACGGTGATCGGACGGCTGGGCGAGGCGCACCTGCTCGGCGCCGTTGCCATCGGCGGCGTCATCTTCGATTTCCTGTTCTGGAGCTTCGCCGCACTGCGCATGGGCACGGCCGGCCTCACGGCCCAGGCCTATGGACGGGGCGACGACCGGGAGCTCGATCGCGTGCTCGCCCGCGCCCTGGCTATCGCGGCCGTGGCGGGCGCCATCCTCGTGCTCCTCAAATGGCCGATCGGCCTTGCCGCCTTCGCGCTGGTGGGGGCGAGTGACGCCGTGACCCAGGCCGCCTGGGCCTACTATGATGTGCGTATCTGGTCGGCGCCCTTCGCCTTCGCCAACTTCAGCATCCTCGGCAGCGTCATCGGCCGCGGCCGCACCGACCTCGGCCTGCTGCTGCAGGTGACCATAAACCTCCTCAACATCGTCCTCACGCTCATCTTCGTCGGGCTCGGCCTCGGCGTCACGGGCGCTGCCCTCGGGACGCTGCTGGCTGAGGCGGCGGGAGCAGGACTTGGCCTCCTGCTGCTGGCGCGGCTCGGCTCCCGCCCCTTCGCGGTGTCGCGGGCAGACCTCCTTGAGCGGGACAAACTGCTCGCGATGCTCGGCCTCAACGCCGACATCGTGGTGCGCACCGTCGCCCTGCTGCTCGCCTTCGGCATCTTCTCGGCCTACGGCGCCCGCCAGGGCGACGTGACGCTGGCGGCGAACGCCGTGCTCTACAACATGTTCCTGATCGGCGGCTATTTCCTCGACGGCTTCGCCACCGCCGCCGAACAGCTGTGCGGCCAGGCGCTCGGCAGCCGAGACGCGCACGGCTTCCGGCGGGCGACAGGGCTCGCCCTGTTCTGGTGCCTCGTTTTCGGCGCCGGCAGCTCGCTCGCCTTCTTCGCCTTCGGCCACAGCTTCATCGACTTCGTCTCAACGAATGCCGAGGTCCGCGCCATGGCGCGCGATTTCCTCGCCTTCGCCGCCCTCACGCCCGTCGCCGGGGCGGCGGCCTTCACCTTCGACGGTGTCTATATCGGCGCAACATGGGGGCGGGCGATGCGCAACCTGATGATCGCCGCGTTTGCGATCTTCCTCGCGACCTTTCTTGCCCTGCTGCCGCTCGGCAACGCCGGCCTGTGGACGGCGCTCCTCGTGTTCCTCGCCGTGCGCGGCATCGGCCAGGGCCTCTTCTTCCCGCGCCTCGCCCGTGCGGCCTTCACCCCCGCGGCCGGCTGAAGGCTCAGGCCTTGAGGGCAAGGTCCGCCGCGTTGCGGCCGACGACTGGCAGCAGGCTGTCGAGCCCCTCGCGCGCGAGCCGCTCGCACAGCCCCGCCTTGATGTCATGCACCAGGTTCGGCCCCTTGTAGACGAGGCCCGTGTAGAGCTGTAGCAGCGTGGCCCCGGCGGTGATCTTGGTCCAGGCCGCCTCGGCCGAATCGATGCCTCCGCCGCCGATGAGCGGGAAGGCGCCCTCCACCCGCTGGTAGGTGGCCGCGAGCATCGCCGTGGCAAGGGGGAAGAGCGGCTTGCCGGAGAGGCCGCCGGCCTCCTGGCCGACATCCGTCTCCACGAGACCGGGCGGGCGCGTCACCGTCGTGTTCGACACGATCAGCCCGTCGATGCCGCGCCGGCGCGTCACCGCCACCAGCGCATCGAGCTCCGGCAGCGTCAGGTCCGGCGCGATCTTGAGGAGCACCGGCCGGCGCCCGTGCGCCTCGGCCACACTGTCGCGCATCTCGATGACGCGGGCCAGAAGCTCATCAAGCGCGGCAGCATGCTGCAGGTCGCGCAGGCCGGGCGTGTTGGGCGAGGAAACGTTGACGGTGAAATAGGCGGCATAGGGCGCAAAGGCGCGGATGCCGGCCACATAGTCCGCCACCCGGTCCTTCGTATCCTTGTTGGCGCCGATGTTGACGCCGACGAGGCCGGGACGATTGCCACGGCGGGCGAGCCGCGCAACCCCGGCCGCATGCCCCTCGTTGTTGAAACCGAAACGGTTGATCACCGCCTCATCGCGCACGAGGCGGAAGAGCCGCGGCCGGCGGTTTCCGGGCTGCGGGCGCGGCGTCATCGTCCCCACCTCGACGAAACCGAAACCGAGGCTGAAAGCCCCGTCGACGGCCTCGGCATTCTTGTCGAAACCCGCAGCAAGGCCGATGGGGTTGGGAAAGTCGAGGCCGAAGGCCCTGACGGCGAGGACGGGCGCATCCGTCTCCGGCGCCGCGACGGGCATCATCGAAAGAACACGAACGGCGAGGCGGTGGCTGGTTTCGGGATCGAGGGCGAACAGCGCGGGCCGCGCGACGGTTGCGAGAAACGACAACATCACAGGCCGTCCGGAAACTGATGGCGTCCGTCCGCGCCCAGCGGCAGCGGCACGACCGAACGAACCGCCGAAAGGGCGAGGGGACCGTAAAGGTGCGGAAAGAGCGCTCCGCCACGCGACGGCTCCCAGCGCAGCGCCTCACCCAGGGCGGCAGCCTCGACGGCCACGAGGACAAGGTCGTCCTGGCCGGTGAAATGCTTCTCCGCCGTCTCGCGGACCTGCTCGGCCGTCGAGAAATGAATGAAGCCATCCGCGACATCGACCGGGGCGCCGGCGAACACGCCGGCAGCCTCCGCCTCGGCCCACATCTGCCGCGGACAAATCTTGTACACCAACGCCACTACAAAACTCCTGCGCGCACGTCTCGCTGTAGGGGCTCGCGCGGCGAAGATCAATCTGCACAAAACGGTATTCAAAGGTTGTTGCGGCAAGATTTCGCACGAGACAATGAGGGCAATAAGTCCTATAGTTAGACTGTCATCCTAACGCGGCGGAGTGCCCCGCTGCGCGATGCACCATTTCCGCGAAGTGGGAGGTGGGCATGCTGTCGCACGAATCGATCTGGAACGCGATCGACGCTCTGGCGTCCCGTTATGGTCTCAGCGCCTCGGGGCTGGCGCGCAAGGCCGGCCTCGATCCGACAGCCTTCAACCGCTCCAAGCGCATTGGTGCGGACGGGCGCCCGCGCTGGCCCTCGACCGAGTCCATCGCCAAGGTGCTCGATGCCACCGGCGCAACGATCGACGACTTCCTGTCGGTGGTCCGCCAGCAGGAGCAGGTGCCTCACCGGACGATACCGCTCATCGGTTTTGCCCAGGCCGGGCGCGGCGGCTTCTTCGATGACGGCGGCTTTCCGGTCGGCACAGGCTGGGACGAGGTGTCCTTCCCCGACGGCATCGACGAGAAGGTCTATGCACTCGAGATCTCCGGCGACTCGATGATGCCGCTCTATCGCGACGGCGACATCATCATCGTCTCGCCGACATCAAGCGTGCGGCGCGGGGACCGGGTCGTGGTCAAGACCACTGACGGCGAGTTCATGGCCAAGGAGCTGAAGCGCCGGACGGCCCGCACGGTGGAGCTGCGCTCGCTCAACCCCGAGCACGAGGACCGCATCCTCCCCGTCAGCGACATCGCCTGGATGGCGCGCATCATCTGGGCGAGCCAGTAGGGACCACGCAAGCGAAAGCCGCCGGATTGCTCCGGCGGCCCCTGTCGTCCGACCAGCCGGGCAGCACCCGGCCGGTTTTTCGGCCAGCCTTACTCGGCCACCTTCTCGGCGTCCGAATTCGAGTCCGCCTTGGCCTTGGCCTCGAGGTCCTCGCCGGTCTCCTGGTCGACGGCCTTCATCGACAGGCGCACCTTGCCGCGCTCGTCGAAGCCGAGCAGCTTGACCTTGACCTTCTGGCCTTCCTTGACGACATCCGTCACCTTCTGCACCCGCTGGGCCGCGAGCTGCGAGATGTGGACGAGGCCGTCGCGCGAGCCGAAGAAGTTGACGAAGGCGCCGAAGTCCGTGGTCTTCACCACCGTGCCCTCGTAGATCACGCCGACTTCCGGCTCGGCCGCGATGCTCTTGATCCAGTTGATCGCCGCCGTGATCGACTTGAGGTCGGACGAGGCCACCTTGACCGTGCCGTCGTCGGAGATGTCGATCTTGGCGCCGGTCTTCTCCACGATCTCGCGGATGACCTTGCCGCCCGAGCCGATGACCTCGCGGATCTTGTCCTGCGGGATCTTGATGGTCTCGATGCGCGGCGCGTACTGGCCGAGCTCGGCGCGGGCGCCGGAGAGGGCCTTCGACATCTCGCCGAGGATGTGCATGCGCCCGGCCTTCGCCTGCTCGAGGGCGACACGCATGATCTCCTCGGTGATGCCGGCGATCTTGATGTCCATCTGCAGCGCGGTCACGCCCTGGTCGGTGCCCGCGACCTTGAAGTCCATGTCGCCAAGATGGTCCTCGTCGCCGAGGATGTCCGTCAGCACCGCATAGCGGTCACCCTCGAGGATGAGGCCCATGGCGATGCCGGCCACCGGGCGGCGCAGCGGCACGCCCGCGTCCATCAGCGACAGGGAGGCGCCGCACACCGTCGCCATCGACGAGGAACCGTTCGACTCGGTGATCTCGGAAACCACGCGGATCGTGTAGGGGAACTCGTGATGGGGCGGCAGCATCGGGTGGATGGCGCGCCAGGCGAGCTTGCCGTGGCCGATCTCGCGGCGGCCGGGCGAACCCATGCGGCCTGTCTCGCCCACCGAATACGGCGGGAAGTTGTAGTGCAGCAGGAAGGTTTCCTTGTAGGTGCCTTCCAGCGAGTCGACGAACTGCTCGTCGTCACCCGTGCCGAGCGTCGCGACGACCAGCGCCTGCGTCTCGCCGCGGGTGAAGAGCGCCGAGCCGTGCGTGCGCGGCAGGAAGCCCACTTCCGCCTGGATGGGACGCACGGTCTTGACGTCGCGCCCGTCGATGCGCGTGCCGGTGTCGAGGATGTTCCAGCGCACGATCTTGGCCTGGACGTCCTTGAAGACGGCCTTGACCTGCTCGGCGTCGAAGCGGGCCTCGCCCTCCTCCGGGCAGAGCGCTGCCAGCACCTTGGCCTTGGCGGCGTCCACCGCGGCATAGCGCTCCTGCTTCTCGACGATCTTGTAGGCGTCGCGCAGGTCCGCCTCGGCGATCTCGAGGACCGCCTTCTCCACCTCGGAAAGGTCCGCGATCTCGAGCTGGCGCGGCTCCTTCGCCGCCTTCTCGGCCAGGCTGATGATGGCGTCAATGACCGGCTGGAAGTGCTTGTGGCCGTACATCACGGCGCCGAGCATCACGTCTTCCGGCAGCTCCTTGGCCTCCGATTCCACCATCAGCACCGCATCGGCCGTGCCGGCGACGACGAGGTCAAGGTCCGAGCTCTCCATCTCGGCGAGCGTCGGATTGATCTTGTACTCGCCGCCGATGTAGCCGACCCGCGCCGCGCCGATGGGGCCGGTGAAGGGCACACCCGACAGGGTCAGGGCCGCCGAGGCCGCCACCATCGAGACGATGTCAGGATCATTCTCGAGGTCATGGCTCACCACCGTGACAATGACCTGGGTGTCGCAACGCCAACCCTCGACGAACAGCGGGCGGATCGGGCGGTCGATGAGGCGGGAGACCAACGTCTCGCGCTCGCTCGGCCGGCCCTCGCGCTTGAAATAGCCACCCGGGATGCGGCCGGCCGCGTAGGCCTTCTCCTGATAGTTCACGGTCAGCGGCATGAAGTCGACGCCGGGCTTCGGCTCCTTCGCCGCCACCACGGTGGCGAGCACGGTCGTCTCGCCATAGGTCGCGAGCACGGCGCCGTCCGCCTGGCGGGCGATGCGACCGGTCTCGAGGGTGAGCTTCCTGCCGGCCCAGTCCAGTTCCACGCGTTGGATGTCAAACATGTCTTTTCTCTCATGGTCGGGCCATGTGGTCGACGCCATGAGCAAGACGGCGAGAAGCTACCCGGCCCGCCGGCCCTGGGGGGCGCGAACGGCGGGAAGCGTCTGGCGATCCTGCCATGGTCGTCAGCCTGGCCGGTTCGCGGCCCCTCCCCGTGGAAGGGCCTGACGCAGAGCCGGGGGAATGCATCGACATGCAGCTGTCCTCCCGGCTCGAGGTGCCGCGCCCCGGGGGCGCCGCACCGGTCTTGGGCCGCGTCGCCCAGGACGCGGCGGCAAAATGCCCGGAGCGCGGACGCTCCGGGCAGAGCCTTCAGCGACGAAGGCCGAGACGCTCGATGAGAGCGCGGTAGCGGGCCTCGTCCTTCCTCTTCAGGTAGTCGAGCAGCGAACGGCGCTGCGAAACGAGCTTGAGAAGGCCACGCCGGGAATGGTTGTCCTTGGTGTGGACCTTGAAGTGCTCGGTCAGGTTGACGATGCGCTCCGTGAGGATCGCAATCTGCACTTCCGGAGAGCCCGTATCGTTCGGTTCGCGGGCATATTCCTTGAGGAGCGCCTGCTTGCGCTCGGCCGTGATCGACATCGGTTCGTCCTTTCGCTTGAGGTTATCGATACCACCGCCGCTCACGCGGGAGGCGGCTTGCCGCCGGCCGGGCCGGGATGTCGTCCAGCGCGGTCGGGTCGGCATGCTGCGCGCGGGGCATGCCCCACGCGAAGCGGTCTCTATATACCGATTGTCACGCCAACACCAGAGCGGCCGTCAGCGCGCCTGCGGCAGGTTGAAGATGCGGCGCGGATGCAGCTCGCCATGTTCGACGTCTCCGAGCGCCACGAGCGTGCCGTGGGCGAACACCGCCACGCAGCCCTCGTCGAGCGGCGCATCGCGGCCGCGCAGCAGCACGGACTGGCCGCGCACAAGCCGTCCGGCGTCCGAGCGTGAGACGGCGACCTGCGGCAGCGCGGCGAGGCCGACTGCCACGGGCTTCAGTCCCTTCTGCGCCCGCGTCACCTCGTCGAGCTCCTCGAGCTCGCGCAGCGCCTCGATGGAAATACCGTCCGCCTCCTCGAAGGGACCGACGCGCGTGCGCCGCAGCGTCGCCACATGACCGAGGCAGCCGAGCGCCCGGCCGAGGTCGCGCGCGATGGCCCGAACATAGGTGCCCTTGCCGCACTCGGCGGCGAAGACGCTGGTCTGACCGTCGTGGGACACGAGGCTCAGGCGGTCGATCTGCACAGGGCGCGCCTGCAGCTCCACCACCTCGCCGTCGCGGGCGAGGTCATAGGCGCGCTCGCCGTCGATCTTGATGGCCGAGAAGCGCGGCGGCACCTGCATGATGGTGCCCGTGAAGCGCGGCAGCAGCGCCTCGATGGCCGCCCGGTCGGGCCGCACATCGCTGGTGGCCACCACGTTGCCCTCGGCGTCGTCGGTGTCGGTCTCGGCCCCCCAGCTCACGGTGAACGAATAGGCCTTGCGCCCGTCCATGACGAAAGGGACGGTCTTCGTCGCCTCGCCCAATGCCACGGGCAGGATGCCCGAGGCGAGCGGGTCGAGCGTGCCGGCGTGGCCCGCCTTCTTGGCGTTGAAGATGCGCTTGATGACGGCGACGGCATGGGTCGAGGTCATGCCGACGGGCTTGTCGAGCACCACCCATCCGTGAACGTCGCGCTTCTTCGGGCGCGGCGGCCGCGGCCCCCGCTGGCCCTCGCGCGCCTGTAGGCTGCCTTCCCCTGCGCCCTGCGCCGTGCCGACGCCACGCTGTTCCTTGTCCTGGCTCATCGAGAGGTGATCCGTTGCCGTCAGGCTTCTTCGTCATTGTCGCCCGCACCTTCGGGACGGGCGAGGTCCCTGCGGACCTTCTCGCTCTGCAGGAGCGTGTCGATCCGCTGCGCCTCGTCGAAGCTCTCGTCGAGACGAAAGCGCACGTCGGGCGCGAACTTGAGGTTGACGCGGCGCGCCAGCTCCCCGCGCAGGAAGCGCCGGTTGCGGTCGAGCGCGGCCAGCACCTCCTTGGCGTCCTGCCCGCCCAGCGGCATCACGAAGATCGTCGCTAGCCTGAGGTCGGGGCTCATGCGCACTTCCGGCACGGTGATGACGTGCGAGGTCAGCACCTCGTCCATCACCTCGCCGCGGGCGAGGATGTCGGCAAGGGCGTGACGCACCGCCTCGCCGACACGCAACTGGCGCTGGGACGGCCCGGCGCCCTTGTCGAAACGTGATTTGGCCATGTCTTCTTCCCGGGATCGGACCGGGTCCTGCGGCCTTGCGGCCGATTGCAACGACACGCCCGCACCGCGACCGGGAAGGCCGCGGGGCGTGCGCCGGCATGCGCCGGCCGGGACGGGCCCGGCCTGCAAACATGCCTCCTACGCAGCCCTCAGAGCGTGCGCTTCACTTCCTCGACGCGGTAGCACTCGATGATGTCGCCGACGCGCATGTCCTGGTAGTTCTCGAAGGCCATGCCGCATTCCTGACCGGCGACAACCTCCTTCACGTCGTCCTTGAAGCGCTTGAGCTGGCTGAGCTTGCCCTCGTGAATGACGACGTTGTCGCGGATGAGGCGCACGTTGGCCCCGCGCTGGACGACACCATCCGTGACGCGGCAGCCCGCGATCTTGCCGACCTTCGTGATGTTGAAGATCTCGAGGATCTGCGCATTGCCCAGCATGTGCTCGCGCAGCGTGGGCGCCAGCATGCCCGACATCGCCTGCTTCACGTCATCCACGAGGTCGTAGATGATGTTGTAGTAGCGGATCTCGATGCCGAGTCGCTCGGAGGCCTCGCGCGCCTCCTTGTGGGCACGGACGTTGAAGCCGATCACGGCCGCGCCGGAGGCTTCCGCCAGCGTCACGTCGCTCTCGGTAATGCCGCCGACACCCGCGTGGATGACACGCGCCTGCACCTCGTCGTTGCCGATCTTCTCGAGCGCACCGACGATGGCCTCGACCGAGCCCTGCACGTCGGCCTTGACGACAAGCGGGAACTCCTTGCGGCCGGCACCCTCCTTGAGATCGCGCATCATGTCGGCGAGCGAGCGGGCCTGGCTGGCGCCGCGGGCCGCCAGACGATCGCGCTTCACGCGCTCGCGGTAGCCGGTGATCTCGCGGGCGCGGGCCTCGGAGTCGACCACCGCGACGCGGTCGCCCGCCTCGGGCGTGCCGTTGAAGCCGAGCACCTCGACCGGCACCGACGGGCCGGCCTCCTTGAGCTGCCCGCCGTTGTCGGCCACGAGCGCGCGCACCTTGCCCCATTCGGAGCCGGCAACGACGATGTCGCCGACGCGCAGCGTGCCGCGCTGCACGAGCACGGTGGCGACCGGACCACGGCCGCGGTCGAGCTTCGCCTCGATGACGGTGCCTTCGGCGGCGCGGTTGGGGTTGGCCTTGAGCTCGAGGATCTCGGCCTGGAGCTGCAGGCTCTCGAGCAGCTTGTCGAGATTGGCGCCCGTCTTGGCCGACACCTCAACCTCGAGCGTCTCGCCGCCCATCGATTCCACCACCACCTCGTGCTGGAGCAGCTCCGTTCGCACGCGCTGGGGATTGGCCTCGGGCTTATCGATCTTGTTGATCGCCACGATCATCGGCACGCCGGCGGCCCTGGCGTGGTTAATGGCCTCGATCGTCTGCGGCATGACGCCGTCATCGGCCGCCACGACGAGCACGACGATGTCCGTCACCTTGGCGCCGCGGGCACGCATGGCCGTGAAAGCGGCGTGGCCGGGCGTGTCGATGAAGGTGATCTTGCCGCCGAGCGGCGAGGTCACCTGGTAGGCACCGATGTGCTGCGTGATGCCGCCAGCCTCGCCGGAGACGACGTTGGTCTTGCGGATGGCGTCGAGCAGCGAGGTCTTGCCGTGGTCGACGTGACCCATGATGGTCACGACCGGCGGGCGCGGCTCGAGCGTGCCCTCCGGATCCGGCTCGTCGAACAGCCCCTCCTCGACGTCCGCCTCGGAAACACGCTTGACGGTGTGGCCCATCTCCTCGGCGATGAGCTGCGCCGTATCGGCGTCGATCACATCCGTGATCTTCATCATCTGCCCCTGCTTCATCAGCAGGCGGATGACGTCCACGGCCCGCTCCGACATGCGGTTGGCGAGCTCCTGGATGGTGATCGTCTCCGGGAGGATGACCTCGCGGCTGATCTTCTCCTTCGGCTCGTTGTGGCTGTGGCCCTTCATGCGCTGCAGGCGGCGGCGGAAGGCAGCGGCCGAATGGGTGCGCTCCTCGTCTCCGGCCGTCAGGGCAGCAGTCACCGTCAGGCGCCCGCGGCGACGCTCCTCGCCTCCGCCACGGCTCGGCTTGGGAGCCGGCGCAGCGGCCGGACGCGGCGCAGCCCCGGGGGAGCGGCGCGGCGCGCGGCCGTCGTCGTCGTCCGCAACGGCACGGCCCGCCGGCCCACCGGCGGGACGGCGCGCCTCGGCCGGGGTCGCGGGACGCATCTCGCCGCGCGGCGCAGCGGCGGCGGCACCCGACGCCTCGGCGGCAGCCGGACGCTCCTCCGTCCCCAGGCGGCGAGCCGCCTCTTCCTCGGCCTTGCGCTTGCGCTCCTCGTCGAGGCGGCGACGCTCCTCTTCCTCGCGCTTGCGGGCTTCGGCAGCCTCGCGCTCGCGGCGTTCCTGCTCCTCACGCTCGGCGCGGCGGCGCGCCTCTTCCTCGGCGCGCTTGCGCTCCTCGATCTCGCGGCGCTTTGCATCCTGCAGGGCCTGCAGGCGCGCATCGCGCTCTTCCTCGGTGAGCGAGCGCAGGACGACGCCGGACGGACGCGGCGCAGACTGCCCACGGCCCTGCGCCGGACGGCCACCCTGCGGCGCGGGCGCAGCCGGCCGCTGAGCCGGCGCGGCGGGCGCCGCGGCCTGCGGCTGCGCCGGAGCCGGCTGCTCGCCACCGGGCCCGATGACGCGACGCTTCACCTTCTCGACCACCACGGCCTTCGAACGGCCGTGGGAGAAGCTCTGGCGCACCACGCCCTGTTCGACGGGGCGCTTCAGCGTGAGCGTCTTCGACGGCGTCACGCTCAGCGTCTTGTCGGTCGGGTTTTTCGTGTCACTCATTCGGCTCGAATCCTGCGCCTACGTGTTTGTCCAAATCTCGCTCGTGCGGCACGCCCGGGGCCTCGTCCCCCGGCGGTGTGCCGCCTTCTCCATTGCGGTAGCGCGCCAGCCGGCGCCACCGCGCAAGAAATCCCTCGCTGCCCGGCCCGGCGATCAGGGCAGCATGTATCACATGTGAGCGCCCCAATGCCAAATCCAAATCGTGGCCCGCAAAAACTTCGACCACGTCGACCTCCGCGGCGCGCTCGCCGAACCCGCGGAAAAGCGCCTGCGCGATCTTGCGCCGCCCGTCAGCCGCGGCCTCCGCGGCGTGGATGACGGCCCTGACGCGCCCGGCTGCCGCCGCCTCTTCCACCTTGCCGAAGCCGGTCACCACGAGGCCCGCCTTGTTGGCGAGGGCAAGCGCCTGCACGCTGTCGCGCCGCAGAAGCTCCTCCACGTCATCGGCCAGGGTCGCGGGTACCGTGACCTGCGCCTTGAGCCCCCGGGCGAAAGCCTTGCGGCGGACGGCCTCGGCCACCAGTGCACGGCTGGCGCCGACCCAAACGCCACGCCCGGGCAGCTTACGGCGCAAATCGGGCACGATCGTGCCGTCCGGCGCCGCGACGAAGCGGATCATCTCGTCCGGGTCGCGCTCGGCCCGCGTCACGATGCAGCGCCGGTGCGGCCCTTCGTCCCTCCTACGCGGCACGTCCCACTCCTCGAGCGACCGGCCCGCACCTGCCCGGCGTCAGCCTTCCTGCGCCGGCGCGTCAGCCTCAACTTCGTCCTCGTCCTCGTCCTGCGGCTCGATCCAGCCCGCCTTGACGCGCGCGGACATGATCATGTCCTCGGCCTGCTGGCGCGAGACCTCGAACTCGTCGAGGATGCCCTTGTGGCGCGTCGTCTCGGAGCCGTTGCGCTCGGTCCAGCCGGCGAGCTCGTCCGTCGCGCAGCCGGCCAGATCCTCGATCGTCTTGATGCCGTTCTCGCCGAAGGCGACGAGCATCGCCGTCGTCACGCCGTCGATCTCGCGCAGCTCGTCCGAGACGCCGAGCTGCCGGCGCCGGGCGTCAAGCTCGGCCTCGCGCTTGGCGAGATATTCCTGGGCGCGGGTCTGGAGCTCCTGCGCCGTCTCCTCGTCGAAGCCCTCGATGGTCGACAGCTCCGGTAGGTCGACGTAGGCGATCTCCTCAACCGAGCTGAAGCCCTCGGAAGCAAGCAGCTGGCCGACGACTTCGTCGACGTCGAGCGCCTCCATGAACAGCTTGGTGCGCTCGGCAAACTCCTTCTGACGGCGCTCCGACTCCTCGGCCTCGGTGAGGATGTCGATATCCCAGCCGGTGAGCTGTGAGGCGAGGCGCACGTTCTGGCCGCGGCGGCCGATGGCAAGCGACAGCTGCTCGTCGGGCACCACCACCTCGATGCGCTCGGAATCCTCGTCGAGCACCACCTTGACCACCTCGGCCGGCTGCAGCGCGTTGACGATGAAGGTGGCTGCGTCAGGCGACCAGGGAATGATGTCGATCTTCTCGCCCTGCAGCTCCTGCACCACGGCCTGGACGCGCGAGCCGCGCATGCCGACGCAGGCGCCGACAGGGTCGATGGAACTGTCGCGCGAGATCACCGCGATCTTGGCACGCGAGCCCGGATCGCGGGCCACCGCCTTCACCTCGACGATGCCGTCGTAGATCTCCGGCACCTCCTGGGCGAAGAGCTTCGCCATGAACTGCGGGTGCGTGCGCGACAGGAAGATTTGCGGGCCGCGCGTCTCGCGGCGCACGTCGTAGAGATAGGCGCGGATGCGGTCGCCGGGGCGGAACGTCTCGCGCGGGATCAGCTCGTCACGGCGCACGATCGCCTCGCCGCGCCCGAGATCAACGATGACGTTGCCGTATTCGACGCGCTTGACCGTGCCATTGACGATCTCGCCGATGCGGTCCTTGTACTCCTCGTACTGCCGGTCGCGCTCGGCCTCGCGCACCTTCTGCACGATGACCTGCTTGGCCGACTGGGCGGCGATGCGGCCGAAGTCGAAGGGCGGCAGGGTGTCGGCGATGACGTCGCCGATCTGCGCGGCCGGGTTGTGACGACGGGCATCCTCGAGGCTGATCTGCGTCGCCATGTCCTCGACGTTCTCAACCACCTGGAGGTGGCGCGCCAGCCTGAGCTCACCCGTGCGCGGATTGATCTCGGCGTGGATGTCCGTCTCGGCCCCATAGCGCGAGCGCGCCGCCTTGGCGATCGCATCCTCCATCGCCGCAAGCACGATGGAACGGTCAATCACCTTTTCGCGTGCAACCGCATCCGCGATCTGCAAAAGCTCGAGCCTGTTGGCGCTGACGGCCATGTCCGTCACTCCTCCTCCTGATGCCCCGCCGCCCGGCATGCGCCGGCCAGCAGGATGAAATGCGTTGCCGCAGCACAGCCGCGGCTAGTTGATTGCGTCCCCGGTATCGTCTTCCACCTCGCCGGCATCCTCGCCCACCCGGGCGGCCTTGGCACGACGCAGCGCCTCGGTGATCAGGGCGTCTGTGAGGACGAGCCGTGCCTCGGCGATGTCAGCGAGCGCGATCGCCACCTCAGCCTCTTCATCCGGCTTGGCGTCACCGCGCTTCAGCCTGACGCTGCCGTCGGCCAACCCCAGAAGGATACCACGAAAACGCTTGCGGCCGCAGACCGGCAGGCTCGTCTCGATCTTGGCCTCGTGGCCGCTCCAGCGCTCGAAATCGGAGGCGCGCACCAGCGGCCGGTCGATGCCGGGCGAGGAAATCTCGAGGTGGTAGGCACCCTGGATCGGATCCTCGAGGTCGAGCACCGGCGAGACGCCGCGGCTCACGATCTCGCAATCGTCAACCGTCATCGTGCCGTCCGGCCGCTCGGCCATGATCTGCACGGTGCAGCCGTTCTGCCCCGTCACCTTGACGCGCACGAGCCGGTAGCCGAGGTCCGCGAGCACGGGCGAGACGATCGCGGCGACGCGCGCGGCAACGCCCGTCTCCTCGATGATCCGGGCCTCGTCCTGCTCCATGGTGCGGCTCCTCCAGCCGATGGCGCCGCCCTGTAAGGGGCCGCGCAGCAAATGATGCCGACGCCCAGAACGAAAAAGAGCGGACCCGGCGGGGCCCACTCCGTCACGGTTCCATCGAACCATTCTGGATGTCAGGATGGCCGCAACATAATCGCGCTGCCGCGCCGGCGCAAGTCCCGCCGGCTGAAAAGGCCGCCGCCCCTAGAGCAGGCCCGCCGGCCGCTCACCCGTGGCCCAGGCGAGCGCCTGCTCCAGCCTGTCGTTGCCCCAGAACATCTCGCCGTCGGCGCACAGGAAGGTCGGCGCGCCGAAGATGCCGCGCGTGCGCGCCTCCTCCGTCTCGGCCCGCAGGCGGGACTTCACCGCAGCAGCCTGCGCCGAGGACACGGTGGACGCCACGTCGACGCCAAGCTCGCGCAGGATGTCGCTGATGACGGTGATGTCCGAGATCGAGCGCCCCTCGCCGAACTCGGCCGCGAAGACAGCGCGCGTGAAGGCGGATGCCAGCCCCTTCTCCCGCAGCGCGAGCGCGAGCCGCGCCGCCGTGAGGCTGTTCTGCGGGAAGGGGTCGGGCCGCTTCAGGGGAAGCGCGAGCCGCGCCGCCTCGCGCGTCACGTCCCGCCACATGTAGCGCCCCTTGCTCGGAAAGAGGTTGAAGGGCGAGGATGCCCAGCCCTGCCCGGCGAAGATGGGCCCGAGCAGGAAGGGCCGCCACCGGATCTCCACGCCCGCCGCCTCGGCCAGCGGCTCGATGCGCATGGCGGCGAGATAGGAATAGGGCGAGGCAAAATCGTACCAGAAGTCGAGAACAGGACGCTGGGGCACGGACAACTCGAAACGCTGGAGGGGGGAAGCGGAAAGCGGCCTTCCCCTCGCCCACAATCGCGGCTTTCGCGTGGCAGGGGCGCGGCTCATCCGACAGTCCCCACTATCCACGGCTTGCACCCGGCCGCAGCCTCACTATAGTCCGGCCGCTTTCACTGCTTCATGGCGGCAGCGGCCGCTCCCACGAGCCTCACGAGTCCCCGATCATGTCCGACAAGCGCGTGAAGAAGGTCGTCCTCGCCTATTCCGGCGGCCTCGACACCTCCATCATCCTCAAGTGGCTGCAGACGACCTATGGCTGCGAGGTCGTCACCTTCACCGCCGATCTTGGCCAGGGGGAAGAGCTGGAGCCCGCGCGCCAGAAGGCCCTGCTCCTCGGCATCAAGCCGGAGAACATCTTCATCGAGGACCTGCGCGAGGAATTCGTGCGCGACTACGTCTTCCCGATGTTCCGCGCCAACGCCCAGTACGAGGGCTGGTATCTCCTCGGCACCTCCATCGCCCGCCCGCTCATCGCCAAGAAGCAGATCGAGATTGCCGAGAAGGTCGGCGCCGATGCCGTGGCCCACGGCGCCACGGGCAAGGGCAACGACCAGGTGCGCTTCGAGCTCAGCTACTACGCGCTGAAGCCGGACGTGACTGTCATTGCCCCCTGGCGCGAATGGGACCTGACCTCGCGTACCAAGCTGCTCGAGTTCGCCGAGCAGAACCAGATCCCCATCGCCAAGGACAAGCGCGGCGAGGCGCCCTTCTCCGTGGACGCCAACCTCCTGCACTCCTCGTCCGAAGGCAAGGTGCTCGAGGACCCGGCGCAGGAGGTGCCTGACTACGTCTATTCGCGCACCATCGACCCCGAGGCGGCGCCCGACAAGCCCACCTACATCACCATCGACTTCGAGAAGGGTGACCCGGTTGCCATCGACGGCGTCAGGATGTCGCCGGCAACGCTGCTTGCCAAGCTCAACGAGCTCGGCCGCGCCAACGGCATTGGCCGCCTCGACCTCGTCGAGAACCGCTTCGTCGGCATGAAGAGCCGCGGCATGTACGAGACGCCCGGCGGCACGATCCTGCTCGTCGCGCACCGCGGCATCGAGTCGATCACGCTCGACCGCGGTGCGGCGCACCTCAAGGACGAGCTGATGCCGAAATATGCCGAGCTCATCTACAATGGCTTCTGGTTCTCGCCCGAGCGCGAGATGCTGCAGGCGCTCATCGACAAGAGCCAGGAGTTCGTCACCGGCCAGGTGCGCCTCAAGCTCTACAAGGGCGGCGTGCACCTCGTCGGCCGCGAGAGCCCCTACTCGCTCTACGACCAGGAGCTCGTGACCTTTGAGGAAGGCGCCGTGGCCTACGACCACCGCGACGCCGCCGGCTTCATCAAGCTCAACGCCCTGCGCCTGCGCACGCTGGCCCAGCGCAAGCGCAAGCTCGGCCTCTGAGCCCCTCCCCCCAAACGTGACGAAAAGGCCGGGCATGCCCCGGCCTTTTTCGTGGGCGCTGCACTGCACCATGGGCTTTCGTTGACAACGGGGGGCAAAAGGCCGAGTCTCGCGCCCGTTCCGAGGGGGGCCCCGCTAGGGGGCTGAGATACCGCCGGCGCGGACGCATGAGCGCCCAGGCAACGCGGTGACCCTTAGGACCTGATCCGGGTCATGCCGGCGAAGGGACGGAAATGCGCGATCGACGCCAATCCCATACAAATCGCTGATGCCCGGATCTCCTTGTCGACCGAGGAGGAGATCCACATGACAGTGCATACCAAGCCCAAGACCGCCACTCCGGCAGCCGTCACGACCGGCCCCATCGCCGGCTCGCGCAAGGTCTACACGAGCCCTGAGGGCCGCCCGGACATCCGCGTGCCCTTCCGCGAGATCGCGCTCTCACCCTCATCGGGCGAGGAGCCGTTCCGCATTTACGACACCTCCGGCCCCTACACTGATCCCGAGGCGGTGATCGACCTTGCCGCCGGTCTTCCCTCCGTGCGCGGCGAGTGGATCGCCAGGCGCGGCTTCGCGAAGGTCGAGGCGCGCCCCGTGAAGCCGGAGGACAACGGCAACGTCTCGGCCGACAAGCTGGTGCCGCCCTGCCCGGCCCGGCGCGACGTGCTCGCCGGCAAGCCCGGCCAGCTCGTGACGCAGCTCGAGTTCGCTCGCGCCGGCATCATCACCGAGGAGATGATCTACGTCGCCCACCGCGAGAACCTCGGCCGCGCCGCCATGCTCGCCGGCGCCGAGGAGCGCCGGGCCGACGGCGAGGATTTCGGTGCCGAGATCCCGCCCTTCGTCACGCCCGAGTTCGTCCGCCAGGAGATCGCCCGCGGGCGCGCCATCATCCCGGCCAACATCAACCACCCGGAGCTGGAGCCGACCATCATCGGCCGCAACTTCCTGGTGAAGATCAACGCCAACATCGGCAACTCGGCCGTCACCTCCTCGGCGGCGGAAGAGGTGGAGAAGCTCGTCTGGGCCATCCGCTGGGGCGCCGACACGGTGATGGACCTCTCCACCGGCCGCAACATCCACAACATCCGCTCCTGGATCATGCGCAACGCGCCGGTGCCGATCGGCACGGTGCCGATCTACCAGGCGCTCGAGAAGGTGAACGGCGAGCCCGAGAAGCTCGACTGGGAAGTGTTCAAGGACACGCTCATCGAGCAGGCCGAGCAGGGTGTCGACTACTTCACCATCCACGCGGGCGTGCGCCTCGCCTACGTGCCGCTGACGGCCAGGCGCGTCACCGGCATCGTCTCGCGCGGCGGCTCCATCATGGCGCGCTGGTGCCTCGCGCACCACAAGGAGAGCTTCCTCTACGAGCGCTTCGACGAGATCTGCGACATCATGCGTCGTTATGATGTCTCGTTCTCGCTTGGCGACGGCCTGCGCCCCGGCAGCATCGCCGACGCCAACGACGAGGCCCAGTTCGCGGAGCTGGAGACGCTCGGCGAGCTCACCAAGGTCGCCTGGGACAAGGGCTGCCAGGTGATGATCGAGGGCCCCGGCCACGTGCCGATGCACAAGATCAAGGTCAACATGGACAAGCAGCTCGCCCACTGCGGCGAGGCGCCATTCTACACCCTCGGCCCGCTCACGACGGACATCGCCCCCGGCTACGACCACATCACCTCCGCCATCGGCGCGGCGATGATCGGCTGGTTCGGCACGGCCATGCTCTGCTACGTCACGCCCAAGGAGCACCTGGGCCTGCCCAACCGCGACGACGTGAAGGCCGGCGTGATCACCTACCGCATTGCGGCGCACGCGGCCGATCTCGCCAAGGGCCACCCGTCCGCCAGGCTGCGCGACGACGCCCTGTCGCGGGCGCGCTTCGACTTCCGCTGGGAGGACCAGTTCAACCTCTCGCTCGACCCGGATACGGCGCGCGCCTTCCACGACGAGACCCTGCCCAAGGACGCGCACAAGGTGGCGCACTTCTGCTCCATGTGCGGCCCCAAGTTCTGCTCAATGAAAATCACGCAGGACCTGCGGGCCGAGGCCGAACGCATGGTGGGCCTCGAGCAGAAGGCGCAGGAATTCCGGGAAAAGGGCGCCGAGATCTACATCCCGGCCGAATAGCCCGAGCGAAACGCGGGGCGGCGATGCTGCCCCGCGACTTGACACCGGCAGCGCCGCTGCCACAAAGCCCTCGACGAATTCCGCCGAGGAAAGAGCCGAGGAACAGCCATGACGCACGCCGATCTCGCCACCACCATCGACAGCGCCTGGGAGGAGCGGGCCGGCATCTCGCCTGCGACGCGCGGCCCCGTGCGCGAGGCGGTGGAGACGGCGCTTGCCCTGCTCGATTCCGGCAAGGCGCGCGTCGCCGAGAAGGTGGACGGCACCTGGCAGGTCAACCAGTGGCTCAAGAAGGCGGTGCTCCTCTCCTTCCGCCTCAACGACATGTCCGTCATCCCGGGCGGGCCGGGCAAGGCCACGTGGTGGGACAAGGTGCCCTCCAAGTTCGACGGCTGGGGTGAGGCCGAGTTCAAGGCGGCCGGCTTCCGCGCCGTGCCCAACTGCACCGTGCGCCGCGGCGCCTACATCGCCCCCGGCGTCGTGCTGATGCCCTCCTTCGTCAACCTCGGCGCCTATGTCGACGAGGGCACCATGGTCGACACCTGGGCGACGGTCGGCTCCTGCGCGCAGATCGGCAAGAACGTGCACCTGTCCGGCGGTGCCGGCATCGGCGGCGTGCTGGAGCCCCTGCAGGCCGGCCCGGTCGTCATCGAGGACAACTGCTTCATCGGCGCCCGCTCCGAGGTGGTGGAGGGCGTCATCGTCGGCGAGGGCTCGGTCCTCTCCATGGGCGTCTTCATCGGTGCCTCGACCAAGATCATCGACCGCACCACGGGCGAGGTCTTCGTCGGCCGCGTGCCGCCCTACTCCGTCGTCGTGCCCGGCACCCTGCCCGGCAAGCCGCTGCCCGACGGCACGCCCGGCCCCTCGCTCTACTGCGCCGTCATCGTCAAGCGCGTCGATGCCCAGACGAGGGCGAAGACGAGCATCAACGAGCTCCTGCGCGACTGAGGCTGCCCCGGCGGCCCTGCCGGCCAAGGCCGCAGGACAGGCGCAAGACATCCCGCGTCCCTGGCGGGCAGGCCGGCTCCGCCCGGCCGGCGCCGGGCGCCATCCCGCGAGGCTTCCATGACCCACGCCGACCCTGTTGCGCTCGCCCAGGCGCTGATCCGCTGCCCGTCGGTCACGCCCGCCGAGGCCGGGGCGCTCGCCTTTTGCGAGGCCGTGCTTGCCGAGGCGGGCTTCTCCACCGAGCGCGTCACCTTCTCGGCACCCGGTACGCCGGACGTCGAGAACCTCTATGCGCGCTACGGCACGGGGGCGCCCTTCCTCCTCTTGGCCGGCCACACCGACGTCGTGCCGCCGGGCGACGAGAGCCGCTGGCGGCATCCCCCCTTCTCCGGCACCGTCGAGAACGGTGTCCTCTACGGGCGGGGCGCCTGCGACATGAAGGGCGGCGTCGCCGCCATGCTCGCGGCGGCGATCCGCTTCGTCCGCGCCAATCCCGGCTTCTCCGGCTCCATCGGCTTCCTGCTGACCGGCGACGAGGAGGGGCCGGCTGTCAACGGCACCGTCAGGCTGCTCGAATGGGCGAGGGCGCGGGGCGAGCGCTTCGACCACTGCATCCTCGGGGAGCCGACGAACCCCAAGCACCTCGGCGACATGATCAAGATTGGCCGGCGAGGCTCGCTGACCGGCCACCTGACAGTGCACGGCCGGCAGGGGCACGTCGCCTATCCGCACCTCGCCGACAACCCGGTCCATGGCATGGTGCGCCTCGTCTCGGCGCTGCTCGCCGAGCCGCTCGACGCCGGCACGGCCCATTTCGCGCCGTCGAACCTCGAGATGACAACGCTCGACGTGGGCAACCCGGCGTCCAATGTCATCCCGGCCGAGGCGCGGGCGACGTTCAACATCCGCTTCAACGACACCTGGCAGCCCGAGACACTCGCGGCCGAGATCAGACGCCGCCTTGCCGCGGCGGCCGGCGACGCCATCCGCTACGACGTCGTCTTCGCGCCGACCAACGCGACCGCCTTCGTGACGGAGCCGGGCGACTTCGTCACCCTGGTGCAGGATGCGGTGGAGGCCCATACCGGCCGGCGGCCGGCGCTCTCGACCACGGGCGGCACGTCCGACGCGCGCTTCATCAAGGACTACTGCCCGGTGATCGAATACGGCCTCGTGGGCGAGACCATGCACCAGGTCGACGAATGCGTCCGGGTCAGCGACCTCGAGGCACTCACGGCCATCTACGAGACGGTGCTCGCGCGTTACTTCATGCCGGCGTGATGGCCGGAGCCGACATGGACAAGCCGGTGCGGCGCGGGCACCCTGCCCCTTCATGATTCAGCGCCGGCTGGCGCATTCCCACGAGGCGCGCATGGCCTTGCTGCCGCAGGAAATCATCCGCAAGAAGCGCGACGGTGCGGCGCTCACCGAGGAGGAGATCTTCTTCCTCATCGAGGGCCTGACGGAAGGGCGCGTCACCGAGGGCCAGGCGGCGGCCTTCGCCATGGCCGTCTTCTTCCGCGGCATGAACCTCGACGAGCGCGTGGCGCTGACCGAGGCCATGACGCGCTCCGGCGACGTGCTGCGGTGGGAGCTGCCCGGCCCGGTGCTCGACAAGCATTCGACGGGCGGCGTCGGCGACACGGTGAGCCTCGCGCTTGCGCCCGCTGTCGCGGCCTGCGGCGGCTTCGTGCCGATGATCTCCGGCCGCGGCCTCGGCCACACCGGCGGCACGCTCGACAAGCTCGACTCCATCCCCGGCTACGTGTCCCAGCCCGATGCGGACACCTTCCGCGCCGTCACGCGCAACGTCGGCTGTGCCATCATCGGCCAGACAGGCGACCTCGCGCCCGCCGACAGGCGGCTCTACGCCATCCGCGACATCACCGGAACAGTGGAATCGATCCCGCTCATCACGGCCTCGATCCTGTCGAAGAAGCTCGCCGCCGGGCTCGAGGGCCTGGTGATGGACGTCAAGGTCGGCTCCGGGGCCTTCATGACGAGCCTGGAGCAGGCGCAGTCGCTGGCGAAGAGCCTCGTGACGGTGGCGAACCGCGCCGGCCTGCCCACGAGCGCGCTGCTCACCGACATGGATGCGCCGCTCGCCAGCGCGGCGGGCAATGCGGTCGAGGTCGCCTATGCGGTCGACTATCTCACCGGCCGCCGGCACGAGCCGCGCTTTCATGAGGTAACCGTGCGGCTCGGCGCCGAGATGCTTTTCCTCGGCCGCATCGCCGCGAGCCCCGCCGAAGGCCGCGTGCGGATGGAGGAGGCCATCGCCAGCGGCCGCGCCGCCGAACGCTTCGGCATGATGGTGGCGGCCCTCGGCGGGCCGGCAGACTTCATCGAAGCGAGCGAACGCTACCTCGCCCGTGCGCCGATCGAGCGCGCCATCCACGCACAGCGCGACGGCTTCGTCGCGTCGGTCGACACCCGCGCCGTGGGGATCGCGGTCGTCGCGCTCGGCGGCGGCCGCACACGCGCGGAAGACCCCATCGACCATGCCGTGGGCCTCACGCAGCTCGCGGGCCCCGGCGACGAGGCGGGCCCAGACCGGCCACTCGCCATCATCCACGCGCGCGACAAAAGCACGGCCGATGCGGCCGAGGCCGCCCTGCGCCGGGCCTACACGATCACCGAGGACAGGCCGGCCGCGCGCGGCATCATTCTCGAACGTATGGCGGAGCGAACGGCATGACCATTCTTGTCGCCCTCACGGGCTGGCACGTCGATTCCTGGGTCGAGCGGCTGCAGCGCCTGCTGCCGGGCCGGCGCGTGGTGCGCTTCGGCGAGGCCTACGACCCCGCAGAGATCATCTATGGCGTGGCCTGGAAGCATCCGCCCGGCGCCTTCCGCGGCCTGCCGAACCTGAAGGCGATCTTCTCCCTGGGCGCCGGCGTGGACCACCTGATGGGCGATCCCGACCTTCCGGACGTGCCCATCGCGCGCGTCGTGGACCACGACCTCACGAACCGCATGAGCGAGTATGTCGTCCTGCACTGTCTGATGCACCTGCGCCAGCAGCGCCGCTACGACGCACAGCAGCGGGCGCATGTATGGGAGGACGACCGGCACCAGCCCGCCGCGCGCGACGTGCGGGTGGGTATCATGGGGCTCGGTGTCCTCGGGCAGGACGCCGCCCGCAAGCTCGCCGTCATGGGCTTCAACGTCGCAGGCTGGAGCCGCACGCCCAAGGACTGTCCCGGCCTGAAGGTATTCACCGGCGAGGCGGAGCGCGCCGCCTTCCTCGCCCGCACGGACATCCTCGTCCTTCTCCTGCCGCTGACGCCGGAGACCCGCGGCATCGCCAACTACGCGCTGTTCCGCGGCCTCGCCCGCGACGGCCGCCTCGGCGGCCCGGTGTTCATCAACGCCGGGCGCGGCGGCCTGCAGGTCGAGGAGGACATCCTGAGGGCGCTCGACGACGGCACGCTCCTGGCCGCCTCGCTCGACGTCTTCGAGACGGAGCCGCTGCCTGACAGCTCCCGCTTCTGGGACCACCCGAGCGTGATCGTGACGCCGCACAACGCCGCCATGAGCGATCCGGAGAGCGTCGTGCGCCTCGTCGCGCGCCAGATCGCGCGCCTGGAGGCCGGCGAGCCGCTGGAGCACCTCGTCGACCGCCAGCGGGGCTATTGAACCTCAGAGCCGCTTGATGCTCGTCACCGGCCCGGCGCCTGCCGCGTCGATCCGCGCGGCCGCGACGGCGAGCGGCTCGATCACCGTCGCCATATGGTGGCCGTTGGCGTGCAGCAGGTTGGCACCGTCCACCATGATGCCGACGTGCCCCTTCCAGAACACCAGATCCCCGCGTCTGAGGCCCTTGAACTCCTCGGTAATGGGCAGGGGCGTGCCGAGCGCCCGCTCCTGCATGTCGCTGTCGCGCGGGGCCTCGATGCCGGCGGCGGACAGCGCGAGCTGCACGAGGCCGGAACAGTCGATACCGAGGCTGGTCTTGCCGCCCCAAAGGTAGGGCACACCGACAAAGCGCTCGGCGACCGAGACGAAGTCGTCGGCGAGCGCGTGGTCCACGATGGCGAGGTGCCGGGCGAAGACGGCGCTGCCATCGGCGAGACGCGCGAAGTCGCCCTCGACGCTCGCCACGGCAACGCCGGCCATCAGCGAGAGCGCCGACACAGGCGGCAGCTTGATGGAGGGGCCAGGGTAGATAAAGGTGCGCAGCACCGCGACCCGATGCGTCGGCGCGGGCTCCGGCGGGCCGAGCGTCGACACGGGCAGGTAACCCACGTAGCCGTCGCTGGCGAGCTGACCCCAGGCCCAGCCCTCCTCCTCCTCGAAGACGCGCACGGCCTCGCCCGCGAGCGCCTCGGTGTCGAGCGGCGCGTCCGGGCGCGGCTCCCGTCTCAGCGGCGCGCTCGCCGCCACGACGCGCCGCTCCCTGGCCGGCACATAGCGTGCCGCCGAGACCGTGCCGGCAAGGAAGTCGGCCGCAAGATCGGGCCTGGCCGGCGTCGTGCGCGGATCAGTCAGCGTCATGGCCGTGTCTTCTCCTATCGCGGCAGCGCGCTGGCATGGGCGACGATAAGATCACCCAGCCGCTCCACGGCAAGCGCGCCCTTCACCGTCCGCTGTATCACGACATTGCGGCGGTCCGCATCATCCCTGCGGCGGGCGACGAGATCGAGCCGGCCCATCGTGTCGAGCGCGCGGGTGATGACGGGTTTCGTCACGCGCAGCTTGCTGGCGAGGCCGCGCACCGTATGGGGCGGCGGCTCCAGATAGATTGTGAGCAGGATGGCGAGCTGCCGCGCCGAGAGGTCAAAGGCACGATCCTGCCCGTCCTCGCGCACGAGATCGAGCGTGACGCGATGCCAGAGGGTGAGAGCCTGCAGGGGCCGCAATTCGACGGGCATGGAACGGCGTCAATCGTTTCGGTTCCGTATTATTTCGGCAGCGCCCGGTGCGGGCAAGCGCGACCCGAAAGCGGGGTTAAGAAAGCCTCACCCGCGACTTTGGAGGCACCATTGGCAGGGACCTGCGTCTGGCAGGTACCTGCGGCGCTTGGCCGCCCGCCCCTGAACTCGACAAAAGAAGTACGACTTTTGTATTATGTGCAGCGCACCATGAAGTGCACCGCAAGAGGCACGACATGCTCTTCACGGCCGACGAGGTAGCCCGTTCCCTGCGTGGCTGCTGGCAGGTCCTGAACCGCAGCAGGGGCGCCCTCAACACCTTCGACGTCAGCGTCACCGGGTTCTGGCATTCCTTCCTCGCCATGGCGCTCACCGCGCCGGTCCTCGTTGTCGGCGTCGCGGCGGCGCGCCACAGCCGGTCCGGCCCGGAGTGGATGCTCGAGGGCGGGCTCTTCTCACAGCCGGACATCGTCCTCGGCCAGGCGCTCGTCATCGCCTCGGGCTGGTTGCTCTTTCCGCTCCTGATGCTCGGCTTCGTGCGGCTGATGGGGCTCGAGCGCCGCTACGTGGGCTACATCATCGCCTACAACTGGTCGAACGTCGCAGCGCTCCTGCTGCTCGCCCTGCCCCAGGCCCTGCACGTGCTCGGCCTCGCCACGGCGGGCCTGGCGCTTTTCTATACGCTGGCGTTCGGCTTTATCGTCTTCTACTTCCGCTGGCTCCTCGCGCGCGTCGCGCTCGGCGTCTCGGCGGGCCTTGCCGGCCTCGTCGTCGCCATGGACATTGCCGCCTTCGTGCTGGTGCGCTCCGTCGTCGGCTGACGGTCAGTAGTCCACCCAGACGAGATAGAGCCCGCAGGCCGGCGCCATCGGCCCGCAGGCCCGCCGGTCGCGCGCCTCGAGCGCCCGGCGCACGTCGTCCGGCCGCCACTTGCCGGCACCGACCCGCTCCAGCGTGCCGACCATCGAGCGCACCTGATGGTGCAGAAAGGAGCGCGCCGACGCCTCGATGCGGATCTCGTCGCCGATGCGGGTGACGTCCAGCCGGTCGAGCGTGCGCACGGGCCCGGACGCCTGGCACTCCGCCGCGCGGAAGGTGGTGAAGTCGTGCCGGCCGACGAGGTGCTGCGCCGCCTCGTGCATGGCCGCGGCGTCGAGCGGCCCCGGCACATGCCAGACGAAGCGCGCCTCGAGCACCGGCTGCGGCCGCCGGTTGAGGATGCGGTAGAGATAATGCCGCTTCACCGCCGAGCGACGCGCGTCGAATTCCGCCGGCACCTCGGCAGCATGCAGCACCGCCACCGCATCGCCCATGAGCTTCAGATGCGCATTCGTGGCATCGCGCAGCGTGTCCGTGCGCCACGGGCGGGAGAGGTCGAGATGCACCACCTGGCCCGTGGCATGCACGCCGGCGTCGGTGCGCCCGGCGCACTGCACGCGCGGGCTCTCGCCGCAGAAGCGGGCGAGCGCCTCCTCCAGCGCCTGCTGGACGGAGCGCCCAGTCTCCTGCCACTGCCAGCCAACATAGGGGCTGCCGTCATATTCCACGGTAAGCTTGTAGCGCGGCATGGCAATCACCCGAGGGCCACGAAAACGGCGGCATCAGGAAGCGGCCCGCGCGCCGCGCTGCCGGCCCCTTCCGCACGGTTGGCGAGACCGGACCCTCTCACGTCAGCACGTCGCCCGGTACGAGGCGCGCGCCGCGCAGGAATTCCTCGCCGCTCGTGATGCCACGGCCGGCGCGCTGCACCTGCAGGAGCTCGACAGCTCCCTCGCCGCAGGCCACGCGCAGCCCGCCCGGAAGCAGCGTGCCCGGCGCTCCGGCGCCCTCGCTGCGCCGCGTGCGCAGCACCTTCACCCGCTCGGGCCCCTTGCCGAGATCGGCCATCAGGAAGGCGCCGGGGAAGGGCGAAAGGCCCCGCACCAGGTTGTGCACCTCCGCAGCCGGGCGCGACCAGTCGATGCGCGCCTCCTCGTTGGTAATCTTGGCAGCGTAGGTCACGCCCTCGGCCGCCTGCGGCACGAAGGAAAGGGCATCGCGCGAGAGGGCCGCGAGCGCGCGGACCATCAAGTCAGCACCGAGCACGGCGAGGCGGTCATGCAACTCGCCGGCCGTCATGTCAGGGCCGATGGCAACGCGCTCCACCATGGCAACAGGGCCGGTGTCGAGCCCCTCCTCCATCTTCATTACGGCAACGCCCGTCTCCGCGTCGCCCGCCATGATGGCGCGCTGGATCGGCGCCGCGCCACGCCAGCGCGGCAGCAGCGAGGCGTGCAGGTTGAGGCAGCCGAGGGCAGGCGCCTCGAGCACCGGCAGCGGCAGGATGAGGCCATAGGCGACAACCACCGCCACATCGGCACCGAGCGAGCGGAAGGTCTCCTGCTCCTCCTCGCTGCGCAGGGTCCTGGGCGTGAAGACGGGGATGGCGAACCGCTCGGCCATCTCGTGCACCGGCGAGCGCTTCTCGCCCATGCCCCGCCCCGCCTTCGCCGGCGGGCGGGTGTAGACGGCAACGACCTCGTGGCCCTGGCCGACGATTTCGGCCAGCGTCGGCACGGCGAAATCGGGCGTGCCCATGAAGATGATGCGCAGAGACATGGCACCTGCCGGATGTGGGGCGGCGAACGGCGCCGCGACGCCCTTCCCTAAACGCGGGCGACCGGCAGAGGCAAGCCCCGCCTCAGCCGGCGACCTCGCGGCGGGCGGCCTTGGTGAACTTCCGCATCACACGGTCGCGCTTGAGCTTGGACAGGTGATCGATGAAGAGAACGCCGTCGAGATGGTCAATCTCGTGCTGCAGGCAGGTGGCGAGCAGCCCGTCCGCCTCGATCTCCTGCTGCTTGCCATCGAGGTCGAGATAGCGCACCCGCACACGGGCCGGCCGCTCCACTTCCTCGTAATATTCGGGAATAGACAGGCAGCCTTCCTCGTAGGTGCTCGTCTCCTCCGACGCCCAGACGATCTCGGGGTTGATGAAGACCATCGGGCGCTTTTCCTCGCCCTCGCGCGAGACGTCGAGCACGACGAGGCGCTTCAGGACGCCGATCTGCACCGCGGCAAGGCCGATGCCGGGTGCAGCATACATCGTCTCCAGCATGTCCTCGGCCAGCCGGCGGATCTCGTCGGTCACCGCCTCGATGGGCTCGGAGCGCTGCTTCAGGCGGGGATCGGGAATGACGATGATGGGACGGATGGTCATGGCACACGCCGGATATTGAACATACCGGCGAAATAATCATTCCGGCGGCACGGGTCAATGTGTTCCGCTTTCGTTCGCGTCCGGCCACCGAATCGGCTAGCCTGCGTGCATGAACGACATTGCCCTCACCGTCGGTACCTACGCCTTCACCTACGCCCAGGTGGCGCTCGGCTTCGCCGTCGCCGTCATCCTGCTGCTCGCCCTGCTCGCGCGCAGCACGGCGCGGGCGGCGCACGAGCGCTCGCTGGAGGCCGCTGCCGCCGCCGAACGTGCGCGCGAGTTCGACGAGAAGGTGGCGGAGATGGCGCGTCTGCAGGCCGAGATGCACGGCCGCATGCAGACCATGGCGGAGATCTTCGGCACCCGCCAGGCGGACCTCGCGCGGCTGCTGAGCGAGCGGCTCGACGGCCTGCAGCACCGCGTCGGCCAGGGGCTGGAGACCACCGCGCGCCAGACGAGCGAGAACATCGCCCGCCTCAACGAGCGCCTCGCCGTCATCGACGCCGCGCAGAAGAACCTGACCGACCTCACCGGCGAGGTGGTGGGCCTCAAGGAGATCCTCGCCAACAAGCAGGCGCGCGGCGCCTATGGCCAGGGGCGGATGGAGGCCATCGTCCGCGACGGCCTGCCGCCGGGCGCCTATACCTTCCAGGCGACGCTATCGAATCGCACGCGGCCTGACTGCCTCGTCCACCTGCCGGGCGACCATCCGCTCGTCATCGACGCCAAGTTTCCGCTCGAGGGCTTTGCGGCCTTCCGCGACGCCCGGAGCGAGGAGGCGCGGCGGCAGGCGGCCCAGCGCGTGCGGGCGGACGTCACCGCCCACGTGCGCGACATCGCCGAAAAATACCTCATTCCCGGCGAGACGCAGGACATGGCGCTGCTCTTCGTCCCGTCCGAGGCGATCTATGCCGATCTGCACGAGCATTTCGAGGACGTGGTGCAGCGGGCCCATCGCGCGCGCGTGGTGGTTGTCTCCCCGTCGCTCCTGGCCCTCGCCATCCAGGTCATGCAGTCGCTGGTGCGCGACGCGCGCATGCGCGAGGAGGCGCAGAAGATCCAGGTGGAGGTACGCCGCCTGCTCGAGGACGTGAGACGCCTCAGCGACCGGGTGGAGAAGCTCGACAACCACTTCCGTCAGGCGCAGGAGGATGTCGGCCAGATCCGCATCTCCGCCGACAAGATCGTCAAGCGCGGCGAGAGCATCGAGGCTCTCGAGTTCGACGATTCCGAGCCGTCCCGCCCGGCCATCCCCAGCCCGGTCCGGGCGGCGGAATAGCCGCCGCTCAGAGGAACTTCCCGGCCACCGCGGCCTCGATGGCCGCCCTGTCCGGAATGCTCGGCTGTGCACCCGCCTTCGTGCAGGCGAGGCTGCCGGCGGCGACACCGCGCTGCAGCGCCCCGGTGAAGCCGTAGCCCGCGGCGAGAGCGGCAGCGAAGGCGCCGCAGAACGTATCCCCCGCCGCCGTCGTGTCGACCACCATCACGGGAAGCGCCGGCACGGCCCGGCGCACACCACCCGTCCAGGCGACGAGACCTTCGGCACCCAGCGTGACGATGGCCGCGATGCCGTGGCGGGCGTCAATCTCGCGGGCGATCGCATCCGGGTCGCCTTCCGCAATGCCGAGGGTCCCGGCCATCACCCGCGCCTCGTGCTCGTTCATGACGAGGATGTCGACGAGCCCGACAAGCGCGGGGTCCGCCGGCCCCGCCGGGGCGAGATTGAGCACGACGCGCGCGCCGTGCGCCTTGGCGATGCGCGCCGCGGCGATGCACTCGGCCTCCGGCACCTCGCGCTGCAGGAGAAGGATCGCGCCCGTCTGCCAGTCGAGGTCCGCCAGCGCCGCGGCGCTCGCATGGCCGTTGGCCCCGGCTGCGACGACGATGGCGTTCTCGCCGGCGGCATCCACCGTGATGAAGGCCGCCCCTGTCGGCTCGTCGAGCCGCGCCACGCGGGATAGGTCGACACCCGCGGCCTCGAGAAGGCCGAGCGCGACGTCGGCGAGCCCGTCCCGCCCCACGGCCCCGGTCATGACCACACGCGCGCCGGCACGCGCGGCGGCCAGCGCCTGGTTGGCCCCCTTGCCGCCCGGATGCACGGCATAGCCCGGCCCGATCACCGTCTCGCCCGGCGCCGGGATGCGATCGACGCGGGTGACGAGATCGGCGTTGAGCGAGCCGAAGACGACGATCATCCCGCCGGTCACTTGGTGCCGTACATCCGGTCGCCGGCGTCGCCGAGCCCCGGCACGATGTAGCCGTGGTCGTTCAGCCTCTCATCGATGGCCGCGGTCCAGATGGGCACATCGGGATGCTCGCCGCGCAGCTTCTCGATGCCCTCGGGGGCAGCAAGCAGGCAGACGAAACGGATCTCCCGGGCGCCACGCTCCTTCAGCCGGTCGATGGCGGCGACAGCCGAATTGGCTGTGGCCAGCATCGGGTCCATGACGATGACGAGACGCTCGGCGAGGTTGGCCGGCGCCTTGAAGTAGTATTCGACGGCCGTCAGCGTCTCGGGATCGCGATAGAGGCCGATGTGGGCGACGCGGGCGGAGGGCACGAGGTCGAGCATGCCGTCCAGGAAGCCGACACCGGCGCGCAGGATGGGCGCGAAGACCAGTTTCTTGCCGGCGAGCATCGGCGCGCGCATGGGCGTCAGCGGCGTCTCGATCTCGACATCCTCGAGCGGCAGGTCGCGCGTCACCTCATAGCACAGCAGCATGCCGATCTCGTTCAGCAGCTGGCGAAAGCCCTTGGTCGAGCGCGACTTGTCGCGCATCAGCGTCAGCTTGTGCTGCACCAGGGGATGGTCGACGACGGTAACGCCTTCCATGGATCGGCTCCGGCCTCTGGATCAATGATGGGAGCGGTCCTGCGCCGCTTGCCCGACAATAAGCAGGGGCATGCCACAGCGGGAAGGCCGAATCAGAAGACCGTGCCGTCGCTGGCGATGGAAAGCGGTGGAGAACCGTCGCGGCGCTTCTCCCGTGCAATCCGGCGCCCGGCCGCCCAGGTGCCCCCCTCGAGCACGCGTGCGAGCGGCAGGGTGCGCTCGTCGCAGCCGAGCCGCTCGCGCACCAGGCGGGCCACCTCGTCGAGCAGGGCCACCGTCAGCGCCCGCCACTCGACGACGAGGGGCGAGGACACCTCGTGCGTGCGCGCCAGATCCTCCGGATCCTTCAGGCGGATGGCGCCGAGATCGATGAGAAGGCCGCCGTTGCGGTATTCGGGCAGGCCGGTGAGCCCGTCGATGCCGGTGACGACGAGGCCTGCCTGCTCCAGCGGCTCGATGAGCGAATAGGCCAGCCATTGCGAGAGCTTGTGGAAAGGCACGAGGCCCGCCGTACCGCCCTCGCCGGGCATGAGCGGATGCATCCACGTGTCGCCGAGTTCGACGCCGGCGATGGTCAGGCGCGCCGGCCAGACCGCCGACAGATGCGCGAGGAGCATGTGCAGGATGAGTTCGGCCGGCACCTCCCCGCCGGCGCTCTCGGCGACGAGCGCGTCGAAAAGGCCGCCCGGCCGCGGCCCGTCGGCACGGGCGAAGATGTCGGGCTTGCCCGCCGCCACCGTTCCGAGCCCGTAGAGCAGCGACGCCCGGCCCTCGAGGCCGACGAGCGCGTTCTGCTCGTCCGCCTTGAAGCCCGCCGCGAGGTCACGGCCCGTCAGGCTGCGCAGGCGCCTGGCGTCGGCGCGCAGCGGATCGTCGGCCTTCGCGGAGAAGAGCCCCGCCTCGAACATGCGCAGCGAGGCGATCGCGAGCCCCTCGGAGCGGGCATAGGTCTCGCCCGTCTCGGCCTCCCGGTAGCGCCAGACGGGTCCGGCGCCTGCGTCGAGGAGCACGCTGACGATGGCAAGGTCAAAGGCTGCCCTGGCCCTGGCAGCCGTGTCCGGCCACCGCGTCCGCGCCGCAAGCGCCGCCCAACGGTCGTGCCCGCCCGCCGAGAAGTGCCGCCAGCGGGCATGGAAAGGGATGGCGAGCGTCGGATAGTTGGCCCGGATGGTATCGACCACATAATCCGCCACCAAGGGCAGCCGATCCATGTCCACGGCGCAGTGGAGGAGGCGCCCCTCCTCGGCCATTGCCAGCATGGTCCGGGCCCGCTCGCGCACCGCCCTAGCCGACAGGAGCCCCCTCACCGCGTCCGACGAAACGCTCTCGGCTTCACGCGTGCGCACCGGCCTTCCCATCATCGTCCGCCAGTCCTCAGTAAAGATCGAGCGCGCGACCGACCGTCGTCTTGAGCGCCTCCTCGTCCGGCGGCGGCTCCGGCGTGTAGTAGCCCGCCGCCTTCTTCGCCGCGAGCTCCACCTGCGCATCGGGCGGCACCAGCTCGTCCGGGATCGGCACCCGCTCGCCGATCTCGATACCCGAGCCGGTGATGGCGTCGTACTTCATGTTGGACATCGAGATGAACCGGTCGATGCGGCGGATGCCGAGCCAGTGCAGCACATCCGGCATCAGCTGCTGGAAGCGCGCATCCTGCACGCCGGCGACGCATTCCGTGCGCTCGAAATAGGTGGCGGCCTGATCGCCGCCCTCCTGCCGCTTGCGGGCATTGTAGACGAGGAACTTCGTGACCTCGCCGAGCGCCCGTCCCTCCTTGCGATTGTAGACGATGACGCCGGCGCCGCCCTTCTGTGCCTCGCGCACGCATTCCTCGATGCCGTGCACCAGATAGGGGCGACAGGTGCAGATGTCGGAGCCGAAGACGTCGGAGCCGTTGCACTCGTCATGCACGCGGCAGGCGACGGTGCGTTTCTCGTCGGTGAGCGCCGCCACGTCGCCAATGATGTAGACCGTCGTGCCGCCGATGGGCGGCAGGAAGACGTGCAGGTCCGGCCGCGTCACGAGTTCGGGAAACATGCCGCCCGTCTGCTCGAACAGCGTGCGTCGCAGCTTCTGCTCGCTGGTGCCGAAGCGTTCCGCCACGCCGGGCAGGTACCAGACGGGGTCGATGGCGATCTTGGTGACGGCGATGTCGCCGGAGGCGTGCAGGATGGTGCCGTCGGCCGCCAGGCGATGGCCTGCGATCGCGGCCAGGATCTCCGGCAGGTTGAGCCGCGCCCGGGTGACGGCGATGGTGGGCCGGATGTCCACCCCTTCCGCAACCTCGCGGGCGAAGGCGGTCGCCACCATGTGGCCGAAGGGATCGAGCGAGACGATGCGTCCGGGCTCGCTCCATTGCGGATGCGGCCCGATGGCGACGACCGGCTCGGTGTTGGTCAGGTCCGGCCGCGCCAGCGGGTTCAGCTGGCCGGACGAGACGGCGAGCGCCCGATAGAGCGCATAGGCGCCACCGTGTGCGCCGATGACATTGCGCAGGCCAGGGTTCGTGACGGTGCCGATCACCGGCCCTCGTTCGGCAGGATCGCTGGCGCCCCAGCGGATGGGAAAGCGCGCAGGTGCCTCGGGCTCGGGATGGGAGGTAAGACGAATATGGCTCGACCGGTTCGGCGTCGTCATGGCCTGTACCCCGAAGAGAACGAGCCCTCGCCGAACAGGCCGAAGGGCTCGAAGGGTCTTGACCGGATGGAGCTTGCTGCACCGCGCAGACGGCGTCAACTCAAGGCGCAATCTGCCTGATGGAGGCTAGCCGCCCCGCGCGCCCAGGGGCCACGGCCGGCCCGGCCCGGACGTCGGCAGGCCGAGATGGACGGCAAGCGTCTCGCCGATATCGGCAAAGGTCGTCCGCAGCCCGATGGGCCCCGGCGCGACGGCCGGGCCGAAGGCGAGCACCGGCACCTGCTCGCGCGTGTGGTCGGTGCCGCGCCAGGTCGGATCGTTGCCGTGGTCGGCGGTGACGACGGCGACGTCGCCGGGACCGAGCAGTGCCTCGATCTCGGGCACGCGCCGGTCGAAGGCCTCGATGGCGGCCGCGTAGCCGGCGACATCGCGGCGGTGGCCATATTCGGTGTCGAAATCGACGAGATTCGAGAACACAAAGCCCCCGTCCGGCAGCGTCCGGAAGGCTTCGAGCGTCGCCGTCATCACGGCGTCGTTGCCGTGGGGCTTGATCTCCCGTCCGGTGTGCCGGTGCGCGAAGATGTCGCCGATCTTGCCCACCGTGACGACGGCGCGACCAGCCTCGGCGAGGCGGTCGAGGATCGTCCCATCGGGCGGGGGGATGGCGAAGTCCTTGCGGTTGCCGGTGCGCGTGAAGCCGCCGTCCGCCGTGCCGACGAACGGCCGGGCGATGACGCGGCCGATCCTGAGCGGATCGACCAGCCTGCGCACGATGCGGCACAGGTCATAGAGCCGCTCCAGGCCGAAGACCTCCTCGTGCGCGGCGATCTGCAGCACGGAATCGACCGAGGTGTAGAGGATCGGCTTGCCCGTGACCACGTGCTCGGCACCAAACTCCTCGATGACGGCGGTGCCGGACGCGTGCCTGTTGCCGAGTATGCCGGGCAGATTTGCCTCGGCGACGATCCTGGCGACGAGCTCCCGCGGGAAGGCGGGGCACGTGTTCGGGAAATAGCCCCAGGCAAAGGGCACCGGCCGGCCCGCGATCTCCCAGTGGCCGGAAGGGGTGTCCTTGCCGATGGACGTCTCGCGCGCCACGCCCCACTGCCCCCCTGGCGCGTCCGGCCGCGGAACGCCGGCAAGCGGCCGACCGACCGACAGCTCGCAGGCATGCGAGAGGCCGAGGCGGGCAAGGTTGGGGACGGCAAGCGGCCCCCGGCGCAGGCCCTGCCGGTCCCCCGCGCCTGCCGCGCAGGCCGCCGCAATGTGGCCGAGCGTGTCGGCCCCCTCGTCGCCAAAGGCAGCCGCATCGGGAGCACCGCCGGCACCGACCGAATCGAGCACGATGAGAAGGGCGCGTGGCATGGAGTGCGTCTCTCAGGAATGCGCGGGGGACGCCGGTTGTAGGATGCCCCCGGCGGCCGGCGAAGTCATTTAACTTTGCAGATTGTTTCAGGTCACCTCCTTCGCGCGCGCGAAGGCTCGGCGCGCGCGAAGGCGGCGGCAAAGAGCCTGCGCGTGTACTCGTGCTTCGGCGCGGCGAAAATCTCCTCGGCCGGCCCCTCCTCCACCACGACGCCGTCCTTCATGACGATGAGGGAATTGGCGAGCGCGCGCACCACCTTGAGGTCGTGCGAGATGAACATGTAGGCAAGGTTGCGCTCGGCTTGCAGCTTGCGCAGCAGGTCGACGATCTGCGCCTGCACCGACATGTCGAGCGCCGAGGTCGGCTCGTCCAGCACGACGAACTTGGGATCAAGCGCCATGGCACGCGCGATGGCGATGCGCTGGCGCTGTCCGCCGGAGAACTCGTGCGGATAGCGGTCCATCGCCGCCGGGTCGATCCCGACGTCCGCGAGCGCGCGCGCGACAATCTCGCGCCGCTCGGCGAGGGACAGGCCCGGCTTCTGCACGCCGAGGCCCTCGCCAACGATCTCGGCAACGGACATGCGCGGGCTCAGCGAGCCGTAGGGATCCTGAAACACCACCTGCAGGTCCTTGCGCAGCGGCCGGATCTGCTTCTGCCTGAGGCCGTCGATGTGCCGGCCGAGAAAGACCACGGGCCCCTCGCTGGCGATGAGGCGCAGAAGCGCAAGACCGAGCGTCGTCTTGCCCGAGCCCGATTCGCCGACAACCCCGAGCGTCTCGCCCGCACGGATGGAGAGCGAAATGCCGTCGACCGCCTTGATGTGGCCGACGGTGCGCCGGAACAGCCCCTTCTTGATGGGGAACCACACCCTGAGCGGCCCGGCCTCGACGACGACAGGCGCCGTCTGCGGCACCGGGCGGGGCTCGCCCTTCGGCTCCGCGGCCAGCAGCTTCTGCGTGTAGGGGTGCTGCGGACGCGCGAAGACCTCCTCGACCGGGCCGGTCTCCACCACGCGACCTTCCGTCATCACGCAGAGCCGGTCCGCGATGCGGCGCACGATGCCGAGGTCGTGCGTGATGAACAGCAGTGCCATGCCGAGCCGCTTCTTGAGATCGGCAAGCAGGGCGAGAATCTGCGCCTGCACGGTCACGTCCAGCGCCGTCGTCGGCTCGTCAGCGATGAGCAGGTCCGGCTCGTTGGCGAGCGCCATGGCGATCATGACGCGCTGGCGCTGGCCGCCGGAGAGCTGGTGCGGATAGGCATCGAGCCGCTCGGCGGCCGAGGTAATGCCGACGAGCTCGAGCAGCTCGAGCGTGCGGGCGCGGGCGGCCGGCCCGCTCATGCCGCGGTGCAGCCGCAGAATCTCGCCGATCTGCCGCTCGATGGTGTGGAGCGGGTTGAGCGAGGTCATCGGCTCCTGGAAGACCATGGTGATGTCGTTGCCGCGCACGGCCCGCATCTCCGCCTCGCTTGCGGCAATGAGATCGCGGCCCTTGAACAGCACCTGGCCGGAGGGGTGTCTGGCGGACGGATAGGGCAGGAGCTTCAGCACCGACAGCGCCGTCACCGTCTTGCCCGAGCCCGATTCACCCACGATGGCCAGCGTCTCGCCCGGCGCGACGTCGAACGACACCCGGTCGACGGCGAGCATCTCCCGCCCCCCCTGGCGGAAGGCGACGGAGAGATCCCGGACGGAGAGGAGAGGGCTCGTTGCCATCGGCTCAGCCAAAGGTCTTGCGCGGATCGAAGGCGTCGCGCACCGCCTCGCCGACGAAGACGAGCAGCGACAGCGTGATGGCGATGACGAAGAAGCCGGTGAGGCCGAGCCAGGGCGCCTCGAGGTGATTCTTGCCCTGCGCCAGCAGCTCGCCGAGCGAGGGCGACCCCGGCGGCAGGCCGAAGCCGAGGAAGTCGAGCGAGGTCAGCGTCGTGATCGAGCCATTGAGGATAAAGGGCAGGAAAGTGAGTGTCGCCACCATGGCGTTCGGCAGAAGATGGCGGAACATGATGGCGCCGTTCGACAGGCCGAGCGCACGGGCGGCGCGCACGTACTCGAAATTGCGCGCGCGCAGGAATTCCGCCCGCACCACGCCGACGAGCGCCACCCACGAGAACAGCAGCAGGATGCCGAGCAGCACGAAGAAGCCGGGCGTGATGACGGCCGAGATGATGATGAGCAGGTAGAGCGCGGGAATCGCCGTCCAGATCTCGATGAGCCGCTGGAAGACGAGGTCCACCCAGCCCCCGAAATAGCCCTGCACCGCGCCCGCCACCACGCCGATCAGCGAGGAGATGGCGGTCAGCGTCAGGCCGAAAAGCACGGAGATGCGGAAGCCGTAGATGAGCCGCGCCACCACGTCCCGGCCCTGGTCGTCGGTGCCGAGCCAGTTCCACTCGATGTCGGCGCAGCTGCTGCCGCCGACACGCTCGGCCGAAGGCCGGCACTCGGCGTCGGAGAGCAGCCACGTCGGCGGCGAGGGGGCCGGCACCGGCAGGTTGCGGTTGTGCGTGTTGTAGGAGAAGCGGATGGGCGGCCACAGCGCCCAGCCGTGCGCGGCGATCTCGTCCGCGATCACCGGGTCGCGATAGTCCGTGACGGCGAGAAAGCCGCCGAACTTTTCCTCCGGATAGTCGACGAACACCGGCATGAGCAGCTCGCCCCTGTAGTAGACGAGGATCGGCCGGTCGTTGGCGATGAACTCGGCGAAGAGGCTGACGACGAAGAGGACGGTGAAGATCCAGAACGACCAGTAGCCGCGCCGGTTCGCCCGGAAGTTGGCGAGGCGGCGGGCGTTGATCGGCGAAAGGCGCAAGAGCCCCCGGCGCGGCAGCGGCGGGGCGAGCGTTGCCGGCTCGTCCGGCCCGGCGAGGGTGGAGGTCACGGCCATCTCACACCTCCCGCGTCTCGAAATCGATGCGCGGATCGATCCACATGTAGGTGAGATCCGAGATCAGGTTCACGACGAGGCCAATGAGGGCGAAGATGTAGAGGTTGGCGAAGACCACCGGATAGTCGCGGTTGACGATGGCCTCGAAAGACAGGAGCCCGAGACCGTCGAGCGAGAAGATGGTCTCGATCAGCAGCGAGCCGGTGAAGAAGGCGCTGATGAAGGCTCCCGGAAAGCCCGAGACGACGATGAGCATCGCGTTGCGGAAGACATGGCCGTAGAGCACCTGCCGCTCGGACAGGCCCTTCATGCGCGCCGTCAGCACGTAATGCTTGCGGATCTCCTCGAGGAAGGAATTCTTGGTCAGCAGCGTCGTGGTGGCGAAGGCGCCGAGCGTGAGCGACAGCACAGGCAGCGCGATGTGCCAGAAATAGTCGCCGACCTTGGCCAGGAGGGACAGCTCGCTCCAGTTGTCCGAGGTGAGCCCCCTGAGCGGGAAGATCTGCCAGAAGGAACCGCCGGCAAAAAGCACGATGAGCAGGATGGCGAAGAGGAAGCTCGGGATGGCATAGCCAACGATGACGATGGCCGATGTCCATGTGTCGAAGCGCTCGCCGTCGCGCACCGCCTTGGCAATGCCGAGCGGTATCGAGATGGCATAGGAGATGAGCATCATCCACAGCCCGAGCGAGATCGAGACCGGCAGCTTCTCGGCAATGAGGTCGAGCACGGCGATGTCGCGGAAGTAGCTGCGGCCGAAATCGAAGGTGGCGTAGTCCAGCATCATCTTGGCGAAGCGTTCGGGCGCCGGCTTGTCGAAGCCGAACTGCTGCTCGAGCTCCTTGATGAAGGCCGGGTCGAGCCCCTGCGCGCCGCGGTAGTGCGACTGGCCGGCGTCGCCCGCCGCACCGCCGCCGAATCGGCCAGTGGCGCCGGCATCGGTGCCCTGGATCTGGGCCAGCACCCGCTCCACGGGCCCGCCGGGCGCGAACTGCACGATGATGAAGGAAACGAGCATGATGCCGAACAGCGTCGGCACCATGAGGAGGATGCGTCGCAGCGCGTAGGCCAGCATCTAGGACGCCACCGCCTTCCTGCCGACGGGACCCAAGTGCGTGTCGCCGAAGCCGCTCGCGTATTTGAGCCCGTAGCCGAGCGCCCGGTCGAATCCGATGTGGGCAACCCAGATCGCCGCCACGGCCAGCACCTCCTCCATCCCCAGGGCGAACCCGGCCGCGGCGAGCACGGCCGGCCCAATGTGCGAATGGAGGGCATTGTAGGCGATCGCCCCGGCACGTGCACCGGCCAGGTAGGCGAGGAAGCTGACGTCCGGTACAAAGAAGAGCGCCGCATAGACCCACCAGGGCGCCCCCGTGAGGGAAAAGGCGAAGGTCGCCGCCCCCCACGTCACCAGCCCCTCCGCCCGCAGCAAAGCGCGCGGCCCGCCCGCAACGGCCGGGGAATCGTTTGCTCCACTCATTTTGCGAGGCCGATTCGCTTGGCCTTCTCGGCATCGTACCACCACGTGCCGGGCGCGCCCGAACCGTATTTCGGCGTCTTTTCAGGCCGTGAGAAGACGTCCCAGTAAGCCACCAGCGTCTTGTCCTTGTACCACATGGGCACCCAGTAGCGCCCGGCGCGCAGGATGCGGTCGAGTGCACGGCAGGCGATGGTCAGTTCCTGGCGCGTCCTGGCACGGCCGATGCGCTCGATGAGCGCATCGATGGCCGGATGGGCGATGCCGGCGATGTTGCGCGAGCCTGGCGTCCTCGCCGCCTCCGAGCCGTAGACCACGCGCAGGCTGTCGCCAGGCGTCAGGCTGCCGGACAGCGCCATGCTCGTCATGTCGAAGTCGAAGTCGTCGATGCGCCGCCGGTACTGGGCAGCGTCGACGATGCGCGAGCGCGCCTCGATGCCGAGCCTCTGCAGGTTCTCCTGGAAGGGCTGCGTATGCGGCTGCAGCGTCGGCTGGAAGTCGAGGAACTCGATGGTGAAGGGCTGCCCGTCCGGCAGCAGGAGGCGCGGGCCGTCGCGCTTGCATCCGGCCTCGCGCAGCAGCTCGTCCGCCCGCCGCAGCAGGGCGCGGTCACTGCCGGAGCCGTCCGAAACAGGCGGCACATAGGGCTCGCCGAAGACCTCCGCGGGCAGCTCGGCCCGAAAGGGCTCGAGAAGCGCCAGCTCCTCGGGCGAAGGCAGGCCCGTCGCCTTCATCTCCGAAGCCTCGAAGAAGGACGTCAGCCGCTTGTAGGCCGAGTACATGATGTTCTTGTTCGTCCACTCGAAGTCGAAGGCAAGGCCGATCGCCTCGCGCACGCGCGGGTCACGGAACTGGGGGCGGCGCGTGTTGAAATACCAGCCCTGCGTGGGCACGGCCGAGCGCGTCGGGATCTCCTCGCGCCTGACGCGCCCTTCGCGCACGGCAGGAAAGTCATAGCCCGTGGCCCAGATTCGCGCCGTGTATTCCTCATGATAGTTGAAGACGCCCGACTTGAAGGCCTCGAAGGCCACCTGCCGGTCGCGAAAATACTCGTAGCGGATACGGTCGAAGTTGTTGACGCCCACGTTGACCGGCAGGTCGCGCCCCCAATAGTCCTCGACGCGCTCAAACTCGATGAAGCGTCCCACCTCGAAGCGACCGACCCGGTAGGGGCCGGAGCCCAGCGGCGGCTCGAGCGTCGTCGCCTCGAAGTCGCGACCGCTCCAGTAGGCCTTGGAGAACACCGGCAGACTCGCCACGACGAGGTGCAGGTCGCGGCTTCGCTGCGGCGACAGGCGGATGGCGACGATATCCTCCCGCTCCACCTCGGCCCCGACCACCTGGGTCAGGATGGCACGATAGTTCGGATGCCCTTTCGTCTTGAGGATGTCGAGCGAGAAGGCGACATCCTCGGCCGTGATGCGCGAGCCGTCGTGGAAGCGCGCCTCGGGTCGCAGGAGGAAGCGATAGGTCAGCTCGTCCGGGGAAATGCGCACCGCGCGCGCCACGAGGCCGTAGAGCGCGTCGGGCTCGTCGCCCGAGCCGGCCATCAGCGTGTCGTAGGTCAGGTCCATCCCTGCCGCGCCGTCGCCGCGCAGCACGAAAATGTTGAGCGTGTTGAAGGTGTCAAAGTTCTGGTTGCCGCCCGCCTGCTTGATCTGCAGCGACAGCGTGCCCCCCTTCGGCGCATCGGGGTTCACGTAGCTGAAATGCTTGAAGTCCGCCGGATACGCGAGGTCGCCGAAGGCGGACAGGCCGTGCACCTCGGCCTCCTCGGCGAGCCCCATGCGCGGCACAAACAGCCCGGCGGCCGCCGCGCCGCCCGCCGCGAGCAGCGCACGCCGGGTGAAGGAAAAGCGCGTGGGGTCGAACAGCGGTCCGTTCACGTGTCTCGTCTCCTCCGACAAGGGGCCGGGCGCGCCGATGCTCGACCAGGCAGCCGCCCTCCTGCGCGCCGCCACGCCGGTGCGGCGCGAAGCGTCTGCACAGTAGGACGGGCGGCCCGGTCAGCGGAACCCCGGTTGTCGAAAATGTGTGACGAGAGCAGCCCCGGTGGAGCCATAAAATGATTCGGCCGGGCTGTTGGCCCGGCCGTCGAAACCTGTCCCGCTTGTCCGCTCACTCGGTCGGCAGCGGCTCGGGATTGTCCGAGAGGGTACGCAGATAGGCGAGGATGTCGGCCCGCTCTTCCGGCTTGGCGACGCCGGCGAAGGCCATGATCGTGCCCTTCATGTAGCCCTTCGGATTGGCAATGAACTCGTTGAGATGCTCGAAGGTCCACTTCTCGCCGTTGGCGCCGTGCTCCTTGAGCGTGGCGGAATAGCTGAAGTCCGGCACCTCTGCGATCTGACGCCCGACGACGCCCCACAGGTGCGGGCCAACCTTGTTCGCGCCGCCCTTCTCGAAGGTGTGGCAGGCCTTGCACTTGGCAACGGCCTTCTCGCCGCGGGCCGGGTCGGCCTTGGCCAGAAGCTCGGGCAGCGGCACGGCGGGCGCCTTCGGGGCGGCTTCGCCACCACCGGTCGCTTCCTCGGCCGAAGGCAGGTCGTAGCCGGGCACCGCGGGCCGGTGCGGGGCAAAGATGATTCCCGCCACGATATTGAGGCCCATGACAAACAGAAGGGTGCCCAGCACGGCGCCCGCAATCTTGTTGAGCTCGAAGGAATCCATCGGTCGGCAGCTCCGGTCCGTCGTTCCGGACGAGGTGTCGGCAAAGGCAAGGCGCCGCGCGAGAGCAGCCCCATGCGGCGGCGGATGATTACCCGCTTTGCCGGGCTTTTGGCAATAAGGCGCGTGCGGTTATGTCGTCGCACCGCCCTCACGCGCGGAATTGTCCACCGCGCGTGAGGGGAGGACGGACGGCGCAGCGCCTGCTATAAGCCCCCCGCGCCGCCTGCCAGCACCCGGCCGCGCCTCGACGAGACCGACCAGCGAAACGCGACATGTCCGATCCCATCGTCCTCATCCCCGCCCGCCTCGCCTCGACGCGCCTGCCGGACAAGCCCCTGGCGGACATCGCGGGCGAGCCGATGATCGTGCACGTCATGCGCCGGGCCGAGGAGGCGGGCATCGGCCCCGTCGTCGTGGCAACCGACACGCCCGCCATCGCGGAAGCTGTCACCAAGGCCGGTGGGCGCGCCGTGATGACCCGCGAGGACCACCAGTCGGGCTCGGACCGGATCCACGAGGCGCTCGAGCGCCTCGATCCCGAGGGGCGCCACGACATCGTCGTCAACGTGCAGGGCGACCTGCCGACCATCGATCCGCGCGTCATCGCAGCCTCGCTGCGCCCCCTGGCCGACCCGGCGGTCGACATCGCCACCCTCGCCGCCGTCATCACGCGGGAGGAGGAGCGGACAGAGCCGAGCGTGGTGAAGGCCGTCGGCAGCGAGATTGCGCCGGGCCATCTGCGCGCGCTCTACTTCACCCGCGCCACCGCCCCCTACGGCGACGGGCCGCTGCTGCACCACATCGGCCTCTATGCCTATCGTCGCGCCGCGCTCGCGCGCTTTGTCGCCATGCCGCCCTCGCCGCTGGAGCGCCGCGAGCGGCTGGAACAGCTCAGGGCTCTCGAAGCCGGCATGCGCATCGATATCGTCGTCGTGGATGACGTGCCGCTCGGCGTCGACACACCGCACGATCTCGAGCGCGCGCGCGCCATGCTCGCGCAGCGCCGATGACCCCTCACGAGGATCCTTCGATGGCCAAGAAGATCATCGCCTACCAGGGCGAGCCCGGCGCCAACTCCCACATCGCCTGCAAGGACGTCTATCCCGACTGGGAGCCGCTGCCCTGCGCCACCTTTGAGGACGCTTTCGCCGCAGTGCAGGAGGGGCGGGCCGAGCTGGGCATGATCCCGATCGAGAACTCGATCGCTGGACGCGTCGCCGACATTCATCACCTGCTGCCGACATCCGGCCTGCACATCGTCGGCGAGTACTTCCTGCCCATCCACCACCAGCTGCTGGCGCCGAAGGGGGCGACGCTCGCCACCATCAAGACCGTCTACAGCCATGTCCACGCCCTCGGCCAGTGCCGCAAGATCATCCGCAAGCTCGGTCTTAAGGCCGTGGTGGCCGCCGACACGGCAGGCTCGGCCCGCATGGTGGCGGAATGGAACGATCCCACTGCCGCCTCGCTCGCCACGCGGCTCGCCGGCGAGATCTACGGCCTCGACACACTCATGGAGGATGTCGAGGACGATTCCCGCAACACCACGCGCTTCGTCATCCTCTCGCGCACGGCGCAGTGGATGGAGGTGGGCACCGGCAAGGCCGTCACCAGCTTCGTCTTTCGCGTGCGCAACGTGCCGGCGGCCCTCTACAAGGCGCTTGGCGGCTTCGCCACCAACGGCATCAATATGACGAAGCTCGAGAGCTACATGGTGGAAGGGCAGTTCTCCGCCACCCAGTTCTACGCCGAGGTGGAAGGCCATCCGGAAGAGCGCCCCCTCAAGCTGGCGCTCGAGGAGCTCGGGTTCTTCTCGCGCGAGCTCAATATCCTCGGCGTCTTCCCCGCCCATCCCTATCGCGAGAACATCCGCGAGCCGGCGGAGTAGAATCGCGCGGCGCGGTGCTGCGCGGCCCGCCGCGACATGTTATGGTGCACCAACGACAGGAAGCCGGCCCTTCGAGCCGGCTCGGCGAAAGTCGTGTTGTCATACCAGTGTCGCCCTTTTGTGGCCCTTCTCCTGGTCGAAGCTGCACGCCAATCGCAAGATCAGGGAGCCGCGCCATGTCGATCATCATCAGACGCGCCACACCGGCGGACATCGAGGCGATCGGCCGCCTCGTCATCGACGTCTGGCGGGAGACCTATCGCGGCATCCTGTCGGACTACGTGCTCGCCACGCAGACCGTGCCAGTTGGCGAGCGCAGCATCCGTTATGTCGGGCTCGACAGCGACGGCAGCGGCCGCGCCGCGCTCGTCGCCGAGCGGGGCGGCACGATCGTGGGTTTCGCTGCCGGCGGCCCTGCGACCGACGGCAGCCTCGGCACCGAGGCGGAGATCGCGCCCCCGTACGTCGCCCGGCGCCTTCAGTTCCGTGGCATCGGCGGCCGGCTGATGGGCGCTCTCGCCCATGCGCTGATCGCCTCCGGCCACAAGAGCGCCGGCCTGTGGATCCCGCGTGACAATGTGGCGGCCGTCGCCTTCGCCCGCACGCTCGGCGGCACCGTCGCCGGCACACGCAGCACCTGCGCCGGCGAGACGATGCTGGAGGAGGTCGCGGTCATCTGGCCCGACCTCGCCGAACTCACGGTCTGGCACGCGGAACCGGCCGCCCTCTCCCGCGGCGCGCGGGGCTCCGGCCTCGCCGCACCTGACATCGTCGCCGCCGACGCGCTCACCCGCTGCCGGATGGACGGCTGAGCGGCCCCGTCAGAAGCCCTTCCCCCTCCTCGACAAAGGCCTTGAGGAGGTGGTGGGCGATGGCGAAGGGCAGCGGCGCCGTAAGCCCATCGGGATGTTCCCCCCGCAGCATGGCGCCGACCTCGGCGCGCGTGAACCAGCGCGCGTGCTCGAGTTCGAGTGTGTCGACGACGAGATTCTCGTCGAGCGCCTCGGCGATGCAGCCGATCATCAGCGAAGAGGGGAAGGGCCAGGGTTGCGAGGCGAGATAGTGCACGCGCCCGGTGCGGATGCCCGCCTCCTCCATGGTCTCGCGCCGCACGGCATCCTCCACCGTCTCGCCTGGTTCCACGAAGCCGGCAAGGCAGGAGTACATGCCCGGCGCGAAGCGCGCCTGCCGGCCCAGCAGGCAGCGGTCGCCGCGAACCGACAGCATGATGACCACCGGGTCGGTGCGCGGAAAGTGCTGCGCGCCGCAGGCGGCACAGTCACGCCGCCAGCCGCCGCTGGCACTCGCCGTGCGTGCCCCGCAGTTTGCGCAGAAGCCATGCCGGCGGTGCCAGTCCATCAGCGCCTTGGCCTCGCCCAGCGGGCCGAGCTCGTCCGGCGGCAGCAGGCCCTGGACAGCGATGGAGCGCAGGTCGATGGCGAAAAGGCCGCCCTGCTTGAGCCTTTCAGCCTCGCCCGCCGCGATCAGCGTCGCGAACAGGGGCGTGCCGTCGAGCGTGCCGAGCAGCGCCGTCTCGACGACCGGCGCCAGCGCCGCGGCCTCGGCCATGGTGAAGCGTGGCGTGAAGGTTTCGCCCTCGCGCCGCAGGATCGGCACGTCCCCCGCAATGACAAAGGACCGCGCCTCGGGCGCCGCCATCATCGCCGCGATATCGCTGGCCTTCTCCCGCCGCTCCGAATGCCGCACGAGGCGATTGCGCGAAAAGCCGATCCGCGCCGAGCGCTCGGGAAAGGGTTCGCCGGCCGGGAGGACGCCGTGGTCTGACCTGTCGCGGGCCATGCCTTCCATCCTCTCACAGGCCGAGCCGGGCACACAGCCCGGCCACGAGCCGCTCCGCCGTCGCAGCGTCGTAGGGCTCGGCTCGGCCGACGCCCCAGACGGGCCCCGGCCAGGCGGCATCGCCCCTCGTGCGCGCGATCACATGGACATGGAGCTGCGGCACCTTGTTGCCCAGCGCCGCCACGTTGAGCTTGTCCGCCGGCACGAGATCACGCAGCGCCCCCGACACTTGCCGGATCTCCGTGCTCAGGGCCGCATGGTCCGCCTCGGACAGGTCGATGAGCTCGCACACCCCGGCCCGGCGCGGCACCAGGATGAGCCAGGGAAAGCGGCTGTCGTTCATCAGCAGCAGCCGCGACAGCGGCAGGTCACCGACGGAGAGGGTATCAGCCTCGAGGCGCGCGTCGAGCTGGAAGGAAGCGGCGGCACTGTCCGGCATGCTGGCAGATCCTGTGGAAGCCATTGGGGACTGCACCATCTATAGGTCGCGCCCGCCGATCGGCCAACGGCGAAAACATGCCGCCGGCCGCCGCTATCACTGGTTGCGATATTGAATTAATACAACCTTATGGTTAGTGTCTCCGATCGCTGCAACCCAGCACCGCCCATCTCCTCCTGCCACCACTTCCTGCTCCCGGAGCCGCCATGAAACTCTATCGACGGGCACCCCAATGGCTTCATGACGACAAGCAGTTCCTGGAAGAATACGTGGCCAAGGTGCCCGGCTGGCTGTTCGACTACACGGCCGCCCGGACCATGGACCTCCTGCGCTGGCAGGAAGAGCAGAAGAAGGAAGGGTCGCTCCTTGAGATCGGCGTCTTCGCCGGGCGCTATTTCTCCATCCTTGCCCGGTCGGCCCTGCGCACCGGCTCGCGCATCGTCGGGCTCGACACCTTCCAGTTCGTTTCCGAGCAGGAGCTTCACGAGCAGCATCTGCGCTTCATCTTTGAGCTCCACCCGGACGTCGTCTTTCTGGCGCGCCCCTCCACCGCCGTGACGGCGCAGACGCTGCTCGCCGTTCTGGAGCTGCCCGCCCGTTTCATCAGCATCGACGGGTCGCACGAGGCGGCCGATGTCCACTGGGACCTGCGGCTGGCAGAAGAGCTGCTGGCGCCCGACGGCATCGTCGCCGTGAGAAGGCGTGCACCGCTTCTTCTCCGTCCCCCGCGCACTCGCCCCCTTCGGCTACGTGGTCAACAAGCTCTTCCTGTGCCGGCCGGCCTGCACGCAGACCTACAGCAAAGTGCTGGCGCAGGCTGTCGCCGACGACGCCGACCATCCGCGATCCATCCAGTTCGTCGCCGACCAGGCAGCCGATCCCAACCGTACCCGAGCCCGGTTATGGGGGCACGAGTTCCTCAACGTCCATTGATGCGCCCGTGCTGTGGAGGCTTCAGCTTGCGGCTTGCACAAGCGGCCGCGATCCCCGATATAGGGGACGGGAGGTTGGCGTTGGACGTTCCACTCGCCAACCGGGTCAGGTCCGGAAGGAAGCAGCCCTAACGAGATCGGGCGGGTCTTCGTCCAGCCTCCCACCTCGATCAGAACGGGATCTGGCCTCTCTCGGGACGTCGCCCACAGCGTCTGACACGTGGTTGCGGCCACGGTCCCGCGAGCCGCAGCGTGAAGGGGCCGATGGCGGATTTCGAGACCGTGACGGACAACGGCGGCGCACCGGATGATGCGCCTGGCCTGCCGGGCCTGCCCCAGCCGGCTCCCGCACAACAGGCTGCCAGCGCCTACCGGGTTCTTGCACGCAAGTATCGCCCCCGCGCCTTCCCCGATCTCATCGGGCAGGAGGCGATGGTGCGCACGCTCTCCAACGCCTTTGAAACCGGCCGCATCCCGCAGGCCTGGATGCTGACCGGCGTGCGTGGCGTCGGCAAGACGACGACGGCGCGCATCCTTGCGCGCGCCCTCAACTACGAGCGCCCCGGCGTCACCGGCCCCACCGTCCACATGCCGGAGCTCGGCGTGCACTGCGAAGCCATCATGGAATCGCGGCACGTCGACGTGATGGAGATGGACGCCGCCTCGCACACCGGCATCGACGATGTGCGCCAGATCATCGACGGCATCCGCTATGCTCCCGTCTCGGCCCGCTACAAGGTCTACATCATCGACGAGGTGCATATGCTCTCGGAGAAGGCGTTCAACGCCTTCCTGAAGACGCTGGAGGAGCCGCCGCCGCACGCCAAGTTCATCTTCGCGACGACCGAGATCCGCAAGGTCCCCGTCACCATCCTCTCGCGCTGCCAGCGCTTTGACCTGCGCCGCGTCGAGGCTGGCACGCTCGTCGCCCACCTGACGCGAATCTGCGCGGCCGAGCAGGTGCAGGCCGAGCCGGAAGCGCTCGCCATGATCGCCCGCGCAGCCGAGGGCTCGGTGCGCGATTCGCTGTCGCTGCTCGACCAGGCCATCGCTCACGGCGCGGGCCGCGTCGGCGTGGAGGAAGTCCGCGCCATGCTGGGCCTCGCCGACCGCGGACGTATCGTCGACCTGTTCGAGCACATTATGCGCGGCGACCTGCCGGCGGCGCTCGGGGAGCTGAAGAGCCAGTACGACGCCGGAGCCGACCCGGCGGTTGTCCTTACCGACCTTGCCAGCTTCACCCATTTCGTCACCCGCCTCAAGCTGGTGCCTGCCGCGGCCGATGATGCCGCCATCACGGATGTCGAGCGCACGCGCGGCGCCGAGTTCGCAGCGCGGCTCTCAATCCGCGTCCTCTCGCGCACCTGGCAGATGCTGGTAAAGGGCATCGCCGAGGTCCAGGCGGCACCGCGGCCCATCGCGGCCGCCGAGATGGTGCTGGTGCGCCTCGCCTATGCAGCCGACCTGCCGACGCCTGATGAGGCGCTGCGCCTGCTGCGCCAGGGCGGCGCCTCCGCAGCCGCGGGCGGCAACGGCCCCGCGCCCTCCGGCGGCGGGCCGATGATGAGCGCCGCCGAGCGCCCGCGCCCCGTGCTCGCGGCGAGCGGCTCGGCCGCCGCGCAGGCTCCCGCCTCCGTCGCAGCGCCGGCAGCCGCTGCCGCGGCGCCGCAGATGCGGCTTGCCCGGTTCGAGGACCTCGTCGCCCTCGCCGGCGAAAAGCGTGACGTGGCGCTGAAGCGCGCCCTGGAGCGGGACGTGCGGCTCGTCCATTTCGAGGACGGGCACGTGGAGTTCGCGCTCGTCGAGGGCGCCAGCAAGACGCTGGCCGGCGACCTCGCCCGCCGCCTGCAGGAGTGGACGGGGCGGCGCTGGGTTGTCTCCATCGCCCGCGAGTCCGACACCCCCACCCTGCACGAGAAGGCCGAGGCGGAAGCGGCAGAGCGCCTGAGCGGTGTCGCGGCCCACCCCCTCGTCCAGGCGGTCATGCAGCGCTTTCCCGGCGCCGCGATCGTGGACGTGCGCCCCATCGCGGCCGAGGAAACGGTGCCCGCGCCGGCGGAGGAGGAAGGGCTCGCCCCGGCTGAGGAAGATCTCTATATCGACGATGATTTCTGATCGGGCCGCCGTCAGGTCGCCCGGTATTCTGTTCGCGCAAGCGGGAGACGATGATGAAGGACCTGATGGGCCTGATGAAGCAGGCGCAGGCCATGCAGCAGAAGCTGGCCGACATGCAGGCCGAGCTCGGCAACCTCGAGGTCGAGGGCACGGCCGGCGGCGGCGTGGTCACCGTCCGCATGACCGCCAAGGGCGAGGTGCGCGGCGTGAGCATCGACCCGAACCTGATGAAGGCCGAGGAGAAGGAAATCCTCGAAGACCTCCTCGTCGCCGCCTGCAACGATGCCCGCCAGAAGGGCGAGCGCCTCGCGCAGGAGCGGATGGCCGAGCTGACGAAGGGCCTGCCGCTGCCGCCTGGCCTCAAGCTGCCGTTCTAGCCCCCCTGATCCCGGCACGCTGACTGAACCATCGCCGCCTTCGCCATGCCCTCTCCGGTCGGACCCGAGATCGAGCGCCTCATCCAGCTTCTGGCCCGCCTGCCCGGGCTCGGCCCGCGCTCGGCCCGGCGGGCGGCGCTGCATCTCATCAAGAAGCGCGAGCAGCTGCTGGCGCCCCTCGCCGAGGCGGTGCGCGTTGCCGCCGAGCGCGTCGTCGTCTGCTCCTCCTGCGGCAACGTCGACACGAGCGACCCCTGCGCCGTCTGCTCCGATGCGCGGCGCGACCCTTCCGTCCTCATCGTCGTGGAGGACGTATCGGACCTGTGGGCCCTCGAGCGCGCGGCCGTCATGAACGCGCGCTACCACGTCCTCGGCGGCGTGCTCTCGGCCCTTGACGGCGTGCGTCCGGAGGACCTCAACCTCGACAGACTCGTCGCCCGCGCCTCCGCGCCGGAGGTGAAGGAAGTGATCCTCGCCCTCAACGCCACCGTCGACGGCCAGACCACGGCGCACTACATCACCGACCTCCTCTCCCACCTGCCGGTGAAGATCACCCGCCTCGCCCATGGCGTGCCTGTCGGCGGCGAGCTCGACTATCTCGACGAGGGCACCCTCTCGGCCGCCATCCGCCAGCGCACCGCGTTCTGACGCGGCCGCCGGAGGTTCACCCGCCGTTCACGCTTGTCCGGCATGATGTGGCTGACGTCCGCCGCTCGCGAGGAAAGGCTGCATGACGGGGCTCATCGTGAAGACGACGGCCGCGGCGCTCGTCGTGGTTGCGCTCGCCCTGTTCGTGACGACCGACCTCGCCCGGCGCCTCGCGGCACCGCAGGCGCCCGTAGAGACGCAGGCGGCCGCGCCTGCCGTCGATGCCCCGCGCCCTTCGCGCGCAAGCGGCGGCAGCGAACGGCTGAGGAGAACCAGCAACGGCCATTTCGTGGCCGAGGTCCGCGTCAACGGCGTCCCCATGCGCATGATGGTGGACACGGGCGCAAGCCTCGTCGTCCTCAACGAGGACGATGCGGCGCGCGCCGGCATCCGCCCCTTTCCGAGCGACTACAAGCTTCGTCTCGGCACGGCCAACGGCACGACCCTCGGCGCACGCACCATCTTGCGCGAGGTGCAGCTCGGGAGCATCGTCGTGCGCGACGTGCAGGCCGTCATCCTGAAGCGCGAGGCACTCGCTACCGGGGGGCTCCTCGGCATGTCGTTCCTCTCCCGCCTCGGCGGCTTCGAGACCACCGCCGACACGATGGTGTTGAAACCGTGAGGCGAGCCAGACGTTGACCCCCTCGGTCCAGCTTCTGCCGCCATTGCCGGCAAGGCTCGGACCCAACCATGTAACCGCACGACGAGAGCCCATCAGAAGGACGAAGCCAACTCCATGTTTCCGAAGCCTCTGCCGGCCCTGACGCCGAACACCTACGACTACGAATCGCTGCCGATGGTGAAACCCACCGGCTTTCGCGAATACGACGCGCGCTGGCTGTTCCAGAAGGAAATCAACCTCATGGGCGTCCAAGCGCTGGGTATGGGCCTCGGCACGCTCATCAAGGAGATGGGCGTCAAGCCCGAGATCGTGACGGGCCACGACTTCCGCGGCTATTCCTCGGCCATCAAGTATGCCCTCGTTTCCGGCCTCATGGCCGCGGGCATCCGGGTGAAGGACATCGGCCTCGCCCTGTCGCCGATGGCCTACTTCGCCCAGTTCGACCTTGACGTGCCGGCGGTTGCCATGGTCACCGCCTCACACAACGACAACGGCTGGACGGGCGTGAAGATGGGGGCGCGCCGCCCCGTCACCTTCGGCCCCGAGGAGATGAGCCGACTGAAGGACATCGTGCTGTCGGCGAGCTTCGACCTCTCCGGCGGGAGCGCCTACGAGTTTATCGAGAACTTCCCCGAGCGCTACATCGCCGACCTCACGAACCGTCCCAAGCTGACGCGCAAGATCAGGGTGGTCGCCGCCTGCGGCAACGGCACGGCCGGTGCCTTCGCGCCGAGAGTGCTCGAAGCCATCGGCTGCGAGGTGATCCCGCTCGATGCCGAGCTCGACCACACCTTCCCGCGCTACAACCCCAACCCCGAGGACATGAAGATGCTTCATGCCATGGCGGAGAAGGTGCGCGAGACGGGCGCCGACGTCGGCCTCGGCTTCGACGGCGACGGCGACCGCTGCGGCGTCGTGGACAACGAGGGCAACGAGATCTTCGCCGACAAGATCGGCGTCATGCTGGCGCGCGACCTGTCGAGCCTCTACCCCGGCTCCACCTTCGTCGTGGATGTGAAGTCGACCGGCCTGTTCAACACCGACCCTGCCCTCAAGGCGAACGGCGTGAAGGTGGATTACTGGAAGACCGGCCACAGCTACATCAAGCGCCGCGTCAGCGAGCTGTCGGCGCTCGCCGGCTTCGAGAAATCGGGCCACTTCTTCTTCAACAGGCCGATCGGTCGCGGCTATGACGACGGCATCCTGACGGCCCTTGCCGTCTGCGACATGCTGGACCGCAACCCCGGCAAGTCGATGGCCGACCTCTACCGCGACCTGCCGAAGACCTGGGGCTCGCCGACCATGGCGCCGCACTGCGCCGACGAGGTGAAGTACGAGGTCGTCGAGCGCGTGGTGAAGCGCTTCACCGAGATGCGGGACCGGGGCGAAACCGTCGCTGGCCAGAAGATTGCGGACCTCATCACCGTCAACGGGGTACGCGTCGTTGCCGAGGACGGCACATGGGGCCTCGTGCGCGCCTCCTCCAACAAGCCGGAGCTGGTCGTTGTCGTCGAGAGCCCGGTGTCGGAAGCGCGCATGCGCGAGATGTTCAAGGCCGTCGACACGGTGCTGCGCGAGAACCCCGAGGTCGGCGCCTACAACCAGACGATCTGATCGGCACCGCGCCTCAGACCGGCAGGCCCTCGGCCCTGAGGGCCTGCGCCAGGCGGTCTGGAGCGGTGAAATGGTGCGCGGCCATGCCCACGGCACGGGCCGCCGCCACGTTCGCCGGGCTGTCGTCGATGAACAGGCATTGCCCGGCCTCGAGTCCGTAGCGGTCGAGAAGCACGCGATAGATCGCCTCGTCCGGCTTCACCAGTCTCTCGTGCGCTGAAACGACGATGCCGTGGAAGCCGTCGAGGAAGGGGAAGCGCGCCCGCGTCTCGGCGAACTTCTCGGCCGAGAAGTTGGTGATGGCATAGGTCGGCACGCCCGCGGCGCGCAGCGTCTCCAGGATGCGCACCGTGCCCTCGATGGCACCCGGCACCATCTCGTGCCAGCGCCGGTCGTAGGCCTCGATCTCCTCCCGCCACTGCGGGAAGGCCGCCACGCGCTCAGCGATCGCCTCGGCGAAGGAGCGGCCACGGTCCTGCTCGAGGTTCCACTCCGCCGTGCAGACCTCCGCGAGGAAACGCTCGACCCGCTCCTCGTCGCCGTCGAAGATGCGGCGGTAGAGGTGGCGCGGATCCCACGAAATGAGGACATTGCCGACGTCGAAGACGACGGTGGTGATGCGCGTCATGGCTGCAGCCTCGTGATGGACCATGGTGCGATGCAGGCTCCTCGGGATGGCTCGTCGGCCGCAATCTGCGCCACGGCCCCGGCAGGGACAAGCCCGCGCGCCGCCCTCAGCCCACCTTGCAGGTCGACTGGCCGTCGCGCGCCACCTGGGCCACGGACCGGGGACGCATGTAGGTCGTCTCGCTCAGGCGCAGCACGCCGTTGACAAAGGTGTTGCCGAAGACGCCGAGCCTCTCGAAGAGGCCCGTCAGGCCGGTGGAATAGGGATAGGTGATCTGGCCGACGATGACGGACGAGTTGCGGTTCTTGGCAAGATCCTCCGCCGAAGGCGGGAAGGTGAAGACCGAGCCCGGCTTCGGCGCGATGCCGGGCTTGTTGCCGTCGGACCAGCACACCCGCGCCACGCCCTTGCTGTCGATGTAGACGCTGAACAGGACGAGCTCGGCCCCGGCCGGCGAATAGGGCGCCATCACCGCCGATGCCGCCGCGAAGATGTTGTCCTTCTCGCTGTCGCTGATGCGGCTGCGCTGGGCCGCGAGGTCAGCGAGCGCGCGCGAGGCGATGGTCAGCTTGCGGTCAATGCTGATGCCGACCGTCACCACCGCCATGCCGATGTACATGACGAGCATCAGTGGCAGCACCAGCGCGAACTCGACGGCAGCGACGCCGCGCCGGTCGCGCCGGAAGATACCGAGCCGGGCCGTCAGCCAGCGGGCCGAAGCGGGGGAAGTGCTGCCGGGTCGACGCATCGGCTCACGTCCCCTGGCCGACCGGCTGCGGAAACGGCTCGTTGCGGAAAGCCGCCGAGGACATGACCAGCCGGTTGCCGTTGGCAAGGTTGGCGAGGCCGGGATTGAGGATCGGAATGAAAATCGGCACCTCGAGCGCCACGCGTACCACAACGATATCGCCGGCCTGGCCGGGCGAGAAGATGAAGTTGCTCGTATCGATCTCGCCGCGATGGTTGACCGGCAGGGACGTGTCCGCGGCGGCGAAGCCCGAGACTGTGCGCACGTCTATGGCGACGCGGGCGCGGCAGTCCTCGACGCTGACGAGCACGAAGGGCCCCTGCGCACACACGTCTTCCCTGAACCTCTTGAGCTTCTCATCCACCGCGCCGCCGTAACTTTCCGCCTGCACCTGTCCGGTGAGGATGAGACGCGCCGAATTCTGCACAGCCGTCTCGAGCGCCTGTTCGGTGAAGAAGACGAGCGCCGTCTCGATCAGCGTAAACATGAGGGCGACAAAGGGGATGACGACGAGGGCGAATTCCACCGCCGTCGCGCCGTCTTCCCCGCGGCGGAAGCGCCGCAGCAGGGATAGGAAGCGGGACACGCCGGCCCCGCTCACAGGACCGCAGGCGCCTTGGTGCCGTCCGATGCGCCGCATTGCAGAAGCCCCCGCCGCCCTGTCACTACTGGCCGGTGGCGAGCTGGTTGCGCTGCTTCATCTGGTCCGCGCGCTCGGTGAAATAGGTCATATCGTCGCCGAGCGTCAGCATGGGCTGGCAGTTCGGCGTGCAGGAGAGCGATTCGCGCGCCGTGCCGCGCAGGACAGTGACCACGGTCGACGCCGGCTCCTCCACCTGGATGAGGGATTCGGCGAGCACGTTGCCGCTTGCGTCGAGCGCGATGAGGTTGGTTGTGCCGAAGCTCTTGCCGGTGACGACGAGGATGCCGTTGCGCTGCAGGCTCACGTCCGCAATGGCCGGGTTGCCGACGATGACCGTCTGCGCACCGGCCGGCAGGCGCACGAGCCGCGCCTGGTCGGCCGCGACGGTGACCGTCTCGCCCTTCGTCAGGGCCGGTGCCGGCGAGGCGGCCACGAGACACGCAACGGCCGCGAGCACCGCGGCCAGCCCGCCCCCGCCGCCTGCCGAACCCATGTTCCGGCGCGCTTTCATGCCAACCCCTCACTTCTCCCACGAATATTGCCGTCAACTTGCCGGACATTGGTGAAACATTGCCTAACGCAACATCGCCGCCCGCCGGCAACGCAACGGAACCGAGCCATGCGGCGAAAGAAGCTGCGGCGAAAAGGGGAACGGAGCGGGGCGCGGGCCGCAACTTCTGAATGCCCGGTTACTATTTGTCGACAATCGTAATAACCGGCGCTTAACTACGCCGCACAAGTCATCGCCAGATGCCGCTTTCTGCGATCACTTTAACTTTGCCGAAAGAAGCTGCCGATAACGTCGAGCCAGTTCCGAGCGGTGCAGCGAAATAACCGGCGGACAGTGCAAGAGTGTGATAGCAGGAGTTCATCCATGAAGACGCTGTTTTCCCGTTTCGTCAGCGACGAGTCCGGCGCCACCGCGATCGAATACGGCCTCATCGCCGCTCTCGTCGCGGTCGCGATCATCACCGCGCTCGGCGTGCTCGGCGACGGGCTGACCGACATCTTCGAGGGCGTCGGCAACAAGCTGTCGGCGGAAGCCGCCAAGACTCAGTAAGGGTCGGGCACTGACGGATCGCTTGCAACGGCTCCGCAACGGGCGGAGCCGTTGCAACCGCATTTGGCGGACAGCCACCATCTCGAGACGCCTCAGGACAGCGCAAGGCGGGCCCCGATGACCGACGTCGCCATCCTCACGCTCTTTCCCGCGCTCATGGCCTTCGCCGCGGCGAGCGACATCGCGACGATGACGATCTCAAACAGGGTGAGCCTCGCACTGGTGGCCGGCTTCTTCGTCGTCGCCCTCGCCGCAGGGCTGCCGCTGTCCGTCATCGGCTGGCACGTCGCGGCGGCGGCGCTGGTTCTCGCCATCGGCTTTGGCCTCTTCGCCGCCGGCTGGATCGGCGGAGGTGATGCCAAACTCGCGGCGGCGACCGCGCTGTGGTTCGGCTTCGGCCACCTCATGGCCTATCTCGTGAGCGCATCCTTGCTCGGCGGCCTTCTCACCCTTGTCGTCCTCGGCCTGCGCAAGGTGCCGCTGCCAGCCTTCGCGCTCGGCTGGGGCTGGGCACAGCGCCTGCATGCTGCCAACCGCGGCATCCCCTACGGCGTCGCCCTCGCCGGCGCGGCGCTCCTCATCTATCCGCAGACGGACATCTGGCGGGCCGCGCTCCTCGCCCACTGACAGCAGCCGCCCGGCAACAAATGCCATTCGAACGGTCGGGCATACGTTCTGTTAATCATAATTTGACGATTGGCTGATCAGATTCCCGCCAATGGGGGAGTGACCCTCGTTGGGGTCTCTGATCGATATGAAACCAGCCCGTCTCGTCATTCTCGGCGTCGCGCTCGCCGCCGGCGTGGCTGCAGCCTATCTGGCCGCCGGCCGCAAACCACCGCCGGCACCGGCGCCAGAGCCGGTTGCTGCCGAGCCCGCGGTCAAGACCGAGGAGGTGCTCGTCGCCGCCGTCGACCTGCCCATGGGCAACAGCATCAAGGCGGACGACCTGCGCTGGCAGGCCTGGCCGGAAGACAGCGTGCCCAAGGGCGTCATCACCCGCGCGGCTGAGCCGGGTGCCATGGAGGCCATCTCCGGTGCCATCGCCCGCACCGCCATCCTGGCCGGCGAGCCCGTGCGGCACGAGCGGCTGATCAAGGCCGACGGCTCGGGCTTCATGTCCGCCATCCTGCCCGCCGGCAAGCGCGCCATCGCCATCAGCATCGACAATCGCGGCGCCTCCTCCGCCGGCGGCTTCATCCTGCCGAATGACCACGTCGACGTCATCCGCACCTGGCGCGACGAGGAAGCCTCCAAGCAGCAGGGTGTCGACGTGACGGTGGCCGAGACCATCCTCACCAACATCCGCGTGCTGGCCATCGGCCAGACGGTGCAGGAGAAGGACGGCGAAAAGGTCGTCACGGGCGAGACGGCGACGCTCGAGGTCGACCCCGCCCAGGCCGAGGTGCTGACGCTCGCGCAGAAGGTGGGGCAGATCTCGCTCGCCCTGCGCTCTCTCGCCGATGCCAACGATACCGGCTCCGCCCCTCCGAGCGACGATGGCCCCCTCACCATCGTGCGCTTCGGCGTGCCGGTGCAGACCCCGAGACGCTGAGTCATGGCGGCCCCGATGCACGATACGACCCACACGGCGGCACCCGAGCCGCGCACCACCATGACGACCCGACATGGAAGCCTGCGACGCCTGCTGCTTGCCGGCCTCGCCGCCACGACGCTCGTCCTGCCGGCGGCGGCCCTGGCGCAGGGAACGGTGGCCACCCCCGCCCTCGCCGTCGGCGGCGACGAGCACGCCATCGCCCGCCGCATCGAGCTCTCTGTCGGCCGCTCGATCGTCGTCGACCTGCCGCGAGACGCCAAGGAGGTCTTCGTGGCCGATCCCAAGGTGGCGAACGCGGTGGTGCGCTCGACACGCAAGGTCTTCCTCATCGGCGTCTCGGACGGCGCCACCTCCATCTTCGTCATGGACGCCGCCGGCCGGCAGATCGCGGCCTTCGAGATCACGGTGGGCCGTGACCTCAACGTCCTTCGCCAGATGCTCCGCACGGCGCTGCCCGATGCCCGGATCGAGGTGAAGCCCGCCGGCGAGTCCGTGCTCCTCGTCGGCACCGTCGCCAATGCGGGCGAAGCCCAGCAGGCGAGTGACATCGCGGGCGCCTTCCTCGGCAGCGGGAGCGGCAGCAACAGCGGCCAGGATGGCAATGGAGGCGGCGGCGGCCGCGTCATCAACGCGCTGACCATCCGCGGCAAGGATCAGGTGATGCTCCGCGTTACCGTGGCGGAGATCAAGCGCAACGTTATCAAGCAGCTCGGCATCGACACCACCGGCGAATGGCGTCTCGGCGACATGACGCTGGCGGGTGCGATCACCAATGCCTTCGGCCTCGGCAACGAAACTCCCGGGAGCAGCATCAGCGTCAGCGGCGGGGGCAACTCCGCCATCCTGCGCGCGCTCGAGCAGGCGGGAGTCGCCCGCACGCTCGCCGAACCCACCCTGACGGCCGTGTCGGGCGAAACCGCCACCTTCCTCGTTGGCGGCGAGGTGCCGATCCCGACCGGCTACAGCTGCAGCGGGCCGAACACGGGCTGCACCACGACGATCGAGTTCAAGAAGTTCGGTGTCGCGCTCACCTTCACGCCGGTCGTGCAGTCGGAAGCGCGCATGAGCCTGCGTATTGCCACCGAGGTGTCGGAGATCGACAACCAGAACACCTACCGCAGCAACACGCTCATCATCCCGGGCTTCAACGTGCGCCGGTCGGAGACCACGGTCGAGCTGCCCTCCGGCGGCACGCTCGTCACCGCCGGCCTCATCCAGCAGAAGTCACGCCAGGCCATCAACGGCTTTCCCGGCCTGCTCAACATCCCGATCCTCGGCACGCTCTTCCGCTCGCGCGACTACCAGCGCGACGAGAGCGAACTGATGATCGCCGTCACGCCGTACATCGCCAAGCCCATCAGCGCCAATGCCGTCACCCGGCCGGATGCAGGCTTTGCCGACGCGATGGACCCGCAGACCGTCTTCCTCGGTCGCCTCAACCGCGTCTACGGCAAGGGCGGCAACGTCCCGCAGCCCGCTGTAGCGCGCGGCATCTTCGGTTTCATCAATGACTGACGGGCCCAGCCTCACGCGCGGAGACGCCACCATGCCCCGCACCCGCACATCAGCCGTTCCTTCCCTCGCCGCGGCGCTCCTCGCCATGCCGCTCGCCGCCTGCGGGGCAGACCGCTATGTCACCAACGCCACCTACCCGGCGGATTTCCGCGAGCGCCACCCGATCATCCTCGCGGACGCGCCCGAGACGCTCGACGTCTTCGTGACGTCGGCCCACGGCATCGACGCCCGCCAGCGCACCGACATTCTCGCCTACGCCTCCGAATACCGCCGCCACGGCAAGAGCGTCGTCACCGCCTACCTGCCAAACGGCACCGGGCAGGAGCGCGCCCTGCAGGGAGCACTCAAGGCGGTGCGGCAGGTCTTCGCCGAAGCCGGGGTGCCGGCCTCGGCCCTGCGGGTTGCCCGCTACACGCCGACCGAGCCTATGCTCGCAGCGCCGATCCGCCTCAGCTACGCCAGGCTCAGTGCCCGCGTCGACAGCAAGTGCGGCACCTGGCCGGAAGACCTCGCCAGCGGCAGCAGCGTCGACGGCTGGAAGAACCGGCCCTACTGGAACCTCGGCTGCGCCTATCAGGCCAATTTCGCCGCCCAGGTGGCCGATCCGCTCGACCTCGCCCGGCCGCGGCCCGAAGGGCCCGTCGACACGATCAAGCGCCTCAACGCGAACCAGAAGCTGCGCGAGGGCAAGGACCCCTCGACGATCTACACGATAGAAGCCACCCAGATCAGTAACGCGGTCGGAGGCAACTGATGGCGAACGCCCACGACCTTGCGCACGACCAGACCGGCGAGCGCCTCATCGCGCCGGTGCCGCGCGTCACCATCGAAGCCTTCTGCGAAACGCCGGCCGTCGCCGCGGTGCTCGAGAGCGTCGCCGCCGACCGGCGCCTTGCCCGCGCCCAGACCAAGCTCTCCATGGGCGGCGCCCCGGCCGCGGTCGAAGCCTTCCGCCACGCGCCAACGCCGAACGTCATCATCCTCGAAACGAACAGCGACCGCGAGGCCATCCTCGCCCATCTCGACAGCCTGGCGGAGGTCTGCGACGTGGGCACGAAGGTGCTCGTCGTGGGCCACGTCAATGACGTGCAGCTCTACCGCGAGCTGATGCGCCGCGGCGTCAGCGACTATCTCATCGCCCCGCTGTCGGTCGTCGACACCATCGCCGCGATCTCCGAGCTCTTCACGTCGCCCGGCGCCGAGCCGCTCGGGCGCACCATCGCGGTCATCGGTGCCAAGGGTGGCGTCGGCGCCTCCACCGTGGCGCACAACCTCGGCTGGTCGATCGCCCGCACGGCGCATCTGGCCACCGTCATCGCCGACCTCGACATCGCCTTCGGCACGACCGGCCTCGACTTCAACCAGGACCCGCCGCAGGGCATCGCCGAGGCCGTGTTCTCGCCGGACCGGGTCGACTCCAACCTGGTCGACCGGCTGCTGTCACGCTGCAGCGACAACCTCAGCCTGCTGGCGGCCCCGGCCGTGCTGGACCGCACCTGCGACCTCGACGAGGGCGCCTTCGACCAGCTGCTCGACGTCCTGCGGGCCTCGACCCCGGCCATCGTGCTGGACCTGCCGCATGTCTGGACGGGCTGGCTGCGCCGGGTGCTGACCTCCGCCGACGACGTCGTCATCGTGGCCGAGCCGGATCTCGCCAACCTGCGCAACGCCAAGAACCTGGCCGACCTGCTGCGCCAGACGCGGCCCAACGACCGCAAGCCGCGCCTCATCCTCAACCGGGTGGGCGTGCCCAAGCGGCCCGAAATCGCGACAGCCGACTTCCTCAAGGCGTTCGACGTCGAGCTCGCGGCCACCATCCCCTTCGATGCGCAGCTCTTCGGCACGGCGGCAAACGGCGGCCAGATGCTGTCCGAGGTGCAGCCCTCGGGCAAGATTCCCGCCATTTTCGACGAACTTGCCGCGGCCATCACCGGCCGCGCGGAGCAGCGGCGGGGACGGGCGAGCGCCTTCCTCTCGCCCATCATCGCCCGGTTCGCGCGACGCAAATCGTAACGGCGATACGGAAACGGAACTGATCACGACATGTTCGGCAAGCGGACGAGCCAGAATGGTCCCCTCGGCCGGGCGACACCGGCCCCCCAGCCGGCGGCGCAGCCCGACCCGGCTGCGGCACCGGCACGGTTCGACCCGCCGCCTCCGCCGGCAGCCCCGGCGCCCGCCATCCCGCAGCCGGAACCGTCGCGGACGGAAACGCGCCATTCGGAGGAATACTACCAGACGAAGAGCATGATCTTCGGCGCGCTCATCGAGGCGATCGACCTGTCGCAGCTCGTCAAGCTCGACACCGACACGGCGCGCGACGAGATCCGCGACATCGTCACCGAGATCATCGCCCTCAAGAACGTCGTCATGTCCATCGCCGAGCAGGAGGAACTGCTCGAGGACATCTGCAACGACGTGCTCGGCTACGGACCGCTCGAGCCGTTGCTCGCCCGCGACGACATCGCCGACATCATGGTGAACGGCGCCAACAACACGTACATCGAGGTCGGCGGCAAGATCCAGCGCTCCAACGTGCGCTTCCGCGACAACCAGCAGCTGATGAACATCTGCCAGCGCATCGTCAGCCAGGTCGGACGGCGCGTGGACGAGGCCTCGCCCATCTGCGACGCGCGCCTGCCGGACGGCTCGCGCGTCAACGTCATCGTGCCGCCGCTCGCCATCGACGGGCCGGCACTGACCATCCGCAAGTTCAAGAAGGACAAGCTGACGCTGGACCAGCTCGTCTCCTACGGCTCCATCTCGCCGGAAGGCGCCGAGATCCTGCGCATCATCGGCCGCGTCCGCTGCAACACCATCATCTCGGGTGGCACCGGCTCGGGCAAGACGACGCTGCTCAACTGCCTGACGCGCTACATCGACCACGACGAGCGCATCATCACCTGCGAGGACGCGGCCGAGCTGCAGCTGCAGCAGCCGCACGTGGTGCGCCTGGAAACGCGCCCGCCGAACCTCGAGGGGCAGGGACAGGTCACGATGCGCGACCTGGTGCGCAACTGCCTGCGCATGCGCCCCGAGCGTATCATCGTCGGTGAGGTACGCGGCGCCGAGGCCTTCGACCTGCTGCAGGCCATGAACACCGGCCACGATGGCTCCATGGGCACGCTCCACGCCAACTCGCCGCGCGAGGCGCTGTCACGTCTCGAATCCATGATCAGCATGGGCGGCTTCGCGCTGCCCTCGCGCACCATCCGCGAGATGATCTGCGCCTCGGTCGACGTCATCATCCAGGCCGCGCGCCTGCGCGACGGCTCGCGCCGCATCACCCACATCACCGAGGTCATGGGCATGGAGGGCGATGTCATTATCACGCAGGACGTGCTGACCTACGAGATCATCGGCGAGGACGCGAACGGGCGCCTCATCGGCCAGCACCGCTCGACGGGCATCGGCCGCCCCCGCTTCTGGGAGCGGGCACGCTACTACGGCGAGGAGCAGCGCCTCGCCGCCGCGCTCGACGCCCTGGAGCGCAAGAGCGGCGAAGCCCTGGCGTGAGAGCCGCACCATGAACGATGCGCTCCTCGCCCTCCTCGACGCCCTCACACCGGCCAACCTCGCGGTCGCGGTGCTGGCGGCCGTCGCCATCGGCGGCATCGCCTACGTGGTCATCTATCCCTGGCTGTCCGGCGAGAAACGGGTCGAGGAGCGACAGAAGGCTCTCGTCGGCAGCCCCGCGCAGCGGGCAGCCGAGCGCCTCGACGCCGCCACCGCCAACAAGCGCGAGCAGGTGGCCCAGAGCCTCAGGGAGATCGAGGCGCGCGAGAGGCGCCGTAACAGGCTCTCCCTGGAGATGCGCATCACCCAGGCCGGGCTCGACTGGTCCAGGGGCCGCTTCTTCCTCGTCAGCGCCGGGCTCGGCCTCGCCACCGCGCTCCTCTTCCTTGCGCTGACGCACCGGCCCCTCGTGGGCCTCACCGGCCTTTTCGTCGGCTCCCTCGGCGTGCCGCGCTGGCTGCTCTCCCACCTGCGCACCAGGCGCATGAGACGCTTCATCGAGGAGCTGCCGAACGCGCTCGACGTAGTCGTACGCGGCGTGCGCGCCGGCCTGCCACTGGGCGACTGCCTGAAGATCATCGCCTCCGAGGCCGCCGAGCCCGTGCGCTCCGAGTTCCGCGCCATCGTGGAGGCGCAGGCGCTCGGCCTGTCGGTGGCGGACGCCTGTGCGCGCCTGCCCGAGCGCATGCCCGTGCCAGAGGCCAACTTCTTCGCCATCGTCATTGCCATCCAGCAGAAGGCGGGTGGCAACCTGTCCGAGGCGCTCGCCAACCTGTCGCGCGTGCTGCGCGAGCGCAAGAAGATGAAGGACAAGATCCAGGCGATGAGCATGGAGGCCAAGGCCTCCGCCGCCATCATCGCCTCCCTGCCCTTCGTCGTCGCCATCCTCGTCTACATCACGAGCCCCAGCTACATCGAGCTCCTGTGGCTCAAGGACACCGGCAAGATCGCCCTTGCCCTGTCGGGCGCGTGGATGCTGATCGGGATCATGGTCATGCGCAACATGATCAACTTCGACTTCTGAGGAGGCGCGGGTGGCCATCGTCCAGGCGCTCCTCGACCGGCTGCTCGACAGCCAGTTCATGCTGGCGGCCCTCGCCGCCGTCGCCGCCGCCGGCACGGTGCTGACGCTCGCCCTGCCGCTCGCCGAGCGCAACGCGCTCGACAAGCGCATGAGGGCCGTGGCGCTGGAGCGGGACAAAATCCGCGCCCGCGAGCGCGAGCGCGTGATGAACCGGCAGCGCATCACCCTGCGGCAGCAGCCCAAGGCCTACATGAAGCAGGTGGTCGACCGCTTCAACCTCGACCGCTGGCTGGGCACGGACACCGCCCGGGCGCGACTGACCATGGCCGGCTACCGTGGCCAGCAGGCAGAGATTGCCTTCCTCTTCTTCCGCATGGTGCTGCCCATCGGCCTGTGCCTGATCACGGCCTTCTACGTCTTCGTGCTGCTGAAGCTGCAGCAGCCGCTCGCCATCAAGCTGGGCATCGTCATCTTCGCCGCCTATGCCGGCATCAAGCTGCCGGAACTTTTTGTCTCCAACGCCATCCAGAAACGGCAGGCTTCGATCCGCCGCGCCTGGCCCGACGCGCTCGATCTGCTGCTCATCTGCGTCGAGTCCGGCATGTCGATCGAGCAGGCCTTCCGCAAGGTGGCGCAGGAGATCGGCTCCCAGTCCGTGCCGCTGGCGGAGGAGCTGACGCTCGCGACCGCAGAGCTCTCCTACCTGCCCGACAGGCGCGCCGCCTTCGAGAACCTTGGCAACCGCACGGGGCTCGACGTCGTCCGGAACGTCGCAACCGCGCTGATCCAGGCCGAGCGCTACGGTACCTCTCTCGGCCAGGCCCTGCGCGTCCTGGCGCAGGAGAGCCGCGACCAGCGCATGACCGAGGCCGAGAAGAAGGCGGCCGCCCTGCCGCCAAAGCTCACGGTGCCGATGATCCTCTTCTTCCTGCCGGTGCTCTTCGTCGTCATCATCATCCCGGCACTCATCCAGGTTTTCGACTGGAAGTAGCGGGACGCCCCGCCCAAGCGGGCCGTCAGGGCGCCGGCTCCTCGATGCGCTTCAGGACACCGAGCCCCAGATCGTGGAGATGCTCGAGCGTCACCGCGCTCGCCCTCCCGTCCGGCCCGACCGAGAAGGTCGCGGAGGACATGAGGTCCGGCATCTCAGGGAAGGGGCGATAGGTGAACAGGTCACGGTCGAAATGGCGGAGGGGGACGACCCACTTGCCCTCCGGCCCCAGCCGGATCTGCAGCGTCCCGTCCGCCTCGGCCACCACGGCACGCCCGACATAGGGGTTGGCATAGACGCCGACGTAGGCTGCGGCCGGCAGCGCCGGCTGCGGCGATGCCGGCGGCGTGCCGTAGCGCCTGGCTGCTTCCTCGATGGTTTGCCCGAAGACCTGCTCATAGAGCCGGTCCCACTCCTTCTTCCAGTCGCGGGTGACGTCACCCCTCATCACGAGGTCGAAGAAGCTGTCGGCAAGCGCCTCCGGCGCGCCGGTCGGGAAGGCGTTGGCGAGCACCACGATGCCGAGCTGCTCTCCCGGCAGCAGGCTGACGAGGGTCCGCGCCCCCTCGCTGAACGCGCCGGCATGGCCCCAGACCTCGCCGTAGCGGCCGTATTCGACGTTCCAGCCGAGGCCGTAGAAGGTCAGGCTGCCGGTGATGGGATGCCGGCCAAGCCACATGTGCGGCTGGTGCGTCTGGCCGAGCGCGTGGGCGTCGATGAGCTGCCTGCCGTCGAACTTGCCACTGCCGAGCTGCAACCGCACCCACTGGGCGAGGTCGCGCGCGCTGGAGCTGGCGCCGCCAGCGGGCGACTGGGCATCGGGATCGCGCCTGGACAGCGCCTTCCACCCGCCGCCGTCCCGTACGTGGAGCGTGGCCCGGTTGGGACGCGCGACGAAATCGGCATGACGCGAGCTGGTGGACGCCATGCCGAGCGGCCGGTAGAGCCGCGTCTCGGCCGCATCCTCCCAGCTGAGACCCGCCGCCTTCGCCGCTGCGACGGCGCCCGCCGTGAGGCCGAAGTTGCTGTAGGAATAGCCGGCGCGGAAGCTGCTCGACAGCTCGACCAGCCGCAGCCGGTGGAGAATCGTGTCGCGGTCGTAGCCGAGCCCCTCCAGCTCGTTGCCGGCAGAGCCCGGAAGGCCGCTGCGGTGGCAGAACAGGTCCCGCACCGTCACCTGCGCGGAGGGATAGGCCTCGCGAAGCCGGAAGCCGGGGTCGATGTCGGCGATGCGTGCATCCCAGCTCACCGCGCCTTCGCCGACGAGCGCCGCCACGACGGTCGCGGCGAGCGGCTTCGACAGCGAAGCGAGCTGAAAGACCGTGTCGGCGTCAACAGGCTCGCGGCCAGCCTCGTCCCGGACGCCGAAGCCCTTGAGGAACACGACCTCGTCCCGGTGGACGACAGCGACGGAAAGGCCCGGCACGTCGTCCCTGTCCACGAACTGCCGGGCCATTTCCTCCAGCGGCGGCAGAGCGGCCATCACCCGCTCCCGCGTGGCGTGCTCCACAGTCTGCGCCCGCACGGCGAGCGGCGCACCAGCCAGCAGCACCGCCAGGAGGACGCGCAGGCGGAAGGCGCGACTGCCCCCGGCACGGCCCTTCGCATGGGTCATGATGTTCCCCCTGTGGCCATTCGGGCCGATTATACATGACGGCGGGCTGCCGCATCGTGACAGGAACCCTATCACGGCAAGGCGGTTCTTCCGGGACGCATTCGCTCCACTTTTTGTCCTTGGAGCCCAGACAGCCGGAGCCGATGCAGGAGCCGCCCCGATGCTCGTCCAGATCGGAACCCTCATCGCCGCGACGAGCCTCGTCCAGCTGGCCAACGGCTTCTTCAACACCTTCCTCTCCCTGCGCCTGACGGTGGAGGACTTCGGCCCGACCGGCACGGGCGTCGTGCTCAGCGCCTATTTCGTCGGCTTCACGGCCGGCGCCGTGGGCTCGGGCCGGCTCATCCAGCGCATTGGTCACATCCGCGCCTATGCCGCCTTCGCCGGCATGGTCGTGGCTGCAACGGCGGCCATGCCGCTCGCCGTCTCGCTGCCGCTCTGGATCATCTGTCGGGCGGCCGTCGGCCTCGGCTGCGTCGGCCTGTTCATCACCACCGAAAGCTGGCTCAACGCCAAGGCCGAAGCGAACCAGCGCGGCCGCGTCTTCTCCGTCTACATGGTCGGTACCTTCACGGCCCTGGCCGCCGGGCAGCTCGTGATCGGACAGTTGCCGATCCAGTCGCCGGCGCCGTTCTCGGTCATCGTCGTGCTCTTCGCCCTCCCGCTCGTCATGGTGACGACGACGCACGCCGAGGCGCCGGGCATCCTGCCGGACGTGACCCTGCGCTACGGCGATCTCACCCGCCAGGCGCCTGTCGCCGTGGCGGGCTGCGTCATCGGCGGCATGATCACCAGCGCCTTCTACGGCCTCGTGCCGGCCTGGATGCTGCGCGAGGGCATCGCCCAGAATACCATCGCGGTCTTCATGCTGGTTGCCGTGCTCGGCGGGCTCGCGCTGCAGATGCCGGTCGGCCGCCTGTCAGACCGCAACGACCGCCGCCTCGTGCTGGCGGGGCTCGCCGCCGGCTTCGCGGTCTCGGCGGTCCTGCTCGCGGTCCTTCCGCGCCATGCGGCCGCCGTCCTGCCCGTCGCCGCCCTGCTCGGCGGCTTCATGTCGACGCTCTATCCGGTCTGCGTTGCCCATGCGCTCGACCGGATGCCGGCCGACCGCGTCGTGGCGGTGAGCGGACGGCTCGTGCTCGTCAGCGGCTTCGGCTCGGCCCTCGGGCCGATGATCGGCTCAGGCGTGATGGCACGGCTCGACATCGACGGGCTCCTCTACTTCATGGCCTCCATTGCGCTCCTGCTCGCCGCAGTGGCCCGCCTGCGCATCGCCTCGCGTCCGCCGCCGGCCGTGCGCGCCGAGCGGCCGTTCGACATCATCGATCCGACCGCCGCTCCCATCTCTCAGGAACCCGAGGCGACCGATCCCGACGGCTCGCCGCGTGCGGCACCGGCCTGAGCGACGGCCCCTGCCGTCTCGGCACGCCACGCCACCCTGCACCTCTGCGCCGCGATTGACGGCACGAGGGGCGGGTGCTTTCCTGCACCCGACATGGTCGCCGCGCCGGAATGTCCTGAAACAACTCAACTTTTAGTCAAATGCCGGCGCATCCGGAAAGCGGGAGGCTGCTGTGAGCCGTATTCGAACGTTCCTCTGCGCCGTCGCCGCGCTGTGCGCGATCTCCGCCGGCGCGCAGGCCGAAACCGTCTATCACCGCGGCAATGCCGGCGACCCGAAGACGCTCGACGCCCACCAGACGTCGATCGACGTCGAAGCCAACATCCTGTGGGATCTCCTCGAGGGCCTCGTCACCTATGACGAGGCCGGCAGGATCGTGCCCGGCGCCGCCGAGAGCTGGACGCTGTCGCCGGACGGCACGGTCTACACCTTCAAACTGCGGGCGAACGGCAAGTGGTCGAACGGCGACCCCGTCAGGGCGTCGGACTTCGTCTTCTCCTTCCGCCGCATCATGGACCCGCAGACGGCGGCGAAGTACGCCTCGCTGCACTACCCCATCAAGAACGCCGAGAAGGTCAACAGGGGCGAGATGAAGCCTGAGGAGCTTGGCGTCAGGGCCGTGGACGACCTGACGGTCGAGATCACGCTGGAGCGGCCGACGCCCTACTTCCTCGAGCTGCTCACCCACCAGACGGCCTTGCCGATGCATCAGGCGAGCGTCGAGCGGTTCGGCAAGGATTTCGTACGGCCCGGCAACTTCGTCTCGAACGGCGCCTACAGCCTCGCCGAGAACGTGCCAGGCGACCACATCAAGCTGGTCAAGAACCCGCATTACTGGGATGCGGCGAACGTCCGAACCGACGTGGTGATGTTCTATCCCACCGAGGACAACGCCGCCGCCGTGCGCCGCTTCATGGCCGGCGAGCTCGACACCAACTACCAGTTTCCCATCGACCAGCTGCCCTTCCTCACGGAAAAGCTGGGCGACCAGGTGAAGACCTCGCCCTATCTCGCCATCGAGTACTACGCCATCAACAACAGGAAGGAGCCCTTCAGCGACCCGCGCGTGCGCCGCGCCCTTGCCATGGCCATCGACCGCGACTTCCTCGCCGAGAAGATCTGGAGCGGCGCGGCCACGCCCGCCTACAGCCTCGTGCCGCCCGGCATCAACGGCTACACGCCGGCCGAGGCCGATTTCGCGGCGATGTCGCAGCTCGACCGCGAGGACGAGGCAAGGAAGCTGATCGAGGAGGCCGGCTACGGCCCCGGCGGCAAGCCGCTCAAGATCGAGATCCGCTACAACACCAACGACGCGCACAAGAAGGTGGCAACGGCCATCGCCGACATGTGGAAGGAGGTGCTCGGCGCCGAGGTGACGCTGCTCAACACCGACATCAAGACCCACTACGCCCACCTGCAGAACCGGGGCGATTTCGACGTGGCACGCGCCGGCTGGGTGGGCGACTATGCCGACGCGCAGAACTTCCTCTACCTCGGCCTCACCGGCAACGCCGTCGGCAACTATGGGCAGTACAGCAACCCGAAGTACGACGAACTCGTGAAGATGTCCGACGCCACGCTCGATCCGGCGGAGCGGGCCAGGATCATGGCCGAGGCGGAGGCTGTCCTGCTCGCCGACATGGGCCTCATTCCCCTTCTCAACCGTTCGTCGCTGCACCTCGTCTCCGACAGGGTGAAGGGATGGGCCCCCAACGTGCGAAACGTGCATCGCAGCCGCTACATCAGCATCGACCGTTGATGCCTCCGGGCCGGCCCCGCCGGGGCCACCCCTCGCACGCGGAAAGTTCATGCTCTCCTACACCCTTCGCCGCCTCCTCGGGGCTGTCCCGACGCTCTTTGTCATCGTCACCGTCGCCTTCTTCCTCGTGCGCTTCGCACCGGGCGGCCCTTTCGACCTCGAGCAGCCGCTCGCGCCGCAGGTGCTTGAGAACCTGCGGCGGGCCTACAGGCTCGACCAGCCGCTCTACCTTCAGTACCTCGACTATCTCGGCAAGCTGGTGCGCGGGGACTTCGGTCCGAGCTACGTCGCCATCGACTTCACGGTGGGAGAGATGCTGCGCCGGGCGCTGCCCTATTCCGTCACACTCGGCCTCAGCGCCCTCGTGCTGGCGATCATCGGCGGCGTCGCGGCCGGCGTGTTCGCGGCCCTGCGCCAGAACAGTGCCGCCGACTATTCCGTCATGACGGTGGCGACAGTCGGCGTTACGGTGCCCAACTTCGTGGTAGCCCCTGTCCTCCAGCTCGTCTTCGGCCTCATGCTCGGGCTCCTGCCCCTCGGCGGCTGGGGCGACGGCGACCTCGCCCACCTGGTGATGCCCACGGTGGCGCTCGCCCTGCCACAGATGGCGGTGATTGCCCGCCTCACCCGCTCGTCCATGATCGAGGCGCTGCGCGCCGACCACATCCGCACGCTGAGGGCCTGCGGCCTGCCCGGCCATGTCGTTGTCCGCCATGCCCTCAAGGGCGCGCTGCTGCCGGTGATCTCCTATCTCGGACCGGCCGCCGCCGCCCTCGTCACCGGCTCCGTGGTCATCGAAAAGATCTTCGCCATCCCCGGCGTCGGGGCCTACTTCGTCGAGGGCGCCCTCAACCGGGACTACACGCTCGTCATGGGCACTGTGGTGACGCTGGCAGGCTTCGTCGTCGTCTTCAACCTCCTCGTCGACCTCGCCTACGCGGCACTCGACCCGCGGGTGCGCTATGACTGACGGCTCCCTCATTCCCGAAACCGCCGAAGCACTGCACGCCCCCGCCGGCCGCAGCCTCTTCTCGCTCGCCGTGCGGCGCCTGCTGCGCAACCGCGCGGCCGTTGCGGGCGGCATCATCCTCGCCCTCGTCACCGTCTTCTGCGTCGTCGGGCCGTGGCTGTCACCCCACCCCTACGACCGGGTCTATCGTTCCTATGTCGGGGTGCCGCCGAGCCTCGAGCGCTATCCGAAGGAATCCGCCCTCGCCGGCGCCATGGCGGAGGCGCTGCAGCGGGCGCGCCTCGCCATGGCCGATTTCCAGGTGGACGGGGACCACTTCAGCGTCACTCTCCGCTCCGACAAACCGATCGACCCGCGCAGCACGCGCTACATCGACCGGCTCGACGAATTCTCCGATACGCGCGTGGTCGCGACCCGCGATGACGGCCGCGCGCTCGTCGTGGAGGGCCACGTCAACCGCCAGCTCTTCCTGATGGGGACCGACCGCAGCGGCCGGGACCTGATGACGCGCATCATGGTCGGCGGCCGCATCTCCTTTCTCGTCGGCCTTCTCGCCACCGTCGTCAGCCTCGTCATCGGCGTCGCCTATGGCGCCGTGGCAGGCTTCGCCGGCGGGCGCATCGACGACCTCATGATGCGTTTCGTCGACGTGCTCTATTCCCTGCCCTTCGTCTTCTTCGTCATCCTGCTCGTGGTCTATTTCGGCCGCGACTTCGTCCTCATCTTCGTCGCCATCGGCGCCGTCGAATGGCTCGACATGGCGCGCATCGTGCGTGGCCAGACCCTGGCGCTGAAACGCCGCGAGTTCGTGCAGGCGGCGGAAGCCCTCGGCGTCGCCACGGCCGGCATCCTGCGGCGGCACATCGTGCCGAACCTCCTCGGGCCCGTCGTTGTCTTCGTGACGCTGATGGTGCCGAAGATCATCCTGCTCGAGAGCTTCCTCTCCTTCCTCGGCCTCGGGGTGCAGGCCCCGCTGACGAGCTGGGGCGTGCTCATCTCGGAAGGCGCGGCCAACATCCAGAGCGCGCCCTATCTCATCATCTTCCCGTCCGTCTTCTTCGTCGCCACGCTGTTCGCCCTCAACTTCATCGGCGACGGCCTGCGCGACGCGCTCGACCCGAGGGACCGCTGATGGCCGACCCCGTGCTCAGCCTGCGCGGCCTTTCCGTCCGCTTCGACACCGAGACCGGCCCCGTGGAGGCCGTGAAGGGCGTCGACCTCGACGTCCACGCCGGCGAGACGGTGGCCATCGTCGGCGAATCCGGCTCCGGCAAGAGCCAGACGATGATGGCGGTGATGGGCCTTCTGGCCCGCAACGGCCGCGCCGAAGGCTCCGTGCGCTATCGTGGCGAGGAGATCCTGGGCCTCGAACCAAGCGCGCTCAACCGCTACCGCGGGCGCAAGATCAGCATGATCTTCCAGGAGCCGATGACCTCGCTCGACCCGCTCTACCGGGTCGGCGACCAGATCGCGGAACCGCTGATGCGCCATGCGGGACTCTCCCGCGCGGCGGCCCTGCGGCGCGCCGCCGAGCTGCTCGACCTCGTCCACATCCCCGATCCGCAGCGGCGCCTCTCGTCCTACCCACACGAGCTGTCCGGCGGCCAGCGCCAGCGCGTGATGATCGCCATGGCGCTCGCCAACGATCCCGACATCCTCATCGCCGACGAGCCGACCACGGCGCTCGATGTCACGGTGCAGGCGCGCATCCTCGCACTCCTGTCCGAGCTCAAGCAACGGCTCGGCATGGCCATCGTCTTCATCACCCACGACCTTGGCATCGTGCGCCGTTTCGCCGACCGGACCTATGTCATGAAGGGCGGCGAGGTGGTGGAAAGCGGGCCGACGCAGACGCTCTTCGACCGTCCGCGGCACGACTACACGCGCATGCTGATCGACGCCGAGCCAACCGGCCGCAAACAGCCGCCACCGCCCGGCAGCCCGACGGTGCTCACGGCAGAGAATGTGCAGGTCGTCTTCGCGCAGCGGGAGGGCCTATTCGGCCGGCGGCGGCACGAGCTGCGCGCCGTCGACGGCGTCGACCTCACGGTGCGCCGCGGCGAGACCATCGGCATCGTCGGGGAATCGGGCTCCGGCAAGTCGACACTCGGCCGCGCCCTGCTGCGCCTCGTGCCGGCGGCCGGCATCGTGCGCTACGAGGACCGCGCGCTGATGCCGCTCGACCGGGCGGCGATGCGGCCGCTGCGCCGCCACATGCAGCTCGTCTTCCAGGATCCCTTCGGCTCGCTGTCGCCGCGCCTCACCGCGGGTGAGATCGTCACCGAGGGCCTGCTCGTGCACGAGCCCGGCCTGACACGCGCCGAGCGTGACCGCCGCGCCGCCGCTGCCTTCGAGGAGGTGTGGCTCGACCCGGCCACGCGCCACCGCTTCCCGCACGAGTTCTCGGGCGGGCAGCGCCAGCGCATCGCCATCGCGCGCGCCATGATCCTCAAGCCGGCGCTCGTTGTTCTGGACGAACCGACCTCGGCCCTCGACCGCTCGGTGCAGAAGAGCATCGTCGAACTCCTGCGCCACCTGCAGCAGAAGCACGGCCTCGCCTATGTCTTCATCAGCCACGACCTTGCCGTGGTGCGAGCGCTTGCGGACGAGATCATGGTGATGAAGTCGGGCAAGGTGGTCGAGCGCGGACCGGTCGCGGCGATCTTCGACAATCCGCGCGAGGCCTACACGCGCGAGCTGATCGCCGCCGCGTTCCTCGGCGATCACCGGTCAACCTTTCGGCCGGCGCCCGTGTCGCGCTGATTCAGGCGCGACGGCCGGTGGTCTGCCTGAGATAGGCCATATAGGCGGCCACCTCGGACGGCGGCAGGCTCTGGGACAGGACCTGCTCGGCCTCCGCCATCTTGCCCTGCAGCGCCAGCACGAGCGCAAGGTTCTGCTTCACGCGCGCATCGGCCCGGGGATGCGCCGCCGCCTCGCGCAGCACGCGCTCGGCCTCGGCCGGCTGCTTCGACAGGGCGTAGGACAGGCCGAGGTTGGACAGGACGCTCGGCTCCCCCGGCACGATCTTGAGGGCGGTGAGATAGAAGCGCTGGGCGACCGCGTGGTCACCGAGCTGGTCGGCCACCGTACCCTGCGCCGACAGCACGCGCCAGTCAGGCTTGTCGGGCGTATGGGCGCGGGCCAGCACCCCCTCCGCCTCCTTGAAGCGCCCGACATCGATGAGCGCCTTGCCGTAGGCGGCAAGAACCTCCTGGTCCTTGGGGTTGTGCAGCGCCGCCTGTTGCAGCACGGCCGCTGCCTGCGCGCGCTGGTCGAGTGCGCGCAGCGCCCGCGCATAATTGAGGGCGGCCTGCTTGTCGGTGGGGCGCGCCTCGTAGTGTTTGCCCCACTCCTGCGCGGCGGCGCGCCACTCGGCCTCCCCGCGGGCGGCCGTCGCCTGCGCCTGCGGCTCGGTCTTGCGCGAGCCGATGAGCCCGATCGAGCCGGTGACGTCGCCGCTCGACAGGCAGCCGCCGAGCGACAGCGCCAGAGCCGAAACTGCCGCGGCACGCCAGAAAACCATGGATGCCCCACGCCGCGCGAACGGCCTGCACGATTGAGCCGCCATGATTGCCCCCGATACTGATTGCGCATCGTGCGCCCGACGCCGTTGATAGATCGTTAACCCTAACGAGGCGTTAACGGCGGCCCGGCGAGGAGGGGCGGCAGCAGCATGGAAGGTCGCTGCCCGATATGCGGGCGAGCCTGCCGATTCTTCGGGCTTTCCAATTCCAACATATGAGACGATAATTCTCTTATGTTGGATAATGCACCATCGGACGAAGACATGGCGAGGGCGCTCGGGCGCCGGCTCAAGGCGCTGCGCCAGAAGGCCGGGCTGACGCTCGATGCGCTCGCGGAGGAGACAGGCATCAGCCGCGCCATGATCTCGCGCATCGAGCGCGGCGAGTCGAACCCCACTGCCGTGCTGCTCGGCCGGCTCTGCGCCGGGCTCGGTGTCAGCCTCGCCTCGCTCTTCGCGCGCGAGACGCCCGTGGCGAGCCCGGTGCAGAGGGCCGACGAGCAGCCCGTGTGGCAGGACCCGGAGACCGGCTACGTCCGGCGCGCCGTCTCGCCTCCCGGCACCGGCTCGCCTGTCGAGATCGTCGACGTGACCTTGCCGCCGGGCGCGCGCGTCGCCTTCGACCACCCCTGGCTGTCGCGCGGCATCGACCAGCACGTCTGGGTGCTCGACGGCACGCTGGAGAAGACCGTCGGCGACGAGGTCTTCCTGCTCCATACGGGCGACTGCCTGCACATGCGGCTCGACCGCCCCAACGTCTACCGCAATCCGGGCACGCGGCCGGTGCGCTACGCCGTCGTGCTCGCCCCCGTCGACCCGCGCAAGGGCTGAGACCATGAACGACACTGCTCCCATCGCCGAAGGGCACGCCGCCGCATCCGTCGTCGTTCGCCCGCTGACGGCCGGCGAGGCGACCGCACGCCTGGAAGAGCTCGCCGCCGTCCTGGTCGATGCCGTGGCCCACGGCGCCTCCGTCAACTTCCTCGCGGGGCTCACCGCCCAGGAGGCCGCCGCCTTCTGGCGCAGCCAGCTGCCCGGCATTGCCGACGGCGGGCGCGTGCTGCTCGTCGCGGAGGAGGCGGGGTGCATCGTCGGCACCGTCATCCTCACCTATGCCCACCAGCCCAACGCGCCGCACCGGGGCGAGATCACCAAGATGCTGGTGCTGGCGAGCCACCGCCGGCGCGGCATCGGCAGGCGCCTGCTCGCGGCGGCGGAGGAGACGGCACGGGCTGCCGGGCGCACGCTCCTCCTGCTCGACACACAGACGGGCAGTGCCGGCGAGGCGCTCTACCGCGCGTGCGGCTGGCAGGAGTTCGGCGTCGTGCCGGGGCACGCGCTCACGACCGACGGCACGCCGGCGCCGACGACCTTCTTCTACAAGACGCTCTGAGCCATGACGACCATCCGGCCCGCCCGCGAAGCGGACGTTCCCGCCATTCTCGCCCTGCACAACCACCACATCCTCAACAGCCTCGCCATCTGGCGACACGAGCCCGCCAGTCTCGACGAGCGGCTCGGCTGGTTCCGCGAGCGCACGCAGCGGGGCTTCCCGGTCCTCGTCGCGGAGGTGGCCTCGTCCGAGGGCGCTGCGCAATTTGCGGGCTTCGCCACCTACGGCCCTTTCCGCACCGGCGCGGGCTACGACCTCACTGTCGAGAACTCCATCTACGTCTGCGACGCCTTCCAGCATCGCGGCATCGCGTCCACACTGATGGAGGCGCTGATCGCCGAAGCCCGCCGCGACGGGCGCGCCGTGATGGTGGCGGCCATCGGCCTGCCGAACGAGCCTTCCTGCGCCCTCCATGCCCGCTTCGGCTTCCGCGAGGTCGGCACACTCCGGGGCATCGGCCGCAAGTTCGGCCGTTCGCTCGATCTGCTCCTGATGCAGAAGGATCTGTGACCGGGCAACGCGCCCGTGCTATCGACGGGTCAGGTTCATCGAGGAGGACCCGTGACCGTGCACGCGCTCGTCGCCGCCATCGACACCCCTTCCATCGCCATTCACCTCGTGCAGCCGGACAGCTGGCCCGGCGTTCGCGACAGCCTGCCGGCGAGTGCCCGCGCCTTCGCCGAGGCGCACGGCTTCGAGCCGAAGCCGGGGCGCTACCTCGCCCTTCCCGACGCGAAGGGGACCATCGCGGCCGTGCTCTTCGGCATCGACCCCGCCGACAGCCCCCGGGCCAATCCCTTCCTGCCCGGCAAGCTGCCGGGACTCCTGCCCGACGGGACCTATCACTTCGCCACGCTGCCGCCTGGCAGCGCCGAGACGGCCACCCTCGCCTTTCTGCTCGGCACCTACCGGTTCGAACGCTACCGCGAGCCGAAGGAGGGCGGCTGCCGCATCGTGCTGCCGGACGGCGTGGACGGCGACGAACTGGCGCGGATCGTCGAGGCGGTGACGCTCGGCCGCGACCTCATCAACACGCCAGCCAACGACCTCGGCCCGGACGGCATCGAGGAAGCGATCAGGGCGCTCGGCACGCGCTTCGGCGCCGGGGTGCGCACGATCGTCGGCGACGAGCTCCTGGCACATAACCTGCCGATGATCCACGCGGTCGGCCGCGCCTCGGCGGTGCCGCCGCGCCTCATCGACCTCACCTGGGGCGCGGCCGATGCGCCAAAGGTCACCCTCGTCGGCAAGGGCGTCGCCTTCGACACCGGCGGGCTCGACATCAAGCCCTCGAGCGCCATGCTGCTGATGAAGAAGGACATGGGCGGGGCGGCGGCGGCCATCGCCCTTGCGCAGATGATCATGGACGCGCGACTGCCCGTGCGCCTGCGTCTCCTCGTTCCGGCGGTCGAGAACGCCGTTTCCGGCGCCTCCTTCCGCCCCGGCGACATCCTTCGCAGCCGCAAGGGCATCACGGTCGAGATCGGCAACACCGATGCCGAGGGCCGGCTCATTCTCGCCGACGCGCTGGCCCTCGCGGACGAAGAGGCACCCGAGCTGCTCATCGACTTTGCCACGCTTACCGGCGCCGCGCGCGTTGCCCTCGGCCCGGACCTGCCGCCGCTCTTTACCCGCGACGACAGCCTGGCCAGCGAACTGCAGCGCCTCGGCCTCGCGGTCTGGGATCCGCTGTGGCGCCTGCCCCTGTGGGGCGCCTACGATTCCATGCTGGAGTCGAAGGTCGCGCAGGTGAACAACGTCTCGAGCGGCGGCTTCGCCGGCGCCATCACCGCCGCGCTCTTCCTGCAGCGCTTCGTCGAGAAGGCGGCGGCCTATGCCCATCTCGACATCTATGCCTGGAATCCCTCGACCAAGCCCGGACGGCCCGAGGGTGGTGAGGTGCAGGGCGCGCGGGCACTCTACGCCTATCTCAAGGGACGTTACGGCTCACCCGCCTGATCCGCGCCGGCGCGGGCGTGGCGCCTGAGGCTCTCGACGACACGCTCGGCCGCTCGCGACAGCGGGCGGTCGGTCAGCGTGATGATGCCGACGGCCCCCAGGTCGAGCGACAGATCCACCGGCAGGACGGCGAGGAAACCGCGCTCGATCCACGGCGCCACCGTGTTGCGCGGCAGGATGGCGAGAAAGTCGCCCGTCAGCAGCAGGTTGATGGTGATGTCGACGGAGTCGGTCTCGATGGCCTGCACGGGCGAAGGCAGGCCGGCCCGCCGCAGCCTGTCCTCGAAGCGAGCGTGCAGCACGCTGCCCGGCGGATGCACCACCCACGGCTCGTCCATGAGATGGGCGAGCTCGAGGTCGCCAGGCGCGCCCTGCGCCCGCACGGCGATGGGGTGATCGGCCCGGCAGACCACCACCTGCCGCTCGTCAACGAGAAACTCGAACGACAGGTCGTGCCGCTCGCTCGACACCGGGATGCGGCCGACGACAAGGTCGAGCCGCCGCTCGCGCAGGGCCGCAAGCAGCGTTCCGCTGGTGCCGAGGACGAGCGACAGGGCGACTGGATCGCTCGCGCGGTGCAATGACACCGCCGTGGCGCTGATGAGACCCGGCACCGCACCGACGATCGAGCCGAGGCGCACGCGACCGCCGCGACCGCTGGCGATGGCCGCCAACTCCTCCCCCGCCGCCGACAGCTCGGCCATGACATTGCCGGCGCGGCGCAGCAGCGCCTCTCCGGCCGCAGTCGGCCGCAAGCCGCGCGGCAGGCGCTCGAAGAGGCTTGTGCCGACCGCTTCCTCCACCTGGGCGAGCAGCTTGGAGGCCGCCGGCTGGCTGATATGCACCGCCTCCGCGGCGCGATGCAGGTTGGCATGCTCACCGATGGCGACGAGAAGCTGCAGCTGGCGCAGCTTGAGCCGCCGCACGGCCGCCTCCAGCGCCGGCGGCGCTGCCGTCCTCGCCCGCTCCTCCATCGGCATCGTGATATCCGATTTTATATCAATTGATCGCATAAAGCGATTAGGCGGTTATCGTTCTTTCGTCTAGAGCCATTCTGAGGAGGCGCTGCCGCGGCGAGGCCGGAAGCTGCGCCGGCGGAACGTTCGAGGGTGGTTCGATGACCGACAACAAGCCGACCGTGGCCTTTCTCGGCCTCGGTCTCATGGGCGCACGCCAGGCCCGCCGCCTGATCGAGGCCGGCTGGCCGCTCGTACTGTGGAACCGTTCGCGCGAGAAGGCCGAGGCGCTGGCGCCGCTCGGCGCCCGCATCGCCGCAAGCGCCGCGGAGGCGGCGGCAGAGGCGGACATCGTCATCACGATGCTGGAGAACGGTCCCATCGTCGAAGCCGTCGTCTTCGGCCAGGGCGTCGCCGAGGCGATGCGGCCGGGCACCGTGCTCATCGACATGAGCTCGATCAAGCCGGCCGAGGCACAGGATCACGCGGCGCGCCTCGCTGAAAGGGGCGTCTCCTATCTCGACGCGCCCGTCTCCGGCGGCACGGTGGGCGCCGAACAGGGCACGCTCGCCATCATGGTCGGCGGCGACGAGGCGGTCTTTACGCGCGTTGCCGCCGTCTTCGCACCCATGGGCCGGGCGACGCTCGTCGGGCCGCACGGCTCCGGCCAGCTCGCCAAGCTCGCCAACCAGATCATCGTCGGCGTCACCATCGGCGCCGTGGCCGAGGCACTGATGCTCGCGGCGCGCGGCGGTGCCGACCCGGCCAAGGTGCGCGAGGCGCTGCGCGGCGGCTTCGCCGAGAGCCGCGTGCTCGACCTGCACGGCGCCCGCATGGTGGAGCGCGACTTCACCACCAGGGGCCGCTCGGTCACGCACCTCAAGGACATCGACAACGCGCTCGACGCCGCCGGGCGCCTCGGCCTTGCCGCCATGCCCTTCACGGCCGCGACCGCCGACCTCTTCCGCGGCCTTCTCGCCAACGCCGGCGACCTCGACCACTCGGGCCTCCTCGTCGAGCTCGAGCGCCGCAACCCCGCCAACTGACCGACGCCGCAAGAGGACTTCGACCCATGAGCAACGGCACGAAGAAGAAGCTCCGCAGCCAGGAGTGGTTCGGCAAGCAGGATAAGCACGGCTTCCTCTACCGCTCCTGGATGAAGAACCGCGGCTTCCCGCAGGACCAGTTCGATGGCCGCCCGGTCATCGGCATCTGCAACACCTGGTCCGAGCTGACCCCCTGCAACTCGCATTTCAAGACGATCGCCGAGCACGTGCGCTGGGGCATCCTGGAGGCGGGCGGCTTCCCGCTCGAGTTTCCGGTGATGTCGCTGGGCGAGACGCTGCTGCGCCCGACGGCGATGCTCTACCGCAACCTCGCCTCGATGGACGTGGAGGAATCGATCCGCGCCAACCCGCTCGACGGCGTCGTGCTGCTCATGGGCTGCGACAAGACCACGCCCTCGCTCCTCATGGGCGCGGCGAGCGTCGACCTGCCTACCATCGGCATCTCGGGCGGCCCCATGCTGCGCGGCATCTACCGCGGCAAGCACATCGGCTCGGGCACCAACACCTGGTCGATGAGCGAGGACGTGCGCGCCGGCAAGATGACCATCGAGGAGTTCCATGAGGCCGAGGCGTGCATGCACCGCTCGCACGGCCACTGCATGACCATGGGCACGGCCTCGACCATGGCCTGCATGGTGGAAGCCCTCGGCGTCGGCCTGCCCGGCAACGCCGCCATCCCGGCCGTCGACGCGCGCCGCAACCACCTCGCCCGCGAGGCCGGCCGCCGCATCGTCGAGATGGTCCGCGAGGATCTCGTGCTGTCCAAGATCCTGACGCGCGAGGCCTTCGAGAACGCCATCCGCGCCAACGCCGGCATCGGCGGCTCGACGAACGCCGTCATCCACCTCATCGCGCTCGCCCGTCGTGTCGGCGTGGAGCTGACCCTTGACGACTGGGACCGCCTCGGCCGCGACGTCCACTGCCTCGTCGACCTGATGCCTTCCGGCCGCTTCCTGATGGAGGACTTCTTCGAGGCGGGCGGCCTGCCGGCTGTGCTGCGCGAGCTCGGCGAGCGTGGCCTCCTCAACAAGGACGCGCTCACCGTCAACGGCCGCACCATCTGGGAGAACAACAAGGACGCCCCGTGCTGGAACCGCGAGGTGATCCACTCCTTCGACGCGCCGTTCAAGCCCGAGGCGGGCATCGCCGTGCTGCGCGGCAACCTCGCCCCCGACGGCGCCATCATCAAGCCCTCGGCAGCGTCCCCGCACCTCATGCAGCACACCGGCCGGGCCGTCGTCTTCGAGAACATCGAGGACTTCCACGCCCGCATCAATGACGAGAACCTCGACATCGACGAGACCTGTGTCATGGTGCTCAAGAACTGCGGGCCCAAGGGCTATCCCGGCATGGCCGAGGTCGGCAACATGCCGCTGCCGCCCAAGATCCTGAAGAAGGGCATCACCGACATGGTCCGCATCTCGGACGCGCGCATGTCAGGCACGGCCTACGGCACGGTGGTGCTGCACACGGCGCCGGAGGCGGCCGCCGGCGGCCCGCTCGCCCTCGTCCAGAACGGTGACATGATCACCCTCGACGTGCCGGCCCGCACGCTCACGCTGCACGTCTCGGATGAGGAGCTCGAGCGTCGCCGCGCCGCCTGGCAGCCGCCGGCACCCCACACCGACCGCGGCTACGTCAAGCTCTATGTGGACCACGTGCTGCAGGCCAACGAGGGCGCCGACCTCGACTTCCTCGTGGGCAAGAGCGGCTCGGCTGTCCCGCGCGACAACCACTGACGGGAGGACTGAGCATGTCCCTTCGCCTCGTCCAGTTCTTCGATGAAGCCGGCACGCGACGCGTCGGCGTGCCCTCCGAGGACGGCCGCCACCTGACCGTGCTCAACGGCACGCAGAGCGTCTATTCCCTCGTGCTCGACGCGCTGGCGGCGAACACACCGCTCGCCACGTTCGTGCGCTCGCGGCTCAGCGACAGAAGCGTCGACTACGACACCGTCATCGCCGACCGGCGCCTGCTGCCGCCGATCGACCATCCGGACGAGACGCGCTGCCACGTCACCGGCACGGGCCTCACCCACCTCGGCAGTGCCGACACGCGCGACAAGATGCACAAGTCGACCGTCGAGGCGGACGAGGCGGCGCTGACGGACTCCATGAAGATGTTCCGCTGGGGCCTCGAGGGCGGCCGACCGGCGCCGGGGGCCGTCGGCGTGCAGCCCGAGTGGTTCTACAAGGGCAACGGCCGCTTCATCGTGCCGCCGGGCGCGCCGCTCGTCTCCCCCGCCTTCGCCGAGGATGCGGGCGAGGAGCCGGAGCTCGCCGGCCTCTATGTCATCGCCCCGGACGGGACGCCCGTGCGTGTGGGCTTTGCCCTCGCCAACGAGTTCTCCGACCACGTCACCGAGCGGAAAAACTACCTCTTCCTGGCCCATTCCAAGCTGCGCCAGAGCAGCTTCGGGCCGGAGGTGCTCATCGGCACGCCGCCCGCCGACATCCGCGGCGTGAGCCGCATCCGCCGCGACGGCGCGGTGCTGTGGGAGAAGCCCTTCGTCACGGGCGAGGCCAACATGTCGCACAGCTTCGCCAATCTCGAGCATCACCACTTCAAGTATGCCGAGCACCGGGTGCCGGGCGACGTGCATGTCCACTACTTCGGCACGGCGACGCTGAGCTTCGCCGACGGCGTGCGCACGCAGGAGGGTGACATCTTCGAGATCGAGGCTGAGGGCTTCGGCCGCCCGCTGCGCAACCCGCTCGCCATAGCGCGCGAGCCGGCCGGTCTCGTGACCGTCCGCGAGGCCTGAGAGCCTGCCGCCGGGCGGGTCGCGCCGCCCCGGACGCACCGTGTGCACAAGCTGCCTTCAAGTCGACCGCCCGGCCCGCGCCTGCGCGCCGGGCGGTCGTCTAGCAATCGACACGACATCCACCGTGCGGCCTGCCATGCGCCGCAGGTGTCGATTGTGGGAGGCACTGCATGGATCACCGGCTCGTATCAACGACAACGGCCACCATATTCGCGGCCTGGCTCGCCGGCTGCATGGCGATCAGCCCGCTGCACCCCTTCGACAAGACCATCCCGGAGGAGACGTCGCAGGCCGGCCGTCTCCTCTTCCTCGCCGAGGATATCGCAGGCCGCGGCGAGACGCAGACGGCACTCGCGCTTCTCGACCGCGCGGGCGAGCTCGCCGGTGACGATGCGATGCTCCATACCCGTCTCGGCGACGCCTATCTGCGGCTCGGAGAAAACGAGCGTGCCGAGCGCGCCTATGCCATGGCCGTCGACCTGAAGCCGGCCGATGCAACGGCCCTGCTCGGCCTCGGCTCGGCCAAGCTGCGCCGGGGGGAGACGACGCAGGCCGTGGCACTCATCGCCGCGGCGGCCCCTCAGGTCGGCACCGCCACCGCCTACAACCGGCTCGGCATCGCCTACACGCTCGCCGGCCGCCTCACGGAGGCCGAGGCCGCCTACCGCAAGGCCCTCGCACTCGACGCCGCCGACCTCGACATCAAGACCAACCTCGCCCTCGCCACCGCTCTTGCCCGCCGCGATGCGGAGGCACAGGCGCTCATTGCCGAAGTCGTGGCACATCCGACAGCGCAGCAGCGGCACCACCGCGCCCGCGTGCTCGTACTCGGTCTGACCGACAAGGCCGCCGAGGTGCGGAAGACGCAGGAGCGCCGCCTGGACCCTCGCGATGTCGACAAGCTGCTCTCCCAGGCAAGAAAGATCGCAACTTCGGGTGACGCCAAGGCCAGGGCTCTGGCCCTCGGCGCCGTCATGATCTGACGCCGTGTCACCTGCCGCCCGACACACTCTTGCCGGGGTCGCGCTCGCTGCCCGTCAGGTACTGCTGTGCGGCGCGGAAGGTCGGGAGCCCGGGAGCCCGTCCCATCGGACGGCCGTGAACGAGGTCGTGCTTGCGCTCCGCCATGCGCATCAGGTTGTAGGCATTGGCACAGCCCGGCGGCAGGAAGGGGCCGAGGTCGCTCACCTGCGTCGGATCGGGCGTCATGCACGCCTCCGGCACGAGGCCGTCGACGGGCACCGTGACAGTCGACCATGCGGCACGACCGGCCGCGCTGCTGTAGTGCGGGGAATAGTCGGGCGGGGTGCGTACGCAGCCGGCAAGGGCGGCAGCAAGGGCGCCGGCCAGCAGGGAGGAAGCGCCGCGATGTCGCAGAATGATCGTCATCGTCCTTCTCCGCCGTCACTTAAAGATGAGGCCGGAGACCGGCCCCTTGGTCACCCGCGCCGCCGTGTGCCGGCCCAGCGCCTGGCGCGGCCGGTCGAGCGGCGTTGCCAGGCGCCTGTCGCGAACCGGCGACACGATGTAGGGCGTGATCAGGATGACGAGCTCGCTCTCGTCCCGGCGGAAGCTCTGCGAGCGAAAGAGCGCACCGAGGACCGGAATGTCGCCGATCATCGGGATCTTTCCCAGGGCCTGGCCCATGTTGCGCTGGAAAAGGCCCGCGATGGCAAAGGTTTGGCCGCTCGCCACCTCCACCGTCGTTTCCGCCCGCCGCACAGCGAGGGCAGGAATCTCGAGCCCGCGCAGCTGCACGGCGCCAGCGGAGGAGAGCGTGCTGACCTCCGGCCGCACGCGCAGAGCAATACGGTCGCCTTGCAGGAGAATCGGCGTGAAGGCGAGCGAGACGCCAAACGGCTTGTAGGTGACGGACAGGGTCTGGTTCTGGCCCGGCACCGGCACGGGGATCTCCCCGCCAGCGAGAAAGGTCGCCTCCTGTCCCGTCACGGCCGTCAGGTTGGGCTCGGCCAGCACGGTCATGATGCCGTTACGCTGCAAGGCCTGCACCAAGACGTCGACATCGACGGAGCCGAAGCCGCTCCCCTTGTTGACGGTTCCGAAGGTGAAGAAGCCGGCGCGGAAGGCAAGGTTCCAGTCAATGCCGAGCACCGAGAGGTCGTTGCGGGAAATCTCGGCAAACCGGACGCGGATGTTGACCTGCTGGGAGCCAGCGACAGTCGTCCTGTTGTAGGGCGTCTGCCCGTCCGGCGCATAGGCGTTCGCCACCTCCCCGACATCGATTGCTTCGGCCACGGAGCCCGTATCCCCCCGCGCCACGAGGCGTTTACCGAACAGCGAGACATCGACATTCGAGCGCGGCTGCAGTGCTTCCACGGCCTCGTTCGCGGGCGAGCTGTCGATGACGACACGCAGCTTGATCTCGGACTGCAACTCGTTGTCCTGAGACAGGGCGATGAGGTTGGTGATGCCAGCCTTCTTGCCGAAGACATAGACCGACGTCGGTGTGACGACCTTGAGGTCGGCAATCTCCGGATCGGCCACGAAGACCGATGCCGCAGGCTTGTCGAGATGCAGCATACGGCCCTGACTTACAGCAAGCTCGAGCGCCCGTGGCTCTGCCCGCAAATCTTCGGCAGCTATCCCGATTGCGAAAACGACGCTCGACATCAGGACGACGAGACGCACCAACAAATCCGCCATCGTCTGCCGGTCCAGGCGCGCCAGACCGATGCCAAGGTGATCCTTGCGTTGACACCATTTGCTCTGAAACATGGTGATCCCCTGGTGTGTCCGGCCGGAGGGGCCGGAAGCCCCGGATGCGCCAGCAGGGCAAGCGTCGCCGGTCGGCGGCGGACGCCGTTTGGCGTCCGCCCCGTTGAGCCTGTTACCTGCTGACCGGAAAACCCAGAGCACCGGACCGGCCTGCAGGCCGGTGGCTGCTCCCTTGCGTCGGGACAGACCCGACCGTGCGCAATTGGCATACAGATGCGGAGCCGGGTCATGGCAGCGCAGGGCGGGCCGCTTGCAGATGCTGTCGCCCCCGCCAACCGTCCACAGCTAACGCAGTCATCCACAGCCCAGCGGGAACAGCGTCCGCAGACTCACAAGGCACCGGCGCGAACGAGCATCATGGCGACCGGCCGGAACAGGTTCTCCCGCAGCGGCTCTCCGAGCCCGTGGGCGGCGAGCCCCGCAAGGACATCGGCCTCGGCGTCCGGCACGATGGGCAGGCCGCGTCCCTGCGCCTCCTCGAGCGCCCGGGCGACGAGCGCCCCCCGTGCCTTGTAGACAATGGCCGGAACGCCCTCCTCCGGCGTGTACCGCAGGCCGACGAGGACCTTGCCGTCGGTGATGACGAGCGAGGCCGCAGCGAGGCCGAGCCGCGCCGGCATGCGGGCCTGCTCCTGCCGGAGGCGACGCCGCTCGGCCAGCATGTGCGGGTCGCCCTCCTGGTTTTTTTGCTCCTGCTTCATCTCCGTCTTCGTCATGCGCATCTCGCGCAGGAAAAGCCGGCGTTGCAGCAGAATGTCGGCAATGCCGATGATGACAAAGACGCCTGCCGCGACATGGGCCGTGGTCCGGAGCATCGCGACGAGCATCGGCCCGAAGCAGGAAAAGCCGCAGGCAGGAACCTCTATCAGGGGCTCGAGCCACAGCTGAATCACGGAGATAAAGGCGGCGACGAGCACGACCACCTTGACGAGACTCTTGCCGATCTCGACCCAGGCACGCACCCCGAAGATGCGCTTGAGCGCGGCCGCGGGACTGAAGGTATCCGGCTTGGGCTTGATCGCCTCCATGGCGAAGAGCGGCCCGCCCGTCGCGGCCACCCCTGCGACGAGGGCCAGAACGCTGGCAACCAGCAGCACCGGCAGCGCCAGCTCCATCCAGGCTGCCCCGGCCTCCACGAGCGCCGGCAGAAGATCGCCCGGGGCAGCAGATGCCCGCGCCATGGCATCCGTGAGTGCCTGCAGCCGCTCGCCCCAGCTCGGCCAGAGCCCGCCCACGAGCAACACGATCCCCGCCACCACTGCGGCCGATACGAGATCGCCGGCCTTGGCTACCTGGCCTTTCTTGCGCGCATCCGCGAGCTTCTTGTCGGATGCCGGCAAGGTTTTTTCCTCGGACGTGTCCGCCATCGCGCTGCACCATTGCTCAAAGGACTTCATCCGGCGGCAAAACTCCGCCGGAAGCGCTTGAAGACTGCCTCACGAACGCCTGGCCGGCGACGGCGGATCAGCTCCTTGCGCTGAATTCAGCATTCACGAATATCGCGCATGTATTCGTTGATATAAGTACATTGTCAGTTATTCTATAACCGCTTGGACAGGCGCACTAGATGATATAAAGCTGTCGCTCTGTGCCGAGATTAAATACTAAACCAGCGATAGATTTATTTTGAAAGGATCGCTTATGTTCAACATCCCGCCCATGACCACCCAGTCCGCCTTCAGCAGCGCCTCGGAGCTTCAGACGTTCAGCAGACAGATGCGTGAGCTCCAGAAGCAGCAGATGCAGTTCCAGCTCGTGGAAGCGGAACGCACCATGATCGACAAGCAGATCCAGACCGTGATCGATAACAACAAGGATCGCGCGAACGCTGCCCTCCAGGGCGCCCGCGTGCAGTAAGCGACCTTCATCGTTCGCTGTCAGGACTGTCGTTGGTGCCGGCCACGGGCCGGCACCACTTCATGAATACGCCGGTCGCTTTCTCCTTGATCCCCGGGGGGCGCCATGCAGCTTCGAACCGCAACATCCGGCCACCTGGCGAAGGTCATCGACACCGAACAAGCCGCCTCCTGGCTGGCCTCGGGCCGTGCGCCCTTGGAGGACCTGACCGACGAGCTCGCGACCGGCCCGGCTCTTGCTGTCGTGGCCGGCTGCCACGCCGGAGCCTCCTTCCAGCTCCGGGACAAGGTCTATCGTATCGGCTCCACTGCGGAGGCGGACATCGTCCTCGCCGATCCGGGCATCGCGCCCGACCATGCTACCATCCGCATCGGCCGCGGATCCATGACGGTGGAAGCCCGCGGCGGAAACGTCGACATCGCCGGCCACGGCATCCTGCCCAGCGGGTACGGACGCATCGTACGCCTGCCGGCCGAAATCGCCTTGGGCGGCGCCCGGCTGCGCATCACAGACGACCGCTTGCCCCCCCTGCCACGCGCCGCGCAGCGCATCATGCATCTCGGCCGCCAGATCGCCCGAACCCCTCTGCAGCTCAGCTGTCTCGCGCTTGGCACGGTTCTCTTGCTGGCGTTGCCGTTCGTCCTGACGGAATGGGGCGCCAGCCCTGCCAACCCGCCAGTGAACCAAGCGGCTGGTACGCCGATACCGACCGGCGCGACGGCAGTGGACGCCGCCGAGAAGCTAAGGGCCCGCGTCGCGGCTGCCGGTCTCGCCAGCCTCCAGATCGCGACGGCTGACGGCAACCGCATCGTCGTCACGGGTGTCGTTCCCGAGAAGCAGATGTCCGCTTGGAGCGAGATCAGGAGCTGGTTCGACGCGACCTATGCCCAGAATCCGCTCCTCGTTGCCCAGGTGAGCGCCTCGGACGCAGTGCCCATCCAGAACCTGCGGCTGCGCGCCATCTGGTTCGGCGAGATGCCCTATATCGTGACCAGCGACGGCCGCAGGCACCACGAGGGTGCCATTCTCGAAGGCGGCTGGCGCATCGAGCGGATCGACCGCGAGGCTGTCACTTTCGCCCGCGAGGGCAGCGTCGTGAGGCTCACCTACTGAAGTGTCGCGCCGAAAGGCCGGAGAAACGCACGACAATGACCACGAATAGGATCGACCAGGCACGGCACTCCGTCCAGCCCATCGCACGGTCTTCGGCAGTGATGCCTGCCAACCGGGATCGCGACATCCTCTCTTCCGGCCGCGACACCAGCGCCCGACCCGGCGACGCGGTCAGGCCCCTTCCCCTTGCTCCGGTCGGACGCCGTCAGTCCTCGGCACGGGGCAGAACCGGCATCGGCACGCTGCCGGCGGAAACAGCCGACTGGCTCATCGAGAGTTACGTTTGCCCTCCGCCGGAGGACATGTCGCTCGCCGCCGGGCCGACCTGCCTCGGCCTGCTCGAAGCCATCGTGGCGGAAGCGGTTCGCGCGCCAGACCGTCTACCCGAGGACGCGGCTGCTGTCCTCACGGCCGAGCTCGACCAGCGACGCGACCTCATTTCCCGCCTCTACGTCATAGGAGGCGTCGCCTGAGCGGGAACCGGCAGGAAGCGGCGCGCCTTCTGCGCGCCCTCGGACATTTCTACAGCCGGTACGGCCGGCACGAGCGGGCGCTGACACTCCTGCGGCTCGCCGAGTATCTCCAGCCCGACGACATGGGCGTGCAGCGCAGCCTCGCTCAGGCCCTGCTGCTCGCCGGCGAGCCCGAGGATGCGCTCGCCGTCATCAAGCGCCTCAAGCAGCTTGAGCCGGCCGTGCCGCTGGCGCTGCGGCTCCTGGAAAGCCGCGCGCTGTGGATGCTCGGGCAAGCTGGCCCGGCGCGCCGGGCCTTCATGGACTACGTCGAGCAACGCGGACCGCCCTGATGCAGGCAACTCTTCCCAAGACGCTCCTTCTGAATGTCGCCAGGCGGGGTGACCTCGCCTTCGCGCTTCTCGTGGTCGTCGCGGTGATGATGATGATCATCCCGCTGCCGACCGCGCTGGTCGACGTGCTCATCGCCTGCAACATCGCCGCGAGCACGCTCATCCTGCTCGTCGCCTTCTACATCAAGCGCGCGACGGACCTGTCCTCGCTGCCGACCATCGTGCTGATGGCCGCGCTGTTCCGCATCGCGCTCTCCATCACGACGACGCGGCTCATCCTGCTGCAGGGCGATGCCGGCGAGACCGTGGAAGCCTTCGGCACCTTCGTCATCGGCGGCAATGTCGCCGTGGGCCTCATCGTCTTCCTCATCATCACCGTCGCCCAGTTCGTCGTCATCACCAAGGGTGCCGAGCGTGTCGCGGAGGTCGGCGCGCGCTTCACGCTCGATGCCCTGCCCGGCAAGCAGATGAACATCGACAACGACCTGCGCAGCGGCGCCATCGACCAGGCGGAGGCACAGCGCAGACGCAGCCTGCTGGAGCGCGAGAGCCAGTTCTACGGCGCCATGGACGGGTCGATGAAATTCGTCAAGGGCGACGCCATTGCGGGCCTCGTCGTCATCATCATCAACCTTCTCGGTGGCCTGACCATCGGCGTCCTCCAGCGCGGCATGAGCCTCGGGGAGGCGGCGGCGCGCTATTCACTGCTGACGGTCGGCGACGGGCTCATCTCCCAGATCCCCGCCCTGCTGGTATCGATGGCGGCGGGCACGGTCGTGACGCGCGTCGGCGGCGATGGCGACAAGGACGTGGGCTCGGCCATCTTTGGCCAGCTGTCGCGCGATCCGCGCGCCTTCGGCCTCGTGGCAGCGGTTCTCGCCGCCCTCGCCCTGCTCCCGGGCTTTCCCACGCTCATCTTCCTCGTGCTCGCGGCCATCTTCGCCAGCGGCACGTGGCTCATGCTGCGCAGCACGGCCCGGGCCGTTGCCGCGGCGGAGAGCCTCAAGGCCACCGCCCGGGCGCTCGAGCCGCGCCTCGTGCTGCGGCTCGGCCCGGATCTCGCCGCCGCCATCCCGGCGGCGCCGCTCACCGCCGACATCGACAGCATCCGTGCCGACCTTCTGAAGGGGATCGGACTGCGCCTGCCCAACCTCGCCGTGCGTGTCGACGCCACGCTGCCCGGTGACGCCTACAGCCTCGACCTCGACGGCACGCCGGAGGAGCGCGGCATGATGCCGGCCGACCATCTCGCCGTCACCGCCAGCGCGATGGACCTCGATCTTGCCGGCCTGCCCTACGAGGCGGAGAGAGCGACGCAGCACCACGCCGAGACGCTCTGGGTGCCGGAAGCACACCGGACGGCGCTCGAGGCGGCCGGCTTTGCCACGGGCGAACGCCGCGAGATCCTGCTGCAACGGGTCGAGCAGACGCTGGGCAACGTGGCGATGCACTTCCTCGGACTGCAGGAGACGCGCAACCTCCTCGCCCAGATCGAGGGCGAATACGGGGAACTCGTCGCCGAGGTGCAGAAGGTCATCCCCCTTCAATCCCTGGCGGAACTTCTGCGCAGCCTCGTCGCCGAGCAGGTGCCGATCCGCAACCTGCGCCACATCCTCGAGGCCATCGTGGAATGGGCGCAATATCATCGCGAGGTGATCACGCTGGAGGGCTTCGTGCGCAGCGCACTGCGCCGGCAGATCTGCTTCCGGTGGGCGGACGAGAACCGCGTCATCGCTGCCTATGTGCTCGAGCGCGAGATCGAGGACCTCGTGCGGACGGTTCTCCAGCAGGCCTTCGGCAGTGCGGCGGCACGCAACTCACTCACGCTGCTCGCGACCCGCATCCGCGAGCATCTGCAGACACCGCTGTCCGCTCCCACGCCCGTCGTCCTCACGCAGCGCGACGTGCGCCTCGGCCTGCGCCAGATCCTGCTGCAGGAGGGGCTGCAGCTGCCAGTGCTGGCGTATGACGAGATCGCTCCCGACTACTTCGTCCAGACGATCGCCACGGTCACCGTCGGGGCGGACGGCCTCCTCGTCCTGCGCGCCGCCGCGCAGAGCGCAAGCGGCGAGGCGCCGCCACCCGAAGCCGGAACCGGCACCTGACCGTCGTCCGCCGGGCCTCACGGCCGAGGCGCAAGCTCCCTGAGCACCGCGGCACTGTTCAGCGTATAGGCGAGACCGTCGCGCATGTAGGTGGCCAGAAAGCTGCAATAGACCACCATCAGCAACATGAAGACGGCGTTCTTCAGCGCCATCGACAGGCTGAAGACGTTGAGCTGCGGCGCCGCCCGGGCAACGAAGGCCAGCACCACATCGGCGATGAGCAGGGCGGCCATGACCGGCGCCGCCATCAGCACGCCGAGGATGACGATGTCGTTGAGCAGCCTGAGCACGACGAGCGCATCGGCGAGCTCGAGCTGCGGCCAGAGCCGGTCGAGCGGCCACAGGCGGTAGCTCTCGTAGACCGCAGACACCATCACGTCGATGCCGTTGGCGCTGAAGAACATGGCGAGCATGGCGAGCGTCAGGAACGTGCCGGACACGCCCGCGTCGGTGCCGGAACTCGGATCAACGAGCGTGCCCGCGGTCGAGCCGCGCTGCAGGTCCATGATGTCGCCGGCGGCCTGGGCAGCCCAGAAGGGAATGCCAAAGATGAAGCCGATGACGAAGCCGACCATCGCCTCCTTCAGGGCGATGCCAGCGCCCACGAACATCGTCGGCGTGCCGCTCTCAAAGGCCGATGGGGAAGCGAACACAACCATCGGCACGGCAAAGGCGAAGGCAGCAGCAGCGCGCATCATATTCGTGAGGCCGAGCCGCTCGAAGGCCGGCGCGATCGCCATGACGCCGAGAAGCCGGGCCATGACGAAGGCGAGCATCAGAAGCTGGGCGTGGATGGCTTCTATCGCCTGCGACGCGAGCGCGAGGGTCAAGGCAGCCTCCCGCCCCGCCGCCGCGCCGGCAAGGAATGCGCTAGAACGTCACGAAGGGAAACTCGTCGAGAATGGCGTTGGTCTGCGCCAGGAGCACGGCCGACAGCGCCGGCCCGAGAAGGATGACAAGCACCACGACGACCACCAGCTTCACGACCTGCGGCAGCGTCTGGTCCTGAATCTGCGTAACGGCCTGGAGGAAGCCCACAACCACGCCGATCACGACGGCGGCTGCGAGCGGCGGCCCCGAGAGGATGAGCATGGTCACGAGCGCTTCGGCCATCCTGGTGGCGAGATGATCCTGACCCATGGGCACCTCTGGGCACGACGACACGCGGCAGGACGGCGACGGCCTTCATCGCTCAGGCGTAGCTCAGGATCAGGCCATGCATGAGCCGCGACCATCCATCGACCGCGACGAACAGGAAGAGCTTCAGCGGCACCGAGATCAGCATGGGCGACACCATCATCATGCCCATCGCCATCAGGATGTTGGAAACGACGAGATCGATGACGAGAAAGGGCAGGTAAAGCAGGAAGCCGATCTGGAATGCGCGCGTCAGCTCCGAGCTGATGTAAGCGGGCAGCAGGATGACGAGGTCGTTCTCGGAGAGCCCAGCGCGTGCCTGCTGCGGCCAGATGCGCTGCGTCGCCGAGAGGAAGAACTGTCGCTCTCGGGGCGTAGCGAAACGGGAAAGATGCTCTCGCAACGGGCCGGAGATCTCGCGCCCCAGGGTGGTAAGTCCCTCGACGGAGCGAATGTCGAAATGCTGCTCGCTGACCTTGTGGTGGATCGCGGTGAGCAGCGGCGCGGAAACGTAGACCGTCAGGACGATAGCGACAGCATAGAGCACGACGTTGGGAGGCGTCTGCTGCACGCCGAGCGCATTGCGGACGATCATCAGCACGATCGCGATCTTCAGGAAGCCGGTTGTCAGGACGGCGAGGAAGGGCAGCAGGCCGAGGGCCAGCGAAACGATTGCGATGCCGAGCAGGTTGACGTCGCCGCTACCCATGGCCGGCCAGCCTGACGATGCGCACGCCGATGCTCTCGCCGATCCGGACCATCGTGCCTCGGCCGATGCGCCGGCCGTTGCCGAGAATGTCGACCTCGCCGGCGACCGGCACGGCAAGCGGCGGAGTGACACCGGGCGCGAGCCGCTGCACCTCGGAGAACGGCAGCTCGAGCCGTCCGAGCTCGAAAACGAGATGGACCGGCACCATCGCGAGTGGCGTGTCCTCGGCCTCGGCTTCGGACACCATTTCCCGCCCCGCTGTCGTCATGCACCACTCCAGCATCGATCCGGCCGCCGGCCGCGGAAAGTCCTCGAGACGGATGCCAGTCTCCGCCAGCACCACCGGCGCAGCGAGATGCTCCCCGACCACAGCCACCGCCGCGTCGGGACCGGTGCCGGCATCGAGCAGCACCGCATCGCCGATGCGCAGGGAGGCGACGTCCGCGCCGGGAAGTGTCGTCGCGCCAATGCGGACCGCGACGGGACACGGCAACCCTTCATGCCCGCCCGGCGACGGACCGTCGCCGAGCGCCGCGATGAGCGCTTCCCCCGTCTCCGACGGAAGCAAGAGCCTGGCAGGAACCTCCTCCCGCCCGTCGGGGACGATCCTGACATCGACCCAGATGCCGCGCGTGTCATCGAGGGACCGCCGTTGCAGCGAAGTGAGCACGATCGCAGCGCCGAGCCGTGTCTCCAATGCAGCAAGGCCGGGCAGCAAGGCGAACTCCGCAAGCATGGCGAGGCTGGCCGGCGACAGGCGCGCGGGGTCGAACTGGGGCGGCAGCGCCCCCAGCAGCTCGTCGGCGAATGCCTCCGGCACCCAGAGCGCCCCCGGCTGGCCAGCAATCGTCAGTTCCGCCACGATCCCGGCCCCCGCCGACACCGAAAGGGGCTCGAAGGTGATGCCGACCGGCCGCCCCGCAAGGCTCGCCTGCCACGGCCTGCGCCGGCGATAGGCCGCGTTCCACAGGCGTACGGCCGCAACATCGAGCGGCGGGGGAAGGAACGGCTCCACCTCGGGCGGCTGCACAGCCTCCGGCGCAGCCGCAGAGCGCCTGCGGGGAGCGGACCGCTTGCGCGGCGCAGGTTTCTCAGCGGCCGCAACGCGTCTCGCCATGGCCGTCCCCCGCCAATGCGACTGCGCGATCCTCGGCTTCCATCTCCGCCAGCGCCTCTTCCCGCCGCAACCTGTGCCCCCGCTTCTCGTCGAGCAGCAGCTCGAGCTTGGCGAGCTTGCGTCGTCGGCGCTGCAGCTCCTGTCGCGCCGCGGCGAGCGCCGCCTCCCGCGCTTCCCGTTCCTCATCCGCGGCGGCAACGGCGTTACGACGCCGGGCAGCCTCGGCCGCCTCCGCGTCGAGTGCCACCTGCCGGCGCGCCAGATCGGAGGCATCGACCACATGTGCTGCCATGCGGCCGAGCCAGACCATTTCCTCGTGCCGGACCGCCGCCTTGTGGTTCTCGACAGCGGCCTCGGCAGCGCGCACGGCGGCCTCGGCCTCGTGCAGCCTGCGCTCCGCCCGCACGCGGCCTTCCTCCGCACGCGTCAGGCCGCGCTGCCTCAGGCGGCGCAACAGGTCCAGCGTCCGCTCCTGCGTCACGACACCAGGGTCCGCATGCGCTGCTGGACGTCCGCAATCGTCGAGCGTTCGTCCTGCCCCTGACGCAGCAGGGCGTTGATGGCATCGATACGCGCGATGGCCTCATCGGCGCGGGGATCGCTGCCGCGCTGGTATTCGCCCACGCGCACCAAGAGCTCCACCTCCGCGTAACGCGCCATCAGGTCACGCACCTGGCCCGCGAGACGGGAATGCTCCGGGTCGACCACCGCATCCATCAGGCGGCTGCGGCTCTTCAGCACGTCGATGGCCGGGAAATGGTTGCGGTGGGCGAGCTCGGGCGACAGAACGACATGCCCGTCGAGGATGGACCGCACCTCCTCCGCGATCGGGTCCTGGGTGCCGTCTCCCTCCATCAGCACCGTGTAGAGCCCGGTAATGGCACCGCCCTGCCCCGGTCCGCTGCGCTCGAGCAGCTGCGGCAGCACGGCGAAAAGCGAGGAGGGGTAGCCGCGCCGCGTCGGCGGCTCGCCGGCGGCGAGGCCGATCTCGCGCTGGGCACGGGCAAAGCGCGTGACGCTGTCCATCAGCAGCAGCACGCTGCGCCCCCGATCCCGGAAATATTCGGCAATTGCGGTCGCGACGTAGGCCGCCTTGACGCGCTCGATCGCCGGGCGGTCGGAGGTGGCAACCACGGTCACGGCGCGGCGGCGCCCCTCCTCGCCGAGCTCACGCTCCAGAAACTCGCGCACCTCGCGGCCCCGCTCCCCGATGAGGCCGATGACGATAACGTCGGCTTCCGTCCCCTTGACGATCTGCGCGAGCAGCGTCGACTTGCCGACGCCCGGCTCGCCGAAGATGCCGATGCGCTGCCCCCGCGCGCAGGTGACGAGGCCGTCGAGGGCGCGGATGCCGAGCTGTAACGGCGCCTTGATGATGTCACGCGCCATCGGCTGCGGCGGCGGCGCTTGCAACGGATAAGTGCCGTCAAGGTCGGGCGGCGGCCAGGGGCCACCGTCGAGTGGCTCGCCGAGGGCGTTCAGCACGCGCCCGAGCAGGCCCGGCCCCACGGGAACACGCATCTCGCTGCCGGTCGGAATGACCTCGGTGGCACTGGAGAGACCGGAAAGATCACCAAGGGGTGTCAGCACGGCCGCATCCTCGAGAAGGCCGACCACTTCGCTCAGGACCTCGCGGCCGGACACCGGGTCGCAGAGCCGGCAGACCTCACCCAACCGCACCTCCGCGACGCTCGCGTGGATCGTGACCCCGATGGCCCGCAGGATACGCCCCTTGATAAGGCGCGTGCTGACAGTCTCGGCCTGCTGCCTGAGCTTCGGCAGGATGCCGGCGATACGCGCGTCGATGCCGAGGCTGTCGACCGTCATGGCCGCTGTGCCTCACGCTGCGGCAAGGCACGGGCGAGGGCCGCCAGCTGCGTCTCCAGATCGGCCTCGACGACGGCGAAGTCGCTCACGAGCCGGCAATCCGTCGGGCGCAGGGCCGGATCGCCTGCCACCATGACGGTGACGGCGAGCCCCTCGCGCTCGACGAGCCCGTCCACGGCCTCCCGCACCCTGGTGCAGGCATCCGGATGAACCGTGATCTTGAGATGTTTGGCGCGACGGAAATTGGCCAGCGCCTCGCCCGCGAGCCGGGCGACGAGGTCGGCATCGTCGAAGGTGCCCAGCACCTGGCGGACGATGCCCATGGTGAGCTCGGCGATCTCACCCTCCATCGATCCGAGGTAGCGGTCGACCGCCGCCACCGTGCGGGCAAGCTGTTCAGCCGCGGCGGCGTGCTCATCCCGCATACTGGCAAGGCCGTCGCGAACGCCCTTCTCGTAGCCTTCGCGATAGCCCCTGCTCTTTTCCGACGACGCGAGATCCTCCACCTTGCGAAGGGTCTGGGCCGCCGTCTGCCAGACGTCGACCTCCGGCGCGCGTACGATCCGGCCGCCCGGCGTCGATGAAAGATTTACGCTGGTCATCATGATCCTGCTGCCTGACGGTAGAGACCCGGCCCAATCTCTGCGAAGAGAGCCGGAACCGGCCCGGGCGCTATCGCCCCGTCCTCGAACTTGAGCACCAGCCGCGCCCTCACACCCGCGGGGAGCTGCGCGACCCATGCCAGAAAGCTGTACCAGCCATCCCGCGCCACAACCTCCGCCGCATGGGAGAGGTCGTCGAAGCGCAGCCCCTGTGGACCTGCCGCCCGGTTGGCGAGGCCGAAGGCGATGAGTGCGCCATCGAGCGAGCTGCGAAGCTGCTCCACGTCCGGCGCCAGAACCACATTGGCGATGGCATCCGCCCAGTAGAGCGCACCGGCGCGCAAGGCCGCCGCCATGAGCTCCTGCGGCGCCTGAACGACGATCGCGCGATCGACTTCAGCGCAATGGAGCGCATCGTCCGCCGGCGGTAACAGACCGACGTCTTCCAGCACGCCCGTCAGCCGCACGGCGAAGCGCGGCTCGGCCTGCAGCGCGGCGCAAAGGTCCGGTGCAATGGCACCGCCGAAGCAGGCGGCCAGGCGCGCCGGGTGCGCATGGATACAGGGCAGGCGCAGGAAGGTGCGCCAGCGCCCTTCGTCGTCGATGGGGAACAGCGTCGTCATGCCGCCTCCCCCGTTCGAGCGAACGTCTCAGGTGCCTCCTCCGGCCCGGCAGGCGGCTGTCCCATCGCATCGAGCGCATAGACGCTCGACCGGGTTCGCCAGATGAGATAGCCGAGCCCGGCGGCAAAGCCCGCAATGAGGAGCAGGGCAAGGCCTGCGAGAACGCGCGCCCTGGCGAGACTGTCGGGCCGGAGCCACATGCCGAGGAAAGAGACGGGCGCAGCCGCCTCTGGCGTGTCCGGCCGCTCTGGCACGGGAACGAGCACGACGGACACGCCGTCATAGGTCAGCCCGGCGATCCCGTTGGCCACCAGGGTCTTGATCTGGGGCACGAGCTCGCCCAGCGGCAGGCCCGACTTGTGCCGGATGAGCACGGAGGCGGAGGCGGGCGTCGAGCTCTGCTGGAGCGGCGAATGTTCCGGCAGGACGATGTGCACCCGCGCCGACAGGACCCCGTCGATCTCGCCCAAAGAGCGGGATAATTCCTCGCTCAGGGCGTAGGTCATGCGCGCCCGTTCCTGCAGGGGCGAGGCGACCAGCCCCTCCGGTTTGAAAACCTCGCCGAGCGTGGCGCGCGGCGGGGCAGGCCGTTGTCCCTCAGGATGTCGAACGCACGCGCGAAATCGTCGTCGTCGACAGAAATGGTGATGCGGCCATCCTTGTCGACGGTCCGGTCGGCAGCGATGCCGTGGCGCTGCAAGACCGCGACGATCTCGTTCGCCTGCCGCTCGTCAAGATTGCCGTAAAGGTCGGCCTTGCAGGCAGCTGTGGCGAGCGCAAGCAGAGCGACCGCCGCCAGGCATTGTGGGCGAGGCGATGGCGCGCGTCGCATGGCTCATCCCCTCAGCAGCATCTTCATTGTACTGATGAGACCGGTGAACGCCGTGATGATGAGCTGCATCGTCAGATGATGCTCGCGCTCCTCACCGGCCTTCTCCTTGATCTGCTCAAAGAAGGCCAGCACGTCCTCCTGGGGGCTTCCGGTGCTCACCTCCTCGGCGAGCTCAGCAACATCGCTCCTGCGCTCGAAGAGAGGCAGGATTCGGTCGCGCATCGCCCCGACCACGGCCGGAAGGCCGTCGCCGTCTGCGGATGCCGCCTGCGACGCCCAGAGTGCCTGCGCCTCCTGCAAGGACCACTGGAAGTCCTGCACCGTCTGCGTCGGCTCGACGGAATCGACCGGCTTCACGCCGGAGCCAATGAGGCTGCTGATGGCTGTAATGGCGTTCATGATCAATTCCACGCTGACAGGGGAGCGTCAGGCTCCCGATGAGTGCAGGGGTCGCAAGAGACGCGGATCAGCCCGCTTGTCGTCGGGCCCTGCCGGTGCCGCGGCAGGGTTGAGCTGGGACGACGGGACGATGTCCACTGCGGCGCTGGTCAGCTCGCGATGAGCCTTCATCGCCTGCTCGATGAAGGCCTGCATCTTGTCCAGAAGCTCCGTGTCGAGCCCGCCGGCCCGCCGGTGCTCCGCATTGCCGATACCGCGCACGTCGCTCATCTGCCCTCACTCCGTCGCAATAAACCCAATGACTGCAAACAATTGCGCGATCATACAGACGCGGCGTCGACAGATGACAGTCACTGCCGGATGAACTCTCTCTCCATGCTACGCAAACAATCGCCGGCTCAGGACGAACTCTCGGCGCCGGCGCGGAACACCCTGACGCGTGCCTGCGGGGCGCGGCCCTTCATCAGCGACGAGAGCGTCTGCCGCACGAGGGAGCGATAGACCGGCGGCCCGGAGATGGAGAGGACGCTGCGGCCATGCGCGAGACGAACAGGGTAGCGCGCGTCCGCCACCCCGAGCTCGTTAAGCGCCTTCAGCAGCTCTTCCGGCGAGGCCGAGCCGTATTCGACAATCTCGGTCCGCTGCTCGTCGCTCGAGGAAATGTGCAGCGTCGTGCCGTCGTAGTACCAGGAGAGGCCGAAACGGCCGCACAGATCGTCGAGATAGGCCCGTGGCGCCGCAGGCTTCACGCCGCCGCGCACACGGCCTCGCACGCGGTCACTGAGCTTGACCGGAATGCGCATATGGTTGCCGAATGCCGTAAGCACGTCGCGGACATCCTCATCGAGGGCGACATAGTCATAGGACAGGGCGGGCCATGCGGGCTCGGTGGCCCACGCCTCCGGTGCCGCAAGTCCCGCAATCAACACGGCGAGTGCCGCCAGCCGGCGGCATCGCGGATGGGTCCTGCGCGCGTCCGCGCTCGATCCACGTATGAACATGGTTATTCCTTCCCGATCACAGCGAGGCGATCGACGATCGCAAGCGCACCACGACGGCGCCCACCGCGGGCGCTCGTCACCGCAAGCCGCGCTGCGAGCAGTTTCCCAATTCGATGCGGGGTATCTAAATCTTCCGGGCGAAAACGAAAACAGACAGTCTGCGAATTGTCTATTTGTTGAATAATATTTGCAAATAGAGCCGCCGGCTAAGCATCCCGCGTAATATACTTGCGCTACCGCTCGTCGCGCGTGGCGAGGAAAGCCCGCAGCAACCGCCGCAACGTCACCGCGGCGAGGGTGGCGACATCCTTCGTCTCGCCGTGGCTCGGAGTCGCCCCCTCGACGCCGGCCGCCAGATTGGTGACGACCGAAAGGGCCGCAACACGCAGGCCGAAGCGGCGGGCGAGGATGACCTCGGGCACGGTCGACATGCCGACCAGATCGGCGCCCAGCAGGCGGGCCATGCGGATCTCTGCCGGCGTCTCGAAGCTCGGTCCCGAGAACCACATGTAGATGCCGGAGTTGAGCGTGATGCCCGCCACCTTTGCCGCAAGCATCATCCGCTTGCGCAGCATCTCGTCATAGGCCTGCGTCATCGGCACGAAGCGCCCGTCGCCGGTGTCGCCGATGAGGGGATTGAGCCCGGAGTAGTTGATGTGGTCGGTGATGAGCGCAAGGCTGCCCGGGCGAATGTCGGCCCTGAGCGAGCCAGCCGCATTGGTCAGAACCAGCGGCGGGCTGCCGAGGCCGGTCAGGAGGCTTATGGGCGCGCGCATGACGGCCGCGTTGCCCGTCTCGTAGTAGTGCGCCCGTCCGGCATAGATGACGACGCGCCGCCCCTCCATGCGGCCCGCGATCAGCCGGCCCGCATGGCCCGAGACGCCGCTGACGGGAAAGCCCGGGATGTCCGCATAGGGCACCTCGCACGCCTCCTCGACATCCTCGACAATGTTGCCGAGCCCGGTGCCAAGCACCACCGCGGTGTCGAAGGGGCCCGTGATGCCGCGCTGCGCGAGCAGACCGAGTGCCTCCTCCCTGAGCTGCTCGTCCGTCCCAGCCGCATTGCCCATGGCTTCACCCGTCGCTTGCCAAATTGTCCGGCCCGAAGGACACCGGCAGCAGCTCTTCGAGGGTGAAGCTGCGCCGCAGGCCCTCCGGCCCGCAAACGTGGACTGGCGTATCCCCGCGCGCGAATTCGCGCAAGCGCTGCCGGCAGGCACCGCAGGGCGTGACGAGGGCATCGCCGGCGCCCACTACCAGGGCGGCCGCGATGTGCCGGCCGCCCGCCGCGACCATGGCGGCGATGGCGCCCGCCTCGGCGCAGGTGCCGACCGGATAGGCTGCGTTCTCCACGTTGCAGCCGGCGAAGATCCGCCCGTCCGGCGTCGCCACCGCGGCACCGACGGCAAAGCGCGAATAGGGGGCATAGGCATTCCCGCGCGCTGCACTCGCCGCACGGAAGAGGTCGTCGAGCAGGCTCATCCTACCGTTCCTTGACATAGGGGATGCCGGAAGCCCGCGGCGGCACGGCACGGCCGATGAAGCCCGCAAGCAGCACCACGGTCATGAGATAGGGCAGCGCCTGGATGGCCTGCACCGGCACACGGCCGACCACGGGCAGGGCCACGCCCTCGATGCGAATGGCGACGGCGTCGAGCAGACCGAACAGCAGGCAGGCACCAAGCGCCGGCCAGGCCCGCCACTTGGCGAAGATGAGCGCGGCGAGCGCAATGAAGCCCTTGCCCGCCGTCATGTGCGGCAGGAAGCCTGCCGCCTGTGCGAGGGAAAGATAGGTGCCGCCGAGCCCGCACAGGAGGCCGGCGAGCACCACGGCGGCATAGCGCAGCCCCGCGACGGAAATGCCTGCCGTATCGACGGCGGCCGGGTTCTCGCCAACGGCCCTGAGGCGCAGGCCGAAGCGCGTGCGCGCCAGCGTCCACCACGTGGCGACAACGGCAAGAAGCGCCAGATAGGACAGGAGGGAATGGCCGGACACTACGTCGCGGTAGAGCGGTCCAAGCAGCGGGATGTCCGCCAGCGTCTCGGCGCCGGGCAGCACGATCTCGCCGAAGCGCGCCGTCCCCTCCACCGGGGGCGTGCGTCCACCCTGGTGATACCAGGCATTGCCAACGATGGCCGTCAGGCCGGCCGCCAGCATGTTGATGGCGACGCCCGAGACGATCTGGTTGCCGCGCTGGCTGATGGCGGAGAAGCCATGCACCAGCGCAAAGGCGACGGAGGCGGCCAGTCCGGCGAGGAGCCCGACAGCAGCGGAGCCGCTGGCGTGGGCAGCGGCACCGGCAGCGAAGGCCGCGACCAGCATCTTGCCCTCAAGCCCGATGTCGACGACGCCCGAGCGCTCCGACCAGAGGCCGGCGAGGCAGGCGCACAAGAGCGGGATCGACAACCGCACGGCCGAATCGAGCACAGCGAGGAGCGAGGCGAGATCCATGGCTCACCCGCCCCCGGCCGTGCCCACGCGCCGGCCCGCCGCAAGCCCCGCCCCGAGGGCGACAAGCCGTGCGGCAAGACGCCGGAAGAGCCCCTCGAGCGCCCCTGCGAAAAGCACGATCACGCCGCCGATGACCACGACCATGTCGCGGGTGATGGCCGGCATGTCGAAGGCGAGCTCCGCCCCACCCTGGTAGAGCACGCCGAAGAGCAGCGCCGCGAAGATGATGCCCGCGGGATGCGCACGGCCCATCAGCGCCACCGCGATGCCGACGAAGCCATAGCCGGAGGTGAACTCGAGCAGCAGCCGGTGCTGCACCCCCATGATCTCGTTGACGGCGAGCCCGCCGGCGAGCGCCCCCGACAGGGTCATGGCCACCATGATGAGTCGCGCCGGCGACAGCCCGGCGTAAACAGCCGCCGAGGGATTGGCCCCGACGGTGCGGATGGCGTAGCCGAGACGGGAACGGTAGACGAGCGCCCACACGCCCACCGCCGCGGCGAGCGCGAGGAAGAAGGTGAAGTTGAGCGGCGAGGTCGGCGCCGCAAAGCCGAGCGCGCGCAGGGCCTCGTGCACATAGGGAATGACCGCATGGCGCGCGAAGGCGCGCGTCTCCGTCACGCCCGGCTCGCCGATGACGTTGACGACGAGATAGACGATGAGCGTCGCGGCGAGGAAGTTGAACATAATCGTCGTGATGACGATGTGGCTGCCGCGCCGGGCCTGCAGGTAGCCCGGCACGAAGCCCCAGAGCGCGCCGAAGGCCGCCGCGCCGAGGATGCCGGCAGGCACGAGGAGGATGCCGGGCAGGAAGTCGGCATAAAGGCACACGAGGGCCACACCGATGCCGGCGACCGTCGCCTGCCCCTCCCCGCCGATGTTGAACAGGCCGGCGTGATAGGCGAGTGCGACGGCAAGGCCCGTGAAGATGAAATCGGTCGCATAATAGAGGGTGAATCCCACGCCCTCCGCCGAGCCGAGGCTGCCGGCGATCAGGAGACGCGTCGCCAGGAAGGGATCCTCGCCGATACCCGCCACGACGAGGCCGGCGACCGCGAAGGCCGCGACAACGCTGAGCGCCGGCACGAGGGCGACATCCGCCCAGCGCGGCAGATCGATGGGCGCGCTCATGCCGTGCCCCCCACGCCCGCCATCAGCAGGCCGAGATCGCGCTCGTCCGTCTCCTCGGGCCGGCGCTCACCCGTGATGCGCCCGCCGCACATGACGAGGATGCGGTCGGCGAGGCCCATGATCTCCTCGAGCTCCACCGACACGATGAGGACGGCGACCCCGGCGTCGCGCAGCGCGATCAGCCGGCGGTGGATGAACTCGATGGCGCCGATGTCGACGCCGCGCGTCGGCTGGCCGACGACCAGCACCTTCGGCGCGCGCTCGATCTCGCGCGCCAGCACGATCTTCTGCTGGTTGCCACCGGAGAACTTCGAGGTCTTCAGGAGAGGATCCGGCGGACGCACGTCGTAGGCGGCCATCTTCTCGGCCAGGTCGGCGATCATGCGGCCGCGATCCAACAGGAGGCCCCGGCCATAGGCCGGGTCGTCAATGAAGCCGAGCGCCGCGCTCTCGTAGGCCGGGAAGGACGGGACGAGGCCGGTGCGCAGCCGGTCCTCCGGCACGTGCAGGAGGCCGAGCCGTCTCAGGTTGTGCGGCGTGTGCGCCTCGCGCGACAGCACCTCGCCGTCGAGCGCGATCGTGCCGTGCGCCGGTTGCCGCATGCCGGCAATCGCCTCCAGAAGTTCGCTCTGGCCGTTGCCGGCCACCCCGGCGATGCCGACGATCTCGCCGGCGCGGACGGTGAAGGACACGTCCGCCACGCAGATGCAGCCCCGCTCGTCGACGACGGACAGGTTCTCGACCTTGAGCCGCGGCTCGCCCGGGACGTGCGGGCGCTTTTCCACCCGCAACAGGACCTTGCGGCCCACCATGAGCTCGGCGAGCGCCGACGGAGAGGTCGAGGTGGTGTCGAGCGTGGCGACCATCTGCCCGCGGCGCATCACCGAGACGCGGTCCGTCACGGCCATGATCTCCTCGAGCTTGTGCGTGATGAGAAGCACCGTCCTGCCGGATGCGCGCAGCGCCCGCAGCAGACCGAAAAGGGCCTTGGCCTCCGCCGGCGTCAGCACGGCCGTCGGCTCGTCAAGGATGAGCACGTCGGCACCGCGATAGAGCGCCTTCAGGATTTCGACACGCTGCTGCAGCCCCACGGGCAGGTCACCGACGCGCGCATCGAGGTCCACGGCGAGGCCGTGGTCGGCGGCAAGGCGCGCAAGCTCCACCCGCGCCCGGGCAAGGCCCCTGGCAAGCAGCGGGCCCCCCTCGGCGCCGAGCACCACGTTCTCGACCACGGTGAGGCTGTCCACCAGCATGAAGTGCTGGTGGACCATGCCGATTCCGAGGCGGATCGCATCGGCCGGACGACGGATGCGGACCGGAGCACCGCCGACGCGGATCTCGCCCCCATCGGCCTCGTAGAAGCCATAGAGGATCGACATCAGCGTCGACTTGCCGGCGCCATTCTCCCCGACGATGCCGTGCACCGTGCCCCGCGCCACCGTGAGGTTGACGCGGTCGTTCGCCCGCACGGGCCCGAAGCGCTTGTCGATGTCGACGAGTTCGATCGCAGGAGGCTCGACCGCTGCGCCGATCACGGGTGACGATCCTGGCCGTTCAGACGGGGCATTTGTTGTCGGCGCGGTAGTCGTGAACCTTGATGGTCCCGGCCTTGATCGCCTCTGCGGCCTTGTCGACCGCTTCCTTCATCTCGGGAGTGATGAGGGCGCGGTTGTTTTCGTCGAGCGCCCAGGCCACGCCGTCCTCGGCGAGCCCCAGGTTGAGGATGCCGGCCTGCCACTTGCCGTCCCTGGCGTCCATGAAGGTCTTGTAGGTGGCGGTATCGACGCGCTTCAGCATCGAGGTCAGCACCTTGCCCGGATGCAGGCCGTTCTGGTTGGAATCGACACCGATGCCGAGCTTGCCGGCATCCGCGGCCGCGCGCAGCACGCCGATGCCGGTGCCGCCGGCGGCGTGGTAGATGACGTCGGCGCCCCGGTCGATCTGGCTCTTGGCGAGCTCGCCGCCCTTGACCGGGTCGTTCCAGGCCGCGCCCGTGGTGCCCGTCATGTTCTGGAAAATCTCGGCATCGGGCCTGGCGTGCTTGACGCCCTGCACGTAACCGCAGGCGAAGGCGCGGATGAGCGGCACGTCCATGCCGCCGACGAAGCCCACCTTGCCCGTCTTCGAGGCCATGGCGGCGAGCATGCCGACGAGGAATGAGCCCTCCTGCTCCTTGAAGATGATGGACTGCACGTTCGGCCGCTCCACCACCATGTCGATGATGGCGAACTTGAGGTCCGGGTACTCCCCCGCCACCTTCTCGACTGCGCTCGCCTGGCTGAAGCCGACGGCGACGATGGGCGAATAACCGTCGCGCGCGAAGCGGCGCAGCGCCTGCTCGCGCTGGGCGTCGTTCTGCGGCTCGAAGTCGCGATAGGCAATGCCGGTTTCGGCCTTGAACCTCTCGGCGCCGCTGTAGACGCCTTCGTTGAACGACTTGTCGAACTTGCCGCCGAGGTCATAGACGATGGCGGGTTTGAAATCCTGCGCGAGAGCGGCAGCCGCGCACGCGGCCAATCCGGCGAGCGCGAGGCCGAGGGTCCTGAGACGCATGGAGGTTCCCCTTCGTTCGTGCGGGCGTCGGCCCGGCGGCCGCGCCTGGCTTGCGTCTACGATGACACGGCCCGGGCGCGGATTCCAAGAGCCGCTCCCTGCTCTCCGCGCCCGCCCCCCGCACAGCCGTCTGTGCTGCTTCCGGCCAGCCGCGCCCACGGGTATTGTCGCACCATGACGAACGAAACGACGAACGCCGTCAGCCTTTCGGCCGACGAGATCGAGCGCTACGCCCGCCACATCGTGCTGCGCGATGTCGGCGGCCCGGGACAACTGAAGCTGAAGCGGGCCCGCGTCCTCGCCATCGGCGCCGGCGGGCTCGGGGCACCGCTGTTGCAGTATCTCGCTGCCGCCGGCATCGGCACGCTCGGCATCGTCGACGACGACGTGGTCTCCCTGTCCAATCTGCAGCGGCAGATCATCCACGGCACGCCCGACGTGGGCACGCCGAAGGTCGACAGCGCCGCCGCCGCCATCACCCGGCTCAATCCGCACGTCAACGTCATCTGCCACCGCGAGCGCGTGACCGCCGACAACGTGCGCGCACTCGTCGCCGGCTACGACGTGGTCGCCGACGGCTCGGACAATTTCGCCACGCGCTACGCCGTGGCCGATGCCTGTTATTACGAGAGGAAGCCGCTCGTCACTGCCGCGCTCGGCACATTCGATGCCTCGCTGACGACGCTGCGCCCCTTCGAGCGCGGGCCCGACGGCACGCCGAACCCCACCTATCGCTGTCTTTTTCCCAGCCCGCCGCCGCCCGGCACCGTGCCGACCTGCGAGGAGGCCGGCATCCTCGGCGCGCTGCCCGGCGTCATGGGCTCGCTCATGGCTCTCGAGGTCATCCGCGCCATCGTCGGCTTCGGCGAGCCTCTCGTCGGCAAGCTGCTGATGGTCGACGCGCGCTCCATGCGTTTTGAGATGCTGACCTACGGCTGGGATCCCGACAATCCGCTGAACGGGACCGCGGCGATGACCGCCGGCTGAGCGTCAGCGCCGGCCCTGCCCCATGTCGAAGATGACGAAGGCCTTGCCGTCCTTGCGCCGGCCGGAAGAGACCGCGCCCTTCATGCCTCGGGCCGGCGCCCGCGCCGCAGCCTCGCCGGACGGCACGAAGCTGCGTTCCCCTCGCCGAGGGCCGAAGGAGGCGAGGCAGGCGTTGTAGGCGAGCGGTTCCTCAATTTTCTCGCAATCCTCGATCGAGCGCGGCTTGCCCTGCGCCAGTGCGGCGCCCGGCAGGCAGAGGACGGCGAGGATGGCAAGCAGGCGCAGCACGATAACAGGCTCCGGCGACGCCCCTTTATACCGGCCGTGCGTGTCCCGGGGCTATACCCCTTGCACCTGCAACCCATGCAGGACGGCTCGCCCGGCCCGAAGGCGGGGCGAGCCCGAGTGTTCCGGCAGAGGGCCGGCGCGGCCTCAGCCGCGCAGGGTCGCGCCGGTCTTCTTCGCCACCTGCTCGATGATCTTCGCCGACACGGCCTCGATCTCCGCGTCGGTGAGCGTCTTGTCGGTCGGCTGCAACGTCACGGCGATGGCGACGGACTTCTTGCCCTCGCCCACGTTCGGCCCCTCGTAGACGTCGAACACGGTGACATCGGTGATGAGGTTGCGATCGGCGGCGCTGGCCGAGCGCACGATCTCCGCCGCGGCAACGTCGCGGCCAACGACGAAGGCGAAGTCGCGCGTCAGCGGCTGGAAGTCGGACAGCGCCAGCTTCGGCTTCATCTTCGTGGGCTTGGCCTTGGGCGCCGGCAGCGCATCGAGCGTCACCTCGCAGGCGACCATCGGCCCCTTGACGTCGAGCGCCTTGAGGACACGCGGGTGCAGCTCGCCGAAGGCGCCGATGACGGCCTTGGGACCAAACTGCAGCGTCGCCGAGCGGCCGGGGTGGTACCAGTCAGGCCCGCCGGGCACGATCTGCAGCCCGCCCGTCGGAACGCCGAGTGCCGCGAGCAGCGCCATGGCATCGGCCTTGGCGTCGAAGACGTCTACCGGCCGCGCCTCGCCGTCCCAGCGCCGTCCGACGCCTTCCATGCGGGCCGTGCCGCGGCGCAGCGCGCAGGCGACCATCTTCTGCCCCTCCGGCTCGTCCGAGACGAAGATCTGGCCGACTTCGAAGAGCGCCACGTCGGGATAGCCGCGGTCCGCATTCCTCTGTGCCGCCCTGGCCAGGCCGGGCACCAGACTCGGCCGCATGTCGGAGAGCTCGGATGCGATGGGATTGGCGAGCGCAAGGCGCGGGTCGCCGCCGCCGAACAGCTCCGCCTCCGCCTTGCTGATGAAGGACCAGGTGACGGCCTCCACGAGCCCGCGCGCCGCGAGTGCGCGCTTGGCAAGACGCGTGCGCTTCTGCAGCAGCGTCAGCACCGGCTTGGGCACTCCCGGCGCGAGGCGGGGGAAGGGCACAGCCGGCACGCTGTCGAGCCCCGCGATGCGCGTCACCTCCTCGACGAGGTCGGCCTTGCCCTCCACGTCCGCGCGCCAGGACGGCGGCGTCACCTCGACCACGTCGCCCGAGCCGCGGACCTCGAAACCGAGCGCCTCGAGTGTGCCGCGCATGGTCTCGGCCGGCAGCTCGAGGCCCGTGAGGCGCCTGACCTCCGCATAGGGGAATGCGATGACGCGGCGCGTGTCCGGAACCGCGCCGGCCAGCCTCGTCTCGCTGGCCTCGCCGCCGCACAGGTCAAGCACCATCTTCGTCGCCAGCTCGAGGCCGGGCAGACAGAAGGCGGGGTCAACCCCGCGCTCGAAACGGTAGCGCGCATCGGAGACGATGCCGAGCTTGCGCCCGGACTGGGCGATGTTGAGCGGATCCCACAGCGCCGACTCGATCAGCACGTCCGTGGTCGTCTCGTCGCAGCCCGAATGTTCGCCGCCCATAATGCCGGCGATCGACTCGACGCCCTTGTCGTCGGCGATGACCACCATCGACGGGTCGAGCGCATAGGTGCGCCCGTCGAGCGCCAGCACCGTCTCGCCCTCGCGGGCGCGGCGCACGACGATGTTGCCGGCGACCTTCCCCGCGTCAAAGACGTGCAGCGGCCGACCGCGGTCGAAGGTCATGTAGTTGGTGATGTCGACGAGGGCGTTGATGGGCCTGAGGCCGATGGCCTTGAGGCGCCGCTGCAACCACTCCGGTGACGGCCCGTTCCTCACGCCACGCACGAGGCGCAGCGCGAAGGCCGGGCACAGGTGCGTGTCCTCATCCGCGAAGTCGAGCGAGACGGAGACCGGGCACGGGCCCTTGCCGGGAACGGCCTCGATCACCGGCGTCTTCAGCCGGCCGAGGCCGGCCGCGGCGAGATCGCGCGCGATGCCCGCGACGCCGAGCGCATCGGCCCGGTTGGGCGTCACAGCGATCTCGATGACCGGATCGTCGATGCCCGCATAGGCTGCGAAAGGCTGGCCGACCGGCGCATCCTCCGGCAGGTCGATGATGCCATCATGGTCGTTCGACAGCTCGAGCTCGAAGGCCGAGCACAGCATGCCACGGCTCTCGACGCCGCGGATGGTGCCGACCGCGAGCGTGATGCCCTTGCCCGGAATGTAGGTTCCGGCCGGCGCGAAAACGCTCTTCATGCCGGCGCGCGCGTTGGGTGCACCGCAGACGACCTGCACCGGCGGCTCGCCGCGGCCGGTGTCGACCATGCAGACACGCAGCCGGTCCGCATTGGGATGCTGCTCGGCCGAGATGACGCGCGCGATGACGTAGGGGGCAAAGATCGCCGCCTTGTCCTCGACGGCCTCGACCTCGAGGCCGATGCGGTTGAGCGTGTCGGCCACCTCCTGCACGGAAGCGTCGGTGTCGAGGTGGTCCTTGAGCCAGGAGAGGGTGAACTTCATCTTGCGTCTCTCCTCACGCGCTCAGGCCGCCGGCCAGCGTCGGCAGGTCGAGCGGGCGGAAACCGTAATGCGACAGCCAGCGCACGTCCGCCTCGAAGAAGGGGCGCAGGTCCGGCATGCCGTATTTCAGCATCGCGATGCGGTCGATGCCCATGCCCCAGGCGAAGCCCTGGTACTCGTCCGGGTCGAGCCCGCAGTTGCGCAGCACATTGGGATGCACCATGCCGCAGCCGAGAATCTCGAGCCAGTCATCGCCCTCGCCGAAGCGGATCTCGCCGCCCTTGCGGGAGCACTGGATGTCCACCTCCGCCGAAGGCTCGGTGAAGGGGAAGAAGGACGGGCGGAAGCGCATCTTCACCTGGTCCACCTCGAAGAAGGCCTTGCAGAACTCCTCGAGGATCCACTTGAGGTGGCCGATGTGGGAGGACTTGTCGATGACGAGCCCCTCCACCTGGTGGAACATCGGCGTGTGCGTCTGGTCCGAGTCGCAGCGGTAGGTGCGGCCCGGCGTGATGACGCGAATCGGCGGCTTCTGGCCGAGCATGGTGCGGATCTGCACCGGGCTCGTGTGGGTGCGCAGCACCTTGCGCTCGCCCTTCTCGTCCGGCGGCAGGAAGAAGGTGTCGTGCATCTCCCGCGCCGGATGGCCGGGCGGGAAATTCAGCGCCGTGAAGTTGTAGAAGTCGGTCTCGATGTCCGGCCCCTCGGCGATCGAGAAGCCCATGTCGGCGAAGATGGCCGTGAGCTCGTCGATGACCTGGGAGATCGGGTGGATGCGGCCGCGCGTCTGCGGCCCCTCCTGCAGCGGCAGCGTGACGTCGACGCGCTCGGCGGCGAGGCGTGCGGCGAGCGCCGCCTCCTCCAGCTCGGCCTTGCGGGCGGCGATGGCGGCATTGACGCGGTCGCGCAGGCCGTTGATGAGCGGGCCCTTCTCGCGCCGCTCCTCCGGCGTCATGGAGCCGAGCGTCTTCAGGAGTTCGGATACGCTGCCCTTCTTGCCGAGCGCGGAGACGCGCACGGCCTCCAGAGCGGCCTCGTCCGCGGCGGCGGCGATGGCGCCGAGCAGCGTGCGTTCGAGAGTGGGAATATCGGTCATCGGTCCCTCGGGATGGTTACCGCTTGTCGGCAACGGCCGAAGGACCATCAAGCCCTTGGGCCGCGATGGGGCGAGCGGCGCTGTGCGCCGCTCATCGCTTCCAGGGCCTCGGTAGGGCGGATGCGGTGCCGCGGCACGGCCGCTGGGGCGGGACGAGGCCCTGCCCCGGCGGGCGCCACAGGCGTCAGGCTGCGGGCAGCGCAGCCTTGGCTTTCTCGACGATCGCCTTGAAGCTCTCCGGCTCGCGGATGGCGAGGTCGGACAGCACCTTGCGGTCGATCTCGATCCCGGCCTTGCCGAGGCCGTCGATAAATCGGCTGTAGGTCAGGCCATGCTCGCGCGCCGCGGCATTGAGGCGCTGGATCCACAGGGCACGGAAGCTGCGCTTCCTGTTCTTGCGGTCGCGATACGCATACTGCATCGCGCGATCCACAGCCGCCTTGGCGGTGCGGATCGTATTCTTGCGGCGGCCGTAGAAGCCCTTGGCGGCCTTGAGGACCTTCTTGTGTTTGGCGTGAGAGGTCACGCCACGCTTGACGCGGGCCATGAGCTAATCTCCTGGAACTGGGGCGATGGGGTTCAGCCGTTGGGCAGGAAGAACTTCTTGACGTTCTTCGCGTCGCCCTCGAAGAGCACCGTGGTGCCCCGCTGGTTGCGGATGAACTTGTTGGACCGCTTTATCATGCCGTGGCGCTTGCCGGCCTGAGCGGCGATGACCTTGCCGGTTCCGGAGATCTTGAAGCGCTTCTTGGCGCTAGACTTCGTCTTCAGCTTGGGCATTTTGCTTCCCTTGTCCGCCGCTGCCCGCACCTCGCGAAGCCTCCGCGCGAAAACCCGGAGTACTCCCGAACGGCGCCGAGCAACGGCCCATATGGTCGAAAGCGCTGCAGACCGCCACGGCAGCCCGTTTGAGCCGGGCGATCTGAACGAGGCCGGGCTTATGCCAGAGATGGCGGGGAAAGGCAATGGGGTGGGACGGAAGGGCGCAGGCTGTTCCCCATCCTGCCACACCGCGGGCGGGCCCATCCCGGCAAAAGGCCGCCGGCGATACCGGCGGCCTTCGGTCATCTCGACGTGATCGGGCGGCGTCTCACCGCGGCGCCATCACCATGATCATCTGGCGGCCTTCGAGCTGCGGCTCGCTCTCCACCTTGGCGATCTCGCTCATCTCCTCCTTGACGCGCACCAGGAGCTTGTAGCCGAGATCCTGGTGGGCCATCTCGCGGCCGCGGAAACGCAGCGTCACCTTGACCTTGTCGCCCTCCTCGAAGAAGCGGCGCATGGCCTTCATCTTCACCTCGTAGTCGTGGGTGTCGATGCCGGGACGCAGCTTGATTTCCTTGACCTCGACGGTCTTCTGGCGCTTGCGCGCCTCGGCGGCCTTCTTCTGTTCGAGGAACTTGTAACGCCCGTAGTCGAGCAGCTTGCAGACCGGAGGCGTGGCATTGGGAGCGATCTCGACCAGATCGAGCCCGACCTCCTCGGCGATCCTCAGCGCATCGAAGAACGGCACGATGCCGCGGTTCTGCCCGTTTTCGTCGATGAGCTGGACTTCACGGACACCACGAATGTCCCGGTTGGCGCGCGGCCCCTCCTTCTGGGGCATCGCCATTGCTCTCATAGGCCTGCGAATGGTTCGTAACTCCTCGTTCAGCGCCGGTGCGGATGCATCCTGCGGCCTGGGACAGCGCGACAAGACCCGGCCCTTCGGACCGATCCGCCGATGCCAAGCCGCGACGCTGTCGCGCCGTTACGCTCGTTCTGGCTGAAACGCCGACATTCTGCACAAAGCCGCGAAAAGTCAACAGATCAGCCGCGTCGATGCGGGCTTCGTGCCTCGATGAGCGCGGCGTAGACGTCGAGCGTGTCGGCGACCATGCGCTCGAGCGAGAACATGTTCTCGACATGCGCGCGCGCGCGCATGCGCAGCGCCTCGGCCTGGGTGGCGCCGAGGGACAGCACCTCGCCAAGGGCCGCTGCCAGTGCCGGCGCGTCGCCTGCCGGCACGTGCCAGCCTGTGCGCGCGGAGGCGTCGACCTGTGGCGGCGCCAGCACCGTCTCCGGCACGGCGCCGAGATCGCTCGTCACCACGGGGGTGCCCATGGCCTGCGCCTCCACGGCCACCCGGCCGAAAGCCTCGGGTTCCGTTGAGGGCACGGCGACGACGGAGGCCGCCAGCATGGCCGCCGGCATGTCCGTGCAATGGCCGACACGGCGCACGATACCGGTGAGGCCGCGCTCGGCGATGAGGGCATCGATCTCGCGCACGTAGCTGTCGCGCCCCTGCGCGTCCCCGGCGAGAATGAAGACCACGTCGCGCAGGCCGTTGTCACAGAGGCGGCGCGCCGCCTCGATGAGCACCCGGTGGCCCTTCCAGCCCGTCAGGCGCGCGGCCAGCAGCACGATACGCTCGTGCGGCTCCACCTTCCATTGCCGGCGCAGCGCATCGACGCGCGCCGGCGAGACGGCCGACGGCGAGAACACCGTCAGGTCCGTGCCGCGGTGAATCACCCGCAGCCGGTCGCGGGCGAAGGGATGCATGGCCGAGATGAGCTCGGCCGTGTAGCGCGAGTTGGCGATGACGACATCGCCGCGCGCCATCACCGAATTGTAGGTGACCTTGATCTTGGAGCGGCCCGAATAGCTCCCATGATAGGTGGTGACGAAGGGCAGGCCGAGCGCCCTCGCCGCCGTCAGCGCAACCCAGGCCGGGGCGCGCGAGCGCGCATGCAGCACGTCCACCCCCTCGTCGAGGCAGATGCGCATCAGCTTGCGGGCGTTGATGAGCATCGCGAGCGGGTTCTTGCTCGCCGCCGGGAAGGGGATCCACACACCACCCTTGGCCTGCAGCTCGCCGACGAGGCGCCCGCCGACGGTGGCAACCAGCGCCCGCGCGCCGACAGCCGCCAGGCCGGCCGCAACATCGACCGTAGTGCGCTCTGCCCCCCCGATCTCGAGCTCGGGGACGATCTGCAGCACCGTGCGCCCCGTCAACGGGTGCTCGGCCGAGGTGGGGAAAGGTGCCGGCATGCCGGGTCGCATCAAAACTGCCACCGGTGTATGAGGCCTCCGAACGGCGAACTGAGAACAGCCCCTGCGGAGTGTTTAGGATGAGCGCGCCCGAACCGCAATTTCTGAAACGCAAGGAAAATGGGGACGAGTATCGCCTGGCGCTGCGCAAGCGCGCGGGCCGGGCGCCGGCCGTCGTCTGGCTCGGCGGCTTCCGCTCCGACATGCTGGCGACCAAGGCCTCGGCGCTTGACGACTGGGCGGCGCGCTCCGGGCACGCCTTCGTGCGCTTCGACTACACCGGCCACGGTGAGTCGGAGGGCGATTTCGAGAAGTGCTGCATCTCCACCTGGCTCGCCGACAGCCTGGCCGTCATCGAGGCCGAGGCCGGGGAAGCACCGGTCCTCGTCGGCTCGTCCATGGGCGGCTGGCTGGCCCTGCTCGCGAACCGCGCCCTGCGCGCCAAGGGTTCGCCCGCCGCACCCGGCGGCCTCGTGCTGATCGCGCCGGCGGTCGACTTCACCGAGCGGCTGATGTGGGACGTGATGCCCGAGGCGGCGCGGGACGAGATCATGCGCGAGGGCCGCTATCTGCAGCCCTCGCAATATTCACCCGAGCCCTATGCCATCACCCGCCTGCTCATCGAGGACGGGCGCAACCACCTCATGCTCGGCAGCCCCATCGCAACCGGCTGCCCGGTGCACATCCTTCAGGGCATGCAGGACCCGGACGTGCCGTGGCAGCACGCCATGGAACTCGTCGAGCACCTGCCGGGGGACGAGACGGTGATCACGCTGGTGAAGGACGGCGACCACCGTCTGTCGCGGCCGCAGGATCTCGACCTTCTGGTCTCTGCGGTGGAAGGGCTCGTGACCCAGCAGGTCAGTGGACGCTGACGGTCTCGAGGTCGTTGGCCCAGGCATTGGCGATGGCCGCGTCCTTCGAATCGGTCAGAAGGATCGGCGTGCCATCGGCCGCCAGCAGGGCGAAGAGCTTGAGACCGGGCTGGATCTCCGGCACCTGGGGAAAGAGCTGGCGCACCTGCTCGGAGCGGATGGGCCGCACATAGGCCACCTTGCCGCCGCCGGCCTCCGCCAGCGCCGCGACATCATGGATATCGCCACGGAATTCGAAGCTGTCATTGCCGTTCATCACACCCTCCTCATGAAGCGGTGTCGGTGATAGGCCGCGGTTCAGCCGCGCGCCTGGATGTCGATCTTGCGGATGATCCGCTCCGGTTCCGGCCTCGCGAGATCGACGGACAGAAGGCCGTTCGAGAGGTCTGCACTGAGCACCTCCATGCCGTCGGCCAGCAGGAAAGTCCGCTGGAACTGCCGTGCGGCGATGCCGCGATGCAGGAAATGTCGCGTCTTGTCCTCGTTCTGGCGCCCGCGGATGACGAGCTGATTCTCCTCGACCGTGATCTCGAGCTGCTCACGGGTGAACCCGGCGACAGCCAGCGTGATTCGCAGACGGTCCGGTTCACTCTCCGTGCGCGGCAACCGCTCGATGTTGTACGGCGGATACCCGTCCGACGTCGCCTTGGCGACGCGGTCGAGCGCCCGCTCGATCTCGTCGAAGCCGAGCAGAAAAGGGGACGACAGGGACGGTACACGCGACATTGCGAAGCCCTCTCAGGCACTTCGGAGCCTCGGACCCGCCTGGGGCGGCGTCCTGGATGAGAAGGATATGGCGCTCCCCCACCGGCCGGTCAAGAGCAAGCTGTGCAGGTGCCGTGGCCCATGGTTAAAGGGGGCTGCACCGATGCCGGACGCGGAAGGGAAGGTCTTGCGCGCCATCAACCGGACGCGCCTGTCACGCCAAAGCTTCGCGGGAGGGCACTGCCCTCGTCAGCGGCGGACTTCAAATCTTTGGATCAATCGGAGGGTTTGGTGGAGCCAGGCGGAATCGAACCGCCGACCTCTTGAATGCCATTCAAGCGCTCTCCCAACTGAGCTATGGCCCCATCCGAACCGGTGCGGCTTGGGTTCCGCACGGGGCCGCCGCGAAGGCGACGGCCGGGTCTATATCCTCAACGCGCCGTGGTATCAAGCCTCTTCATCGTCGTCGATATCGCCGTCGATGAGATCGCTCACGTCGTCGTCGGATGTTTCGTCTTCTTCCAGGAAAGTGTCGTCGTCGTCAATATCGTCTTCGAGATCGACGTCGTCATCCACAACAACTTCCTTGGCCTTCTCGCCGGCGGCAACCTCGTCGAGCGACACGATGTCCGCGCCGGTCTCAAGCTCGACGTCATCGCCCTCCTCGCTCCGGGCATCGGCACGGCCGCGCAGGGCCTGCACGACGAAAACCGTGCTGCACTTCGGGCAGACGATCGGATCCTTGTTGAGGTCGTAGAACTTGGCGCCGCAGCTCAGGCATTGGCGCTTCGTGCCGAGTTCCGGTTTCGCCACGGTGGTTCTCTCTCGCGGGGTTGAGGTTGAGCGCTCCCGTTAGTCATGTGGCCGCCGCCTGTCAAACCCTAATCGCAGTTTTTCATCGGCCAGGCTGGCGATTTCATCCGGCGGCGAAATGCGCTAGGGAGCGCGTGCCTGCTCTTTCCTGCTCTTTCAACCGGATCCGAGGCCCGTGTCTTCCCATTCGGCAATTCCGCAACCACTCACTGCCCGCCGCGGCGGCCGCCTCTCCGGCCGCCTGCGGGTGCCCGGCGACAAGTCCATCTCCCACCGCTCGCTGATCTTCGGCCTGCTCAGCGCCGGCGAGACGGCGATCAGCGGGCTGCTGGAGGGCGAGGATGTGCTGCGCACGGCAGACGCCGTGCGTGCGCTCGGCGCCGCCGTCGAGCGCCTCGGCGAGGGGCGCTGGCGCGTGCGGGGCGTGGGCATCGGCGGGCTCTCGAACCCGGCGGGCGTGCTCGACTTCGGCAACGCCGGCACCGGCTCCCGGCTCATGATGGGCGTGGTGGGCGGCCATCCCGTCACCGCGACATTCGACGGCGACGCCTCCCTGCGCAAGCGGCCGATGCGCCGTATCCTCGACCCGCTGGTGATGATGGGCGCACGGGTGCTCTCCGAGGCCGAGGGCGGGCGCTGCCCCATCACGCTGGAAGGCGCGCGCGAGGCCGTGCCCATCGTCTATGAGACGCCGGTCGCCTCGGCGCAGATCAAGTCGGCCGTGCTGCTGGCCGGCCTCAACGCGCCCGGCCGCACCACCGTCATCGAGGCCGAGGCCTCGCGCGACCATACCGAGCGCATGCTGCGCCATTTCGGCGCAGAGGTGAATATCGAGCCGCACGGCGCCCACGGCCGGCGCATCACGCTGGTCGGCCAGCCGGAGCTGACGGCACGGCCCGTCGTCGTGCCGGCCGACCCGTCCTCCGCCGCCTTCCCGCTCGTTGCCGCGCTCATCGTGCCGGGCTCGGACATCGTCCTCGAAGGCGTCATGATGAACCCGCTGCGCACCGGCCTCATCACCACGCTCATGGAGATGGGGGCGGACATCACGGTGCTCGACCGGCGCGAGGAAGGCGGCGAGGAGGTGGCGGACCTGCGCGTGCGCGCCAGCGCGCTCAGGGGCATCGAGGTGCCCGCCGAGCGCGCCCCCTCGATGATCGACGAATATCCCATTCTCGCCGTCGCGGCCGCCTATGCCGAGGGCGAGACGGTGATGCGCGGCCTGCAGGAGCTGCGCGTCAAGGAATCGGACCGGCTGGAAGCCGTCCGGGCCGGCCTCCTCGCCGCCGGCGTGGATGCCGAGATCTCCGGCGACGATCTCATCGTGCGCGGCGGGCGCGTGCCGGGCGGCGGCACGGCCGCGACGCACCTCGACCACCGTATCGCCATGTCGTTCCTGGTGCTCGGCCTCGCAAGCGAGAAGCCGATGCAGGTCGACGACGGCGCGATGATCGCCACGAGCTTCCCGACCTTCGTGCCGCTGATGCACGGTCTGGGCGCCGATATCGGCTGACGGACGGGGAATGGCCATGATCATCGCCATCGACGGTCCGGCGGCCTCCGGCAAGGGCACGCTCGGCCGCCGGCTCGCCGCCCACTTCGGCCTGCCGCATCTCGACACCGGTCTACTCTACCGGGCCGTGGCGCACCACCTCATCAGCGCGGGCGAGGCGCTCGACGACGTCGCGGCGGCGACGGCGGCAGCCCGCGCGCTCGACCTCCAGCGTCTCGACGACGCGGCCCTGCGCGGACGCGCGATGGGAGAGGCGGCCTCCATCGTCGCCGCCATGCCGAGCGTGCGCGAGGCGCTCGTCGCCCTGCAGCGCGCCTTCGCCGGACAGCCCGGCGGGGCAGTGCTCGACGGCCGTGACATCGGCACGGTGATCTGCCCCGGCGCCGACGTGAAGCTTTTCGTCACGGCGAGCGCCGAGGAGCGGGCGCGCCGCCGCTGGCGCGAACTCGTCGCGCGCGGCGAGCCGGCCGACCAGACCGCGATCCTGGAGGACATCCGCCGGCGCGACCGGCGCGATGCCGAGCGGCCGACGGCACCGCTTGCCGTGGCTTCCGACGCTCACCAGCTCGACACGACCCATCTCGACGCCGACGGCGCCTTTGCTGCGGCGCTCGGCATCATCTCCTCGGTGATGGCCTCACGCACGAAATCGTGACCAGGCGGAAACCGGCCGTTCCATCGTTTTGCCGGCAGTGGCACACTTGATGGTCCCCTCGCCTACCGGGACAGAGGAGACGCGAGATGGCCCATCCGGCAAACGGGGCGCTGCTGTGGGGATCAGCCGTCCGGGCGGCGCTCGCCTTTCTCTTGATGCTGCCGGCGGCCGCTCTCGCGCAGGGAGGGCCGCAGGAGGTCGACGTCGCCCTCGTCATCGCGGTCGACATCTCCTATTCCATGGACGAGGACGAGCAGCGCCTGCAGCGCAAGGGCTACGTCGAGGCCCTGCGCTCCACGGCCGTGCTCGATGCCATCGCGCGCGGCCCCATCGGGCGCATCGCCGCCACCTATGTCGAATGGGCCGGCTCCAACTCGCAGGACGTGGTCGTACCCTGGCAGGTGATCGAGGGCCCGGAGAGCGCCGACGCCTTCGCCGAGCGCATCGCGGCTGCACCCATCCGGCGCGCCTACCGCACCTCCATCTCCGGCGCCATCGACTTCTCGGCCAGCCTCTTCAGCAAGAGCGGCGTCAAGGCCATGCGGCAGGTCATCGACATCTCCGGCGACGGGCCCAACAACCAGGGCCGGCCCGTGACCGCCGCCCGCGACGACGCCGTGGCCCGCAACATCACGATCAACGGGCTGCCGCTGCTCTACAAGCGCTCGAGCTACATGGACATCGCCAATCTCGACGCCTACTACCGCGACTGCGTGATCGGCGGCTTCGGCGCCTTCATGGTTCCGGTGCGCGAGATCGAGCAGTTTCCCGACACCATCCGCAAGAAGCTCGTCATGGAGATCGCCGGCATCAGCGAGCCCGCGCCGCGCCTCGAACCGACAGCGGCGGAAGAGAAGACCTCATGCCTCGTCGGCGAATGGCGCTGGAATGAGCGGATGGGCAACTGACGCGATGACGCCGGCACCTGCCATGCAAGAGGCGGGACGCGGGGCCGGCTGGAGCCCGATTGCGCCAAGGCGGCGGCTTTTCTAAGACCGGGGAGCCTTCCTCCGGCCCCAAGCGAAAGCCGCCATGACCGAAACGACCGAGACCCCCGCCGCCCCCCTCACCATCGCCCTCGTCGCCCACGACGCGAAAAAGGAGGAGATGGCCGCCTTCGCCGAGGCGCACCGCCATCAGCTCGCCGGCACGAAGCTCTACGCCACCGGCACCACCGGTGCGCGCGTGATGGAGCGGTGCCCGGAACTCAGCGTGACGCGGCTGAAGAGCGGGCCGCTGGGCGGCGACCAGCAGATCGGCGCCATGATCGCCGAAGGGCGCATCGACATGCTGATCTTCTTCGTCGATCCGCTGTCGCCGCATCCCCACGACGTCGACGTGAAGGCGCTGATGCGCCTTGCGCTCGTCTATGACATCCCCATGGCGCTCAACCCGGCCACGGCCGCCCTCCTGCTCCCCCTCAAGGTGCAGGGGTGAAGGGACCCTTCACGTGCCGCGCGGCTTGGCCCGCGTCGTCGGCTGGGCGCTGACAGGGTCTTCCGGCCAGGGGTGCTTGGGATAGCGGCCGCGCAGCTCGGCCCGCACCGCAGCCCACGAGCCGCGCCAGAAACCCGGCAGGTCGCGCGTGATCTGGATCGGCCGGTGCGCCGGCGACAGCAGCTCAAGGATGAGAGGCACGCGCCCACCGGCGAGCGTCGGGTGCCTGTCGAGCCCGAACAGCTCCTGCACCCGCACGGCAATGGAGGGCCCCTCCTCCCCGTCGTAGTTGACCGGGATGCGCGATCCCGTCGGCGCCTCGAAGTGGGTGGGCGCCTCGGCGTCGAGCCGGCGCATCAGCTCCCACGGCACCAGGCTGCGCAGTGCCGTGTCGAGATGGCCGGCATCAATGCCGGCGAGGCCCGTCACGCCCAGGATGTGCGGCGCCAGCCAATCCTCGACGGTCCGTGCGAGGGCCTCGTCGGAAAGGTCCGGCCAAGGCTCGCCCTCGGCCCGGCGCAGAAAGGCGACGCGCCCGCGCAGCTGCTGCTGCGCCCTGGTCCAGGGCAGGCAGTCGATGCCCAGGGCTGCGATGCCACGCGCGAGGGTCGCCGCGGACGACTCGTCCGCCGGCACGGCGAGCGGCTGCTGCGAGAGGATGACTGCGCCGAGACGACGCAGCCGGCGGGCGCGCAGGGCGCGTGCGGATCGGTCGAACGTCACCTCCTCGACCGTCTCGATGCGATGGCCCGCGACGGCCTCGATGGCCTCCGGGGTGATCGGTGCCGCGAGCACGATGCGCGCGCTCGCCCCGCCGCCGGCGATCTCGGCCACGGCGAGGAAGGGCTCCCGCGCCAGCCGGTCGGCGGGATCGACGAAGGCGCCGCGTCCGTTGGCGAGCAGGAACTCGCCCGCCTTGCCCCGCGCGCGGGCGATACGGTCCGGATAGGCGAGCGCGACGAGGGCGCCCGGGTCGTCGTCCGCCACCTCGGCGGGCAGGCCCGCCGCCGCAGCCTGCCGGGCCCAGCCGGCAGCCGTGCGACGCATGTCGGCCGCCCGGCGCGAGCCATCCGCACGGAAACGCTCCAGCCGCTCGACGAGGTCCGTCCCGTTACCGCCGAGGCCGCGCTCGACAAGGACAGCGGCGATCTCGGCCGCCGTGCCGGCCGCAGCACCCGCGGCAAGAACCATGCGCGCAAGGCGCGGCGGCAGCGGCAGGTCGTGCAGGTGCCGCCCCGTCGGCGTCAGCCGGCCGTCGCCGTCCAGCGCGTCGATCTCCACGAGGAGGCGCCGCGCCTCGGCGAGGGCGGGCGCCGGCGGCGGATCGAGAAAGCGCAGCCGCGTCGGGTCGGCGAGCCCCCAGGCCGCACAGTCGAGCATAAGGGGCGCGAGGTCGGCACTCAGGATCTCCGGCCGCGCGAAGGGCTCAAGCGCGCCGTTGCCCGCCTCCTCCCACAGCCGGTAGCAGACCCCCGGCTCCGTCCTGCCGGCGCGGCCGCGCCGCTGGTCGGCGGACGCGCGCGAGACGCGTACGGTCTCGAGTCGCGTCAGGCCGAGATCGGGCTCGTAGCGCGGCACCCGTGCCAGCCCCGAATCGATGACCACGCGCACACCTTCGATGGTGAGCGAAGTCTCGGCGATGGAGGTGGCGAGCACCACCTTGCGCCGGCCAGGCGGCGCGGGCACGATGGCCCGGTCCTGCTCGGCGCGCTCCAGCGCGCCGTAGAGGGGCGCGACATCGACGGCCGGGTCCCGGATGCGCTCGGCCAGCAGCTCCGCGACACGGCGGATCTCGCGCTCACCGGGAAGGAAGACGAGGATCGAGCCCTGCTCGGCGCCGAGCGCGGTGAGCACCGCGTCAGCCACGTCCTCCTCGATGCGCCGCTCGGGCCTGCGGCCGAGATAGCGCGTCTCGACCGCGAAGGCGCGGCCCTTGCTCTCGATCACCGGCGCATCGCCGAGCAGCGCGGCGACGCGCGCGCCGTCGAGCGTCGCCGACATCACGAGCAGCCGCAGGTCCTCCCGCAGGCCTTCCTGCGCATCGATGGCGAGGGCGAGGCCGAGATCGGCATCAAGCGAACGCTCGTGAAACTCGTCGAACAGGACCGCCGACACACCCTCAAGCGACGGATCGTCGAGGATCATGCGCGTAAACACGCCCTCGGTGACCACCTCGATGCGGGTCCGGCGCGACACCCTCGTCTCGAGCCTGACGCGCAGGCCGACCGTCTCGCCGACCGCCTCCCCGAGCATGGCGGCCATGCGGGCGGCCGCCGCGCGCGCCGCGAGGCGCCGCGGCTCGAGCAGGATGATTCGCCCCCCGCACCAGGCCTCCTCGCGCAGCACGAGCGGCACGCGCGTCGTCTTGCCCGCGCCGGGCGGCGCCACGAGAACGGCAGCGTTGCGCTGCGCGAGCGCAGCCCGCAGGGCGGGCAGGACCTCATCGACAGGCAGGGGCGATGCAAAGGGCAGATGCGTCATGCCGCCCTTGATGGCGAAGAAGAATGCCGCCGGCAAGCGAGAGGTCGTGCATCCGCCGGCGACGATCTTCACGGAAGATGACGAAGAGACACGCAAACCGGCGCTCGGCAGGGCTTTGTTTACACCCGCGGCGTAGTCTTCCTTCTCAGCCGCCATCGGAACGACGACTGGAATGCCTTCCTTCAACTACTTCCTTCCGTTCGTCGAGAGCGCATCGTTTCTCGTGCTGTCGTCCGTGCTGCTCGCGGTTCTCGCGAAGCCGCTGGCACGCCGGCCGCTCGCCTGGCAGATCACAGTGGGCGTCGTCTTCGGCCTCATTGCCCTGGTAAGCATGCATCGTCCGGCGGTTCCCCATCCGGGCATGCTGTTCGATGCGCGCAACGTGCTGGTAACGCTCGCCGCGCCCGTCGGCGGCATCCTGAGCGCCACGATCACCGCCTGCATGGTGCTGGTGATGCGCTTCAATGCGGGGGGCACCGGCGTTACGGCCGGGCTCATCGCCATCGTCATGTGCGCACTGGCCGGATCGGCCTACCACCTCTACCTGCGGCACACGCGCCGCGAGCTGGGCTGTCGGGACCTCCATGTCCTCGGCGCCGTGGCGGGCATCCTGCCCCTGTTTGCGCTCGTCGCGCTGCCAAGCTGGGAGGCGACAGTCGAAACACTGCGGACGATCGCGGCCCCGCATATCATGGTGAACTGGCTCGGTGTCGAGATCACGGGCATGCTCGTCCTGTGGGACAGGGAGCGGCGCGCGGCCGTGCAGGCGCTCGGTGAGACCGAGCTGCTGCGGCGCGGCATCGTCGACAATGCGCCGGGCGTGCTCTTCCAGCGCGTGCTGCATCCGGACGGCCGCATCTCCTTCCCCTTCGTCTCCAAGGGCGCCATCGACATCTTCGGCGTCGAGGCGTCCGAGATCATGCGAAATGCCGAGAACGTCCACCGCCTCGTGCACCCGGAGGACTTTGCCACCTATCGCGAGGCGCTCGACGTCTCCGCCCGCGACGGCGCGCCGTGCAACGTGCAGGTCCGCATCATCCGCCCCGAGGACGGCCGCACTGTCTGGATACGCACCCAAGCCTCGCCGCGCGCGGGCCGCAACGGCGAGATCATCTGGGACGGCTTCGTCATCGACGTGACCGACCGCATCGTCGCCGACGAGCTGCGGGCCGAGAACGAGCGCTCCCGGCAGCGCACGCTGCACCAGCTCGCCGACCGCTTCGAGCAGGGGGTCGGGCAGGCGCTGCGCCAGCTCTCGCGAGCAGCCGACGACATGCGGGCAGCGGCCGGCAACCTGGCCACCACCGCGCAGGGCACCAGCCGCAAGGCAACCGAGGTGGCTGCCGACGCAGAGGCGACCTCCGCCCATGTGCGCACGGTGGCCGGCGCGGCCGAGCAGATCCACGCCTCCATCGACGAGCTCACCCGCCAGTCCATGGTGACGGTGGACAAGGCGCGCGAGACCTCCGAGCATGTCGCAATGACCCGGGCCGACGTCGACGGCCTCGTCGAGGCAGTGCAGAAGATCGGCACCATCGTCGAGTTCATCGAGGACATCGCCAACCAGACCAATCTCCTGGCGCTCAACGCCACGATCGAGGCCGCGCGCGCCGGCGCCGCCGGCCGCGGCTTTGCAGTGGTGGCGGGCGAGGTCAAGAGCCTCGCCGTGCAGACGAGCCGCGCAACCGCCGAGATCGCCGCCAATATCGAGACCATCCGCAACGCCTCCGTCGCGGCGGTGCGGGCCGTGGCCTCCATGGACGGGACGGTGGCCGAGATCGGCCAGGCCGCGTCGATCGTCGCCGACGTCGCCAAGGCCCAGTCGCGCGCCGCCGAGGAGATCGCCGCCAGCGCCCGCCAGGCGGCAACGAGCACCCAGGCAGTGTCGAGCAACATCGGCGACGTGCGGCTCGACGCCCAGAGCGCCGGCGTCGCCGCCGAGCAAGTGCTGCAGGCGGCGACGGAGCTCGACGAGCAGGCCCTCGCCCTCAACGAGGCCGTCGACGCCTTCGTACGCCAGGTCCGCTCCGCCTAACAGATAGTTGACTCAGTCAAACAATCGCAGGATGCTGCCGCGATGGGAGGGTTCTACCCATGGTGACGGCAGCACTTCGTCATGCCGGGACAGGCATGGCCACGGGCAGCACGCTCGACGATCGCATCGCGGCCGTGCGCCGCTTCAACCGCTTCTACACGCGCGAGATCGGCTTCCTTCACGAGCACCTGCACGACAGCGGCTTCGTGCTAAGCGAGGCGCGCGTGCTCTACGAGCTCGCCCAGTGCGGGGAGACGACCGCGACCGAGCTTCGCCGCCGGACGGGGATCGACGCCGGCTATCTCAGCCGCCTGTTGCGCCGCTTCGAGGAGAAGGGGCTGGTCGCACGCCGCGCCTCGCCGGACGACGGGCGCCGCTCTCTCCTGTCCCTCACCGAACAGGGCCGGGAGACTTTCGCCGGTCTCGACGCGGCAGCCCGCCGTGAGGCCGGGGCGCTCATCGCGCCCCTGACGGAAGACGCGCAGGAGCAGCTGGTCACGGCCATGGCCGCACTGGAGAATGCGCTTGGCGCCGGCCGGCTCGATCCGGCCCGGATCGTCCTGAGGGATCCCCGTCCAGGCGACTTCGGCTGGATCGTCGCCCGCCACGGTGCGCTCTACGCCGAAGAATACGGCTGGGACGCGACCTTCGAGGGACTCGTGGCACAGGTGATCAGCGACATTGTGCAGAATTTTGACCCCGCACGCGAGCGCGTCTGGATCGCTGACCACGACGGCATCAGGCTGGGCTCCATCTGCCTCGTGCGACAGTCCGACGAGGTGGCGAAGCTGCGCCTGCTGTTCGTCGAGCCTGCGGCACGGGGGCTCGGCCTCGGCCGGCGGCTGGTGGCCGAATGCATCGCCTTCGCCCGCGCCGCGGGCTATGCCCGCATCACGCTGTGGACCAACGACGTCCTGACCACGGCCCGCGCCATCTATGCCAAGGCCGGGTTCCGCCTCGTCGCCGCCGAGCCCCGCAGGAACTTCGGCAAGGATCTCGTCAGCGAGACCTGGGAGCTCGACCTCTAGCGGCCCCGCCTCACCCTCCCACGTTGAAGGCCGCGAGCGCCGCCATGTTGACGATGTCCGTGTCCTTGGCGCCGAGCGACACGATCTGCACCGGCTTGTCGAGGCCGACGATGAGCGGGCCGATGACGGTAGAGCCACCGAGCTCCTGCAGCATCTTCGTCGCGATCGAAGCCGAGTGGAAGGCCGGCATGACAAGCACGTTCGCCGGCCCGGTCAGGCGGCAGAACGGATAGACGCTCATCAGGTCCCGGTTGAGCGCGACATCCGCAGCCATCTCGCCGTCGTACTCGAAGTCGCAGCGCCGACTGTCGAGGATGCGCACCGCCTCCTGTACGCGCTCCGAACGTTCGCCCGTCGGGTGGCCAAAGGTGGAGAAGGCGAGCATGGCAACACGCGGCTCATAGCCGAGCCGGCGGGCGACGCCCGCCGCTTCCACCGCGATCTCCGCCAGATCCTGTGCGCTCGGCATCTCGGTGATGGCCGTGTCCGCGACCAGGACGGTGCGGCCACGCACCAGGACGATGGACACGCCGATGACGCGGTGGCCCGGCTTCTCGTCGATGACGCGGCGCACGTCCTCGAGTGCGATTGAATAGTTGCGCGTCGTGCCCGTCACCATCGCATCGGCGTCGCCGAGCGCCACCATCGCGGCGGCGAAGTGGTTGCGATCCTGGTTGATGAGGCGCTGGCAGTCGCGGAACAGATAGCCCTTGCGCTGCAGCCGCTCGTAGAGGAACTGCGCGTAGGCGGCGTTGCGATGCGACAGGCGGGCATTGTGCACCTCGATGCCTTCCTTGGCCTCGAGGTCAATGCCGGCGAGCCGCGCCGTCTCGTAGACGCGCTCCTCGCGCCCGACCAGAATGGCCGTGCCCAGCCCCTGGTTGACGAAGGAAACGGCGGCGCGGATGACCTGCTCCTCCTCGCCCTCGGCGAAGACGACGCGCTTCGGGAAGCGCCGGACGCGCTCGAAGACGCGGTTGAGCGTGCCCGCCACCGGGTCGCGCCGGGCCGAGAGCTGCGCCTTGTAGCCGCGCATGTCGACGATGGGCCGGCGCGCCACGCCCGTCTCCATCGCCGCCTTGGCGACAGCGACCGGCACCACGTGGATGAGGCGCGGGTCGAACGGCACGGGAATGATGTAGTCGCGCCCGAAGCGCGGACGCGCGCCCTGATAGGCGGCAGCCACCTCGTCCGGCACATCCTCGCGCGCGAGCTCGGCGAGCGCCCGCGCGGCGGCGATCTTCATCTCCATGTTGATCGTCGTCGCCTGCACATCGAGCGCGCCGCGGAAGATGTAGGGGAACCCGAGGACGTTGTTGACCTGGTTCGGATAGTCCGAGCGGCCCGTCGCCATGATGGCGTCGTCACGGATGGCAGCAACCTCCTCCGGCAGGATCTCCGGGTCCGGGTTGGCCATGGCGAAGATGATGGGGTTCGGCGCCATGGAGGCGATCATCTCCGGCGTGAGCGCGCCCTTGGCGGACAGGCCAAAGACGACGTCGGCCCCGTCGAGCGCCTCGGCCAAGGTGCGGGCCTTCGTCTCGACGGCATGGGCCGACTTCCACTGGTTCATCCCCTCCTCGCGCCCCTTGTAGACGACGCCCTTGGTGTCGCAGAGGATGACGTTGTTGGGCGCGAAGCCCATCGCCTTGATAAGCTCGGCGCAGGCGATGCCGGCCGAGCCGGCGCCGTTGATGACGAGCCGGGTCGTCTTGACGTCGCGGCCGGTCAGGTGCAGCGCGTTGATGAGCCCCGCGGCGGCGATGATGGCCGTGCCGTGCTGGTCGTCGTGGAAGACGGGAATGTCCATCAGCTCGCGCAGGCGCTCCTCGATGATGAAGCAGTCCGGCGCCTTGATGTCCTCGAGGTTGATGCCGCCGAAGGACGGCCCGAGATAGCGCACCGCGTTGATGAAGGCTTCCGGGTCCTCGGTGTCGACCTCGAGGTCGATCGAATCGACATCGGCGAAGCGCTTGAAGAGGACGGACTTGCCCTCCATCACCGGCTTCGAGGCGAGCGCGCCAAGGTTGCCGAGGCCGAGGATGGCCGTGCCGTTGGAGATGACGGCGACGAGGTTGCCCTTGGTCGTGTAGTCGTAGGCGACGCTCGGGTTCTCGTGAATCGCCTTCACCGGCACAGCGACGCCGGGTGAATAGGCGAGCGAGAGGTCGCGCTGGGTCGCCATGGGCTTGGTGGGCACCACCTCCAGCTTGCCGGGCCGCCCCTGGGCATGAAATTGCAGGGCTTCCTGGTCAGTGAAGGTAGGGCGGGAGCGGCGCTTGGCAGTGTCCATTGTCTTCTTGATCTCGGGCGTTTCCGGGTCGGCCGCGACCTTACGGCAGCAGCACGATTCCGCTCAAGCGAAGTTCTCCACGATTTCCGCAGATCAACCATGCAACGGAGGATGAAACGCCGGGTTGGCTCTGCTAGCGTCCCGGCCCATGAGCCGTGAAGTTAGCGCCGCAAGGGACGATCAGGAGCGGACGGGCAGCGTTGCCGTGCCTGCGGATGCGGGCGCCGAGGCCGTGCGGGCCGGGGCCGAGCCCCAGCGCATGACCCCGATGATGGCGCAGTACATGGAGATCAAGGCCGCGCATGCGGACTGTCTCCTCTTCTACCGCATGGGCGACTTCTACGAGCTGTTCTTCGAGGACGCCGAGATCGCCTCGCGCACCCTCGGCATCGTCCTGACGAAGCGCGGCAAGCACCTCGGCGAGGATATCCCCATGTGCGGCGTGCCTGTGGAGCGCGCCGAGGACTATCTCCAGCGCCTCATCGCGGCCGGCCACCGCGTCGCCGTCTGCGAGCAGATGGAGGACCCGGCCGAGGCGAAGAAGCGCGGCGGCAAGTCCGTGGTCCAGCGCGGTGTCGTGCGCCTCGTCACGCCCGGCACCATCACCGAGGACAGCCTGCTCGACCCGGCGCGGGCCAACCTTCTCGTCGCCATCGCCCGTCGCCGCACCGGCGAGGACAGCTACGCCTACGGCCTGGCCGCTATCGACATCTCCACCGGCCGCTTCACGGTGACGGAAACGCCGGCCTCCGGACTCTCGGCCGAGATCGCGCGGCTCGACCCGCGCGAGATCGTGGTGCCTGACACCATCTACGACGAGCCGTCGCTGCGCGACCTGTGGCGCGAGCAGCGCGCCGCCGTCACGCCCATGGCGCGCGACGGGCTCGACCCGGCCTCCGCCGAACGGCGGCTGAAGGACTTCTTCGGCGTGGCGAGCCTCGACGCCTTCGGCGCCTTCTCGCGCGCCGAGATCGCGGCGGCCGCAGCTGCACTCGCCTATGTGGAGCGCACACAGCTCTCTGCCCGGCCGCCCCTGTCGCCGCCGTTGCGCGAGGACCTGTCCGGCACGCTCTCCATCGACGCGGCGACGCGCGCCAATCTCGAGCTGATGCGCACCCTGTCGGGCGAGCGCAGCGGCAGCCTTATCGCGACCATCGACCGCACGGTGACGCCCGGCGGCGGACGCCTCCTCGCCGAGCGGCTGGCGAGCCCGCTCACCAACGTGGCCACCATTCGCGCCCGCCACGATGCCGTGGCCTTCCTCGTCGCGGAACGGCCGCTGCGCGAACGCCTGCGCCAGGCCCTCGCCGCGGTGCCTGACATCGCCCGTGCCCTGTCGCGCCTGACACTCGGCCGCGGCGGCCCGCGCGATCTTGGGGCGGTGCGCGACGGGCTCCTGGCGGCGGAGGCCATCGCGAACCTGCTCGCGGACGCTGCGCCGCCGGCGGAGCTTGCGGCCGCCGCCGGGACAATGCGGGGCATCGCGCCCGGCCTCGCCGAGGACCTGTCCGCTGCGCTCGCCGACGAACTGCCGCTGCTCAGGCGCGACGGCGGCTTTGTGCGCGAGGGCTACGACGCGGCACTCGACGAGGCGCGCGTGCTGCAGGTCGATTCGCGCCGCTTCATCGCCGCCCTGCAGGCCCGATATGTCGACGAGACCGGCTGCCGGACGCTCAAGGTCAAGCACAACAACCTCATCGGCTATTTCGTCGAGGTGCCCGCCGCCGTCGGCGAGGATCTCCTCAAGCCGCCCCACAACGCCACCTTCGTCCACCGCCAGACGATGGCGGGGGCCATGCGCTTCTCCACGGTGGAGCTCGGCGAACTCGAGGCACGTATCGCCTCGGCGGCCGACAGGGCACTCGGCATCGAGCTCGCCATCTTCGACCGCCTCAGCAATGCCGTCGTCGCGGCGGGAGAAGCCATCAAGCGCGCCGCCGAGGCACTCGCCGTCGTCGACGTCACGGCGGCGCTTGCGCTGCTGGCCGACGACCTCGGCTGGACCCGCCCCATCGTCGACGACAGTCTCGCCTTCTCCATTTCCGCCGGGCGTCACCCGGTGGTCGAGGCCGCGCTCAAGCGCGCCGGCCAGACCTTCGTCGCCAACGACTGCGCGCTCTCTCCGCCAGAGGGCGAGAAGGCGGGCCGCATCACCCTTGTCACCGGCCCCAACATGGCCGGCAAGTCCACCTTCCTGCGCCAGAACGCGCTCATCGTCGTGCTTGCCCAGATGGGCGCCTTCGTGCCGGCGGCAAGGGCCCACATCGGCATCGTGGACAAGCTGTTCTCGCGCGTCGGCGCCGCCGACGACCTCGCCCGCGGACGCTCGACCTTCATGGTCGAGATGATCGAGACGGCGGCCATCCTCAACCAGGCGGGCGAGCGCTCCCTCGTCATTCTCGACGAGATCGGCCGCGGCACGGCCACCTTCGACGGCCTGTCCATCGCCTGGGCGGCCATCGAGCACCTGCACGAGGTCAACCGCTGCCGCTCGCTCTTCGCGACCCACTACCACGAGCTCACCGCGCTCTCCGAGCGCCTGGCGCGTGTCGAGAACGCGACGGTGCGCGTGAGTGAGTGGAAGGGCGACGTCGTGTTCCTCCACGAGGTCATTCCCGGCGCGGCCGACCGCTCCTACGGCATCCAGGTCGCCAAGCTCGCCGGCCTGCCGCCGCCGGTCATCGCGCGCGCCCGCGCCATCCTCGACGAACTGGAAAAGACCGAGCGGGAGAAGCCGGTCGCCGCGCTCGTCGACGACCTGCCACTGTTCGCTGCCGTGTCGCAGCGCCCCGCCGCCGCAACGCCGCAGAAAGACGTGCTCGGGGAGGCCCTCGACGGCCTCGACCCGGACGAGATGACACCCCGCGAGGCACTGGAGACCCTCTATCGCCTCAAGGCGCTGCGGGCCGAGCAGAACCAGCGGTGATCAGGTGGCAGCCGCCACCCGGCGCATCCGCCGCAGCCGCAGCATGAAGAGCAGGCCATTCCAGGCAACGGAGATGGCGAGGCCGATCAGGAGTGCCGCGGCCGCACCGAGGGGCACGGCGGCGAGATGCACCGCGGCCATCCCTGCAGCAAAGCCGGCGAGGCCGTAGATGCTGCTCGCCGCCACCGCGGCAGCGGCCTGCCCCCCGACCGCACGGTGCGTCACGACGACGACGCTCGGGATCACGACGGGGAAGAGCGCGAGGATGCCCGAGGCGAGCGGGCCGATGTGCCAGCTCACGACGCTGAGGACGCCGACGAGCGTCGCCACGGCAAGCGCGCGCAGTACGAGATCCACCGGGCGGGACGCATTGGCAGGAGGCATCGCCACCCGCGAGAAGCGCAGCGCCAGCGGCACGCCGATGGCAAGCGCAACGGCGTTGAGCACGAGGCCCGCCCACAGCGGCGGCGTGAGGGCGCGGATGGCGACGGCGGCGAGCAGCCACGCGCCGATCGCGCCGGCAAGGCAGCCGGGGGCGCCCACCCCACGCCGGGCGAGCACCGCATAGGTCATGACGAAAAGCACCGTCACCGCATTGATGCTGACGCTGCCCACGGCGCTCTCGGCAATGAAGGCAGCGCCGTGGTCCAGGGCCAGCACGACATAGGCCGGGCCGGCCGAGATCGGCAGCGTCGCGATCAGCCCCCCGACGAAGGGCCCCGCCTTCTGCGCCGCGAGCGAGCCAGCGACGACGACGGCCGCCACGAGCAGCATCTTGACCGGCAGCGCCAGCAGCGCGGCATCCAACGCCATGTCTGCGAACCTTCCTCCCCGGCGGCGCACGCGCTGCCGCTCAGGCAACGCATAGCGCGTTACAGCAACCGAGGCCCGCGCTGCCGGCGCAACCCTGCCCTGCCCCGGCCGAAGCGGTGGACCGCCACAATCGCGCCCGCTTTTGTTCTCTCCCTGCCGGCCAAGCGCATCACCGTCAATCTCGCGCCGGCCGACCTGCCCAAGGAAGGCTCGCACAACGACCTGCCCATCGCGCTTGCCGTCATGGCGGCCATCGGCGCCGTGCCGGCCGATGCCCTCGCCGGCTACACGGTGATCGGCGAGCTCGCGCTCGATGCCTCGATCGCGCCCGTTGCCGGCGTGCTGCCGGCCGCCATTGCCGCCAGTGCGCGCGGCCACGGTCTCATCTGCCCCGCTGCCTGCGGGCCCGAGGCGGCGTGGGCGAGCGGCGACCTCGACATTCTCGCGCCGCGCTCCCTCGTGCAGCTCGCCAACCACTTCAAGGGCACACAGGTCATGGCCCGGCCCCAGCCGGCGGTGGCGCCCCCGGGCTCCGACCTGCCCGACCTGAAGGACATCAAGGGCCAGGAGAGCGCCAAGAGGGCGCTTGAGATCGCCGCCGCCGGCGGCCACAATCTCCTGATGAACGGCCCGCCCGGCGCCGGCAAGTCGATGCTGGCGCAGCGCCTGCCGTCGATCCTGCCGCCGCTCGCCCCGGCCGAGCTGCTCGAAGTCTCCATGATCCACTCCGTCGCCGGCCTCCTTGCCGACGGGACGCTTACCGATCGCCGGCCCTTCCGCGCGCCGCACCATTCCGCCTCCATGGCTGCGCTCGTCGGCGGCGGCCTCAGGGCGCAGCCAGGTGAGGTCTCGCTCGCGCACCACGGCGTGCTCTTCCTCGACGAGCTGCCCGAGTTCCAGCCCCAGGTGCTCGACAGCCTGCGCCAGCCGCTGGAGACCGGCGAGGTGCTGATCTCGCGCGCCAACCACCGTGTCAGCTACCCGGCCCGTTTCCAGCTCGTCGCCGCCATGAACCCATGCCGCTGCGGCCGCGCCACCGAGCCGGGCTACGCCTGCCGGCGCGCGCCCAATGAGCGCTGCATGGCGCAGTACCAGGCCCGTCTGTCCGGCCCGCTCATCGACCGCATCGACCTCATCATCGAGGTGCCGGCCGTCACGGCCGCCGATCTCATCCTGCCGCCACCGGCCGAGGGCTCGGCGGAGGTGGCCGAGCGCGTCGCCCGCGCCCGCGCCGTGCAGGCCGCCCGCTATGCCTCGCTCGGCCTTTCCGGGGTGACCACCAATGCCCGCTGCCCCGTGCCGGTGCTCGAGGAAGTGGCCCGGCCCGACGAGGCCGGCCTCGCCCTCATCCGCGGTGCGGCGGACGCCATGCGCCTCACCGCCCGCGGCTACCACCGGGTGCTCAAGGTGGCGCGGACCCTGGCCGACCTCGACGGCGAGAAACGGGTGGGGCGCCTGCATCTCGCCGAGGCCCTGTCGTACCGCACGGCGCTCGAGCGGCTCGCCGTACCGGCCTGAGGCTTTAACGGGCGATTCAGCACGCCTGCCAACGCAATCTCAACGCCTCCATGGGAGGTTGCGCAGCAACGAAAGCTGAGCTGAACGCCCCATGGACCTTCTGACCACATCTCATGATCTCGTGGCCGGCGCCGCCGCGCTGATCGTGGTCGCGACCGTGGTGTGGCTCATCCTCCGGCGCCGGCGGACGCTTCTCGACCAGATCGACCGTCTGGAGGCCGAGATCGAGGCGCTGCACGATTCGATCTGGGAGCTGTCCGAAAGTCGCGAGCACTACCGCAGCATCGTCGAGGCGCAGGGCGACCTCATCGTGCGCCGCGCCCAGGACGGGCGGATCGTCTACTGCAACGATGCCTTCGCACGCCTCGCCGGCCGGCCGCGCGAGGAGCTCATCGGCACCACCTGGCAGCCCGTCGTGCGTGAAGTCAGCGACGTGCGCCTGTCCACGACCGGCGCCCGCATCTTCGACGAGGCCGTCGAATACGGCGGCGGCATCGTCTGGATCTCGTGGATCGAGACCCTCGCCCTCGGCGACAGCGGCGCCGAACGCCAGCGCGTGGGCCGGGACGTGACGAGCCGCGTCGCCGCCGAGCACGACCTGCTCGATGCACGCCACCGCGCCGAGGCGGCGAGCGAGGCCAAGTCCCGCTTCCTCGCCACCGTCAGCCATGAGGTGCGCACGCCGCTCAACGGCATCCTCGGCATGGCCGACCTGCTGGCCGACACCCGCCTCGACCCCGAACAGGCAACCTATGTGCGTGCCGTGAAGACCTCAGGCGAGGTGCTGCTGTCGCTCATCGACGACATCCTCGACTTCTCCAAGATCGAGGCCGGCAAGATCGCCCTCGTGCAGGAGCCGTTCGACCTGCGCAGCCTCGTCGAGAACGTCGTCGAGCTGCTGGCCCCCCGCGCCCAGGGCAAGGGCATCGAGATCGCGAGCTTCGTCTCGCCCGACCTGCCGCCCCTCGTCCTGGGCGACCGCGACCGCCTGCGCCAGGTGCTGATGAACCTCGCCGGCAATGCGGTGAAGTTCACGGACCGCGGCGGTGTCGGCGTCTGCATCGAGGTGCAGCCTGACGGGCTCGTGGCCTTCAGCGTCGCCGACACCGGCCCCGGCATCCCCAAGGACCGGCAGGACGCGGTCTTCCGCGAGTTCGAGCAGGTCGACGACACCGCGAGCCGGCGTCACGGTGGCACTGGCCTCGGCCTCGCCATCTGCCGGCACATCGTGGAACGCATGGGCGGGACCATCACCGTGGAGAGCGAGGAGGGCCGCGGCGCCACCTTCCGCTTCGCCATCGCCCTCGCCGCTGTCGGCGGAGACAGCCCCCCGGCCCTGCCGCCGCCGACGAAGGTGGACCTCTCGGGCAAGCGCGTGCTCATCATCGCCGATTCTCCCTTCGAGGCGCCGTTCATCGCGCGCCGGCTCGTGGCCGCCGGCGCCCAGGCCGAGATCCGCACGAGCGAGGCGGCCGCCAGCGCCGCGATGACGACGGAGAAATACGACGTGGTCCTCATCGACTGCGCACTCGGCGAGGAGGCAGCCCGGCGCCTCGCCGCCCTCGCCCGGCGCTCGGGCGTGCGGCGCAGCCTCATCCTGCTCTCGCCCTTCGAGCGCCGCGAGTTCGGCCCCCCTGCCGCAGCCGGATTCGACGGCTATCTGGTGAAGCCGGTCCGCGCCCTGTCCCTGATGCAGCAGATCGCGCTTGAGCCCGTCACGCCGCCGCCCCAGCAGCCCCCCGCGACACAGGCGCAGGCCCAGCCCAGGGCTACCGAACGGTCCCAGCGCAAGCGGCGCGTCCTTCTCGCCGAGGACAACGAGATCAACGCCCTGCTCGCGCTCAAGCTGCTCGAGGGCGCGGGGGCGGAGACCGTCTGGGTGCGGGACGGCACCAAGGCCGTCGCCGAGATGCGGCGGGTGCTCGCCGGCCACGAGGAGCCGTTCGATCTCATTCTCATGGACGCACGCATGCCCGAGATGGACGGGCTCGAGGCCGTGCGCCGCATCCGCGCCATGGAGGCTGCCCACCCCCGTCCGACGCACGTGCGAATCGTGATGCTGACCGCCAATGCCTTCGCCGAGGACCGCGCGGCAGCCATGGCCGCCGGGGCCGACGGCTTCCTCGCCAAACCGTTTGAACGCCAGAAAATTCAGGAACTTGTCGAAGGTTCGGGAACGCCCGGCGCGGCACAGGCGTGAGATGCCCGCCCCATCTCCTCGTTGTCACAAAACGTTCCGAGGCTTATGGTTCCGTTAACATATGCGGTGGGAATGGCTGCGTCGGCAAACCGGCGCGCCGGGCTGACGCCGCCGCTTACGGGGCAGACGGTCTGGGGCTCATGGTTTACGATCCGACACAGGTGAAGACCTCGCGAGGGGCCGCGCAACCCGATGTCATCCGGCTCGTACCCCGCGGCCTGACGAACATGCTGCGCCCGAGCAACTGGGGCGCAGCCACGGCAAGCGCACTCCTGCCGTTCCGCGCGCCGGCGCCGGCCGATGCCGGCGGCCTGCCCACGGTCCTCGGGCGGCTGGGCTCGCTCGAGGTGCGCCTCGCGCGCACGCGCAAAGAGATCAAGCAGGCGCAGAGGCTGCGCTACCAGGTGTTCTACGAGGAGATGTCGGCACTGCCGAACGCGACCTCCATGCTGTCGCGGCGCGATGTCGACGAGTACGATGCCATCTGCGACCACCTGCTCGTGCTCGACTACGACGTGCCCAAGAAAGCCTTCCGCAATCCCAAGCCGCAGGTGGTCGGCACCTACCGCCTGCTGCGGCAGGAGGTGGCCGACCGGCACTGGGGCTTCTACACGGCCGGCGAGTTCGACATCCAGCCGCTGATCGACGCCAATCCGGACAAGCGTTTCCTGGAGCTCGGCCGCTCCTGCGTGCTGAAGCCCTACCGCAACAAGCGTACCGTCGAGCTGCTGTGGCACGGTATCTGGGCCTATGTGCTGCACCACCGCATCGACGTGATGCTGGGCTGCGCCAGCCTTGAGGGCACCAACCCGGACAAGATGGCGCTGCAGCTGAGCTTCCTCCACCATTACGCCCGCGCACCGGAGAGATGGCGGGCCAATGCGCTCGCCGGCCGCGGCGTCGCCATGGACCGGCTGCCGAAGGAGGCGGTCGACCCCAAGGCCGCGCTGCATGCGCTGCCGCCGCTGGTCAAGGGCTATCTGCGCCTCGGCGCCTCGATCGGCGACGGGGCCGTGATCGACCATCAGTTCGGCACGACGGACGTGCTGGTGGTCCTGCCTGTCGAGGCCATCAACCCCCGCTACATCGACCATTTCGGCCCGGCAGCAAACCGCCACGCGGCCTAACGGGCGGGCTCAGTTCCGCCCGGCGAGCTCCGTCCGTGCCAGTGCCGCGATCCCCTCGCGGTAGGTGGGATAGGCGAGCGTCACGCCCAGCTCCTCGCGCAGGCGGCGGTTCGAGACCCGACGGTTGTCCGCATAGAAGCTGCGTGCCATGGGCGGCAGGTCGGCCTCCTCGAAGGGAACCTCCGGCGGCGGCGCAACACCGGCCAGCTCGGCGGCATAGGCCACGACGTCCTGCGGCGGCGCCGGCTCGTCGTCGCTGACGTTGTAGATCGCCCCGGGCGACGGGCGGGCGAGCGACGCCGCCAGCGCCGCGGCGATGTCTTCCACGTGGATGCGGTTGAACACCTGGCCGGGCTTGACGATGCGCTGTGCCTCGCCGCGCAGGAGCTTGCCGAGCGGGCTGCGCCCGCCCGGCCCGTAAATGCCCGCGAGCCGGAAGATCTGGACCGCCTTGCCGGTCTCGCGGCCGAGCGCCAGCCACGCCTCCTCCGCGACGACGCGCTGGCGCGTGCGCCCCTGGGAGGGGTTGAGCGGCGCGTTCTCGTCCACCCAGGCGCCGCCATGGTCGCCGTAGACGCCGACCGTGGACAGATATGCGATCCACCCGAGTCGCGGCGCCCCGGCGACGGCCTCGCGCGCCGCCGCGAGGACCACGTCCCCTTGCGGCCCCGGCGGAATGCTGACGATGAGTGCATCGGCCTGCGCGAGGGCCTCGGCGGCCGCCTCCTGCAGCTTCTCTCCCGTGAAGACGAAGGCCTCGACGCCGCCCGGCGCAGCATTGACGGCAGCCGCCTTCTCCGGCGTGCGCACCGTTGCCCACACGCGCTCGAAGCGGTCGCGATGGCGGGCGACGAAATGGCTGGCGCTATAGCCCAGCCCGAAGACGAACAGGTTCAAGCCAGTCCTCCCCCCACACTCTCCTGAAGCGCCTGTTGCCACTCTTCACGCACGGCCGCGTCCCCCTCCCCGTCAATGCGGCGGGCGGCGAGGGCCGTGAACTCCCCTCTCGGCAGCAGCCGCGACAGGGCCCACACCGCCGCGCCCCGCACCAGGGCGGAGGGGTCGTCGAGAAGGGGAAGGGCCGCTTGCGCCAGCGAGGGCAAGCCCGAATTGCCGATGGCCACGAGCACGTTGCGAATGAAGCGCTCTCGCCCCGTGCGCTTGACGGGCGAGCCGGCGAAAAACTGGCGGAAGGCAGCATCGTCGAGCCCCGCCAGCGCGGCGAGCGACGGCGCCGTCAGCTCCGGCCGGGCGGCGAGGCGCACCTCCCGCGCCTGCTGCGCAAACTTGTTCCAGGGGCAGACGGCGAGGCAGTCGTCGCAGCCGAAGACCCGGTTGCCCATCAGCGGCCGCAGGTCGCGCGGGATAGGCCCCTTGTGCTCGATGGTGAGATACGAGATGCAGCGCCGCGCATCGAGCACGTAGGGCTCCGGGAAGGCTGCCGTCGGGCAGATGTCGAGGCAACGCCGGCATGAGCCGCAACGGTCCCGCTCCGGCGCGTCCGCCGGCAGGTCCGCCGTTGTGAAAATGGCGCCGAGGAAGAGCCAGCTCCCGAAGGCGCGGGAGACAAGCACCGTATGCTTGCCCTGCCAGCCGAGGCCGGCCGCCGCGGCAAGCGGCTTCTCCATCACCGGCGCCGTGTCGACGAAGACCTTGACGTCCGCGCCGCCGGCGGAGGCGAGCAGCGACGCCACCTGCTTAAGCTTGCCCTTGATGATGTCGTGGTAGTCGCGGTTGCGGGCATAGACCGAAATGGTCGCGCGCTCGGGCCGCGCCAGGCTGGCCAGCGGATCCTGCGCCGGGCCGTAGTTCATGCCGAGGAGGAGAATGGAGCGCACCTGCGGCCACAACCGCACGGGATCAGCCCGCTCGTCGGCCCTGTCGGCCATCCACGCCATGTCGCCATGGTGGCCCTCCGCCAGCCAGGCGCGGAGCCTTTCCGGCAGTTGCGGTGCGGCGCCCGGATGCGTGACCCTGAGGACGTCGAAGCCCTCGGCCGCCGCCCGGGCGGCAACCGCGCGCCTCAGAGCCTCGCCCGTCAGAAATCGAGATCCGCGTAATGGGCGGCCGGCGCCATGCCCGGCACCCTGTCGTTCAGCAGCGTCCGGAAGGACGGCCGCGATTTTATCCGTGCGTACCACGCCTTCGCCGTTTCGTCCTCGTCCCAAGGCACGTCGCCCAGGTAGTCGGCACAGGACAGGTGCGCTGCCGCCGCAAGGTCGGCGTAGGTGAGCTGCGCGCCCGCCAGCCAATTCCGCTTGGCGGCCAGGAACCCGATGTATTTCAGATGATAGCGGACATTGTTGCGCGCCGCACGGATGGCGCTCATGTCCGGCGGGCCGCCACCGGCATCGGCCCCCATGAAGCGCTTGTAGATCTTCTCGGTGACGAGATAGCCCGACACCTCCTCAAAGAACTTCTGGTGGAACCACTCCATCAGCCGCCGCACCTCGACGCGATCGGCCACCGTCTGCGGCATGAGGCGGCGCATGGCGTCGAGCCCGCCGGCGCGCGCCTCGTCGAGATATTCGGCGATGACGGTGGCGCCGGGTACCACGAGCCCGTGCTCGTCCACCAGCACGGGCACGAGGCCGGCCGGGTTGAGCATCAGGAACTCGGTGCGCCGCTCCCACGGCTTTTCCTCGACCATGGACAGCTCGACGCCGAGCTCGCCGAAGATGAGCCGGACAAAACGGGAGTGCGGGCAGAAGGGATAGTGATGAAGCGTCGCCATGATACGCGCGGACTATGCTGACAGGCGGGCGGCAATAAGGCGGGAGCGGTCACCTGCCGGCATATCCGCGCGCCGCAGACCGGCTGGCACGATGGCCTTTCCCCGTATAGAACCGCTGCCGGGCCGACACAACTCGATTCGCTTCGCGAGGACAGCCGTCCCCGCGCCTTCCCGGAACTCTTCACAGCTCGCACACAGGCCGCAGGATCGCCCCATGACTTTCACGGACGCCCTCGAAGCACTCGTGCTCGGCCTCGTCGAAGGCCTGACGGAGTTCCTCCCCGTGTCGTCCACCGGCCACCTGCTGCTCCTCGGCCATTTCATCGGCTTCGAGTCGAACGGCAAGACGTTCGAGGTCCTCATCCAGCTCGGTGCCATCCTCGCCATCCTTTCGGTCTACTGCGGCAAGCTCCTCACCATCGCCCGCGGCCTGCCAACGGACCCCGGCATGCGCCGCTTCGTCCTCGGCGTCCTCCTTGCCTTCCTGCCGGCCGCGATCGTGGGCGCGCTCCTGCACGGCTTCATCAAGGAAGTGCTGTTCGACCCGAAGATCGTCTGCATCTCGCTGCTTGTCGGCGGTGTGGTGCTGCTCGCCGTCGACGGGCTGAAGCTGCGGGTCGAGTACCGGGACGCCATGCACTACCCGCTGTCGATGTATCTCAAAATCGGCATCTGCCAGTGCCTCGCCATGATTCCCGGCGTGTCGCGCTCGGGCGCCACCATCGTGAGCGCCATGCTGATGGGCGCCGACAAGCGCTCGGCAGCGGAGTTCTCCTTCTTCCTCGCCATGCCGACCATGGCCGGGGCCTTTGCCTACGACCTCCTGAAGAACTACAAGAACCTCACCTTCCACGATGGTGCGCTGATCGTCATCGGCTTCGTCTCGGCCTTCCTTGCCGGGCTCTTCGTGGTGCGGTCCCTGCTCGACTTCGTCTCGCGGCACGGCTTCGCCGTCTTCGGCTGGTGGCGCATCGTCGTCGGCGCGGCCGGCCTCGCCGGACTCCTCGTCTACGGCTGAGCCGTCGCGCCAGCGCGCCTCATATCGTCTTTGCCTCGTAGCGGCACAGGTCGTTGATGATGCAGCGGCCGCAATCGGGCTTGCGCGCCTTGCAGACGTAGCGCCCGTGCAGGATGAGCCAATGGTGCGCGTGGCGCTTGTAGGGCTCGGGCACGATCTTCTCAAGGCCAAGCTCCACCGCCAGCGGCGTCTTGCCGGGGGCCAGCGGAATGCGGTTGGCGACCCGGAAGAGATGGGTGTCGACGGCGATGGTCGGCGCGCCGAAGGCGATGTTGAGGACCACGTTCGCCGTCTTGCGGCCGACGCCTGGCAGGGACTCGAGCTCCTCGCGCGTGCGTGGCACCTCGCCGCCGAACCGCTCGATGAGCTGCTGCGACAGGGCGATGACGTTCTTCGCCTTGTTGCGGTAGAGGCCGATGGTCTTGATGGCGTCGCGCAACCGCTCCTCGCCGAAGGCGAGCATCTTCTGCGGCGTGTCCACGACGGCGAAGAGCGGACGCGTGGCCTTGTTGACGCCGGCATCCGTCGCCTGGGCCGAGAGGACGACCGCGACGAGCAGCGTGTAGGGATTGACGTATTCGAGCTCGCCCTTCGGCTCCGGATTGGCCGCGTGGAAGCGCCGGAAGATCTCGGCCACCGTCGCCGCGTCCGGCACGACCGGCCCCTTCCTCGCCCTGCGGGTCCGCATCGGGGCCGGCTTTGGCGCCTTCGGCTCTTGCGGTTCGGAGGCCGCCACGTCGACGGCGGGAGAAGAAGGGTGCTTCGCGCGCATGACGGACCTATAATGGACGGCCATGACGAGCGACAAGCACTCTCTCCCGCCAGAACCGGCCCCGCCCGATCCTGCGACCGAACCGCTGTTCTGCGCGCTCATCACACCGCACCGCTCGCTGGGGCAGAATGCCTTCCGGCTGGTGATGACGCTCATGTGCGTCGCAACCTTCGTCTCCAGCCTGCCCTTCATGCTCGCCGGGGCCTGGCCGGTGGCGGGCTTCTTCGGGCTTGACCTTCTCGCCCTCTATCTCGCCTTCCGCATCAACTTCAGCCGCGCCCGCAGCTTCGAGGAAGTGTTCCTCACGCGGATCGAGCTGCTCCTGCGCAAGGTCAGCCACCGCGGCGACCGGCGCGAGTGGCGCTTCAACCCGGCCTGGACGCGGCTCGAGCGCGTCACCGACGAGGACTTTGGCCTCGTCGCGCTCGCGCTCGTCTCCCGCGGCGAGCGGGTGCCGGTGGCCGGGGCGCTCTCCGCCGCCGAGCGCGCCGACTTTGCCGACGCTTTCGGAGCCGCCCTCCTCGTCGCCAAGAAGGGCTGACGCGAGGCGCCAGGCTGCGGGCGACGCCGCGCAGCTTTCGGGTGGCAGGGACCGGATCAGCGCCTATGCTCGCGTCGGAGGATCCCCGCACCATGCTCGACACCACGACCGAGACCCTGCCCGCCTTCGACGAGCTGCCCGCGGCCGACGGCGCCGCGGCGAGTGCGGGCGACTACGAGCGCGTGCGCCGCATCATCGCCTTCATCTCCGAACGCTGGCGCAGCCAGCCATCGCTTGACGACATCGCCACCCACGTCGGGCTGACGACGACGCAGGTACACCATCTCTTCCGGCGCTGGTGCGGCCTTTCGCCCAAGGCCTTCCTGCAGGCGATCACCCTGGACCGGGCGCGCGCCCTGCTCAGGGCCTCCGCCAGCGTGCTCGAGACGGCCTACGAGGTCGGCCTGTCCGGCCCCGGCCGCCTGCACGACCTCTTCGTCACGCATGAGGCGATGACACCGGGCGCCTACAAGGACGGCGGCGCCGGGCTCGTCATGTCCTACGGCTTCCATCCCTCGCCCTTCGGCGAGGCCATCCTCGTCGCCACGGACCGCGGTCTCGCCGGCCTCGGCTTCGTCGACGGCGGCGACCGCGCGGCGGCCCTCGCCGACATGCGCCGGCGCTGGCCGCAGGCGCACTATGTGGAGGACACGGCCGTGACGGCGCCGCTCGCCCGCCGCATCTTCGACCCGGCAATGTGGCGGCCGGACCAGCCGCTGAAGGTTGTGCTCATCGGTACGGATTTCGAGATCCGCGTGTGGAGCACCCTGCTCAAGGTGCCGATGGGATGCGCCACCACCTATGCGCAGGTTGCGGAGCACATCGGCAAGCGGGGCGCGGCCCGGGCCGTCGGCGCCGCCGTCGGCAGGAACCCGATTTCCTTCGTCGTGCCTTGCCACCGCGTGCTCGGCAGCTCTGGTGCCCTCACGGGCTATCACTGGGGACTCACGCGCAAGCAGGCCATCCTCGGCTGGGAGGCCGGCCGGACCAGCCGCTGACGCCACCATCCATTCCGGCAGCGCAGTGCGCCCATTACGACCGCGAGCCTTGCGAAGCGCTGCCGCCACATCCATCTCATGGCTGGAGACAACGCCGCCGGCGCGTGAGACAGTTGCCTTGCTTGCCGCTGGGCCTGTCCTTATATACGCGCCCGACGTGCGGATTGTCGGTCAGGGGCTCAACGCGACAGCCAACCGCGATGCGCCCGAGTTTGGTCAGAGTCAAGCCATGGGCCGGATCGCTTCGGGATCCGGCACGGCGGTCTGCTTGAAAGTGAGGGATCACATCCATGGGTAAAGTTATCGGTATCGACCTCGGCACCACCAATTCCTGCGTCGCGGTGATGGAAGGCACGACGCCCAAGGTGATCGAGAACGCGGAAGGCGCCCGCACGACGCCTTCGATCGTTGCCTTCACGGATGATGGCGAGCGTCTCGTCGGCCAGCCGGCCAAGCGCCAGGCGGTGACGAACCCCGAACGCACCTTCTTCGCCATCAAGCGCCTCATCGGTCGCACCTACGACGACCCGATGACGAAGAAGGACATCGGCCTCGTGCCGTACAAGATTGTCAGGGCGAGCAACGGCGACGCCTGGGTCGCCGCCGACGGCAAGGAATATTCGCCGTCGCAGATCTCCGCCTTCACGCTGCAGAAGATGAAGGAGACGGCAGAAGCCTATCTCGGCCAGAAGGTCGACCAGGCTGTCATCACCGTCCCCGCCTACTTCAACGACGCCCAGCGCCAGGCCACGAAGGACGCCGGCAGGATCGCCGGCCTCGAGGTGCTGCGCATCATCAACGAGCCCACGGCCGCCGCGCTTGCCTACGGCCTCGACAAGAAATCGAACGGCACCATCGCCGTCTACGACCTGGGCGGCGGCACCTTCGACATCTCGATCCTCGAGATCGGCGACGGCGTCTTCGAGGTGAAGTCGACGAACGGTGACACGTTCCTCGGCGGTGAGGACTTCGACATGCGCCTCGTCGAGTATCTCGCCGACGAGTTCCAGAAGGAGCAGGGCATCGACCTGCGCAAGGACAAGCTCGCGCTGCAGCGCCTCAAGGAGGCCGCCGAGAAGGCGAAGATCGAGCTCTCGTCCGCCCAGCAGACCGAGATCAACCTGCCCTACATCACGGCCGACGCCTCCGGGCCGAAGCACCTCGCGCTCAAGCTGACGCGCGCCAAGTTCGAGGCGCTAGTCGACGACCTTATCCAGCGCACCATCGAGCCGTGCCGCAAGGCGCTCAAGGATGCGGGCCTGTCGGCGGGCGCCATCGACGAGGTCGTCCTCGTCGGCGGCATGACGCGCATGCCCAAGGTGCAGGAGGTCGTGAAGCAATTCTTCGGCAAAGAGCCGCACAAGGGCGTCAACCCTGACGAGGTGGTCGCCATCGGCGCCGCCATCCAGGCCGGCGTGCTGCAGGGCGACGTGAAGGACGTGCTGCTGCTCGACGTGACGCCGCTGTCGCTCGGCATCGAGACGCTGGGTGGCGTGTTCACGCGCCTCATCGACCGCAACACGACCATCCCGACCAAGAAGAGCCAGGTGTTCTCGACCGCCGAGGACAACCAGACGGCTGTCACCATCCGCGTCTTCCAAGGTGAGCGCGAGATGGCGGCAGACAACAAGCTGCTCGGCCAGTTCGATCTCGTCGGCATCCCGCCGGCGCCGCGCGGCGTGCCGCAGATCGAGGTGACGTTCGACATCGACGCCAACGGCATCGTCAACGTCTCGGCCAAGGACAAGGCCACCGGCAAGGAGCAGGCCATCCGCATCCAGGCCTCCGGCGGCCTGTCCGAGGCCGACATCGAGAAGATGATCAAGGAGGCGGAGGCGCACGCGGCCGAGGACAAGAAGCGGCGCGAGCTGGTCGAGGCGAAGAACCAGGGCGAGAGCCTCATCCACTCGACCGAGAAGTCGCTCAAGGAGTATGGCGACAAGGTCGGCGCCGCCGAGAAGGGCGCCATCGAGGACGCCATCGCGGCGCTGAAGACCGCGCTCGAGGGCGATGACGTGGCCAATATCCAGGCCAAGACCAACGATCTGCTGCAGGCCTCCATGAAGCTCGGCGAGGCCATCTACCAGGCCTCGCAGAACGCCACCGGAGCCGGCGCGGGCGAGGCCAAGGACGAGGCCAAGGATGATGTGATCGACGCCGACTTCCAGGAAGTCGACGACGACAAGAAGAAGAGCGCGTAACGAGACATGTCCGGCGGGACCCGGCGCTTGCGCCGGGTCCCGCCGCCATTACATGTTGAGTTCAGCTCCCGCGCACCGGCATCGTGCCCGCGCGGGAATGGCCCAAGAGATCGGCCCGGTTCGATCTTCGAGGACGAGGTCGCATGGCCAAGGCGGACTATTACGAAATCCTCGGCGTTGAGCGTGGCGCTTCCGACAGCGAGCTCAAGAGCGCCTTTCGCAAGCTCGCCATGCGCTATCATCCCGACCGCAACCCCGGCGACAAGACCGCCGAGGCGCGGTTCAAGGAGATCAATGAGGCCTACGAGACGCTGAAGGATCCGCAGAAGCGCGCGGCCTACGACCGCTACGGCCACGCCGCCTTCGAGCCCGGCGGTGGCATGAATGGCGCGCACGGCTTCGGCGCCGACTTCGCGTCCTCGATGGCCGACATCTTCGACGACCTGTTCGGCGACTTCATGGGCCGCGCCGGCCGCGGCCGTGGCGCCACCGGCGGCGGGCGCGAGCGGGGCGCCGACATGCGCTACAACCTCGAGATCACCCTCGAGGATGCCTACAAGGGCAAGACCGCGACCATCACGCTCCCGACCTCCATCGTCTGCGACGCCTGCGACGGCTCCGGCGCCAGGCCGGGCTCGCGCCCGCGCCAGTGCCCCACCTGCGCCGGCTACGGGCGCGTGCGTGCCTCGCAGGGCTTCTTCGCCATCGAGCGGACCTGCCCGGCCTGCCACGGCCGCGGCGAAGTCATCGACGACCCGTGCCCGGCCTGCTCGGGCTCCGGGCGCGTCACGCGCGAGCGCACGCTGTCCGTCAACATCCCGCCGGGGGTGGAGGACGGCACGCGCATCCGCCTGGCGGGCGAGGGCGAGGCCGGCCTGCGCGGCGGCCCCAGCGGCGACCTCTACATCTTCCTGTCGATCAAGCCCCACCCCATCTACCAGCGCGACGGGGCGGACCTGTTTTGCCGCGTGCCCATCTCGATGGTCACGGCCGCACTCGGCGGCGAGTTCGACGTGCCGACAGTCGACGGTGGCGAGGCGCGGGTGAAGGTGCCCGAGGGCACCCAGACCGGTAAGCAGTTCCGCCTCAAGGGCAAGGGCATGCCGGTGCTGCGCTCGCGCGAGTACGGTGATCTCTACATCCAGGTGGTGGTCGAGACGCCGCAGAAGCTCACCAAGCGCCAGCGCGAGCTTCTCATGGAGTTCGAGGAGGAATGCTCGCGCGAGACTCACCCGGAGAGCACGGGCTTCTTCTCGCGCGTCAAGGATTTCTTCGAAGGCTTCGGTGGCGGCGTCAGCGGCAATGCCTGATCACTGGGCACTTGACCATGCCAGCGGGCTGTTCCAGCTATTGTGCGTTCTATAAAGACCGGAAAGTGCTGATCCGTGGTTGAGCTGCGCCGTCGCGAGGACAAGCCCCCGCTTGAAGACGAGGCCCGCTTCCTGAAATCGTGGGTCGAGCGCCCGTTCGTCACCGGTGCCGTCAGCCCCTCTGGACGACTGCTCGCCCGCACGATGGCAAGCTACGTCGACCCTGCTTTCGACGGCCCCGTCATCGAGCTCGGCCCGGGGACGGGGCCTGTTACCGACGCACTCATCCGACGCGGCGTGGCGCCCGAGCGCCTCGTCCTCGTCGAGTTCAACCCCGATTTCTGCAAGCTCCTGCGGCGCCGCTTTCCGGCGGCCACCATCGTGGAGGGCGACGCCTACCGGCTGGCGGACACCCTCGGCGACATCGCCTCGCAGCCCGCCGCTGCGGTTGTCTCGAGCCTGCCGCTCTTCACCAAGCCGCTGCACGTGCGCGTGGCACTGCTGAACGACGCCTTCAGCCTCATGCATCCCTCGGCGCCGTTCGTCCAGTTCACCTATGCGGTCGTGCCGCCCATCCCCAAGGACGCGACCCATTATACGGCGACCGCCTCCAACCGCGTGTGGTGGAACCTGCCGCCGGCCCGCGTCTGGGTCTACCGCGCGCGCCAGGCATAGCGCGTGTCTGCCGCTGCCCGTCCCGCCCGGGTGCGCCGCCCTGCGCGCCGAGCGCGAGGATTCTCCCGGACGCGCCGCCCCCGTCTTCCCGACAATCTCCTTCGACAGCGGAGCGCGGGAAGTGCTACACGGCCCAACCCCTTCGACCAGCCGTAAAGGATACGTCCATGCAGACGAACGCCCGCGATCGCCTGATCACCGCGCTCGACGTGCCGAGCGCCGACGAGGCCCTGGCGCTGGTCGAACGGCTGGGCGATGCCGTCAGCTTCTACAAGATCGGCATGGAGCTGGTGTACGGCGGCGGCGGCCTCGCCGTCGCGGAGCGGCTGGTGACGGCCGGTAAGAAGGTCTTCCTCGACCTCAAGCTGCATGACATTCCCAACACCGTCGAGCGCGCGACGGCGCAGGTAGCGCAGCTCGGCGTCCACCTGCTCACCGTCCACGGCTACCCCCAGACGATGCGCGCCGCCCATGCCGGCAGGGCCGGCTCGGGGCTGAAGCTTCTCGCCGTCACCGTGATGACCTCCTACGACGATGCGGACCTCGCCGCCGCCGGCTATGCCGAAGGCGTCGCAGAGACCGTGCGCCGCCGTGCCGGCCAGGCCAGGGACATCGGCATCGACGGCCTTATCCTCTCACCGCACGAGGCGGCCGCCATGCGCGCCGCGCTCGGCCCCTCGATGCTACTCGTCACGCCCGGCGTCCGCCCGGCCGGCAGCGCCGTGGGCGACCAGAAGCGCGTGATGACGCCGGGCGAGGCGATCCGCGCCGGGGCAGATCATCTCGTCGTCGGCCGCCCCGTCACCGCCGCGAGCGACCCGCGTGCCGCAGCCGAGGCGATTGTGGCCGAGATCTCCGCAAACCTGACCGCATGAGGGAGGAAGGAATGGCAAAAGCCTACTGGATCGTCCGCGTCGACGTCGAGAACCCGGAAGCCTACAAGGCCTATGTCGCCGCCAATGGCGAGGCCTTCCGCAAGTACGGGGCACGCTTCCTCGTGCGCGGCGGCCCCTTCGAGACGGTGGAGGGCAGCGCCCGCGAGCGCAACGTCGTCATCGAGTTCCCGGACAAGGAGGCCGCGCTCGCCTGCTGGCACTCGCCCGAGTACCAGGCCGCCAAGGCCAAGCGCGACGGACACGCTGTCGCCGACGTCATCATCATCGAGGGCTATGAGGGACCGCAGCCGTCCGACGGATGAACCGGGCGCGCCGGCACCCTACCGGATCAGACCGACGCAGGCCGCTGACCTCTGCCACCTGCCGGACGTGGAACGCTCCGCCGGCGAACGCTTCCGCGCGAGCGATCTTGCCTGGATCGCCGATCAGCCGCGCTTGCCCGTCGAGAGCCACGCTCGGTATCTCGGCTGGCATTGGGTCGCGACCGATGCGGACGATCGACCCGTCGGCTTCATCCTCGCCCGGCCGAGCGGCAACATGATTCATATCGGAGAGGTCTCGGTCGCCCAGCCGCACCAGGGGCGCGGCCTCGGCCGCGCCCTCATCGCCGCCGTTCGTGCGAAGGCTTGCCGCCAGGGCTAGGGCGGGCTGACGCTGACCACCTATCGCGACATCGCGTGGAACGGTCCCTACTACGCTTCACTCGGCTTTCGCGAGATGATGTGGGACGAGCTGCCGTCCTTCCTGCGTGAGCAGTTGGCCGAAGAGGCCCGACACGGCCACGATCTCGCCCGCCGCGTGGCTATGGTGCTGGCGCTCGCCTGATCCGGAGCAGAAGTGACGCTAGGCACCGTTACCATGGGCGCAAAGCCCCGGTCTTGGCGCCCCCGTCTTGGCGCCCCGGTCTTGGCGCGGGCTGCCCGCGCCGCTATACCACCGGCCACGACCGGGCGCAGGGCGCCGGCAGCACGGGAGAAAGACCATGGGCGACATGCGACTCGTCGTCGTCGGAGCAGCCGGACGCATGGGGCGCTTGCTCGTCAAGGCCGTGCACGAGACACCGGGGACTGTGCTGGCGGCCGCCGTCGAGCGCGAGGGTTCGCCCTTCCTCGGCAGGGATGCGGGCGACCTCGCCGGTACGGGCGCCCTCGGCGTCCCCGTGACGAGCAATGTGGATGAAGCCTTCGCGGATGCGGACGGCGTCATCGACTTCACCGCCCCGGCGGCTACCGTCGCCTTCGCCCGCGCCGCAGCGGAAGCCGGCATCGTCCACGTGGTCGGTACGACCGGCCTGTCGGAGGCGGACCTGGCCGCGCTCGCCGAGGCAGCGCGCAGGATACCGCTCGTCCAGTCCGGCAACATGAGCCTCGGCGTCAACCTGCTGACGGCGCTGGTGCGCCGCGTGGCGGCGACGCTCGGGCCGGAATTCGACATCGAGGTGCTGGAGATGCACCACCGCATGAAGGTGGACGCGCCCTCCGGCACGGCCCTGATGCTCGGCGCCGCTGCCGCCGAGGGGCGTGCGGTGAGCCTCAAGGATACCGCCGTGCGCGTGCGCGACGGCCACACGGGCGCACGCCGGGCCGGCGACATCGGCTTCGCCACCTTGCGCGGCGGCTCCGTCATCGGCGAGCACACCGTCATCTTCGCCGGCGACGGCGAGCGCATCGAACTCACCCACAAGGCCGACGACCGGGCGCTCTTCGCCCGCGGCGCCGTGCGCGCGGCGCTGTGGGCGCGCGAGCGGCCGCCCGGCCTCTACGCCATGACCGACGTGCTCGGCATCTCAGCGCTGTAAGCCCACCCCGATCCGGAGATCCCCATGGAGCGCCTTCTCGTCCTCGTCCGCCACGGCCAGAGCGACTGGAACCTGAAAAATCTCTTCACCGGCTGGAAGGACCCGGACCTCACCGAGCAGGGCGTGGCCGAGGCCAGGGCTGCCGGCCAGCGCCTCAAGGCGCTCGGCCTGTCCTTCGATGTGGCCTTCACCTCAGCGCTCACCCGCGCCCAGCACACCTGCCGCCTGATCCTCGAGGAGCTCGGCCAGCAGAACCTCACGACCATCCGCGACCAGGCGCTCAACGAGCGCGACTATGGCGAGCTCTCCGGCCTCAACAAGGATGATGCGCGCAAGCGCTGGGGCGAGGAGCAGGTGCACATCTGGCGCCGCTCCTACGACGTGCCCCCGCCCGGCGGCGAGAGCCTGAAGGACACTGCCGCCCGCGTGCTGCCCTATTACATCGGCGAGATCCTGCCGCGCGTGATGCGCGGCGAGAAAGTGCTCGTCGCCGCCCACGGCAACAGCCTGCGCGCCCTGGTGATGGTGCTCGACCGGCTGACGCCCGAGACCATCCCGACGCTGGAGCTCGCCACGGGCGAGCCGCTCGTCTATCGCCTGCGGGCTGACACGACGGTAGAATCGAAGGACGTGCTCAAGGGCTGAGACCCGATTGCGAGGGGGATGACACAGGCGCTGGAACTGCGGCCGGGCGTGATGCACTGGCCCGGCTACCTCGACCGACCGGCGCAGGAGGCCCTCGTCACCGCCCTGCGCGAGGTGGTGCGCGAGGCTCCATTCTACACGCCCTGCATGCCGCGCACCGGCAAGCCCTTCTCGGTGCGCATGACGAACTGCGGCAGCCTCGGCTGGGTGTCGGACAAGGCCGGCTACCGCTATCAGCGGACCCACCCGGAGACCGGCCGGCCGTGGCCCCCCATGCCCGCCGTCCTCGTCGAGACATGGCAGGCGCTATCCGGCTATCCGCACCCGCCGGAAGCGTGCCTCGTCAATTTCTACGGCCCCGGCACGCGCATGGGCCTGCATCAGGACAGGGACGAGGAGGACTTCGACGCCCCGGTCCTGTCTCTGTCGCTGGGCGACACCGCGCTGTTTCGCATCGGCGGCACCAGCCGGCGCGACGCCACAGTCTCGCTGCGCCTTTCCTCCGGCGACGCGCTGCTCTTCGGCGGACCGGCGCGGCTGGCCTTCCACGGCATCGACCGGATCATGCCCGGCACTTCGACCTTGCTCCGGGAACCGGGGCGGATCAATCTGACCCTGCGCCGTGTCACGCGGCCCTGACCGAACGCGCCATGGAACAGCAGCGCCGACCTGCTGCCTGCCCGTGTGAGGAGAATGAGCGTATGGCATCCCTGTTGCCGCGTCTTGTCATGATGGCCCTGGTGGTGCTCGCGGGACTGACGGCCGCGCCGCCGGCGCGCGCCGCCGAGCCGCCCTTCCTGCCGGGCCTCAGCATCGGTTTCGAGCCGCCGCCGTCGATGAAGCCGGCTACCCAGTTCTCGGGCTATGTCGACGAAAACGCCGGCGCCAGCATCGTCATCGTCGAGATGCCTGCGGAAGCCTATGCCGATATCGAGAAAGGCTTTGATGCCGAGGCGCTCAGCAGCCAGGGCGTCACCGTGCGCAAGCGCGCCCCCTTCCCCCTCGGCAAGGACATCAAGGCCTTTCTCGTCGAAGGCGCCCAGAAGCAGGGCACAGCCGTCTTCGACAAGTGGATCCTGGTGGCGACCAACGGCAAGACCACCGCGCTCGTGACGGTGCAGGCACCGGCGACGACCGCCGGCTATGACAGCGCGACCATCGAGAAGAGCCTCAAGACGGTCGCGTTCCGCCCGCCGCCCGGCGTCGAGGAGCAGCTCGCCTCGCTGCCGTTCCGCCTGGGCGATCTCGCCGGCTTCCGTGTCGTGCGCGTCGCCACCGGCAACAGCGTGCTCATGACGCAGGGCCCCAAGGACGTGGTGCGCGAGGCCGAGCAGCCGCTCATCATCATCTCCTCGGGGGAGGCGGCCATTCCCGGCACGCTAGAGCAGGACCGCTTCGCCAAGCAAGCCTTCGCCACCCTGCCCGGGATCAACAACGTCGCCATCCAGCGCATCGAGGGGCGGGACGAGAACGGCGTGCCGATGCACGAGATCGTCGCCACCGCCGACGACATACGCACCAGGCACCGCCTGTTCCTGATGCAGATCGTGCGCTTCGAGCGCTCCCACTACCTGCGCCTCGTCGTCATGGCGCGGGAGAAGCAGCGCGGCGACCTGGAGAAACGCGCACGCGCCATCGCGGCCGGCCTGTCGATGGGCTCGTGAGCTGGCCGCGGAATGACTCGCCCGGCGGATGCCGGACGATCCTCAGTTGGGCTTGGGTTCGTCGGCCGGCGCTGCGGGACCGCTCTCGGCACTGCCCGGCTTCGGGCCGCCCTTGGAGACGCCAACGAGAGCCGGCCGCAGCACACGCTCGCCGATCACGAAGCCGGCCTGCACCACCTGGACGACGGTGCCGTTGGGCACGCTCGTGTCCGGCACCTCGAACATGGCCTGATGCAGGTTGGGATCGAAGCGCTCGCCCTGGGGCACCAGCTTTCTCACGCCGTGGCGCTCGAGCGTCTTGAGAAAGTCGCGCTCGGTCAGCTCCACGCCCTCGACGAAGGGCTTGATGGCCTCATTGTCGCGCAGCTCCGCCGGCAAGCTCTCCAGCGCACGCTGGATGTTGTCGGCGACCGTCAGCATGTCGCGGGCGAAGCCGGCGATGCCGTAGGCACGCGCATCCGCCACCTCGCGCTCGGTACGCCGACGCAGGTTCTCCATCTCCGCAAGCGCGCGCAGCAGCTTGTCCTTGAGGTCGTCGCGCTCGTTGACAAGGTCTTCGAGCGTCTCGCCCTCGGCTTGCTCTTGCTCCGGCGCCGCATTCTCAGGAGCATCGGCCGCGTCAAGGGTCTCGTCGACCACCTCGGGTCGGGTCGGCTTCTGGGTCATGCTGTTCCGTTGCTGGCTTGAATGCTATTGAGCGGGATATCAGGCCTTGCAGGGCAAAAATCAAGGACTTGGCCTTGCACGCGCCGCTTCGCCGCGCCCTGCTCCCTGGCCGTCGTCCTCGTTGCGGAGCACTTCCATCAGCGTGCGCCGGATGGCTGCCTGACGGCTGCCGCTGACGATTTTCGCCCCCGTGAGATCCGTCACGTAGAACACGTCCACCGCCTTCTCGCCGAAGGTGGCGATGTGGGCGGAACCGATGTTGAGGTTGAGCTTGCCGAGCGCCGTCGTGAGATCGTAGAGCAGCCCCGGCCGGTCGAGGCAGGAGACCTCGATGACCGTGTGGCGCTGTGAGAGCCTGTTGTCGAGGGCCACCTCCGGCGGCACGTGAAAGGCGCGCATGCGCTCGCGCGCCGACGACGGCCGCCTGGAATCGACCAGGTCGGCGATGCGCACCTCGCCCTTCAGCGCCCGCTCGATGGCGAGCGCGATGCGCTCGCCCCGGCGCAGTTCGTCCTCGTCCTCGACGAAGGCGCGCGAGACGAAGATGGTGTCGAGCGCCAGTCCGTCGGTGGTCGTGAAGATCTGCGCATCGACGATATTGCCGCCGGCAGAAGCGCAGGCACCAGTGATGATGGCGAGAAGGCGCGGATGGTCCGGGGCGAGCACGGTCAGCTCCGTCACGCCGCGGAAGCGGTCCGTCTCCACCGCCGTGGCCGTCGTGTCGCCGCGCGCCTCGGCCGCCGCGAGGAAGCGGGCGTGCTTCACGCGGCGCGGCAGCTCCACCTTGAGCCAGTAGGCGGGGTAGTGGCGCCCCGCATAGGCCTCGAAGGCCTTGTCCGTCCAGTCGGGCAGGGCCTCGCGCAGGGCGGCCTGGGCACGGCGCACGCGCTCTGCCTGGCCGACGCCCGAGTGGCCTCCGGACAGCACCAGCTCCGTCTCGTAATAGAGCTGGCGCAGCAGCTCGCCCTTCCACCCGTTCCACACACCAGGCCCCACGGCCTTGATGTCGGCGACGGTGAGGATAAGCAGCAGCTTGAGCCGCTCCATCGTCTGCACGAGCGAGGCGAAGTCGGCAATGGTGCGCGGATCCGCCAGGTCGCGGCTCTGGGCGACGGTGGACATGACGAGGTGGTTTTCCACAAGCCAGGCGAGCGTGTCGATCTCGCCCTCGTCGAGACCGAAGCGCCTGCCGAGCCGGCGGGCGACGCGCGCCCCGGCGATGGAATGGTCCTCGTCGCGGCCCTTGGCGATGTCGTGCAGGAACACCGCCACATAGAGCACCCGCCGGTGGCGGATGCTGCCGATGATGCTGTTGGCGAGCGGATGCTCGGCCTCGAGCCGCCCCGCCTCGATCTCGGCGAGGACGCCGACGGCGCGCAGCAGGTGCTCGTCCACCGTGTAGTGGTGGTACATGTTGAACTGCATCATCGCGACGATGCGGCCGAAGTCCGGCACGAGGCGGCCGAGCACGCCGACCTCGTTCATGCGCCTCAGCACAACCTCCGGCGCGTTGCGCGAGGTGAGGATGTCGAGAAAGAGGCGGTTTGCCTCCGGATCCTCGCGCACAGAGCGGTCGATGAGCTTGAGCGAGCGGGTGGCGAGGCGGCTCGCGTCGGGATGAATGGCGAGGTTGTGCCTGTCAGCCAGCCAGAACAGGCGGATGAGGTTGACCGGGTCACGGCGGAAGACTTCCTCGTCCACCACCGTGATGCGATTGTTCTCGATGGCGAAGCCCGGCACCCCGAGCGTCTGGCGCCGCTGCCCGCGCAGGCGGCGCACGAAGCGGTCGAGCATGGCGCGCGGCTTCTCCTGCCGCGCCTCCAACGCCGCGCAGACGATGGCCGTCAGGTCGCCCACGTCCTTGGCGACGAGGAAGTAGCGCTTCATGAAGCGCTCGACGGCGGAGAGCCCGCCATGGGCACCATAGCCGATGCGCTGCGCGATAACGCGCTGCAGGTCGAAGGACAGGCGCTCCTCCGCCCGTCCGGTGGCGAAATGCATGTGACAGCGTACCCGCCAGAGAAACTCCTCGCAGCGGTGGAAGAGCTTGTACTCGGCCTGGGTGAACAGGCCCGCCTTGACGAGCTGGCGCTGGTCGCGCACGCGGTAGACGTACTTGGCGATCCAGAACAGCGTGTTGAGGTCGCGCAGGCCGCCCTTGCCCTCCTTGACGTTGGGCTCGACGAGATAGCGCGAGGCGCCGCGCTGCGAGATGCGTGCATCCCGCTCGGCGAGCTTTGCCTCGACGAAGGCCTGCGCGGTGCCCTCGATGACCTCGGCGTCGAACCGCTTCAGGAAATCCTCGTAGAGCGGCTTCTCACCGATGAGGTAGCGCGTCTCCAGCAGTGCCGTGCGGATCGTCATGTCCGCCCGTGCCTCGCGCAGGCAATCGTCCACCGAGCGCGTGGCGTGGCCGACCTTGAGCCTCAGATCCCACAGGATGTAGAGCATCGCCTCCACGACGCTCTCGCTCCAGGCCGTCTGCTTGTAGGGCAGGAGGAAGAGCAGGTCGACGTCCGAGCCCGGCGCCATCGTGCCGCGGCCGTAGCCGCCGGTCGCGACGACGGCGAGGCGCTCGCCCGTCGAGGGGTTGTCCGCCCGGTAGAAGTGGCGCACCACGACGCCATACACCGCCTTGACCACGGCATCCATGAGGGCGCACAGCCGCCGGGCGCAGGCGAGCCCGTCCTGCTCGGCGAGAAGCCTCTCCTCCGCCGCTGCGCGGCCCTTGGCAAGCCCGGCGGAGAGGCAGGCGATGAGCTCCTTCCGCAGGCGGTCGCGGTCGTGGCCGTGCTGCGCCTCCAGCGCCGCGACCTCGGCCGCGATGTCCTCCGGACCGTAGGTGGGTCCCGTTCTGTGATCCATGCCCGATGGCTCTCCTGCCTCGTCGCCCGCGCACATAGCACACGGCTGGCCGATGGGCACGGCCTGCAAGCCTTCTTGACGTCCGCATCCGCCCGGCGCACACGAGGGCACCCCGCGCAGGCCGGCTCGCCGGCGGCACCCACAGACGACGAGGAAGCCCCATGGACGCCCAGTCGCTTCGCGCCCTCCAGGCGCCGCTCAAGAACACCTACCGCGAGAATCCCGCCGCCGCACTCGTCACACTCAAGGCGCGCGGCACCCTGGACGACACGAACATCGCCTGCAAGGTCGAGACCGGCCGCGCCCTGGCCGTGGCGGGCCTCCATCCGGCGACGGGCGGCAGCGGCCTCGAGCTGTGCTCGGGAGACATGCTGCTGGAGGCCCTCGTGGCCTGCGCCGGCGTCACCCTCAAGGCCGTCGCGACGGCGCTCGAGATCCCGCTGCGCTCCGGCACGGTGGAGGCCGAGGGGGACCTCGACTTCCGCGGCACGCTCGGCGTCGACAAGGAGGCGCCGGTCGGCTTCAAGGCCATCCGCCTGCGCTTTTCAGTCGACACGGACGCGCCGCAGGAAAAGCTCGACCAGCTGCTGAAGCTCACCGAACGCTATTGCGTCGTCTACCAGACGCTGGCGCGCGGCCCCGCCCTGGAAACCCGCCTCGCACGCGCCTGAACGGCCGGCGCAGGGCTCCCCGCGGCGCGGTCAGGCGCCGCGCCGCCGCTCGATCGCGTCCCACACCGTCACTGCGAGATCCGGCCCGCCGAGGCGCTTGATGGCGCGGATGCCCGTGGGCGAGGTGACGTTGATCTCGGTGAGCAACCCGTCGATCACGTCGATACCGACGAGCACCAGGCCCCGCTCCCGCAGCGCCGGACCGATGGTCTCGCAGATTTCGCGCTCACGCTCCGTCAGGTCTGTCGGCTTGGCCGCGCCGCCGCGCACCATGTTGGAGCGGATGTCGTTCTCCGCCGGCACGCGGTTGACGGCGCCGGCCGCCTCGCCGTCGACGAGGATGATGCGCTTGTCGCCCTCCTTCACCTGCGGAAGAAAGCGCTGGACGACCCAGGGCTCCCGGAAGGTGGCGGCGAAGAGGTCGTAGAGCGAGCCGAAGTTCGGGTCGTCTCGCGTCACGCGCAGCACGGCCGCGCCACCGTGGCCGTAGAGCGGCTTCATGACGATCTCACCCATCTCGCGGCGGAAGGCCTCGATCTCCTCCCTGTCGCGTGTGATGAGCGTCGGCGGCATCAGGTGCGGAAACTCCGTGACGAAGAGTTTTTCGGGCGCATTGCGCACATGGGCGGGGTCGTTGACCACGAGCGTCTTCGGATGCAGGCGCTCCAGCATGTGCGTCGTCGAGATGTAGGCAAGGTCGAAGGGCGGGTCCTGGCGCAAGAGGATCACGTCGACCCGCGACAGGTCGAGCCGCTCCGGCTCGCCGAGGCTGGCATGCTCCCCGACGATGTCGCGCACACGCACCGGAAAGGCCCTGGCCGTGACCATCCCGTCACGCATCGAGAGCGTGTCGGGCGTGTAGTAGAGCAGGTCGTGCCCGCGCGCCTGTGCCTCGAGCATCAGGGCAAAGGTGGTGTCGCCGGCGATGTTGATGCGCTCGATGGGATCCATCTGCACGGCAACGGTGAGGCCCATGGTCCGTGTCCTTTCTCCAAGCCAGCCCTATATGGCGTGGCCCCGATCCATGCGCGAGGGCGCGCACGAAGGCAAGCACCCCCTCTTCAATCAATGGCGAGGGAAAGGACGGCCGGCACGTGCCGCGGCAGGCGCCGCGGAGCAAGAAAGACGGCGTCGCAGCGCAGCGTCAGCCCCGCCGCCCACGGGTTGCGCGCCAGCCAGTGGCGCGCGCAGCGCGCCATGCGCGCCGCCTTCTGCTGCGAGATGGCGGCATGGGCATCCTCCAGCTGGGCGCGCGCCTTGACCTCGACGAAAGCCACCGTGTCGCCGCGGCGGGCGATGAGGTCTATCTCGCCGCCGGCGGCGGCATATCGGCGGGCGACAATGCGGTAGCCCTTGAGAACGAGGACGAGCGCGGCCAGCGCCTCGGCGCGCAGCCCCGTCCGCTGCGCCCTGGCCTGCCGGCTTGTCGGCGCCCTGTTCATGTGTCGGCCTCGCCGAGCTTCAGCGCGCGCTGGTAGACCTCGCGCCTGGGCAGGCCCGTGGCACCGGCAACGAGCGCCACCGCGTCCTTCAGCGAATGGCCGGCGAGTGCCTCCCTGAGCATCTTGTCGAGATCCGCCTCGCTGTGGCGCTCCGCAGCGACAGGCTGGCCGATGAGCACCACGATCTCGCCCTTGGGCGGCGGCTCGGCCCCGAACTCGGCCGCAAGCGCGGGGAGCGAGCCGCGCCGCACGGTCTCGTAGAGCTTGGTCAGTTCCCGCGCCACCGCCGCCGGCCGGTCCCCGAGCACGGCCGCCGCATCCGCCAGCATCTCGGCGAGACGGCGGGGTGATTCGAAGAACACGAGCGTGCCCGGAATGCCGCCGATCTCGACGAGGCGCGCGCGCCGCGCGGCGCTCTTCGCCGGCAGGAAGCCCTCGAAGAAGAAGCGATCCGTCGGCAGGCCGGAGACGACGAGGGCCGTCAGCACGGCCGAGGGGCCAGGCACGGTGGTGACGGGGATGTTCTCCGCCAGCACGGCCTCGACGAGCTTGTAGCCGGGGTCAGAGACAAGCGGCGTGCCCGCGTCCGAGACGAGCGCCAGGGCCTCGCCGGCCTTGAGCCGGGCGAGGATGCGCGGGCGCATCTGCGCCGCGTTGTGTTCATGATAGGCGATGAGCGGCGTCGTGATGCCGTAGTGGGCGAGCAGGGTTTTCGTCACCCGCGTGTCCTCGGCGAGAATCGCGTCGGCCGCCGCCAGCGTGCCGAGCGCGCGGAAGGAGATGTCCTTCAGGTTGCCGATGGGCGTCGCGACGAGATGAAGCCCCGGCGCGAGCGGCTCCGCCTCGGCCGCGAGGCCGAAGGCCGTGAAGCGCGCGGCGGGCCGCTCGGCCGCCTCTGCCTGGTTGGCACCGTCCCGTCCCGCTCCGCTCCTGATTCTGCCCGTCATGATGTCCCTGCCGCGGCGCTCCCTGCATTTCGTACAGCTGTGCACGACAATTTTGCCACGCGCCCTGCACCTTCCATAGCAGACGATGCCCCGCTCCGGGCAGGTCGGGCGTTCGGAGGCGGGAGCGAGCATTTACTTTTGGTTGCGATCCTGATGCGACTTTTGAACAATGCCGGCTCATCCGGCCCACTGGCCGCTCACCAGCCGAGAGGTGCTCAGGAGTCTGCCGTGACGCGCTACCTTGCCCGCAACCCCGCTCGCCCCGACGCGGCGCCCTCGCTGTGGCGCCGCCTCAAGCAGGCCGCCCTCGTTCTCGCGACGGGCGTGCTCGTTGCCTCGTGCAGCGGCAGCCTATCGAACATGACGGGGGGCGAAGGCGTGGCGAGCGAGCCGGCGCCGAGCGTTCCGGGCACCACCATCGGCACCGGCAACGTCAAGGTGGCGCTCATCCTGCCGCTGTCGGCCGGCGGCCAGGCCGGCGCGGCGGCCGTCTCCCTGCGCAACGCCGCCGAGCTCGCCATGAGCGAGTTCAGCCAGCCGGACATCCAGCTTCTCGTAAAGGACGACCGCGGCACGCCCGAAGGAGCGCGCGCCGCCACGCAGGCGGCCATCTCCGAGGGGGCGGAGCTGATCCTCGGCCCGCTCTTTGCCGATGCCGTGCGCGCCGCCGGCCAGGTGGCCCGCGGCGCCGGCCGGCCGGTCATCGCCTTCTCCACCGATGCCGGCGTCGCCGCGCCGGGCGTCTATCTCCTGAGCTTCATGCCGGAATCGGAGGTGGAGCGCGTCGTCGCCTATGCCGCGCGCCAGGGGCTGCGGTCGTTCGCCGCGCTTATCCCCAATACGGCCTATGGCCGCGTTGCCCAGGCCGCCTTCCAGACGGCGGTCGCCCGCAACGGCGGGCGCATCGTCGCCATGGAGACCTATGACCGCGCCAGTGCCGCGGCCCAGGCGGCCAAGATCGCCGCCGTCGCGGGCGGCACCTCGCCACAGGTCAATGCCGTCTTCGTGCCGGACAGCGGTGATTCGCTCATCGCCGTCGCCCAGGCGCTGCACGGCGCCGGCGTCGATCCGCAGAAGGTGCGCATGCTCGGAACCGGTGTGTGGAACGAGGCGCGCATTTTCTCGCAGCCCGGCCTGCAAGGCGGGTGGTTCGCCGCCCCCGACGCGGCCGGCTTCAATGCCTTCGCGCAGCGCTACCGGGCCAAGTACGGCAGCGACCCGACGCGCATCGCCACGCTCGGCTACGATGCCGTCTCGCTTGCCGCGGCACTGGTGCGCACCCAGGGCGCGCAGCGCTTCAGCGAGCCGGTGCTGACCAATGCCTCGGGCTTCGCCGGGGCGGACGGCGTCTTCCGCTTCAACCCCAACGGCACCAACGAGCGCGGCCTCGCGGTGCTCGAAATCCGCAACGGGACGGCGGTTCCGGTCTCGCCGGCCCCCCGCCAGCTCGGCGCCGGCGGCTGATCCTCAGGAGGAGAGGTCGGCCACCAGCGCGTCGAGGACGGGGAAGCCCGCCTCCGTGGCGCGCAGCCGGCCCGCCGCATCACGCGCGAGGAGCCCTTCGGCAATGAGGGCGTCGACCCGGCCGGCATCGAGCGGGCGTCCGGCGAGCGCTGCAAAGCGCCCGGGATCGATGCCCTCGACGAGGCGCAGTCCCATCAGCAGGAATTCGTCCCCCTGCGCTTCCGGCGAGAGGATCTCGCTGCTCTCGATGCCGTGGCCGTCGCGCTCCACCGCCGACAGCCAGTCCTCCGGCCCGCGGACGGTCACTGTGGCGAGGCGCCCGCCGGCCGTAACCAGGCGGCCATGCGCCCCCGGCCCGATGCCGGCGTATTCGCCGTAGCGCCAGTAGAGCAGGTTGTGCCGGCACTCCGCGCCCGGGCGGGCGTGGTTGGAGATCTCGTAACCCGGCAGGCCATGCCGCGCGCAGACTTCCTGCGTCACGTCATAGAGCGCGCGCCCTGTCTCGCTGTCCGGCACGCTCAGCTTGCCGGCGGCCACCAGCCGCTCGAACCACGTGCCCGGCTCGATGGTGAGCTGGTAGAGCGACAGGTGTTCGACGGCATGGCCGATGGCCTCCTCGAGCTCCGCCGCCCAGGCGGCGGGCGTCTGATGAGGGCGCGCGTAGATCAGATCGAAGGAATAGCGCTCGAACGTGTCGGCGGCGATACGCACTGCAGCCAGCGCCTCCGCGGCCGTGTGCATGCGCCCGAGGCGGCGCAGGTCCGCATCGTTGAGCGCCTGCACGCCGAGGGACACCCGGTTGACACCGGCCGCGCGATAGCCCCGGAAGCGCTCCGCCTCGACGCTGGTGGGGTTGGCCTCCAGCGAGATCTCGGCGTCCGGTGCGATGGACCAGTGCCTCGCCACTGCATCGAGAATGGCCCCGACGGTTGCCGGCCGCATCAGCGAGGGCGTGCCACCACCAAAGAAAATGCTCGTCACCTCGCGTGGGCCGGTGAGCGCGGCGTTGTGGGCGATCTCGCGCGCGAAGGCGGCGACGAAGCGCTCCTCGTCCACCCGCGTGTGCCGCACGTGGCTGTTGAAGTCGCAGTAGGGACACTTCGAGGCGCAGAACGGCCAGTGCAGGTAGACACCGAAGCCGGCGTCGGCAGTGGGATGTATCAAGGCTCGTCCTGCAGTTTCCGACAAGGCTTCAGTCACGGGACAAGGTGGCCATCGGCAGCCCCTTCCCCGCCCGGCTATCGGGCCGCTGTGTCCTTTCGAAGGCAGGCGGCGGCAAGTTTCGAGAAGGCGCGGGCGCGGTGCGAAAGGCCTTCGCCCTGGCCCCAGCCGTGCTTCTCGTCGCCCGTCATCTCGCCGAAAGTTCGCGCGTGCCCGTCGGGCTGGAACATCGGGTCGTAGCCGAAGCCCCTGTCACCGCGCGGCGGCCACACAAGGGTGCCGAAGACACGGCCCTCGAACAGCTCCTCGTGCCCATCCGGCCAGGCGACAACGAGGGCAGAGACGAAATGCGCCCGCCGCGCCTCGGCCTCCGTCGCCCCGCGCCGGGCGAGCTCCTCCTCCACCCGCCGCATGGCATGGGCGAAGTCCTTGCCCGGCCCGGCCCAGCGGGCGGAGAAGATGCCCGGCGCCCCGTCGAGCGCGACGACGCACAGGCCCGAATCGTCGGCGAGTGCCGGCAGGCCGGCCGCCTTCGCCGCCGCATGGGCCTTGAGCGCCGCATTCTCGGCAAAGGTCATGCCGGTCTCGTCCGGCTCAGGCAGGCCGAGGTCGCCCGCCGAGACCGCCTCGACGCCGTAGGGCGCGAGCAGCTCCTGCATCTCTCGGAGCTTGCCCCGGTTGTGCGTGGCGATGACGATCTTGCCCTCGAGCCTGCGCGCCATGGGACCGCTCCCGCTCACATCACGGCCATTTTCTGCAGGTCGACGAGCTTGGCCGCGCCCACGCGCGCCAGCTCGAGGAGGGCCATCAGCTCCTCCACCGTGAAGGGCTTGCCCTCGGCCGTGCCCTGCACCTCGACAAGGCCACCCGAGCCCGTGATGACGAAGTTGGCGTCGGTCTCCGCCACCGAATCCTCGGCATAGTCGAGGTCGAGCACAGGCGTTCCTTCATGGATGCCGCAGGAGACGGCCGCCACGTGGTCCTTCAGGGCCTCGCCCTGCAGCATGGAGCGCGCCTTCATCCAGGCGATGCAGTCGTGCAGGGCCACCCAGGCACCCGTGATCGCCGCGGTGCGCGTGCCGCCGTCGGCCTGCAACACATCGCAATCGATGACGATCTGCCGTTCGCCGAGCGCGTTGAGGTCGACGACGGCGCGCAGGGAGCGGCCGATGAGCCGCTGGATCTCCTGTGTGCGGCCGGAGGGGCGGCCCGCCGTCACCTCGCGCCGCGTGCGCTCCATCGTCGCGCGCGGCAGCATCGAATATTCGGCCGTCACCCAGCCGCGGCCCGTGCCGCGCAGCCACGGCGGCCCCCGCTCCTCGAGGGAGGCGGTGCACAGCACGTGGGTATCGCCGAACTTCACGAGACAGGAGCCCTCGGCATAGCGCGCCACCGCCCGCTCCAGGGAAACCTTGCGCATTTCGTCCGGCGCACGCCTGGATGGCCTCATCGCTTCTCTCCTCCGGCACTCGGCCGCTCGACTATGGGTCGGCATGCTTCTAAGCGGCTTTGGCGGGCGTGGGAACAGGCTTTCGCGCTGCGGGGGCACCGGCGCCACCCGCCCGTGACTTCTGCCTTCCGCTGCAATGCCTTGCCGGACCCTGAGGCGCGGTCCACACTCAAGGGCTCCACCCCGCGTCCCGCGCCCCTTCAGCGGCGCTTGGCGGGGCATGATCCGGCACGGGGCGGTTCCGGAACGAGCGCCGCGGCGGCCGAAGCCGCCGGGAGGAGCGCCATGACGACCTACATCCTGCTCGCCAACTGGACGGATCAGGGCATCCGCAACATCGGGGAATCGCCGGCCCGGCTCGACGCGGCCAAGAAGGCGCTCGCCGACATGTCCGGCGCCCTGCGCGCCTTTTACCTGTGCATGGGCGATTGCGACATGGTGCTCATCATCGAGGCGCCAGACGACGCGGTGGCGGCGCGCTTCACGCTGCAGCTGGGCCGGCTCGGCAACGTCCGCACCCGCACACTGAAGGCCTTCCCCGAGGCAGCCTATCGCGAGATCATCGCCTCGCTCGCCTGAGAGGCGGCACGCGCCCCGCCTGCGGGCGGGGTCACGCCCCGGAGGGAGGACGCATGCGCCGATCGGACATCAACGCCTTGCTGCGCGAAGCCGCGGCTTTTTTCGCAGCCCATCAGTTTGCCCTGCCGCCGTGGGCCGCCTGGTCCCCGGAGGAGTGGGCTGCACATCCAGCCGTCGCACGCTACTGCGCCGCGCGGCAGATGGGTTGGGACGTCACCGATTTCGGCTCCGGCGACTTCCCGCGGCGCGGGCTCGTCCTCTTCTGCCTGCGCAACGGGATCGCCGGCGTGCCGGGCGAGGCGCCCTATGCCGAAACACTGATGATGGTGCGCGAGGGACAGGAGACGCCCTGGCACTGGCACAGGGTGAAGATGGAGGACATCATCGTGCGCGGCGGGGGCAGCCTCGCCGTCGAGGTCTTTTCCCGCACCGCAGACGGCAGGCGCGGCGAGGGGCCGGTCATCGTCCACTGCGACGGCATGGCCCGCGAGGTGGCCCCGGGCGAGCCGATCCTGCTCGCACCGGGCCAGAGCATCACCATCCCGCGCGGACTCGCGCACCGCTTCTACGGCGCGCCGAGCACCGGCACGGTGCTCGTCGGCGAGGTCTCGCAGGTCAACGACGACCACGCCGACAATGTGTTTCTGGAAGAGTTGCCACGCTTCGCCGCCATTGAGGAGGACGAGCCCCCACTCCACCCGCTGTGGAACGAGGTCGCGGCCTGATCAGCGCCCGCCCGTCACGCGCACGAAGGCCCCCGTGATGTAGGAGGCCGCGTCGGACAGCAGGAAGAGAATGGTGCGCGCCACCTCCTCGGCTGTCCCGGTGCGGCCCATGGGGATGAGCGGCGTCAACCGTGCCAGCCTCTCGGGCGCGTGGGAGCTTCTGGCGTGGATGTCGGTCTCGATGAGACCGGGCTGCACGGCATTGACGCGGATGTTCTCGCCGGCGAGCTCCTTCGACAGGCCGATGGTGAGCGCATCGATGGCGCCCTTGGACGCCGCGTACCAGACATATTCGCCTGGCCCGCCGAGCTGCGAGGCGGCCGAGGAAATGTTGACGATCGCCCCACCGTGGCCCCCGTGCTTCGGCGACAGGCGGCGGATTGCCTCCTGCGCTGCCAGGATGGCGCCGGTCACGTTGACGTCGATGCAGGCGCGGATCGTGGCGCTGGAGGCGGCATCGAGCCGGCTGACGGGACCCGTGATGCCGGCGTTGTTGACGAAATGGGTGAGCCGCCCGAGCCTCTCGTCGACCTCGGCGAAGAGACGGCGGATCTCTTCCTCCTTGCCCATATCGGCCTTGAAGGCCTCGGCCCGCACGCCTCTGGCACGGCAGTCAGCGACGATCGCCTCGGCGGCGGCGGCATCACTGACGTAGTTGACGGCGACGTGATAGCCCTCGGCGGCGGCGAGGCGGCAGGTCGCCGCGCCGATGCCGCGGCTGCCGCCGGTGACGAGAAGAATCCGCTCCATGGCTTCCCTCCGGATGGTGTGTGTCGGCCCCTGCCGGCCATGGGAGCGCGGCCCAGCCGCGCCCGTCAATGGCCGCGGCCCATGGACAGGAACGGGCGGACGCGGCACAACGGCCCGCCGTGGGAAGCCCGCCCGGAGGAGCACGACACGATGCCCGAACTGCCCGAGGTCGAGACGGTGAGGCGGGGCCTCGAGCCCGCCATGGTCGGCGCCGGCATCGCGGCCGTCGACCAGCGCCGGCCGGACCTGCGCTTCCCCTTTCCGGAACGCTTCGCCGAGCGGCTCCGGGGCCGGACCGTCATCTCACTCGGGCGGCGCGCCAAGTACCTGATGGCGGACCTGTCGGGCGGCGACATCCTCGTCATGCATCTCGGCATGACGGGCCGCTTCATCGTGGAGGAGCCGGGCGGGGCGCTGCGCGAGCCCGGCGACTTCTACCAGGAAGCCGGCCGCAACGCCGCCCACGACCATGTCGTGTTCCTGCTCTCCAACGGCGTCCGCATCACCTACAACGACGCCCGCCGCTTCGGCTTCATGACACTCGTGGCCCGCGACGAGCTCGACCGGCACCCGCTCTTCCGCCACCTCGGCGTCGAGCCGCTGGGCAACGCACTCGACGGCGCGCTCATCGCCCGCCTGTTCGCCGGCCGCAAGGCGCCGCTCAAGGCCGCGCTGATGGACCAGCGCCTCATTGCGGGACTCGGCAACATCTATGTGTGCGAGGCGCTGCACCGGGCCGGCCTGTCGCCCCTGCGCCCCGCCGGCACGCTGGCGACGAAGACGGGGCGGGCGACCGCGGCCGCCGAGCGGCTGGCGACGGCGATCCGCGACGTGCTGAACGAGGCCGTCGCCGCCGGCGGCTCCACCCTGCGCGACTACGTGAAGACGGACGGCTCACTCGGCTATTTCCAGCATGCCTTCCGCGTCTACGACCGCGAGCATGCGCCCTGCCCGACGCCGGGCTGCCGCGGCACTGTGGCGCGGCTCGTCCAGTCCGGCCGCTCCACCTTCTGGTGCAGCCAGTGCCAGCGCTGAGGCATCGGAAAGCCGTGGCAGCTTTGCGCGAATGCGTATGGACGCGGCCGTCCACCTTCGGGTAGCCCTTCCGCCAGCACATCGCAGGAGTTCTCCCATGGCCTATGAAACCATCCTCGTGGAGACGCGCGGCAAGGTCGGCCTCGTCACGCTCAATCGCCCGCAGGCCCTTAACGCCCTCAACTCGCAGCTCATCGGCGAGCTCAACCAGGCGCTCGACGCCTTCGAGAAGGATCCGGGCATTGGCGCCATCGTCATCACCGGGTCGGAGAAGGCCTTCGCGGCCGGCGCCGACATCAAGGAGATGCAAAGCCTCACCTATCCCGAGACCTATCTCGAGGACTTCATCACGAGCTGGGACCGCGTGGCGAGCCGCCGCAAGCCGCTCATCGCCGCGGTCGCCGGCTTTGCACTCGGCGGCGGCTGCGAACTGGCCATGATGTGTGACATCATCATCGCCGCCGACACGGCGAAGTTCGGCCAGCCGGAGATCAAGCTGGGCGTCATGCCCGGCGCCGGGGGCACCCAGCGCCTGACGCGCATCATCGGCAAGGCGAAGGCCATGGAACTCTGCCTCACCGGCCGCCTGATGGGTGCCGAGGAGGCGGAGCGCGCCGGCCTCGTGGCCCGCGTCGTGCCGGCGGCCGAGCTGCTCGAAGATGCGCTGAAGACGGCGGCGACCATCGCCGACATGTCGCTGCCCATCGTCATGATGGCCAAGGAGAGCATCAACCGCGCCTACGAGACGACACTGGCCGAGGGTATCCGCTTCGAGCGCCGCCTGTTCCACGCCATGTTCGCCACCGCCGACCAGAAGGAGGGCATGGCGGCCTTCGTGGACAAGCGCAAGGCGGACTTCAAGAACCGCTGACCGGCGTCTATAGAGGGAGCGCATGCCCGATCCGGCGGGGGAGGCCGGTCACCCATGGCCGGTCTCGAACTCGACATCGTCGCCCTGCTTGCGCTCGTGGCGGTGGGAGCCGGATTCGTCGATGCCATCGCCGGCGGCGGCGGCATGATCACGGTGCCGGCGCTGATGCTGGCCGGTCTCGACCCCGTCTCCGCCGTCGCCACCAACAAGCTGCAGGGCACCTTCGGCGTCGCCGTTGCCACCCACCGCTTCGCCCGCGCCGGCATGATCGACTGGCGCGACGCAGCGACGCTGGCATGCGTGGCCAGCGTCGCCGCCATCGCCGGGGCGCTCGCCGTCAGGGTGCTGCCGGTGACGCTGGTCGCGGCCGCGATGCCTGTTCTCCTCATCGCCGTCGCCGTCTATTTCGCGCTCTCGCGCAAGGTGCGCGACGAGGATGCGCGAGCCCGCATCAGCCGCCTCGCCTTCACCCTGGCCGTCGTGGTGCCCGTCGGCTTCTACGACGGGCTGCTCGGGCCGGGCGCCGGCTCCTTCTACATGCTCGGGTTCGTCACGCTCCTCGGCTTCGGCGTGGTCCGCGCGACGGCCCACACCAAACTGCTTAACTTCGCGAGCAATCTCGGCGGCCTCGCCCTCTTCGCGGCGACAGGGGCCGTGCTGTGGCCGCTCGGCCTCGCCATGGCGGCCGGCCAGCTCGTCGGCGCCCGCCTCGGCGCCTCCCTCGCCCTGCGCCACGGCGCCCGGCTCATCCGCCCGCTCATCGTCGTCGTCTGCTGCCTGATGGCGCTGCGCCTCCTGCTCGACAGCGCCAACCCGCTCGGGCAATGGCTGCTGAGCCTCCTGCCCTGACCTCCGCCGCCGATTCCCGTCGCGCCGATGCGACAGGCCGTTGACGCTCGGGCAACGAGCGACTATAAGCCCGCGCTCATGGACGGCGGCTTGACCGCTGTCATTTTCGTTCAACCGCCACCACCGATCCCGATCGCCCGGCCCTTCGCCGCGCGGCCAGATCGGGACGATACGAGGATCACCATGGCGAACACCCCGTCGGCCAAGAAGGCGACGCGCAAGATCGCCCGCCGCACCGCCGTGAACAAGGCGCGCCGCAGCCGCGTGCGCACTTTCATCCGCAAGGTCGAGGAAGCCATCGCGACGGGCGACCAGCAGGCTGCGCTTGAGGCCCTGCGGAATGCCCAGCCCGAGCTGATGCGTGCAGCCCAGAAGGGCGTGCTGCACAAGAACACCGCCTCGCGCAAGGTGTCGCGCCTCGCGCACCGCATCAAGGCGCTGCAGGCCTGAGGCCGCGCTGACGGCGCGTGCGCCGCCGCTTTGCGCGCACGGATCCGAAGGAGCCTGGCCTTCGCCGGGCTCTTTCCTTTTGCGCGCGAGCCGCCGGCGCGGGTTCCCAGGACGCCGGGGCGGCCGTTCGTCAGCCGGCGGCAACGGCGCTGCCGCGGCCGCATTTTTCGGCATCGGATACCTTGACAACGCGACATTTTGCCGACTTGCCCTTGCGGCTTGCCGCCGCGGGAACCGCGCAGACAAAATGTCGTGCTGACAAAACTTTAGGGGGCAAAGGGCCCGGCCGGACCCGAATCTCCCCTGCCGGAGCCCCCGACTCGGAGACTTCCGGCCGCCAAAAATGCCGCCGCGACGCGACTTCTCAGTTTCTGATCACGACTTCAAAGTCGCTTGATCCACAAAGAGTTGCACGCAGGAGCCACGAACCGACGAGAGGCCGCCCATCGGTTTGCGCGTTGAGCGGCGAGAATGCAACCCATAGTCGTGTTGCGTCAGGCCGGCCCTTGGCGTAGGGTCATCCTACCTCGCCGCCAGGGCAGAGGTTCTCAACAGAAGTTCGACGTATTCAGCCTCATTTCGGGGGAGGGGTTCGTGTTGTCTCTAAGACAAGGCGTCGCACCGCAAAGTTGCCACAGCTCGAACCCATTGACTCTTTCTCCCGGATTGCGGAAAAGCCTGCCCACGCAGGCGATGGATCAGCTGAGCGGCATAAGAACGAACGAATAAGAACTTATCCGCCGTAGCTGGTCCGGATTCGATTGCAGAGAGAGTTCCAGAGCGTCGCCATCACAGGATGGCGACAGCAGACGGGCGCTTTTTGCGAAACTCAATCGTCGGTAGCGGGACGCGTTCAGTGGCGTTGCGGGGTCACCTGCATCGCGCGGGGCGTTGTCGGCACCAAACAAGAAGAACGAAGGAGCTGGGGCGATGTACAAAGGCGAAGAGAGCGTGATCGAGGCCAAGGGCATGGCCGTCCCGCGTGGACCCGCGCCTGATGCCGATGACGCCCGCACCGCCGCCAGCAACGAGGACCTGACGGAAGCCTGGGGGCGCGTGCGCCGCCGGCTGCGTGCCGAGCTGGGCGAGGACGTGTTCTCGAGCTGGTTCGGCCGGCTCGAGTGCGACGGCCTTGTGGCCGGTACCGCCCGCCTGTCCGTGCCGACCCGCTTCCTGAAAAGCTGGATCGAGTCGCACTACGCCGATCGTGTCCTGGCCATCTTCAAGGCCGAGCATCCGGCCGTCAGCCGCGTCGCCTTCTTCGTCCGCGGCGCGGTGGCGCGCGAGGTGCCGACCGTCACCCGCGTGAGCGAGCCGGCGCAGGCCCCCGTACGCTCCGCCGCACCCGCCGCGGCCCGCCCGCGGGCCGAGGAGGCGCGCGAGACCACCACTGAGAAGCCCGCGGCCTCCGATCTCACGGACGACAGCGCCGCCAACGCGCTCGACCCGCGGCTCACCTTCTCGACCTTTATCGTCGGCCGCTCGAATGCCCTCGCCCATGCCGCCGCCGACCGCATCGCCCGCCACGAGGGCGGCGCGCCGCTCTACAACCCGCTCTACATCCATGCCGGCGTCGGCCTCGGCAAAACCCACCTGATGCAGGCCATCGCCCACGAGGCGCAGGAGCGCGGCAAGCGCGTCATCTACCTCACGGCGGACCGCTTCATGTACGGCTTCGTCGCCTCGCTGAAGGCCCAGACCGCCCTCGCCTTCAAGGAGCGCCTGCGCGGCATCGACATGCTCGTCATCGACGACGTGCAGTTCCTCCAGGGCAAGTCGATCCAGCAGGAATTTGGCCACACCATCAATGCGCTGCTCGACGCCGGCCGACAGATCGTCGTCGCCGCGGACCGTCCGCCGTCCGACCTCGAGGCCCTCGACGAGCGCGTGCGCTCGCGTCTGGCCGGCGGCCTCGTCGTCGAGATGAGCCCGCTCGATGAGGAGCTGCGCACCCGCATCCTGTCGACGCGCATCGCCGCCGTGCAGGCCCTGCATCCCACCTTCCAGGTGCCCGAGGCTGTCATCGCCTATGTGGCGCGCGTCATCGCCACCAACGGGCGCGACCTCGACGGGGCGGTCAACCGCCTGCTCGCCCATGCGACGCTGACCGGCGCGCCGCTGACCATCGAGACCGCCGAGGCGGCCGTGCGCGACCTGGTGCGCACCCGCGACCCCAAGCGTGTCAAGATCGAGGACATCCAGAAGCTCGTCGCCGGGCGCTACAACGTCTCGCGCGCCGATCTCCTGTCCGAGCGGCGCACGGCGGCGGTCGTGAAGCCGCGCCAGATCGCCATGTACCTGTCGAAGGTGCTGACCCTGCGCTCCCTGCCGGAGATCGGCCGGCGCTTCGGCGGACGCGACCACACCACCGTGCTGCACGCCGTGCGCAAGATCGAGAAAGCCGTGGGAGAGGATCCTGCGCTCAACGAGGAGGTCGAACTCCTCAAGCGCATGCTGCAGGAATGAGCAGCCCCGCGGAGCCTGCCACCCCGCCTTTGTTGACACCCCCGTTGCCACCCTTGCACAAGGGCCGACAAGACGGCATTGTGCGTGCCCCGGCGGGCAAGCCTGTCCGCCGGGCAGCAGCGTCTCAGGCGCTTCGCGGAACGCCAAAGGGAAACAGGCGGTCATGAAGGTCACGGTCGAGCGGGCGGCACTTCTCAAGTCGCTCGGGCATGTGCATCGCGTCGTCGAGCGGCGCAACACCATTCCGATCCTGTCGAACGTGCTGCTGCGCGCCGAGAGCGGCATGCTGCACCTGAAGGCGACGGACCTCGATCTCGAAGTCACCGAGGCGCTCGCCGCCGACGTCGAGATGGGGGGCGCGACCACCGTGCCCGCACACGTGCTCTACGACATCGTGCGCAAGCTGCCCGACGGCTCCCAGGTCTCGCTCGAGACCGGCGGCGATACGAGCCAGATGCTGATCCGGTCAGGCCGCTCGCGCTTTTCGCTGCAGGCGCTGCCCGAGAGCGACTTTCCGGACATCGCCGCCGGCGAGATGCCGCACCGCTTCTCCCTGCCGGCAGGCGAGCTGAAACGTCTCATCGACAAGACGCAGTTCGCGATCTCCACCGAGGAGACGCGCTACTACCTCAACGGCATCTATCTCCACACCATCGAGAGCAACGGCATGCCGGTGCTGCGCGCCGTCGCCACCGACGGCCACCGCCTCGCCCGTGTCGAGACCGCCGCGCCCGAGGGCTCGGCCGGCATGCCGGGCGTCATCGTGCCCCGCAAGGCCGTGGCCGAGGTGCAGAAGCTGCTGGAGGATGCCGACGCGCAGGTCAGCGTCGAGCTGTCCCCGAGCAAGATCCGCCTCTCCATCGGCTCCGTCGTCCTGACATCCAAGCTCATCGACGGCACCTTCCCGGACTATCAGCGGGTGATCCCGACCGGCAACGACAAGCACCTCGTCGTCGAGCGGGCGAGCTTCGCCGCGGCCGTGGACCGTGTCTCTACCATCTCCTCCGAACGAGGCCGGGCGGTGAAGCTCGCCCTCGCCGACGGGCGGCTGACGCTTTCGGTCACCAATCCCGATTCGGGCAGCGCGACGGAAGAGCTCGAGGTCGACTACGAGGCCGAGCCGCTCGATATCGGTTTCAATGCCCGCTATCTCCTCGACATCACGGCCCAGCTCGACGGCGACACGGCACTGTTCAAGCTCGCCGACCCTGGCTCGCCGACGCTGATCCAGGACCGCGAGGGCGCGAGTGCGCTCTATGTCCTCATGCCGATGCGCGTGTGAACGTCACGACGAGAACACCTGCGCCTCGGCAACCGTGGATCGGGGCGGTGGCGCCCGCCGCGCCACTGCATGACGAGGCGATGACCGAGCAGACGCCACCCGTTTCCCTGCCCCCTGCCGGCGCAGCCAGCCGCTGCCGCGTGACGCGCCTCGGCCTGCGCGACTTCCGCAGCTACCGCAGCCTCGACATCGACATCGACGCGCCGCTCGTTGCCCTCGTGGGCGAGAACGGTGCCGGCAAGACCAACCTGCTGGAGGCCCTCTCGCTTTTCACGGCAGGCCGCGGCCTGCGGCGGGCGGACCTCGCCGCCATGGCGGCGCACGATGGCCCTGGCACCTTCTCCGTCTCCCTTTCGCTCGACACGCGCTGGGGCGACGTCCGGCTCGGGACAGGGACCGAGCGCACACCGGACGGCGGCCTCACACGCCGTTGCCGCATCGACGGCGAGACTGCGAGCTCGCCGGCCGCCTTCGCTGAATACGTGCGCGTCGTGTGGCTGACACCCGCGCTCGACGGGCTTTTCACCGGAGCGCCCGGCGACCGGCGGCGCTTCCTCGACCGGCTCGTGCTCGCCGTTGACCCCGCCCATGGCACACGCGTCAACGCCTTCGAGCGCGCGCTGCGCAGCCGCAACCGCGTGCTGGAGGAACATCCGCGCAACACCGCCTGGCTCGACGCCATCGAGACCGAGCTCGCCGAGCTCGCCGTCGCCGTCGCCGCCGCCCGACGCGAAACGGTGACGCGGCTCGCAGCGCTCATCCTCGCTGCGCGCGATGACGCCTCGCCCTTCCCCTGGGGCGATCTCTCCATCGGCGGCGAGTTCGAGGACATGGCCGCGGGCCGGCCCGCGGTCGAGGTGGAGGACCTTTACCGCGCGCGCCTCGCCGAAGGCCGCATGCGCGACAGGGCTGCGGGGCGCACGCTCACCGGGCCGCAGGCGAGCGACCTCACCGTGCGCCACGGGCCGAAGGACATGCCGGCGGCCGAATGTTCCACCGGCGAGCAGAAGGCGCTCCTCATCGGCCTCGTGCTCGCCCATGCCCGCCTCGTCGCCGCCATGAGCGGCATGGCGCCGCTCGTGCTCATGGACGAGATCGCCGCCCATCTCGACCCGCGCCGGCGGGCCGCGCTCTACGCCACGCTCGCCGACCTCGGCAGCCAGGTCTGGATGACCGGTGCCGATCCCACCCTTTTTGCCGACCTGCCGGCGGGCGCCGCGCGCTTCTCCGTGACGCCGGGCCGGCTCGTGCCGATGCGCGCCGGATGACCGCCCGCGCCCGCTGATGCGGCAAATGCCGCACTCCTGCAGGGGCCGCCGGACTTCGCGGATGCCGGCATTTCTGATAAGAACGGGCAGCGCCTCAGCGGGGAGCCCCGATCCCCGCGACACAAGGAAGTGATGTTTTCATGTCCGGTCTCGACCTCACGGGCCTTCTCGTCTTCGCTGGCGCGCTCACCGTGGCCGCCGCCTCGCCCGGCCCCGGCATCGCTGCGATCGTCGCGCGCGTGCTCGGTCGCGGAACGCAGGGGGCCGCAGCCTTCACGGCGGGCATCGCCCTCGGCGATGTCGTGTGGCTGACCTTCGCCGTGACCGGTCTTGCCGTGCTGGCCCAGACCTTCCACGGCGTCTTCCTCGTCGTGAAATACGCGGGGGCAGCCTATCTGCTCTATCTCGCCTGGAAGCTGTGGAGCGCCCCGGCAGACGCCCGCGAGATCGAGGCGGACAGTCGGCGCGAAAACCCGGTGAAGCTGTTCCTGGCCGGGCTCGCCGTCACCCTCGGCAACCCCAAGGTCATCGTCTTCTACCTCGCGCTCGTGCCGAACATCGTCGACATGGCTCACCTCGATGCGATGGGCTATATCGAGCTCGTCGCCGTGACGCTGTCGGTGCTCGCCGCGGTGTTCTCGGCCTACATCGTCCTTGCGGCCCGCGCGCGTCGTCTCTTCACGAGCGCGCAGGCGGTGCGCCTCGTCAACCGGGCGACCGGGACGATCATGGCCGGCGCGGCCGTGGCGGTGGCAAGCCGTTGACGGGACACGCCGGAGCGAGGGTCCGTATGAGGCCGCGAAAGCGGCCGCGACACGTGCAATCGTCCGGTTGAGACACTAAATTTAATAGTCGAATCAAGCCTGTCGCACGCTGTGCGTGCGCATGGGATCATTGACAGGATTATCGCCCCATGGCCGAACCCGCCCGCGACCTCAACCCCGACTCCTACGGCGCCGATTCTATCAGGGTGCTCAAGGGGCTCGATGCGGTGCGCAAGCGCCCGGGCATGTACATCGGCGACACTGACGACGGCTCCGGCCTGCACCACATGGTCTACGAGGTCGTCGACAATGCCATCGACGAGGCCCTCGCCGGCTACGCCACCGAGGTCACGGTGACGCTCAATCCCGACGGCTCCTGCACGGTGACGGACAACGGCCGCGGCATCCCGACGGACCTCCACGCCGAGGAGGGCATCTCGGCTGCCGAAGTCATCATGACCCAGCTCCACGCCGGCGGTAAGTTCGACCAGAATTCCTACAAGGTCTCGGGCGGCCTCCATGGCGTGGGCGTCTCGGTCGTCAACGCGCTGTCGACCTGGCTCAAGCTGCGCATCTGGCGCGGCGGCAAGGAGCATTTCGTCGAATTCCGCAACGGCGACACCGTCGCGCCTTTGGCGGTGGTGGGCGACGCGGGCGGCAAGCGCGGCACGGAGGTGACCTTCCTGCCGAGCCCCGAGACCTTCTCCGTCACCGAATTCGATTATGCGACGCTCGAGCACCGCCTGCGCGAGCTCGCCTTCCTGAACTCCGGCGTGCGCATCGTCCTCACCGACAACCGCCATGCCGAGCGCAAGCGCGAGGAGCTGTGCTACGAGGGCGGCGTCGAGGCCTTCGTGCGCTATCTCGACCGCACCAAGACGCCGCTCATCTCCAAACCTGTGGTGCTGCGGGGCGAGCGCGACGGCATCGGCGTCGAGATCGCCCTGTGGTGGAACGACAGCTACCACGAGACGGTGCTGGCCTTCACCAACAACATCCCGCAGCGCGACGGCGGCACGCACCTGGCCGGCTTCCGCGCCGCTCTGACGCGTCAGATCACGCACTACGCCGAAGCGACCGGCCTGACCAAGAAGGAGAAGGTCTCGCTCACGGGCGACGACTGCCGCGAGGGCCTCACCGCCATCATCTCGGTGAAGGTGCCGGACCCGAAGTTTTCCTCCCAGACCAAGGACAAGCTGGTCTCGTCGGAGGTGCGCCCCGTGGTCGAGAGCATCATGAACGAGGCGCTGGCGACCTGGCTCGAGGAGAACCCCTCCGACGGCCGCACCGTGGTGAGCAAGGTCGTCGAAGCCGCGGCCGCCCGTGAGGCAGCGCGCAAGGCGCGCGAGCTGACCCGGCGCAAGGGCGCGCTCGACGTGGCCTCGCTGCCCGGCAAGCTCGCCGACTGCCAGGAGCGCGACCCGGCCAAGGCCGAACTCTTCATCGTGGAGGGCGACTCGGCCGGCGGCTCGGCCAAACAGGGCCGTGCCCGCGAATATCAGGCCGTGCTGCCGCTCAGGGGCAAGATCCTCAACGTGGAGCGTGCCCGCTTCGACAAGATGCTGTCGAGCCAGGAGATCGGCACGCTCATCACCGCGCTCGGCACGGGCATCGGCCGCGAGGAATTCTCCGCCGACAAGCTGCGCTACCACAAGATCATCATCATGACGGACGCGGACGTGGACGGTTCCCACATCCGCACGCTGCTGCTGACCTTCTTCTTCCGCCAGATGCCGGAGCTGATCGAGCGCGGGCACCTCTACATCGCCCAGCCGCCGCTCTACAAGGTCACGCGCGGCAAGTCGCAGCAGTACCTGAAGGACGAGCGCGCGCTCGAGGACTATCTCATCGACGGCGGCCTCGATGGCGCCGTGCTGCGGCTCGGCAACGGCGAGGAGCGCGCCGGCGCGGACCTGCGCACCCTCGTCGAGGAGGCGCGCTTCGTGCGCCAGATGCTGGGCAGCCTGCACACGCGCTACAACCGCACCGTGGTCGAGCAGGCGGCCATCGCCGGGGCGCTGCGCCCACAGGTGGCGGAGGAGCCGGCCGCGGCCGAGGCGGCTGCCGCCTACATCGCCCGGCGCCTCGACGCCATTGCCGAGGAAACCGAGCGCGGCTGGGAAGGCCGGGCCGAAGCCGGCGGCTTCGTCTTCACCCGTACCGTGCGCGGCGTGCGCCAGACGATCAGCCTCGACGCGGCGCTCCTCGCATCGTCGGAGGCACGCAAGCTCGACGAGCGCGCCGCGAGCCTGCAGGACGTCTATGCCAAGCCCGCCACCTTTGTGCGCCGCGGCGAGGAGAAGACCATCGAGGGCCCGGTCGCCCTCTTCGAGGCCGTCATGGCCGCGGGGCGCAAGGGCATCCAGCTCCAGCGCTACAAGGGCCTCGGGGAGATGAACCCCGAGCAGCTCTGGGAGACGACGCTCGACCGCGAGAACCGCTCGCTGCTGCAAGTGAAGATCCGCGAGGTCGACGAGGCCGACGACATCTTCGTCAAGCTGATGGGCGACGTCGTCGAGCCGCGGCGCGAGTTCATCCAGGAAAACGCGCTGTCGGTGGCGAACCTCGACGTGTGACGGCAGCGGAGTGCGGGCGGCAGGCGCCGCGATCCGGCCCTCCCGCCAGCAGGCGACCTCGATCAGCAGTCCGACGAAGGCCGAGGCGGGGCCGAGTCCTCGCAGTGAGCGGCCGGAAGCGTGACAGCGAGCGAAGGAGCCACCATATGCCCGTGGCCATGCCTTCATCCGCCGCCTGACCGGGCGGCGGACGGGCCACCTGCCGCTGCCGCGCGCGCCGCGGCTTCACCGTTCTCAGTCTGGACGCCATGTTCCGTTTCTTCGAAACCCTCGTCGACCCCTTCCCCAGGGGCGAGGCCGTCGCGCCGCCGCGCCGGCTGGTGCCGTTCATCATGCACTATTCGCGCCCGGTGCTGCCCTGGCTCATCGTCATGGCGACGCTGACGGCGCTCATCTCGATCATCGAGATCAGCTTCGTCAGCTTCATGGGCTCGCTGGTCGACTGGCTGACCAAGGCGGACCGCGCCACCTTCTTCCAGACGCATGCCTGGGCGCTCGCCGGCATGGCACTCCTCGTCGTCGTGGGCTTTCCGCTCATCGTCCTGGTGCAGTCGCTCATCACCCACCAGACGATCTTCGGCAACTATCCGATGATCGCGCGGTGGCTGACGCACCGCTACATTCTCGAGCAGAGCATGGCCTTCTTCCAGGACGAGTTCGCCGGCCGCGTCTCGCAGAAGGTGATGCAGACTGCGCTCGCCGTGCGCGAGACGGTGATGAAGCTCATGGACGTGGCGGTCTATGTCGTCACCTACTTCCTCGGCGCGCTCTTCCTGCTCGCCAGTGCCGACCCGCTCCTGATGGTACCGCTGGTCCTGTGGCTCTTCGCCTACGTGGGTCTCATGGTCTACTTCGTGCCGCGGCTGCGGATCGTCTCCATGGAACAGGCCAACGCACGGGCGGAGATGACCGGCCGGGTGGTCGACAGCTACACCAACATCCAGACCATCAAGCTCTTCGCGCACACGCGCCGCGAGCTCGACTATGCGCGCGATGCGATGAGCGGCTTCATGGACACCGTCTATCGGCAGATGCGGCTCGTCACCTGGCTGACGGTCGGCCTGCACACGACCAACGCCCTCCTGCTCGCCGGCGTCGGTGGCCTTTCCGTCTATGCGTGGCACCAGTCCGCCCTGTCGATGGGCGCCATCGCCGTCGGCATCGCCATCGTGCTGCGGCTGCGCGGCATGTCCGACTGGTTCCTGTGGGAGGTCGCCAGCCTCTTCGAGGAGATCGGCACGGTGCAGGACGGCATGAACACGCTCGCCCAGCCCACCGCCATCAAGGACCGGCCGGATGCGCGCGAGCTCGTCGTCACCAGGGGCGAGATCCGCTTCGAGCATGTGCGCTTCAACTACGGCCGCGAGCGCGGCGTCATCGATGACCTGTCGCTCGTGGTGAAGCCCGGCGAGAAGGTGGGCCTTGTCGGCCGCTCCGGTGCCGGCAAGTCGACGCTCGTCAACCTGCTGCTGCGCTTCTACGACGCCGAGAGCGGGCGCATCCTCATCGACGGCCAGGACATCACGACCGTCACCCAGGAGTCGCTGCGTCGGCAGATCGGCATGGTGACGCAGGATACCTCGCTGCTGCACCGCTCCATCCGTGACAACATCGCCTACGGACGGCCCGAGGCGAGCGAGGAGGAGATCCGGGCCGCAGCCCGCATGGCCCATGCCGACGTCTTCATCGAGGATCTGACGGACCCCGCCGGCCGGCGCGGCTACGACGCCCATGTGGGCGAGCGCGGCGTCAAGCTCTCCGGCGGCCAGCGCCAGCGCATCGCCATCGCGCGCGCCCTGCTCAAGGACGCGCCGATCCTCGTGCTGGACGAGGCGACATCCGCCCTCGATTCGGAAATCGAGGCCGCGATCCAGGAACAGCTCTACAGCCTCATGAAGGGCAAGACTGTCATCGCCATCGCCCATCGCCTGTCGACGATCGCGGTGCTCGACAGGCTCGTCGTCATGGACGCCGGCCGCATCGTCGAGACCGGCACGCACGCGGAGCTGCTGGCGCGCGGCGGCCTCTACGCCGCGCTGTGGCGGCGCCAGTCCGGAGGCTTCCTCGGCGTTGAGGCGGACGAGGAGAGCGAGTCGGCGCCGGCCTGAACATCACCGCCGCGCGAAGAGCTCCGGCCGCTGCAGCCGCAGCGTCTGGACGAGCGCGAAGGTCTTGAGGTCGGTCAGCCGGCCCGCGTCGGCCATTTCCGCGAGGGTGGCGAGCGGCAGCTCGTGAACCGTGATGCGCTCTCCGTCCTCGTCGAGCCCGCCGCCGTCCTCGATCCGGTCCGCCTCGCGGTACTCCGCGAGGAAGAGCGAGCAGCGCTCGGTGGAAAGGCCCGGCATCGTCCAGGCGCGCACGACATGGGTGAGGCCGGCGAGCCGCACGCCTGTCTCTTCCAGCACCTCGCGCCGGGCGCAAGCGACCGGATCCTCCCCCTCCTCGAGCCCGGCCGGCACCTCGAGCACGAGGTCGCCGCTCTCGCGCAGGACGGGTGCCCGGCACTGGCTCGTGAGCAGCGCCACACCGCGCTCGGAGTCGAAGGCGAGCACCGCCACCGCGGTGCCGTGGTTCTCCACCTCGCGGTGGATGATGAAGCCGTCCTCGAAACGGATCGTGGCGACCTCCACGGTCGCCCAGCCGTCGTAGACGATGTGCGTATCTTCGATGCGTGCCGTCATGTCGCCTTCCCTGAGCATCGCGCGACCGCCGCCCGGCCACGGTCGACCATGGTTGACCACGACTTTGACGCGAACGCGACGGGAATCGTCGCTCGATGCGGCACCGTGCGTCGTCCGGTGCCGCATCTGGCGGCCGCAAAGCCCGCTACCGGTCTTGGCGCGCCTCGTCTACGGCGGCTATTGAAGGGGCGCGCGCTCGCGAATGCGAATCATGCCGGCACCGGCGGAGCCGGGAGCCGTCATGCGTCGGGAGCCAGGACGAGGAGCGGAATGAAGGTCGGGATCGACATGGGGGTGACGCAGGCGGGCACACCCGCCCTGCTCGATCTCGAAGAGCTCCTCGCCACTCGCCTGCTCGTGCAGGGCAATTCTGGCTCCGGCAAGTCGCACCTGCTGCGCCGCCTGCTGGAACAGAGCGCCCAGTGGGTGCAGCAGGCCGTGGTCGATCCGGAAGGGGATTTCGTCACCCTGGCCGACCGCTTCGGCCACGTGGTCGTCGACGCGAGCCGCAGCGAGAACGACCTCACCCGCATTGCCGCACGCGTGCGCCAGCACCGCGTCTCCGTCGTCCTCAACCTCGAGGGGCTTGATGCGGAGATGCAGATGCGCTGCGCCGCCGCCTTCCTCGGCGGCCTCTTCGATGCCGAGCGCGACTACTGGTATCCCATGCTCGTCGTCGTCGACGAGGCGCAGCTCTTCGCCCCGGCGGCCGCCGGCGAGGTGTCGGACGAGGCGCGCAAGGTCTCGCTCGGCGCCATGACCAACCTGATGTGCCGCGGCCGCAAGCGTGGCCTTGCCGGCGTTATCGCCACCCAGCGTCTCGCCAAGCTCGCCAAGAACGTCGCGGCGGAAGCCTCCAACTTCCTCATGGGCCGCACCTTCCTCGACATCGACATGGCGCGCGCCGCCGACCTCCTCGGCATGGAACGGCGGCAGGCCGAGATGTTCCGCGACCTCGACCGCGGCCGTTTCGTCGCGCTCGGCCCGGCCCTGTCGCGCCGCCCCCTGCCGGTAACCATCGGCCCGGTGGAGACGAGCGCCCGCAGCAGCAGCCCGCGCCTCGTGCCCCTGCCGGAGCAGCCGCCGCAGGATGCGCATGAGCTCATCTTCACGCCGGCAGAGCCGGAGCCCGTGCGCCCGCCGCCGCGCAGGCCGGTCGCGCCGCCGCCACCTTCGACAAACGACATCCTCGCCCAGCTCGTGCGCGCACGGCCGGAACCGCCGGCCCCGAGCGAGCCGGCCGAGCCGCCGATGCCCCCCGCAGAGCGTGAGGCGCTCATCGACGCCGTGCTCACGGAGGTGCTCGCCGACCCCGATTCGGCCTTCCGCTCCATCGCCGTGCTCTACCAGGACTTTCTCGTGCGCTGCCGCATCCGTCGCGTACCCGGCACACCGCCGGACCTGCCGGCCTTCCGCCGCCGCCTCGCCATGGCACGCGCGGGCATTGACGCGCGCAGCGCCGCCGAGGACGGCCCCTGGCATGCGGCGGTCTCGCTGGCGGCGACCTTGCCGGAGGACATGCACGGCGTCTTCCTGATGTTGGCGCGGGCCGCCCATGACGGTGCCCCCTGCCCCTCGGACGCCGCCGTCGCGCGCGCCTACGGCACCCACTCGGCCGGGCGGGCGCGCCGCATCATCGCCTACATGGAGGAGCGGGGCGTCATCGTCTGCCGCAACGACTTCCGCAACAACCGCATTATGGCGTTTCCCGATCTCGGATGGGAGACGGCCCCCGGCGACCCGAACGGCCCGGACCTCTCTGCCGGCAGTGGCGCAGGCGCCTCCGACAGCACCCCGGCGACCGGCGCGGCATAGTTAACGGAAAGTCAACGGGATCGGGCGCACGCTCGCCATCATTGCTGCTATGCTGGCCGCGGCTGGCGACGTGACACCGGAACGATGCCCGTGACGAAGACCGAGCGCCCCCGCCTCAGCCTCGCCGCCCTCCTCTCGGACGGGCGCCTCGCCATCATGCTGGCGCTCGGCTTCAGCGCCGGCCTGCCCTTCCTTCTCGTCTTCAGCACCCTGTCGGCCTGGCTGCGCGAGGCGGGCATTTCGCGGACGGACATAGGCCTGCTGAGCTACGTCGCCCTCGCCTACAGCTTCAAGTTCGTCTGGGCCCCCGCCATCGACCGGCTCGACGTGCCGGTGCTCTCGGGCCTCTTGGGCCGCCGCCGCGCCTGGATGCTGACGGCGCAGGGGGGCATCGCGCTCGGCCTCGTCGGCATCGCCCTGAGCGATCCGGCAACCAGCCTCGGCTTCACCGTCGCCTGCGCGCTCGTCGTCGCCTTCTTCTCGGCAACGCAGGACGTGGTCATCGACGGCTGGCGTATCGACGCCGCCCCCACCGAACGGCAGGGCATGATGTCCGCCGCCTACCAGCTCGGCTATCGCCTCGCTCTCATCTGCGCCGGGGCGGGCGCCCTCTATATCGCCGACTTCGTCGACTGGCGCAGCGCCTACCTCGCCATGGCGGTGACGATGGCCGTCGGCGTCGGCGCAAGCCTGTGCGCGCCCAATCTCGACCTCGGCCGCGAGCGCGCCGCCTCGACGGGCACCTCCTTCCTCGCGCGGGCGCGGGAGATGGTGATCGAGCCCTTTGCCGACCTCGCCCGCCGAAAGGGCCCGCTGATCGCCGCCATCCTCACGCTCGTCGCGCTCTTCCGCCTGCCGGATTTCGTGGCAGGAGTGATGGCCAATCCGCTCTACATCGACCTCGGCTTCTCGAAGTCGGAGATCGCCAGCGTTTCCAAACTCTACGGCGTGTGGATCGGCATCCTCGGGGCCTTCGCGGGCGGTATCGCGGCGACGCGTCTCGGCCTCTGGGGCACGCTGCTCATCGGCGCCGTCAGCGCCGCCGCCTCCAACCTCATGTTCGCGTGGCTGGCGCTCGCGGGGCACGACCTCAATCTGCTGATGCTGAGCATCAGCCTCGACAATTTCGCCGGCGGCTTCGCCGGAACGGCGCTGATCGCCTACATGTCGAGCCTTACCTCTCCCGCCTTCGCGGCAACCCAGTATGCCCTGCTGAGCTCGCTCTACGCCCTGCCGGGCAAGGTCGTGGGCGGGCTGTCCGGATACATGGTGGACAGCTTCGGCTACCCGACCTTCTTCGTCCTCACTGCCGCCATCGGCATCCCGACGACCCTGCTGTGCATCGCCCTCAGGAGCAGCATGGCGGAAGAGAGGGAGGAAGAACCGGCGGCCGTCACGCCGGCCGGAGCCCCGGCGGCCACGCCCGCGACGCGCAGTTGAGCCGCCTCAGGCGAGAAGGGCGAGCCCCGCAGCCGAGACGGCGAGGATGACGAGCGTCGCCCCGGCGACGATGGCGACATGCTGCCAGCCGAGGCTCGCCAGCACCCGCGGCGACGTGCCGAGGCCGAGCGCGGCAATGGCAAGGAGCAATCCGACGCGGGATGCCTCGTTGAGCGCCGCCGTCACCGCAGCGGGCAGCAGGCCGTAACTGTTGACGAGCACGAGCGCCAGGAAGACGAGGGCGAAGACCGGCACGGGCACGCGCGCCCGCGCCGTGCCGCCGCCCCGGCCGGCAAAATAGAAGGCAACGGCGAGGACGACCGGCAGCAGCAGGAAGACGCGGAAGAGCTTGACCACCACCGCCGTGTTGCCGGCGACCTCCGACACCGCGTAGCCGGCACCGGCGACCTGCGCCACATCGTGAATCGCCGCCCCCAGCAGGGCGCCCGTCATGCGGTCGTCGAAGCCGAGGAAGGCGGCGAGCGGCGGATATAGCAGCATGGCGAGGGTCGCCAGGGCATTCACCGCCACCACGACGAAGGCGACATCGGCATCCCTTTCCCTGTACTCCGGGAGCACGCTGACCGTGGCGAGCGCGGCCGAGGCGCCGCAGACGGCGGTGGCGCTGCCGACGAGCGCGCCGTAGGCATCGCTGCGACCGAAGAGCCGCGCCATAACGACGCCCGCGACGAGCGTCGCCGTCATGCCACCGACGACGACGGCCATGACCTGCCAGCCGAGGCCGAGGACATCGCCAACGGCAACCCTGAGGCCGAGGAGGGCGACGGCCCAGCGCAGCACCTTCTTGACGCAGAAGGTCAGCCCCGGGCGAAACACCGGCCGTTGCGCCAACGGATTGAGGAGGATACCGAGAAGGAGCGCCAGCACCATCGCCGGCAGGCCGGCGGCTGCACCGAAAAGGACGGCGGCGAGGCGCGCCGCAACGGGCTCGAAGAGCGTGGCCGCGACGGCGACTGCCGCTGCGAGCAGGATCCCCGGCGCGATGTCGGCGAGGCCGCGAAGACGCCCCCTGAGACGCCCCCGCACGGCGCGCGGGGAAGCGTCGGCTGTCGATCCGGAGGCGGAGACGGTCATGGGCGAGGCACTGGCTGCGATGCGCCCTCTCTAGCTGCCCCCGAGACGGTCGGGAACGGCCTGAGGCGGGCCCCGCCCATGCGCCAGCCGCGGATCGGCACCGCTCAGGGCACGGGCCGGCGGAACAGCGGCTCCGGCAGGCCGGGCACGGATACGCGCATGGCGAAGATGCCGCCGGACTGCGGCAGGTGAGCGAGCTCATCGTCCGGCCGGCCGTCCCGCGCCGAGGTCACAAAAAGCGTCTTCAGGTCCGCCCCGCCGAAGGCGACCATCGTCGGGCAGCGGGCCGGCACGGGGAATTCGGCGAGCAGCTCGCCTTGCGGCGAATAGCGCTGGATGCGGCCGCCCTCGTAGAGCGCCGTCCAGTAGCACCCCTCGATGTCGACAGCGGCGCCATCGGGCCGGCCCCGGTCATCTTCCGTCGGGGTCAGGCGCACCCATTCCTCACGGTCGGAGAACGTCCCCGTCTCGATGTCGTAGCGCTGGCGGTAGATGGTGAAGGCAGGCGTGTCGGAATGGTAGAGCCAGGTGCTGTCGGGGCTGAAGGCAAGGCCGTTCGACGTGAGCAGGCCACCGACGAGCGGCACCAGGCCGCGCTCGTCAAAGCGGTAGAGATGCGCCTGCCCGCCCGCCTTGGGCTCGTCAATGGTGCCGACAAGAAAGCGGCCCGCAGGATCCGTGCGCCCGTCGTTGAAGCGGCTGACTGCGGGATCTTCCGGATTGGCAGCGAGACGCTCGCGCACCCTCCCGTCGGTGTCGACCAAGAAGAGCCCGGAGCGCATCGCGGCGATGAAGCCGCCACCTTCCACAAGCGCCACCGAGCCAATGTCCTCCGGCATCGCCATCGCCTTGTTGGCGCCCGTCGCCGGATCGAAGCGATTGAGGGTCCGGCCCTTGATGTCCACCCAGTAAAGCACCTGCTCCGCCACGGACCAGACGGGACTCTCGCCGAGGCGGGCGCGCGCATCGAGCACGCAACTGAAGGGTGACCCCTCGCTCATCTGGTTTCGCTCCGTTGTTGCGATCTTCTCCTCAGGGCAGGCGTCGTGCCTGTGCGTCGCTTTTCGCCCTTCCTTCATTTATCGCATATCAGCGACACATCCAGCGCCGAGGTGACGCAGCCTGCGGAAAATCCGGCTGCGGCGCCAAGAATTCGCCCGTAATTCGCATTTGTTTTAGCCTCTTTGGAATTATTTTAATTTAGATATCTCTGATTTTACTTGCCATCCACCGCCAGACTATTGCAGAAAAGCAGGCAGGAGACGCCTGTCCCCGCCACGGCGATGGGCAAAACGGACCAAAAGCCGACGAGGCCGGAGATGACAGCAACTCAGCCACACGCTGGGCGCGAGGCATACCGACGGATCGCCTCGCCCATCGCCGGGGCCGCCATGCGCCGCCTCACCGTCGCGTTCGTTTTCGGCATGCTCTCGTTCACCACCGCCGAAGCGCAGCAGGACGCGGTGCCAGTGGCGGCTCCGCGGCAGAGCGCACCGTCTGCCACCGTCGCGCCGGGCGCGGAAGCGGCCCCCGGCGCCGACGCAACGCCCGTGGCCGGCCAGCCCGCAACGAGCGAGGGCGCACCTTCCGCCGCCGCGGCGCCGGCGATGTCGCCGCACGGTCCCGCGCCCGGGATGGACACCGCCTCCGCGAGGGCGCCGGCGACGGCTCTCCTGCCGCAGGACCTGTCGCCCTGGGGCATGTTCATGGCGGCCGACTGGGTCGTCAAAGCCGTGATGATGGGCCTCGCCTTCGCCTCCGTCGTCACCTGGACCGTGTGGCTCGCCAAGACTCTCGAACTCGTCGCCGCCCGCCGCGCCGCCCGCCAGGTCAGCGCCGCGCTCGCAGTGGCCCCGACGCTTCAGGACGCCCTCGCGACCATCGTCGCCCGCAAGGGCGACGCCGCGCGCAGCCCGGCAGCCAGCCTGCCGCGTGCCGCGCAGGATGAGGTGGAGCGCTCCGGCGCCATGCCGGCGGAGGGCATCAAGGAGCGTGTCGCCATCGCCATCGCCCGCATCGAGGCCAACGCCGCCCGGCGCATGACGCGCGGCACCGGCCTGCTCGCCACCATCGGCGCCACGGCCCCCTTCGTCGGCCTCTTCGGCACCGTCTGGGGCATCATGAACTCCTTCATCGGCATCTCCAAGGCGCAGACCACCAACCTCGCCGTGGTGGCGCCCGGCATCGCCGAGGCGCTGCTCGCCACCGCCATCGGTCTGGTGGCCGCCATTCCGGCCGTCATCATCTACAACGCCTTCACGCGCTCCATCGGCGGCTACAAGGCCCTCCTCGCGGACGCCAGCAGTGAGGTGATGCGGCTGCTCTCGCGCGATCTCGACCGTCGCGATCTCGCGGCGCGAGAGCGGCGCGCGAACCTGCGCCCCGTCCCGAACCTGCCCATGGCGGCGGAATGAACGGACAGCACCATGGCCGTCCAGCTCAACCACGGGGACGACGACCTCGCCGAGACGCACGAGATCAACGTCACGCCGTTCATCGACGTCATCCTCGTCCTGCTCATCATCTTCATGGTGGCGGCGCCGCTTGCCACGGTCGACGTGCCGGTCGACCTGCCGGTGTCCAACGCCGCCCAGCAGCCGCGGCCCGACCGGCCGCTCTACCTCACCATCAAGGCGGACCTCGGCCTCGTCCTCGGTGAGGCCCCGGTAACGCGCGAGGGCCTCGCGGCCGCGCTCGATGCGGCGACCGGCCACAACCGCGAGGAGCGCATCTTCCTGCGCGCTGACCAGGCCGTGTCCTACGGCGAAGTGATGCAGGTGATGAACGGGCTGCGCGCCGCCGGTTATCTCAAGGTGGCCCTCGTCGGGCTGGAACAGGCGGCGGCCACGGCACCCACGGCGAGCCCCTAACGGATGCTCCACCCGGCCTTCACCGCAGCGGAGCATCCCGGCCGGCTTGCGTTGCGCTGGTTGCTCGCCGGCACCGTGGTGCTGGCCGTCCACGGGCTCGTCGCCGTGGGCCTGATGCACGCCTGGGCGCCGTTCGAGGATCCGGGCGAGCCGCCGGCCGCCGTGCTCGTCGACCTCGCCCCGCTCGCCGCCGCCCCGCCGAGCGACGCGAGCGAGGAGGACACGACACCGGGAGATGATGCCGACACGCAGCGGACCGAGGAGGAGCAGCCGCTTCCGCCGGAGCCCGAGCCCGTGCCCGAAGAGCCCCGGCCGCAGGAACAGGCCGAGGAGTCGCCTGCCGAGCCGGAGCCGCTGCCCGACCCGGTGTTCGAACTGCCCGAGCCCGCACCGGCGCCCGATTTCGCCGCGCTCATGACGCCGGGCGACGTCCCCGCGCTCGACATGCTGCCCCCGCCGCCGGACGTGCCGACGCCGGACGTGGCGCTGCCGGCCCCGCCGCGGCGCCCGGCGGAACTCACCCCGCCCGAGCCGGCGAAGGTCGCGGCCGCCCAGCCCAGGCGCAAGGTGGAACGACGCCCGCCGCCGCCGCAGGAGCGGCGCACCCGTGGCAGCCTGACGCCACAGGAGAACGTGGCCCCGGCGCCGGTCGCACCGCGCGAAGGCTCGGCGCCCGTGTCGGGCCAGACGAAGATGGAATGGGCCAGCAAGGTTGTGGCGCACCTGCGCCGCCACATGCGCTATCCCGACCGCGCACGGGCCGGCACCGTGACGGGCTCGGCCCAGGTGATGCTGCGCCTCGACGCGTCCGGCAACGTGCTCGGCGTGCGCATCGCAACGAGCAGCGGCTCGCCCATCCTCGACGAGGCCATCATCCGGGGCGCGCAGAACGCGAGCCCCGTGCCGGCCCCACCGCCCGCCATGATGCGGCAGGCGACGCTCAATGTGCGCGTGCCGATCAGCTTCACCCTGCGCTGACCGGCCGGAGGCTCAGACCATCACCTCGCGCAACAGGGCCATGTAGTCCTCGCGGGTCGCGGCGCGCGGATTGGTGGCGTTGCTGTGATCGGCAAGCGCCTTCTCGACGATGCCCGGCAACATGGCCTCGGTAACGCCCAGCGTGCGGATGCCGGCCGGAATGTTCAGGCGCCGGTTGAGCGCCTCGAGCTCGGCGGCAAGGTCCGCCTGCGCCGGCAGACCGAGCGCCGCCTTGATGCGCTCCAGCTTGTCGCCCACATGGCCGGCGTTGAAGCGGATCACGGGCGGCATCAGGATGGCGTTGAGCGTGCCATGATGCAGCGAGGGCTCCTTGAGGCTGCCGAGCGCGTGACTCAGCGCATGCACGGCCCCGAGGCCCTTCTGGAACGTGAGGCCGCCCTCGAGCGCGCCCATCATCAGCTCGGTGCGCGCAGCAAGGTCGGAGCCGTCGGCAAAGGCCCGCTCGAGATTGCGCCAGATGCGCCCGGCGCCGTCGAGGGCGATGGCCTCGGCCGGCGGATTGTCGCGCGGCGAGAGGAAAGTCTCAATGCAGTGCGACAGCGCGTCGAGCCCCGTGGCCGCCGTCAGCCACGCCGGCAGGCCGAGCGTCAGCTCCGGGTCGCACAGGGCGAGCCGCGGGATGAGGTGCTGGCTGATGATGCCAACCTTGCGCCCGTCGGCCAGCGTCATCAGGCTCGCGCGCCCCACCTCGGCGCCGGTGCCGGCCGTCGTCGGGATGGCGATGAGCGGCGCCACCGCCGCGGTGATGTGCGCCATGCCGCCGTCGATGGCGGCGTAGCGGGCGAGCGGCGCCGGATGCGTGGCAAGCAGCCCCACGGCCTTGGCGAGGTCAATGGGCGAGCCGCCGCCGAGCGCCACGAGCCCGTCGCAGCCCTCGCCCCTGTAGACCTCGAGCGCGGCAAGCGCCGCCTCCTCGGTGGGGTTGGTCGGCACGTCGAGGAAGAGCGGCGTGCCCGCAGGGCACAGCGCCCTCACGCGCTCGACGAGCGGCGTCGCCGCAAGGCCGCGGTCACTGACGAGGAGCGGACGCCGGATGCCGAGGCCCGTAAGGCCGTCTGCCAGCTTCGCGAGACTGCCCGGCCCGAACTCCGTCGTCGTCAGATAAGAAATAGTGCCCACTGGTTTCCCCCATATGTGCTTTGCGTGCCTTGTCGGCGCGTTCGCCTGTCAGCCCTGCCGCCCGGCCGCAGCATCGACCGAAAGGTCGAGCCGCCCCTCGACGATCGCCCGCCCCCTGATGGTGGCGCCCGGATCGAGCCCGGCGCACAGGAACCAGAAGGCATGGTCGCCGGCCGGCACGGCCAGATCGAGATCGATGCGCAGCCGGTCGCTGACCACCGCGGCGGCATGCACCACCCGGTCGTCGTTCCAGACGATGGCATAGCCAATCTGCCGGCGCGGCATCGGCTCGTCGAGCTCCAGCGTCAGCCGCTCGTAGCGCAGGGGCAGCAACGAATAATCCACGCATTCGTGCGCCACGCGCCCGTATTCGTCGACCTCTACGCAGAACGAAGCCTCGAAACGCATACCGACACCACGACCCGACCGAACGCCACGCGATACGCCATGTAATTTTATCAGCAAACCACGATTCGGACTGCCCGCGCACGGCCCCCGCTGCATGGCAGCCATCGCTCGGGCGTGTTGTCGCCCCCTGTCGCGGGCCGAACCCGCCTCAGCGCGCCGCGGCCTCCGTTGCCGCCGTCCCTCCAGCCTCGGCGAAGCGGATGGTCGCACCGCCCGTCGCCTTCGCCTCATAGAGAGCGGCATCGGCATCGCGCATCAGATCGTCGATGACGGCGCCGGCCGCCGGGCGCAGCGCCACGCCCACGACGGCGGTGACGCAGTGGCGCGTGCCCTCGATCACGATGGGCTCGCTGATGACATCGGCGAGCCGCCGGGCGATGGCCCCGGCATCCGCACGTCCGTTGATGCGCGGGCAGAGCACGGCGAACTCGTCGCCGCCGAGCCGGCTCAGCGTCGCCTCTTGCGGCAACGCGCCCCGCAGGCGCTGCGCCACGACGACGAGCAGCCTGTCACCCACCGGGTGCCCGTAGCGGTCGTTGATCGCCTTGAAGCCGTTGAGGTCGAGGAGCATGAAGGCGAGGCTCGCACCGTCCCGCTCCGGCCGCTGCCGCACCTCCTCGAAAGCCCGGCTCAGCACGCGCCGGTTGGGAAGCCCCGTCAGGGGGTCGAGCAGGGCGAGCTCCTCGGCGCGCTGCGCCCGCTCCTGCGCCCGGCGCTGCTCGGCGAGCCGCCGTACTGCGAAGACGAAGAGCAGGATGCAGAGCACGAGGCCGAGCAGCAGCGCCTCGTCGATCTCGATCCGCTTCTCCGGCGGATCCGTGACGTAGTCGCTCGTGAAGATGTCGTACTGCCAGGCGACGAGCACGCCGAGCGCCATGCCCGTGGTGAGGACGAAGAGATCCTGCAGGACGCTGCGCAGGTTCCAGTCAGACGGCCGGATGCAGCCGGAGATCACGGACGTTTTCACGGGGCGTGCCTACCTTCATGCGGCGGAATTGCCGTCCCTGCCCAGTCACTACAGCAGAGTGCACAGCTTGCCAAAGGATTACGCCACCTTGCGTGCAGGGCGGGCGCCGCTTGCTCGCGACACCGTTGATTTCCGGTGCGGCCCGATGCTTGCATGAAAGCAGCGCGGCCCTTCGCCGCCCTCCCGCTGCAGCCTCCGGAGCCTTCGCCATGACGAGCCCCTACCCCCGCGACATGATCGGCTACGGGCGCCACACGCCCGATCCGCGCTGGCCGAACGGCGCTGCCATCGCGGTGCAGTTCGTCATCAACTACGAGGAGGGCGGCGAGAACAACATCCTGCACGGCGACGCCGCATCGGAAGCCTTCCTCTCAGAGATCATGGGCGCCCAGCCCTGGCCGGGCCAGCGCCACATGAACATGGAGTCGATCTATGAATACGGCTCGCGCGCCGGCTTCTGGCGGCTGTGGCGCATGTTCACGCGCCGCGGCCTGCCGGTGACGGTCTATGGCGTCGCCACCGCCCTCGCCCGCAACCCGCAGGCCGTCGCCGCCATGCAGGAGGCCGGCTGGGAGATCGCCAGCCACGGCCTCAAGTGGATCGAGTACAAGGATTTTTCGAAGGAGGAGGAGCGCGCCCATCTCCATGAGGCGCTGCGCCTGCACGAGGAAGTGACGGGCACGCGCCCGCTCGGCTGGTACACCGGCCGTTGCTCGGCCTTCACCACCGAGCTCGTCATGGAGGAAGGCGGCTTCCTCTACTCGTCCGATTCCTACGCCGACGACCTGCCCTACTGGATCGAGGGGCCGCACGGGCCGCACCTCGTCATCCCCTACACGCTCGACGCCAACGACATGCGCTTTGCCTCGGCGCAGGGCTTCAACTCGGGCGACCAGTTCTTCGCCTACCTGAAGGACAGCTTCGACACCCTCTATGCCGAGGGGCTCGAGGGCGCGCCGAAGATGCTCAACGTGGGTCTGCACTGCCGCCTCGTCGGCCGGCCCGGCCGCGCCGCGGCGCTCGCGCGCTTCCTCGATTATGTCGCCGCCCATCCGCGCGTGTGGGTGGCGCGCCGCATCGACATCGCCCGCCACTGGTACGTCCACCACCGCCCGGCCGGCCTCGTGCCGAGTCGCCTCTCCGCCCCGCGCTTCGTCGCGCTCTACGGCGACGTCTTCGAGCACTCGCCCTGGATCGCGGAGGAGACGCACCGGCGCGGCCTCACCGCGGCGCAGGACACCGCCGAGGGCCTGCATGCGGCCATGTGCACCGTGCTCGCCCATGCGCCGCAGGAGAGGAAACTCGCCCTCATCAAGGCCCACCCGGACCTCGCCGGCCGCCTCAAGGCCGCCGAGCTCGCCCCCGATTCCCGGCGCGAGCAGGCCTCCGCCGGCCTCGACCGCCTGACGGCGGAGGAGAAGGAAACCTTCCTAGCCCTCAATGACGCCTACAGGGCGCGCTTCGGCTTCCCCTTCATCATGGCCGTGAAGGGCCGGAGCAAGGACGAGATCCTCGAAGCCTTCCGCGCCCGGCTCGCGAACACGCCGGAAGCCGAATTCTCGACCGCGATGGCCGAGATCGAACGCATCGCGCTGCTGCGGCTGAGAGAGAGGCTGGGGTGAGGGGACAGGGGGCCGTCGAAGTCAAGACAAACCATCGTCTGCGCGTACCCCGCAGCCGATGCATAGACGACATGCGCTGAGCTTTTCAGGCAGCGGTAGTCGCCGCGCGCCGACGCTCTCGTTTGGGCAAAAGTCAAGACAAGCAAGGCGCCCAGCGGACGCGCCGGATATTGCGAACGCGCGACATCCCGCTGTCGGCAGCTTTCACCGAAATGCGCTCAAGGAAGGAAAGCCCGCTTGGGGCACCTCAACGTCTCGATCAGAAACGTCTTGAGGGGATATGGTGCCCAGGAGAGGACTCGAACCTCCACGGCTTTCACCACTGGTACCTGAAACCAGCGCGTCTACCAATTCCGCCACCTGGGCCCATGTCAGGGCAGGCGTCTGTCTAAGCGGGCGTCCGGGGCTTGTCAACGGCACTTTTCGGGGAAGCTGCGCCGCGCGGTGGACAACCGGGCGGCGGCGGCAGCCTCGCCGGGGCGCGAGCGACGCGATCCACCGGCAGCGGCCAGCCGTTCCTTGAAAAGCGGCGGGCCGGGCCCATAATTTCCAAGGGAAGACAGGAGCATGACGGCCATGAATGTGACGCCACGTGGTGCCTGGGCCGCCGGTGGCTCCCCGTCGGACGCGGGGGCGGCTTCCGGCACGAGGGCCGGAACGCCGGAAGGGTCGCGTCCCATCGTGGAGCTCAACGAACGCTCGCGCGAAATCTTCCGCCAGATCGTCGAGAGCTACCTCGCCACGGGCGAGCCGGTGGGCTCCCGCAACCTCTCGCGCATGCTGCCGCTGCAGCTCTCGCCGGCCTCGATCCGCAACGTGATGGCCGATCTCGAGGCGACCGGCCTCATCTACGCCCCGCACACCAGCGCCGGGCGCATGCCGACCGAGCTCGGTCTGCGCTTCTTCGTCGATGCGCTGCTCGAGATCGGCGACCTTACGGCGGAGGAGCGGGCCAACATCGAGAGCCAGGTGCGCGCCACGGGCAGCACCTCGCTCGAGGGCGTGCTTGCGCAGGCGACGACGCTGCTCTCCGGCCTGTCGCGCGGGGCCGGCGTCGTGGTCACCACCAAGCAGAACCAGCGCCTCAAGCACATCGAGTTCGTGCGGCTCGACCCCGGCCGCGCCCTCGTGGTGCTCGTCGCCGAGGACGGCTCGGTGGAGAACCGCCTGCTCGACCTGCCGCAGGGCCTGCCCGCCTCGGCGCTGACGGAGGCATCGAACTTCCTCAACGCCTGCATCCGCGGCCGCACCCTGAGCGAGGCGCGGGAGGAGATCGCCCGCCGGCGGGAGGAAATCGCCCGCGAGCTCGACGCGCTGACGGCACGGCTCGTCGAGGCCGGAGTCGCCATGAGCGTCGGACCGGCGGAGGAGCGCCAGCTCATCGTGCGCGGCCAGGCGAACCTCCTCGAGGACCTGAAGGCCGCCGAGGATCTCGAGCGCATCCGCCTGCTCTTCGCCGATCTCGAGGCGCAGAAGGACATGATCGACCTCCTCTCCCGGGCAGAGGAGGGCGAGGGCGTGCGTATCTTCATCGGCTCGGAGAACAAGCTGTTCTCCATGTCCGGCTCGTCGATGATCGCCGCCCCCTTCCGCGACAGCAGCCAACAGATCGTCGGCGTCGTCGGCGTCATCGGCCCGACGCGGCTCAACTATGCCCGCATCGTGCCGATGGTGGACTACACGGCCCAGGTGGTGTCGCGGCTGCTCGAGGGGCGGTAGGCCCGCGCCTCACAGAAAGAGCATCATCGCCGCCCGGGCATGCGGGGCTTTCGCGCAGGCCGGACGCGTCCGCACTGCAGCGGCACAGCACCACAACGGGAGAGGCGGCCGGCCGCATCACCATGGCTTCCTCCCCAGCCGTTGCGGAAGGTGTAGCTGTGGCCGTTGATCGCCGGCACGCCGCCCAGATGGACGTTGAGCACCTTCGAGCCAGGCAGGACGAAACCGAGCTGGAGGTGCTCGACTGCCACGGGGTCGCCGGCGGCTTCGACGATTTCCTCAAGATCCGGGTGCGCGACGTCCTCGACTTCAACCGCCTGCACGGCGTGAAGCGGCCCGCGCTGCCCGGCGTGCGCCAGACGCTAACCTTCCTCGTCCTCATGGAGGCGGTCGACAACGCGCCGCTTTCCTTCCGAGGCGCCTGTGCCGGCCCCCGTTCCACGCCCGTTGCCGCGCCACCCCTTGGCGGATGGCCGCGGCACTGCTATTCCCGCGGCTTGACGATCACGGCCGCGCTCCCGCCCCCGCCTGCGCAGGAAAGGCCGTCACATCCGCGAGTACAGGCGGGCGAGCGAAACGACGTTCCGACATGACCACGAAGCCCATCGAGAACATCCGCAACTTCTCCATCGTCGCGCACATCGACCATGGCAAGTCGACGCTCGCCGACAGGCTCATCCAGAAGACCGGCGCCTTGTCGGAACGCGAGATGCAGGAGCAGGTGCTCGATTCCATGGACATCGAGCGGGAGCGGGGCATCACCATCAAGGCGCAGACCGTGCGCCTCGAATATCCGGCCAAGGACGGAAAGACCTACATCCTCAACCTCATGGATACGCCCGGGCACGTGGACTTCGCCTATGAAGTCTCGCGCTCGCTGGCGGCCTGCGAGGGCTCGCTGCTCGTCGTCGACGCCTCGCAGGGCGTCGAGGCCCAGACGCTCGCCAACGTCTACCAGGCACTCGACGCCAACCACGAGATCGTGCCCGTCCTCAACAAGATCGACCTGCCCGCGGCCGAGCCAGAGCGCGTCAAGGAGCAGATCGAGGAGGTGATCGGCCTCGACGCTTCCGACGCCGTGCTGATCTCGGCCAAGACCGGCCTGGGCATCGAGGACGTGCTGGAGGCCATCGTCACCCGCCTGCCGCCGCCCAAGGGCGATGCGGAGGCGCCGCTGAAGGCGATGCTCGTCGATTCCTGGTACGACGCCTATCTCGGCGTGGTCGTGCTCGTGCGCATCGTCGACGGCGTGCTGAAGAAGGGCATGACCATCCGCATGATGGGCACCGGCGCCGCCTATCCGGTGGACCGTGTCGGCGTCTTCCGTCCGAAGATGACCAACGTGGACTCGCTCGGCCCCGGCGAGGTGGGCTTCCTCACCGCCTCCATCAAGGAGGTGGCGGACACGGCCGTCGGCGACACGATCACCGACGACAGGCGGCCCTGCGCCGAGCCGCTGCCCGGCTTCAAGCCCGTCCAGCCCGTCGTCTTCTGCGGCATCTTCCCCGTCGATGCCGCCGATTTCGAGGACCTGCGGGCGGCCATGGGCAAGCTGCGGCTCAACGACGCCAGCTTCACCTACGAGATGGAGACCTCGGCGGCGCTCGGCTTCGGCTTCCGCTGCGGCTTCCTGGGGCTCCTCCACCTTGAGATCATCCAGGAGCGGCTGGAGCGCGAGTTCAACCTCGACCTCATCTCGACGGCCCCGTCGGTGGTCTACCGCCTCAGGATGACGGACGGCACCGAGCGCGAGCTGCACAACCCCGCCGATATGCCCGACGTGGTGAAGATCGCGGAGATCGCCGAGCCGTGGATCCGCGCCACCATCCTGACGCCGGACGAGTATCTCGGCTCCATCCTCAAGCTCTGCCAGGACCGGCGCGGCGAGCAGGTGGACCTCAACTATGTCGGCAAGCGCGCCATGGTGGTCTATGACTTGCCGCTCAACGAGGTGGTGTTCGACTTTTACGACCGCCTGAAGTCGGTCTCGAAGGGCTACGCCTCCTTCGACTACCAGCTCACCGAATACCGGCCCGGCGACCTCGTGAAGATGTCGATCCTCGTCAACGGTGAGCCGGTCGATGCCCTGTCCATGCTCGTGCATCGCACACGCGCCGAGGCCCGCGGCCGCGCCATGTGCGAGAAGCTGAAAGATCTCATCCCGCAGCACCTGTTCCAGATCCCGATCCAGGCCGCCATCGGCTCCAAGATCATCGCCCGCGAGACCATCCGCGCGCTGCGCAAGGACGTGACGGCCAAGTGCTACGGCGGCGACGTGACGCGCAAGCGCAAGCTGCTGGAGAAGCAGAAGGAGGGCAAGAAGCGCATGCGCCAGTTCGGCAAGGTGGAGATTCCGCAGGAGGCCTTCATCGCCGCGCTGAAGATCGACAGCTGAGCCGCCACCTCGGGTGCCCGCAGCCTTTCGTCGCGGCGGATTCCACTTCCCTCAAAAATGCTCTAAGGAAGCCGCGACCCTTCCGACGGCCCGCACTCCCGGGCCAGCATTCGTGGAGACACTGATGGCGGCGCAAGCGCTCGATCCCCTCTCCAAGCTCGTCACGGTCTTCGGCGGCTCGGGCTTCCTCGGCCGCCACGTGGTGCGCGCCCTTGCCAAGCGCGGCTACCGCATCCGCGTGGCCGTGCGCCGGCCCGACCTCGCCGGGCATCTGCAGCCGCTCGGGCGCGTCGGCCAGATCCATGCCGTCCAAGCCAACCTGCGCTTCAAGAACTCGGTCGAGGCCGCTGTCGCCGGCTCCGACGCCGTCGTCAACCTCGTCGGCATCATGCAGCAGACCGGGCGCCAGCGCTTCGACGCGGTGCAGGCCTTCGGCGCCCGCGTCGTCGCCCAGGCGGCCGCCGGCATCGGTGCGCCGCTCGTACATGTCTCGGCTCTCGGCGCGGATGCCACGTCTGCCTCGCTCTACGCGCGCACCAAGGCGGCGGGCGAGGAGGCGGTCCTCGCTGCCGTGCCAGATGCGGTCGTCTTCCGTCCGTCGGTTCTCTTCGGACCGGAGGATGCCTTCTTCAACCGCTTCGCCGTGCTCGCCCGCATGCTGCCGGTGATCCCGCTCGCGGGCGCCGACACGCGCTTCCAGCCGGTCTTCGTCGGCGATGTCGCGGAGGCGATCGCCCGTGCCGTCGACGGCACCGTGGCCGGCGGCCGCATCTACGAGCTCGGCGGGCCGCATGTGCGGACCCTGCGCGAGATCATCGACTACATCCTCAAGATCACCGGCCGGCGCCGGCTGGTGCTGCCGCTGCCCTTCGGCATTGCCCGCCTCCAGGCCTCCGTGCTCGAGACGCTCGACAAGCTGACCCTCGGCCTCATGCCCGACGAGCTCGTGCTGACGCGCGACCAGGTGACGCTGCTCGCGAGCGACAACGTCGTCTCCGAGGCCGCTATCGCCGAAGGCCGCACGCTGCAGGGCCTCGGCATCCAGCCGGAGGCGATTGAGGCCATCGTGCCGGGCTATCTCTGGCGCTTCCGCGAGCGTGGGCAGTTCCAGCAGCCGCACCTCGCCTAACGAGAGCCGGCAGCGGCCGGCTCAGCCGCCCCTGGCGCCGGAAGCTGCCACCGCCCGCGCCTCGCGGGCGGCGAGCTTCTTGTGCACATGCACCATGTAGGCTACGCCGAACAGCGGTGTCATCAGGTTGACGACGGGGATGGCAACGAAGCCGGCCAGAACGAGGCCGGCGAGCAGAACGGTGCCGCGGTTGCGGTGGCGCATGGCCGCCGCCTCCTCCATCGGCTGGAAGCGCCCGGCCGCGAGCTCGAAATATTCCCGGCCGAGCAGGTAGGCGTTTGCCCCGAAGAAGGCGACGAGGTTGACGCCGGGCACGAAAAGCAGAACCAGCGCGATGGCGTTGACCATCAGCGACAGGCCGGCGAAGCGCAGCCCGTAGAGGATGGACTTGCCGAAGGAGAGCGGCCTGCCCGGCGGGTCCGCCGGATAATGCATCCGCTCCACCATCTCCGCCGCGTCGTCGAGGAAATAGCCGGCGACGAGCGCCGAGATGGGCGGAATGAGGAAGGCGAGCGCGATGAAGATGCCGATGCCGGCGAAGACGAGCGCGAAGCTGTCGATCAGCGGATAGTCCACCAGCAGCGCATAGCGGTCCATCAGCAGGGCCACACCGCGCGTCAGCGCCAGCCAGACGAGGAAGATCAGCGCCAGCGTCAGGGCCAGCGAGCGCCACAGGATGCGGCGGAACGGCGGCGAGATGATCTGCCGCCATGCCTTCAGGATGGCATCGGGATACATGGTTCTCCTTGAAAGACCGGGGGCGTTACGCCCCCAGCCCGATCTCGCGCATGGAGTAGATGGCGCCGTCCATCACCTTGCCATAGGCCATGGCCTTGGCCCTGTAGGCGGTGAAGGAGGCATAGACCTCACCCGCGAGTGGCGAGGTCTTGGCCAGTTCCGCGAGGACCGCCTCGGATTCGCGCCCCAGCGCCTTGACGATATCGTCGTTGAAGGCACGCACTTCCACCCCCTTCTGCAGCAGGGGCTCGTAGCTCTCGATGTTGTGGAAGGTGAAGTCCGCCAGCGTCTCGTAGGAGGTCGCCTGCGCCGCGCGGCGCACGATCTCCTTGAGGTCGTCCGGCAGGGCCTCGAAGGCCTGCTTGTTGACCAGCATCTCCAGCGCCGGGCCGAACTCGTGGAAGGCGGGCAGATAGTAGTACTTTGCCACCCGGTAGAGGCCGAAGGCGAGGTCGTTCCACGGGCCGACCCACTCGGCGGCGTCGATCGTGCCGGCCTGCATGGCCTGGAAGATCTCGCCCGGGGGCGTCAGCAGCGTGTTGACGCCGAGCCGGCGCAGCACCTCGGCGCCGAGGCCGGCGATGCGCATCTTGAGGCCCTTGAGGTCGTCGAGGCTGTTGATCTCCTTGCGGAACCAGCCGCCCGCCTGGGCGCCGGACGACCCCGTGAAGAACGGCAGCACGCCGAACGGCTCGTAGGCCTTCTCCCACAGCGCCTGGCCGCCGCCGAAGGCAATCCAGCCGGCATGCTCGTTGGCCGAGAGACCGAAGGGCACGCCGGTGAAGAAGTGGAAGGCCGGGCTCTTGCCCTGCCAGTAGTAGGGCGTGGCGTGGCCGCACTCCACGGCGCCGGACGACACCGCGTCGAAGACCTCGAAGGGCGGCACCAACTCGCCCGCGGCGAAAAGCTGCACCTTGAGCCGGCCACCCGACATGGCGGTGATCATGTCCGCGAGGCGCTGGGCGTTGACGCCGACGCCGGGCGTGTTCTTGGGCCAGGAGGTCGCCATGCGCCATGTGATGGTGTCCTGCGCCCGCGCCACATGCGGCATGGCGAGCCCTGCCGCTCCCGCCGCCAGCGCCCCGATGACGCCCCGGCGCGCCACTATCGTGCTTCCTGCCCCGTGTCCCTTGGTCATGGCGTTCCTCGTCCCATACGGCCTCTCGCCGCAATCGGGGGCGGACTTTAGAGCATCAGCCGAGGCAGATGAAACGTGCTTTTTTCGCCGCGTCCCGGACGGTGCGCCGCACCTCGCCCCTTCGTGAAGGGAACATCCGATCTTTTCCAGACGTTTCATGGGCGACGCCTCAATTCGACCACAGGCGACGTAAAGAACCGGCGCCCGAGACGAATCGGGCTTGTGACTACAACGGGTCGGGCTGGCAATGGACAGGTCCCAAAAACACAAAAGAATAGATTCGATCGATTTCTGGCGCGGAATCGTGCTGGTGTCGATTTTCGTCAACCACATTCCCGGAAATATCTTCGAATATCTCACACACAAGAACATCGGCCTGTCCGATGCGGCCGAAGCATTCGTCTTCCTCTCCGGTGTCTCGGTGGCGCTCGCCTACGGCCGGCGCTTCCTGAACGGCGAGCTCGGCACGCCGACGCGGGCGCTCGGCCGACGTGCGCTTACCATCTACGGCGTGCAGGTGATGCTGTCGCTCGTCGCCGTCGCCCTCTTCGTCACGGCCGCCATCCTGTTCGACGACGAAGGGCTCCTGGCCGAGCACGGGCGCGACATCGTCCTGGCCGATCCGGCGCGGGCGCTCCTTGCTATCGTGGGGCTCAGCCACCAGCTCGGCTATTTCAACATCCTGCCGCTCTACATCGTGCTGCTGCTCGGCACGCCCGCCATCCTGGCGCTGGCACGCGTGAGCAGCTTCCTGATGCTTGTCGTCTCGGCTCTGGTCTATGTCGGCGCACGGACCACCGGGCTCAACCTGCCGACCTGGCCGGTGGAGGGCGAATGGTTCTTCAACCCCTTCACGTGGCAGTTTCTGTTCTGCATCGGCCTGTTCATCGGCCTGCACCTGCGGGACGTCATGGCGACGCGCGACAACCTGCTGCTCGCCCTCTGTCTCGTGATTCTCGTCGCTTCGTTCTTCGTGGTGACGAACGGTTTCCACCTCGTGCCCGGCCTGTGGGACAGCGTGCGCGAGTCGATCGACGTCGGCAAGACGAACCTCGGACTTGCACGGCTGCTGCACTTCCTGGCGCTCGCCTATGTCCTCAGCCACCTCGGCCTGTCGAGGATCTTCGCCCGCACGCCGGTCTACGCCCCGCTGTGCCTCATCGGCCGCCACAGCCTGCCGGTCTTCGCCGCCGGCTCGCTCCTGAGTGCACTGGGCCAGATCATCAAGCACGTGCACCCGCCCGCCTATCTCGACGAGGCGGCGCTCGTGAGCCTCGGCATCCTCCTGCACTATCTCGTGGCGCGCGCCTTCGCCCAGCGTTCCGCTCGCCAACGGATGCCTCGTCAGGCCTGAGCCGCGCCGGCCGGTCCTCCCCCCACAGGAATCGCTTGTAGTCGAAGCCGGTCTCGATGGTCGGCTTGACGATGTCGAAATAGGGCGAGATGTCGAAATCCCGCGGCGCGTAGAGCGAATGATGGCGGATGTGGAGGATCTCCTCCCGTCCGTAGGCCGACTTGACGCGCCGGTCGTCATCCCACGACTTCACTCGCGGCAGGATGGGATAGCGCACGCTCTGGAAGGCCTGGGCGATCAGCGTGGAGCAAATCGTGCGCGTCGGCTCGCCCGAGCCAAGCGCCAGCATGCGGCGGCGCAGGCGCACCGGCACGGGCGGCGTCGGCAGCAGGTAGCGCGCGAGGTCGACGATATTGCGGACGTCATAGCCATAGCCGATGCGGTCGATCATGAACCGGATCACCGCCTCGCGGTCTTCCGGCGTCAGCGCCACGGGCCGGCAGATGCGCACGTGCATGTCGCGGTATTTGGTGAGCGGCGCCGTCGTCACGCCGGCCTCGGCGGTGGCCTCCACGAGCACGTGCGGCTCGCCGTCCGCCTCGCGGGTGCCGAGCCTGTCGCCGACATAGAGGGCAGCGTGCGACCAGGTGGACTGCGTCAGGTACTTGATGGCGACGGCGATGCGCGTGTTCCCCTCCACGAGGAGCACGTCGCCCGGCTGGATCACGCGCGACAGGGCATCGAGGTCCGGCGGGAAGGCGGGTGCATAGCCCCTGATAGGGCGCGTCAGGATGCCGACAAGCCCTCGGCCGATAAGGGTGAGAACGCTCGAGACCATGGCCCCCCTTCCCGCTGCAACCGGCCGGCGGCCCGTCAGAGCATCGATGGCAGCACCCTGTCCGGCGGGCGATGGCCATCGAAGAAGGTCTTGATGTTGACGATGACCTTCTCGCCCATGTCGATGCGCCCCTCGATGGTGGCCGAGCCCATGTGGGGCAGCAGCACCACCCGGTTCTGCCGCGCGAGCTTGAGCAGGCGCGGGTTGATTGAGGGTTCGTGCTCGAACACGTCGAGCCCCGCGCCGGCGAGATCCCCCGCCTCGAGCATGCGCGCCAGCGCCACCTCGTCGACGATCTCGCCGCGGGCGGTGTTGATGAGCACCGCCTCGCGCTTCATCAGCTTGAGCCGCCTGGCGGACAGGAGATGATAGGTCGCCGGCGTGTGCGGGCAATGGATGGAGACGATGTCCATCCGCGCCAGCATCTGGTCGAGCGAATCCCAGTACGTCGCCTCGAGCTCCTCCTCGATGGCCGGGCTGACGCGGCGGCGGTTGTGGTAGTGGATCGAGAGGCCGAAGGCCTTGGCGCGGCGTGCCACGGCCTGGCCGATGCGTCCCATGCCAACGATGCCGAGGCGCTTTCCGGTGATGCGCCGGCCAAGCATCCAGGTGGGCGACCAGCCCGGCCAGTCCCCCTCCACCATCGTGCGCGCGCCCTCCGGCACACGCCGGGCGACCGCCAGCAGCAGGGCCATCGTCATGTCGGCCGTGTCCTGCGTCAGCACGCCGGGGGTGTTCGTCACCGTGATGCCGCGCGACAGCGCCGTCTCCACATCGATGTGGTCAAACCCGTTGCCGAAGTTGGCGATGAGCTTGAGATTCTCGCCCGCCTGGGCGAGCAGGGCAGCGTCGATCCTGTCGGTGATGGTCGGCACCAGTACGTCCGCGGTGCGTACCGCCTCGACGAGCTGCTGCGTCGTCATGGGCGTGTCGTCGACATTGAGGCGCGCATCGAACAGCTCGCGCATGCGCGTTTCGATGACGTCAGGCAGGCGACGCGTGACGACGACGAGCGGCTTCTTTTTCATAAGGAAGGCCTCGCATCCGGGGCAGCGTGTTCACCCCACGTTAAGCACAATCGGCAAGACATTGAGCTGAACGCAACCTGCACTCGTCTCCCTGCCGCCGGCCCTTGGCTCCAGTTCTACACACGGCCTCTGTAGCAAAGGAAGTCTGAAAGACAACCGGTAGAGAAGTCTAAGACCGACCGGCCGGCGCGGCGCCCCGCACGGTGCCACCCGCCCGGCGAGCCCCGCAAAGTAGAGCGATGTCCCATCTCCTCCGCCTCGCCCTCGTTCTCCTCGCCCTCGCCATCCCCGCCGCCGCCGGCCGCGTCGCGCAGGCTGCCGATGCGCCGGTGGCGCGCGGGACGGTGAGCGGGCTGCCGCTGCCGCGCTTCGTCAGCCTCAAGTCGGACCGCGTCAATTTGCGCGAGGGACCGTCGAAGGATCACCGCGTCACCTGGGTCTTCACCCGCGCCGGCCTGCCGGTGGAAATCATTGCCGAGTTCGAGACGTGGCGACGCATCCGCGATTCGGAGGGCAGCGACGGCTGGGTGCTGCACAGCCTCCTCTCCGGCCGGCGCACGGCGCTCGTCTCGCCCTGGAGCAAGGGACAGATCTTCGCCATGCGCGAGCGCGCCTCGGAGGAGGCGGCCGTCGTCGCGCGTCTCGAGGCGGGCGTCGTCGTCGACGTGCGCCGCTGCACCGGCACGTGGTGCGAGGTGGCCGTCTCGGGCCGCCGCGGCTTCGTGGAACAGGACAAGCTCTGGGGCGTCTACCCCAACGAACGCATCGAGTGACCGTCGCGGCCAAGGCCGTCAGATGATGACCGAGCCGTGGCCGTTGCCGAGGGGGAAGCCGCGGTTGGGCAGGTCTCGGTCGACTTCCTCGAGATCGGAAAGGAAGCGGTCCGCCCAGCCGCCGATGTCGGTGGTGGCGAGCCCCTGCCACATGCGCCGCCAGCGCGCCTTGCGCTCCTCGAGCGGCATCATCAGCGCCCGCACATAGGCGGCGGCCGTCCCGTCAATGTCGTAGGGATTGACCAAGAGCGCCCCGTCGAGAACAGACGCCGCCCCCGCAAAGCGCGACAGGACGAGGACGCCCGGATCGTCCGGATCCTGCGAGGCGACGTATTCCTTGGCGACCAGGTTCATGCCATCGCGCAGCGGCGTGACGACGCCGACGCGGGCGAGCCTGTAGAGTCCCGCGAGCTCGCTGCGGTTGTAGGAGCGGTTGATGTAGCGGATCGGCGTCCAGCTCACCTCGCCGTATTGGCCGTTGATGCGTCCGGCTGCCTCGCCGAGCGCCCGCTGCATCGCCGCATATTCGGGAATGTCCGCACGGCTCTTGGGCGTGATCTGCAGGAAGGTGACGTGGGTGCGCCAATCCGGCGCCATCTGCAGCATGCGCTCGAAGGCGTCGAGGCGCTGCGTGAGCCCCTTGGAATAGTCGAGCCGGTCGACGCCGATCATCATCGTGCGGCCGCCAAGGCTCTCGCCGACCTCCTGGATGAAGCGCGAGCGTGCGGCGCGCGCCGCGGTGCGGGCAAAACCGAGCCGATCGATGCCGACGGGATAGACGCCGATGCGCAGCGCCCGCCCGCCGACGGCAAAGAGCCGCCTGCCGCTGGCGAAGGCGCCCGCCTCCTCCACGAGATAGGAGCCGAAGTTGTCCGCATCCTTGCGCGTCTGGAACCCCACGAGGTCGCACGCTGTCAGGGCACGGCCGATCTCGGCGTGGTTCGGCAGTGCGAGGAAGATGTCGAGCGAAGGCCAGGGAATGTGCTGGAAGTAGCCGATGCGGTTGGTGACACCCCGCTCGCGCAGCGCCTCGGCGAGCGGGATGAGATGGTAGTCGTGGATCCAGATGAGATCGTCCGGCCCGATGTGCTCGACCAGCAGGTCCGCGAAATAGCTGTTGACGCTGCGGTAGCCGGCAAGGTCCTTGCGAGCGAATTCGGTGAGGTCGAGGCGGTAGTGCAGCAGAGGCCACAAGGTGCGGTTGGCGAAGCCGTTGTAGTATTCTTGGTGGTCCTCCTGCGACAGGTCGCAAACCGCATAGGTGACGTTGCCCTGCGTGACCAGGGACGCCTTCTTCTGGCGTTGGCCGATGCGCCCGCTCCAGCCGAACCACAGGCCGCCGCGCTGGGCGAGAACATCGTTGAGCGCGACAGCGAGGCCGCCGGCGGTGGCCCCGCCCTTGCGCGAGGGAACAGCGACACGGTTCGAAACGACGATCAGTCTGCTCAAAACGCGTCCTCCCACGATGCCGACAGCGAGAGGGCCGCATGGATGAGACCGACCATCGAATAGGTCTGCGGAAAGTTGCCCCAAAGCTCGCCGCTTTCGACGTGGATGCCTTCGGACAAGAGACCGAGACTGTTGCGCCGCCCGAGCACGTCCTCGAAGAGGACACGCGCCTCTTCCCGCCGGCCAACCCTGGCGAGGGCCTCGATGTACCAGAGCGTGCAGATGGTGAAGGCCGTCTCGGGCGTGCCGAAATCGTCCTCTCCGGCATAGCGGAAAAGATGCGCCCCGCGCCGCAGCCGCCGGCCGATGAAGTCAACGGTGGAAACGAAGCGCGGATCGCGGGCCTCGACGAGACCGATGTCGGCGAGCAGGAGCAGGCTCGCGTCGACATCGTCGCCGCCGAAACGGCTCACGAAGGTGCCGAGCTCCGCATTCCAGCCGCGCTCGAAGATGCCGTCGCGGATGACGTCCGCCTTCCCGCGCCAGTAGACGGCCCGCTCGGGCAGGCCGAGACGCCCGGCGATGCGCGCCAGCCGGTCGCAGGCAGCCCAGCACATGGCCGAGGAGTGGGTGTGGACATTGGCGAGCGTGCGATATTCCCAAAGGCCGGCATCAGGCTCCGCCCACAGGCGGGCGGCGTGCTCGCCAAGGCCCTCGAGCCGCTCGAACAGCGCCACGTCGCCCTTGCGGATCAGCCGCTCGTCGAAGAAGCACTGGGAGATGGCAAGAACCACGGAGCCGTAGCCGTCGTTTTGCCGCTGGCGGAAGGCGTCGTTGCCGCGCCGCACCGGGCCGAAGCCGCGGTAGCCTGGCAGGGCGGGCACGATCTCCTCGTGCAGCTGCGATTCGAATTGCAGGCCAAACAGCGGCTGCAGCTCGCGGTCGCCGTTGCGGGCGACGACGTTGGAGACGTAGCTGATGTAGTCCTCCATGGTGCGGGTCGCCCCGAGCCGGTTGAGGGCCCGCACCGTGAAGAAGGAATCGCGCAGCCAGCAGTAGCGGTAGTCCCACGTGCGCCCGCTCGCGCCGTATTCCGGGATGGAGGTTGTGAGGGCCGCGACGATGCCACCCGTCTCCTCGTAGGCGCACAGCTTGAGCGTGATGGCGGCGCGGATAACGACGTCCTGCCACTCGAAGGGAATGGCGAGATAGCGCACCCACTCGCGCCAGTAGTCTGCCGTGTTCTCGCAGAACTTGCCGAACAGTGTGGCCGGCGCCTCCGGCAGCGTCTCATCGGGGCCGAGGATCAGCGTCAGCGGCCGCTCGAGAATGAACGGCACCTCGTCCCTGATGAGACCCGGCGAGCCGTCGGTCGTCAGGCGCAGCACCTGGTTGCCGAGGTGGTAGCGGATGGTGTTGGAGCCGCGGGTCGTCTCCGGCCGCTCGCGGCCATAGTCGTACGAGGGCCTGATGCGGACCTTGATCATCGGCGAGCCGACCAGAGGCTCGACCGAGCGCATCAGCATCGCCGGCCGGAAGATCCGACCGTACATCTTGAAGCGCGGGACGAAATCGACGATGCGCACCTTCGAGCCGTCCTCGGCTTCGAGGATCGTCTCAAGGATGGCGGTGTTGGGCCAGTAGCGCCGCTCGCTGCGGATGTACCCCTGCAGATCGATCTCGAAGACGCCTTCGTCACCCTGGAGAGAGGCGCCGAGCAGGCCATGGAAGACCGGGTCGCCATCAAGGCGGGGGAAGCACGACCATACGATCCGTCCCCGCCGGTCGATCAGCGCAGCGATGGCGCTGTTGCCGACGACGCCGAGATCGAGATCGCTCATGCCCTTCCCCCTAGCCTCCCGCCCGAGGCCGCTTCCGCCAGAAAGGCGCGCACGGCCGGCGGGTCATCCAGATACAAATCCGCTCCAACCTCCTCCGGTTCCCGACCGACGGCAACGGCAATGCCGTTGAGGGCCCGCGCGGCGGCGAAGGCATCCTCGTCCGTCCGGTCGTCGCCGAAGAATACGGGCCTGCGGCCGACAAAGGGCTGCTCAAGCATGAAAGCATCAAGTGCGTTGCCCTTGTGCGGGCCGACGGTGCGCAGCTCCACGACGCATTTGCCCGGCAGCGCAGCGAGCGTGCCGCCACTGTCGCGCGCGAGCCCCTCGGCCAACGCGCGAACCGTCTCCGCTGATTCCGGGGCCGCGCGATAATGCACCGCGATCGACAGGCCCTTGTCCTCGATGAGGATGCCCGGCGTCATGGCGAAGACGGCCGAAACCGTCTCACGCGCCGCCGCAAGCGCCGGCGGGGCGGGAAAGCGCTCGCATTCACCGCCCGCGTTGCGCCGTTCAAGCCCGTGCAGGGCGCCGACAGCGGTCACGGCATCGCCAAACCGTTGCTCTATCCAGGACAGGGAGCGGCCGCTCAGCAGCGCCACCGCTCCGTCATAGCGCAGCCGCGCACGCACGAGGTTTCGGCACAGCTCCTCCGACACGACCACGTCATCAGGCCGAGGTGCGATGTCGATGAGCGTGCCGTCGATGTCGAAGAAGAGAGCGAAGACGTCCGTGCGGGCGATGATCTCTTCGAATGCGTGCATCTCAGGGCGAGCGCGCGGCGCTCATTCCTTGCGCCGCAGGCGGACCACGACGTCGACGCGAGCGATCTCCATGCCCTCGGGCGGCGTCGGCAGATCCCCCACCGTGATGGAGGGACCGGGAATGTCCATCATCCTGTCCTCGCCTTCAACGAAGAAGTGATGGTGGTCCGAGAGGTTGGTGTCGAAATAGGTCTTGGAGCCGTCCACAGCCAGCTCGCGCAGGAGGCCGGCCTGCGTGAACTGGTGCAGCGTGTTGTAGACGGTGGCGAGGGAGACGGGCACGCGCGCCCGAGTCGCCTCTTCATACAGCATCTCCGCGGAGACGTGCCTGTCTCCCTTGGCGAAGAGGAGCCAGCCGAGCGAGAGGCGCTGTCGCGTCGGGCGCAGGCCCGCCCGGCGCAACTTCTCGCGCAGCTCGTGGAAAGGGCACCCCCGACGCTCGCCCTGGACGGCCGCAGACGTCTGCGCCGGCGCTCCGGCCCCCTCCTGCAGGCGCACGGGAAGGTCCGAATCCCGGCGGGAATGCACTTGCTCGCTCATGTCTGCCAATGGCCCGGAAATTGCTAATTGTTGGCATTATCATAGGAACTGGATAGCCCGTCCGCAACCCGCGGGGCCCGTCAGCGCGTCCTTGCGCCGCGTCGGGGACGCGAAAGCGCGGCTTCCCGCTTCCGGCAGAGCGGCCACTATGTTAGAGAGCCCCTGTTGCCGGGTTCACCGAGCCCGGTTCGTGACAATCGTAATGAAGGGATCGTCCGAGGATTATGGAGCGGCAGTCGAACTATAGCTACGAGGAACTTCTCGCCTGCGGCCGCGGCGAGCTGTTCGGCGCCGGCAACGCGCAACTGCCGCTGCCCCCTATGCTCATGTTCGACCGGATCACTGCGATCGCCGAGGAGGGGGGTGCGAACGGCAAGGGCCTGGTGCGCGCCGAGCTCGATGTGCGTCCGGATCTCTGGTTCTTCGGCTGCCACTTCAAGGGTGATCCGGTCATGCCGGGCTGCCTCGGCCTCGACGCCCTGTGGCAGATGGTCGGCTTCTTCCTCGGCTGGCTCGGCTCCCCCGGACGCGGGCGGGCGCTCGGCGTGGGCGAGGTCAAGTTCGTCGACCAGGTGCTGCCGTCCGTCAAGAAGGTGGTCTACGGCGTCGATCTGAAGCGGGTCTTCCGTTCCAAGCTCGTGCTCGGCATCGCCGACGGCTGGGTGGAGGCCGACGGCAAGCGCATCTACGAGGCCAAGGATCTCCGGGTCGGCCTGTTCCAGTCCGGGGCTGCCCCTGCCGCCTGAACGCACCGGCACGGTGGACAGCCCCGATCGGGCCCCCCACATAGGGCTTCTGAGCCCATTTGGTTGATCTGAGGAAAGGATACGGCTGCCATGAGGCGCGTCGTCGTCACCGGGATGGGCATCGTCTCGTCCATCGGCAACAACACGCAGGAGGTGCTCGCCTCCCTGCGCGAAGGGCGATCGGGCATCGTCTTCGCCGAGGACTACGCCAAGCTCGGTTTCCGCTGCCAGGTCCACGGCGCCCCCGCGCTGAACCCGGAAGAGGTCGTCGACCGTCGGGCCCTGCGCTTCCTCGGCACGGGAGCCGCGTGGAACCACGTCGCCATGGAGCAGGCGATCCAGGACGCCGGGCTCGAGGCGCACGAGGTCAGCAACGAGCGCACGGGCATCATCATGGGCTCCGGCGGCCCCTCCACGCGCACGCTCGTCGAGGCGGCCGACATCGCCCGTACCAAGGGACCGAAGCGCATCGGCCCCTTCGCCGTGCCGAAGGCGATGTCCTCCACCGCCTCCGCAACGCTCGCCACCTGGTTCAAGATCAAGGGCGTCAACTATTCCATCTCGTCGGCCTGCGCCACGTCGAACCACTGCATCGGCAATGCCTACGAGACGATCCTCGCCGGCAAGCAGGACGTGATCTTCGCCGGCGGCTGCGAGGAGCTGGACTGGACGCTGTCCATGCTCTTCGATGCCATGGGCGCCATGTCGACGAAGTACAACGAGCGGCCGCAGGCCGCCTCGCGCGCCTATGACAAGAACCGCGATGGCTTCGTCATCGCCGGCGGCGCGGGCGTCCTCGTCCTCGAGGAGCTGGAGCATGCCAAAGCGCGCGGCGCCAAGATCTACGGCGAGATCGTCGGCTACGGCGCCACGTCCGACGGCTACGACATGGTCGCCCCCTCGGGCGAAGGTGCGGTGCGCTGCATGCGCATGGCGCTCCAGAGCGTGAAGGTGCCGGTCGACTACATCAACCCGCACGCCACCTCGACGCCCGTGGGCGACGAGAAGGAGATCGAGGCGATCCGCGAGGTCTTCGGCGACAAGTGCCCGCCGATTTCAGCCACGAAGTCGCTCACCGGCCATTCGCTCGGCGCCACCGGCGTGCAAGAGGCGATCTACTCACTGCTCATGATGAACAACGGCTTCGTCTGCGAGAGCGCCAACATCGAGGAGCTTGACCCGGCCTTCGCCGACATGCCCATCGTGCGCGAGCGCCTTGACAATGTAACGCTCGGTTGCGTGCTGTCCAACTCCTTCGGGTTCGGCGGCACCAACGCAACCATCGTCATGAAACACCTCGACGCCTGAGCGTCGGGCTCTATCCGGGAGCGCCTCCTTGTCGGGTCTCATGGACGGAAAGCGCGGCCTCATCATGGGGGTCGCGAACGATCATTCGATTGCCTGGGGCATTGCCAAGGTTCTTCGCCAGCACGGCGCCGAGCTTGCCTTCACCTACCAGGGCGAGGCACTGAGGAAGCGTGTGGCGCCGCTGGCAGAGTCGCTCGGCTCGAAGCTCATCATGCCTTGCGACGTGGAGGACATCGCCACGGTCGACGCGGTCTGCGACACGCTGCGCGAAAGCTGGGGCAGCCTTGACTTCGTCGTCCACGCCATCGGCTTCTCGGACAAGAACGAGCTCAAGGGCCGCTACGCCGACACGACGCGCGCCAACTTCTCGCGCACCATGGTGATCTCCTGCTTCTCCTTCACGGAGATCGCCAAGCGCGCCGCGGCGCTGATGCCAAACGGCGGCTCCCTGCTGACGCTGACCTACGGCGGCTCCACACGGGTGATGCCCAACTACAACGTGATGGGCGTCGCCAAGGCGGCGCTCGAGGCCAGCGTGCGCTATCTCGCCGCCGACTTCGGTCCTGACGGCATCCGCGTCAACGCCATCTCGGCAGGCCCCGTGCGCACGCTCGCCGGCGCCGGCGTCGCCGACGCGCGGCTGATGTTCAACTACCAGAAGGCCCATGCCCCGCTGCGCCGCACGGTGACGATCGAGGAGGTCGGCGGCTCCGCCCTCTACCTCCTGTCCGACCTGTCGAGCGGCGTGACCGGCGAGATCCACTACGTCGACTCGGGCTACAACATCATCTCCATGCCGCGGCCGGACGTGCTCAAGGCCCAGGAGAAGGCCGAAGCCGCGAGCGAGCGTCTCGCCGACACGGCGACGACCTGAGCGGGCAGGCACTCACCGGCTCGTGAGGCGGCGGCGATTGACGCGGCCCGCAGGCCGGTGCACCCAGAACCCATGTTCCAGCCTTCACGCCGCATCATCGTCAAGGGACTTGCCGGCACATTCCTCGCCGCAGGCACCCCGCGGGCCCTCGCTGCCCCCGTCACCGCCCCGCACAACCGCGTGCCGAGCGAGCTCGTCAACGAGATCGCCCTGCTTCCCATCCGCGTGACGGTTGGCAGCGCCCAACCGGACATCACCATCGTCGAGTTCTTCGACTACAACTGTCCCTGGTGCCGGCAGTCATGCCGGGATGCGGTGACGCTGCTGGCCAGCGAGAAGGATCTCGCCTACGTCCTCGTCAACTATCCCATCCTGAGCGAGCAGTCGGTCGAGGCGGCGCGCATCGCGCTCGCCTTCGCCCAGATGCGGCCGGCGGCGGACTATTTCGCGCTGCATCAGCGCATCTTCGCCCTCAAGGGCCGCGTCGACGCGCAGCGCACCTTCGACATCGCCGCCACCTTCCCGCTCGACAAGCAAGAGCTGCTCAAGCGGGCCGATTCGGACGAGGTGACGAACGCCATGGGACAGGCCGTGGCCCTTGGCTCCGACCTCGGCTTCAACGCCACACCGTCCTACACTGTGATGACGGAAGCCTTCCACGGCTTCGTGCCTCTGGCCGACAAGCGCGCGATCATCGCCAACCTGCGCGCCTGCGAGGCTGTCACCTGCTGAGTGGCGTCAGAACCGGTAGCTGACGCCCGCCCGCACGAGGTGATTGGTGAGGTCGCCCCTCACCCGCACGCCGCTCGCGACCTCCTCCGGATCGTCAAGCGCAGTCAGAAGGATGCCCGGCTGGGGGCGGAGCGCCCCCAACTCCGCGATGAGGCCCATGCCGTCACCGTCCGGCAGCAGCCGGTCGATGACGACGAGATCGAAGACAGCGACCGCCAGCGCCGCCCGCGCCTCCTCCAGCGAGGTCACGACATCGCACGGCCCGAGCGCCTGCGTCACCGAGGCGCGCAACCACGCCCCGAGATCGGGATCGTCTTCGATGACGAGAACACGCATGGCAGCCCCCAGATCCGCCCGGTCCGCCTTCGCCGGGCAACATTACGCGAGCATGACGGGCGCCCGGCACGCGCAGCCCTGCCCTGCGCGGGCGGACTGGTCATTCGCGGCCGTTCGTCCTATTGGCTCAATGCACCCAAAAACCGGCTTTCCAAAACGGTTGCGCGGCAACCAGGGCGGAGGAAACATGACGCAGCAGGCGCATGCCCTGCCGCAACGCGACGTCCGCATCATCGGTCTCGTCGGCGCGGCCCATTTCTCGAGCCACTTCTTCCAGCTCGTCCTGCCCCCGCTCTTTCCCTTCATCCGCGACGACCTCGGCGTCAGCTACACGCAGCTCGGCCTCGCGATGGCGGTGTTCTATGCCGTCTCCGGCCTCGGCCAGGTGGCCGCCGGCTTCCTTGTCGACCGCTACGGTCCGCAGCGCATCCTGCCCGCCGGCATAGCCTTCTTCGGCCTGGCGACGATTCTCGCCGGCCTCGCCCCCGCCTACTGGATGCTGGTGGTCGTCGCGGTCGTTGCCGCCCTCGGCAACTGCGTCTTCCACCCAGCCGACTTTTCCGTGATGACGGCGCGCGTGACGCCCTCGCGCCTCGCCCGCGCCTACAGCATCCACACAGTGTCGGGCACGCTTGGCTGGGCCGCGGCGCCGGTGACGCTGCTGCTCCTCAATGATCTCTTGGGATGGCGCGCGGCGCTCATCCTCACGGGAGCGGTCGGCATCGCCTTCGCGCTCTTCGTCGCCACGCAGCACCTCTACCTGCGCGTGGCGCCGCACGAACCCCAGGCCGGCTCCGCCCAGCCGGCGCAGGGCGCGAGCAGCAAGGCGCAGCTGCTCTTCGCCGCGCCGGTCCTGCTGTGTTTCGTCTACTTTACCCTGCTGTCGATCGCACAGACCGGCATGCAGAGCTTCCTGCCGAGCCTGATGCCGCAGGTGCAGGCCATCACCTTCGCCCTCGCGACAACGGCGACGACCGTCTATCTCGTCGCCAGCGCCACGGGGTCGCTCGTCGGTGGCTTCCTCGCCGACAGGACAAGCAACCACGAGCGCATCGTCGGCGGCGGGCTCGTTGGCGCCGGCGTGCTCACGCTCGCGCTGGGCTATATCCCGCTCGCGCTCGCCACGGCCTTCGCCACGGTCGCGGTGGCCGGCTTCCTCACCGGCATCACCATCCCCTCGCGCGACATGCTGGTGCGCTCGGCGACACCGGCGGGATCGACCGGCAAGATCTTCGGCTTCGTCTACTCCGGCCTTGATCTCGGCGCGATGCTGGCGCCGGTCGCCATCGGCGTCTTCCTCGACCGGGGGCAGGCGCACCTCGCCTTCGCCTTCATGGCGGCCGCCCTCATCGGCACCATCACCGCCGCCTTCCTCGTGAAGTGGGGCACGCGCCGGGCCGCCGCGCGATCGACGAACATATAAAGACTTCTTTATGTCTTTATTGCCTGCGGGCGGCGCGGCTGCTATAGGTCGCGCCGAACCTCAACGCACAGCGCAAGCACGGATCGTCGCGCCATGACCCAGGAATACATCGTCAAGGACATTTCGCTGGCCGAGTGGGGCCGCAAGGAGATCGCCATCGCCGAAAGCGAGATGCCCGGCCTGATGGCCGTGCGCGAGGAATTCGGCCCGAGCCAGCCGCTCAAGGGTGCGCGCATCGCCGGCTCGCTGCACATGACCATCCAGACGGCCGTGCTCATCGAGACGCTGAAGGCGCTCGGCGCCGACATCCGCTGGGTGTCTTGCAACATCTACTCGACGCAGGATCACGCCGCCGCGGCCATCGCCGCCGCCGGCATCCCCGTCTTTGCCGTCAAGGGCGAGACGCTCACGGAATATTGGGACTACACCTCGCGCCTTTTCGACTGGCACGACGGCGGCATGCCCAACATGATCCTCGATGACGGCGGCGACGCGACCATGTTCGTCCATGCCGGCGTGCGCGCCGAGTCGGGCGATACCGCCTTCCTCGACAAGCCGACCTCCGAGGAGGAGGAGATCTTCTTCGCCCTCATCAAGCGCAAGCTGGCCGAGAAGCCGAAGGGCTGGTTCAGCGAGCTCGCCCGCAACATCCGCGGCGTGTCGGAAGAGACGACGACGGGTGTGCACCGCCTCTACATGCTGGCCAGGGAGGGCAAGCTCCTCTTCCCGGCCATAAACGTCAACGACTCGGTGACGAAGTCGAAGTTCGACAACCTCTACGGCTGCCGCGAGTCTCTGGTCGACGGCATCCGCCGCGGCACGGACGTGATGATGGCCGGCAAGGTCGCCATGGTCGCCGGCTTCGGCGACGTGGGCAAGGGTTCGGCCGCCTCGCTGCGCAACGCCGGCTGCCGCGTCATGGTGTCGGAGGTTGACCCCATCTGCGCCCTGCAGGCGGCGATGGAGGGCTACGAGGTGACGACGATGGAGGACGCCGCCCCGCGCGCCGACATCTTCGTGACGGCCACCGGCAACCGGGACGTCATCACCGTCGAGCACATGCGCGCCATGAAGGACCGCGCCATTGTGTGCAACATCGGCCACTTCGACAACGAGATCCAGGTCGCCGGCCTGCGGAACTTCAAGTGGCACAACATCAAGCCGCAGGTGGACGAGATCGAGTTCCCCGACGGCAAGCGCATCATCCTGCTGTCGGAAGGCCGCCTCGTGAACCTCGGCAACGCCACGGGCCACCCCTCCTTCGTGATGAGCGCCTCCTTCACCAACCAGACGCTGGCGCAGATCGAGCTCTTCACCAAGCACGGCCAGTACGAGAAGAAGGTCTACACGCTGCCCAAGCACCTCGACGAGAAGGTTGCCATGCTGCACCTCGCCAAGATCGGCGTGAAGCTGACCAAGCTCACGCCCGAGCAGGCAGCCTACATCGGCGTGTCACCCGAAGGCCCGTTCAAGCCCGAGCACTACCGCTACTGAGGCGGTCGTTCTCCACACGCATCCACATCCGTCGCCCGGTGGCCCCCACCGGGCGATTTGCCTTTTGTTAACCACTTCCTGCAGAAGTCGTTGAAACGCTACAGTGGCTCGATTCGCGGCCTGGGCGAGCGCGTGCGCGCGGCGCGGAAGCGAGGATCGGACGATGCAGGGAGCAACGAGGGCTGGCGAACGGCGGGAGAGACGCGCCTCCCGTGCGATCCCCGCACTCTCCTGCACCGCCCTCGGCATGAGCCTCGCCAGCCTGCCCTCCCCTGTCGCAGCCGAGGACCTCGGCTCGCTTCTCGGCCGGGCCACGCCGCAGGATTTCGCCGGCCTTGCCCTCGTGCTCGGCCTCATCGCCTTCGCCACCACCACCGCGCTCGTGCATCTGAGGGAGCGTCGCCGCTGGGCGCGGCAGGAGGCGCTGCTGGCGCGCGAGAACGAGGAGCTGCGCGCCCGCGCCGACCGCGTCGCCTTGCTCGTCGCCACCGAGCCCCAGCTTCTCGTGAGCTGGCACGGGCGCGATGCCGAACCGGAGATCGAGGGCGACACGAGCATCTTCGGCGAGGGCATCTCCGGCCGGCGCGTGCTCGCCTTCGGCTCCTGGCTGCCGGCCGCCGGCGCGCAGGCGCTGGAGCGGGCGCTGGAGCGCCTGAAGGAGCGCGGCGAGCGCTTCCAGATGAACCTCAGGGCCACCAGCGGCGCCTATTACGAGGCCGAGGGCCGCGCCATCGGCGGCCGCGCCGTACTTCGCCTGCGCGAGGTGACCGGCGACCGGCTCGACCTGCTGCGGCACCGCGACGCCCTCGCCGAGGCGCGGGCCGAGAACGACGCGCTCGCGGGCGTGCTCGACAGCCTGCCGGTGCCCGCCTGGCGCCGGGACGCCGAGGGCAGGCTCACCTGGGTCAACCGGGCCTATGCCGAGGCCGTCGAGGCCGCCGACGCTGCCGACGCGGTGAGCCGGGGGCTCGAACTGCTCGACGCGCCCACACGCAAGGCCATCGACCGGCAGCGCGCCGAGGGCACGCCGTATCAAGACCGCGTCACTGCCGTCGTCGCGGGCGCGCGGCGCGTGCTTGACGTGACCGAGACGCCGAACGGCGACGGCTCCGCCGGCGTCGCCATCGACGTGTCCGAGCTTGAGGCCGTCCGCTCCGATCTCGAACGGCAGATGGCGGCCCACGTGCGCACGCTGGACCAGCTGCCCACCGCCGTCGCCATCTTCGATGCGAGCCAGCGCCTGACCTTCTGGAACGCCGCCTATCGCGAGCTGTGGCAGCTCGACGCCGCCTTCCTCGAATCGGGCCCGACAGACGGGGAGGTGCTCGACGAGCTGCGCGCCCGCCGCCGTCTGCCGGAGCAGGCCGATTACCGAGCCTGGAAGGCGGACGTCCTTGCCGCCTATCGCTCGATCGAGCCGCAGGAGCACTGGTGGTACCTGCCGGACGGGCGCACACTGCGCGTCCTCGCCAATCCCAACCCCAAGGGCGGCGTCACCTACCTGTTCGACGACGTGAGCGAACGGTTCAACCTCGAATCGCGCTTCAACGCCCTGCTGAACGCCCAGGGCGAAACGCTGAACTCGCTGCGCGAGGGAGTCGCGGTCTTCGGTTCCAACGGCCACCTCAAGCTCTGCAACCCCGCCTTCGGCCACCTGTGGCAGATCTCGGAGGACATGCTGGGCGAGCTGCCGCACATCGACGATGTCATCCGCCACTGCGGGGCCATGGCGCCACAGCAGGAGGCGTGGGACGTCATCCGCGGCGCCGTCGCCGGCGTGCACGACACGCGCACCGGATTTGCCGCGCGCATGGAGCGCCGCGACGGCACGGTCATCGACTGCGTCACCGCACCGCTGCCGGACGGCTCGACACTCCTCACCTTCACTGACGTCACGGCGAGCGTGGAAGTGGAGCGGGCACTGAAGGAGAAGAACCAGGCCCTCGAGCAGGCCGCGCGCCTGCGCGACGACTTTGTCCACCACGTCTCCTACGAGCTGCGCTCGCCTCTGACCAACATCATCGGCTTCGTCGAGCTGCTCGACGCCGAGACGGTCGGCCCGCTCAACGACAAGCAGCGCGAATACGCCTCGCACATCACCAAGTCGTCGGCGGCCCTGCTCGCCATCATCAACGACATCCTGGACCTCGCCAGCATCGACAACGGCGCCATGGCGCTGACCTGCGAGGAGATCGACATCCGCGAGACGATCGACGCTGCGCTCGCCGGCCTGCAGGACCGATTGGCGGAGCGCCAGATCCGCGTCGTCATCGACGTGCCGGCCGACATCGGCCGCTTCGTTGCCGACGCCAAGCGCGTGCGCCAGGTGCTCTTCAACCTGCTGTCGAACGCCATCGGCTTCTCGGAGTCCGGCCAGACAGTCACCGTCAGCGCCCGGCGCGAAGGCGAGGAGGTGGTCTTCAGCGTCAGCGACAGCGGGCGCGGCATTGCACCGGAAGTCCGCAGCCGGGTGTTCGACCGCTTCGAGAGCCACACACTCGGCTCCGGCCATCGCGGCGTCGGCCTCGGCCTGTCCATCGTGCGCTCCTTCGTGGAGCTGCACGGTGGCACGGTCTCCCTGGATTCGACACCCGGCCGCGGCACGACGGTGACGTGCCGCTTCCCCCGCGTGCCGAACCGCGCGGCAGCAGAGTAACGAGTTGGCTTTCGAGTGGACGAGGCGCGATGGCGAGTTCTCCCTTCCCGGCCGGGCAGGCCGCAGCTTCCGGCTCGCGCGGCGGCGACGCGGCGGTGACCACCTGGCAGCTCGACCTGCCCAACGAGGCAGCGACGCTGCGCCTCGCAGAAGTTCTGTGCGAGGAGCTGAAGGCGGGCGATCTCGTCACCCTCTCGGGTGATCTCGGCGCCGGCAAGACCACCTTCGCCCGCGGGCTGATCCGCAGCCTGGCGAAAGACGCCAGCCTCGAGGTGCCGAGCCCGACCTTCACCCTGATGCAGCTCTACGACACCGCCCGCCCGCCGGTGGTGCACGCCGACTTCTACCGGCTCGGCAGCGCGGAGGAGCTCACCGACCTCGGCTGGGAGGAGGCCTGCGAGGGTGCGCTCGTCCTCGTCGAATGGCCGCAGAAGGCCGAGGAGGCGCTTTCGCCCGACCGGCTCGACATCTCCTTCCACCTCCTGCCGCAGGAACATCCCGCGCATCGGCGCGTCGTCATGACCGGCCACGGCCGCTTCGCGCCGCGGCTCTTCCGCCTGCGTGCCATCCGCACCCTGCTCGACAACGCCGGCTGGGGCGACGCCGAGCGCCGGCACATCCAGGGGGACGCCTCCTACCGCGAATACGAGCGGCTCGTGCGGCCGGACGGCGCCACCGCCGTGCTGATGATCTCGCCGCCGCGGCCGCCGGGCCCCGTCCTGCGCGGCACCAAGCCCTATCCGATCGCGGCCAAGCTCGCGCTCACCGTCCATCCCTTCGTCGCCATCGACAAGGGCCTGCGGGCGCTCGGCTTCAGCGCGCCGGACATCTATGCCGCCGATCTCGACACCGGCCTCCTGCTGCTGGAGGACCTCGGCAGCGAGCCGGTGGTGGCGGACGGCGCCCCCATTCCCGAGCGCTACCGCGAGGCAACGCTGCTGCTGGCCAAGCTGCACGGCACCACACTGCCGGACGTCCTGCCCGTCGCCGACGGCATCGACCACGTCATCCCGCCCTACGACCTCGAGGCGCTGCTGACGGAGGTCGAACTGATTATCGACTGGTACGCGCCGCACATCGGCGGAAAGGCCCTGTCCGCCGTGGCCCGCGCCCAGTTCAACACCCTGTGGACGCGCCTGCTCGCCGACATCGTGACCGGCCCCACCACCTGGACCCTGCGCGACTTCCACTCGCCGAACATCATCTGGCTGCCGGAGCGGGAGGGGCTCGCCCGCGTCGGCCTCATCGACTTCCAGGACACGGTCCTCGGCCATCCTGCCTACGACCTTGCCGCCCTGCTGCAGGATGCGCGCGTCACCGTGCCGGCGGAGCTCGAGCTGTCCCTGCTCGGTGTCTACGCCCGGGCGAGGAGGAGCCAGGATCCGCAGTTCGACGTCGGCAACTTCGCCGCCGCCTACGCCATTCTCGCCGCCCAGCGCGGCACCAAGCTGTTCGGCACCTTCGCCCGTCTCGCCAAGCGCGACGGCAAGAGCATCTATCTCAACCACCTGCCGCGTCTGCGGAGCTATCTGGTGCGCAACCTCGCCCATCCGGTGTTGTCAGAGCTGCGGCTCTGGTATGAGACGCACCTGCCGGCGCTCGTCGCCGAGTCCTGACCCCTTGAAATGTCGAGAACGATGAGTCGCACCGCCGCCCCGACACGCCGCACCGCGCCCCGCCGCGCCATGATCCTCGCCGCCGGCCTCGGCAAGCGCATGCGTCCGATCACGGCGACGACGCCGAAGCCGCTCGTGCGCGTGGCGGGACGCTCCCTGCTCGACCGGGCGCTCGACAGGCTGCAAGCGGCGGGCGTCGAGGATGTGGTCATCAACGTCCACTACCTCGCCGACCTCGTCGAGCAGCATGCACGCCGGCATAAGGGCGGACCGCGCGTGCACATCTCCGACGAGCGCCAGAAGCTTCTCGACACCGGCGGCGCCATCCGCAAGGCGCTGCCGCTCCTGGGCGAGGATCCGTTCTTCCTCCTCAACAGCGATACCCTGTGGCTCGAAGGCCCGCAGCCGAACCTTGACCTCCTCGCCGGCGACTGGGACGGGGAGCGGATGGACATCCTGCTGCTGATGGCCCCGACGGCGACCAGCCTCGGCTATGAGGGGCGCGGGGATTTCGCGATGGATCCCAGCGGGCGCCTGACGCGCCGCCCGGAGCGCGAGGTCGTGCCCTTTGCCTATGCCGGCGTCGCCATCATCAGGCCGCAACTCTTCGCCGACGCGCCGGAGGGCCCCTTCTCGCTCAACCGCATCTTCGACGCGGTGGCGGAACAGGGCCGGCTCTACGGCACACGCATCGAGGGCCAATGGCTTCACGTCGGCACGCCCGAGGCCCTGCGGGCGGCCGAAAAGCGATTTGCGACGACCGACTGACGATGGCGAGGCAGGCACCGGCACGGGTCTTCACCATCCCTCCGGGGGCACCCTTCCTCACAACCTTTGCCGATGCGCTGCTCGCCGGCCGCATCGTGCCCGGCTTTCCCGGTGACGGCGACCCGCTGACCCTCGCCTCGGCCACCATCTACCTGCCGACCCGGCGTGCCGCGCGCGCGCTCGCTGCCACCCTCGCAGAGCGGCTGCCGCAACGCACCGTGCTGCTGCCGGACATCCAGCCGCTCGGCGACCTCGACGCTGCCGAGCTCGCCCTCGCCGGCGAGGCGGAACGGGCCTTTGCCGATGCGGCTGCCCACCTGCCGCCGGCGCTGCCGCCCATGGAGCGCCGCCTCATCCTCACCCGGCTCGTACTGCAGTGGGCCCGCGCCCTCGACGGCGCCATCCTGCCCGCCGAGATGCACGAGCCGCTGCTCGTCCCTGCTTCCCCGGCGGACGCCCTCGCCCTCGCGGACGATCTTGCCGCGCTGATGGACGGGCTTGCGACCGAGGACATCCCCTGGTCGTCCCTCGCCGGCCTCGTCGAGGAGCGTTATTCGCGCTACTACGGCATCACGCTCGACTTCGTAAGGATCGCCGCCGAGATGTGGCCGGCCATCCTCGCCGAGCGGCAGGCAAGCGACCCGGCCCGGCGGCGCTCGGCCCTCATCGACGCCGCGGCGAGGAGGCTTGCGGCAGTGCCACCGGCGGGGCCGGTCATCGTCGCCGGCTCGACCGGCTCCATCCCGGCAACGGCGCGGCTCATCGCCACCATCGCGCGCCTGCCACAGGGCGCCGTGGTGCTGCCGGGGCTCGACACGTGGCTCGACGACGACACCTTCGCGCTCATCGGCGCCGGCGGCAACGACCTGACGGTGCACAACCACCCGCAGGCGATGCTCGCGCGCCTGCTTGCCACCATCGGCATCCCGCGCAGCGACGTCGCCGTTCTGGGCGCGCCCCCGCCCGCCCTCACCGCCCGTGCCCGCTTCCTCTCCGAGGCCATGCGGCCGGCGGAGACGACAGACCTGTGGGCCGAGCCGGCCCATCGCCTGCCCGAAGCCGACGTGCGGGCCGCCTTCGAGGGTCTCACCCTCGTCGAGGCGGCGGATGAGCGGGAGGAGGCGCTGTGCGCGGCCATCGCCCTGCGAGAGGCGCTGGAGGACCCGCAGGCGACCGCGGCCCTCGTCACGCCGGACCGGGCACTCGCCGAGCGCGTGGCCGCCGAGCTCGCCCGCTGGGACATTGCGGCGGAGGATTCGGCCGGCCTGCCGCTGCGGCGCAGCCCGCACGGCACGCTTGCCTGCCTCGTCGCCGAGGCGGCCGCCACCAACCACGAGCCAGCGATCCTCGCGAGCCTCATCGCCCACCCTCTCACCCGTTTCGGCTGGCCGCAGGCGACCATGGAGCGCGCCGCCCGGGCGCTCGAGATCGGCGTGCTGCGCGGCCCCGCGCCGCCGGCGGGCCTCGCCGGCATCGCCTCGGTCCTCGCCGAGCGGCGGGAAGAGGCGCGCGACCATCGCGCCCCGCGCCCGCTGCGCCGCCTGAGCGATGCGGACTGGGACCTGGCTGCAACGCTGCTCGAGCGCCTCATGGGCGCCTTCTCCGGCTTCAGCGCTGCGGAGGAGGATGAATGCGATCTCGTCGCCCTCGTCACCGCCCATCGCGCCGCCCTCGAGGCAGTGACGCGTCCCGCCGCCGACGAGCCGTCACCGCTCGCCTCGGGCGAGGCCGGAGAGGTTTTGGCCGAGGTCTTCGACGCAGCGGCCAGCGCCACGGTCGAGGGCCTCACCGGCCGCTTCGCCGACTATCCGGCCTTCTTTGCCGCGCTGATGGCTGACGCGGTGGTGCGCCGGCCGATGTCCGGCCACCGGCGCGTCAAGATTCTCGGCCTGCTGGAGGCCCGCCTCGTTGAGGCCGACCGCCTCGTCCTCGGCGGCCTCGACGAGGAGGTTTGGCCGCCGACGGCGCGCACCGACGCCTTCCTCAACCGGCCGATGCGCACGGCCCTCGGCCTTGCCCCGCCCGAGCGGCGCATCGGCCAGACGGCGCACGACTTCGTGCAGGCCCTCGGCACGCGCGACGTGGTGCTGACCCGGGCGCTGAAGCGCGGCGACGCGCCCACAGTGCCCTCGCGCTTCCTGCAACGCATGCAGGCGCTGGCGGGAGACGGCCTCTGGAAGGAGCTGCAGCAGCGGGGCGAGCGCCTGCGCCACTGGGCGGCCGCCCTCACCGCGCCGCCGGCACTCAGGCCGATCGAGCGGCCACGGCCCCGGCCGGACCCGGACCTTATTCCCCGGCGGCTCAGCGTCACCGAGGTCGAGACGCTGGTGCGCGACCCCTATGCCATCTTCGCGCGCCACGTACTGAAGCTCGACCCGCTCGACCCCATCGCCGTGCCGCCGGGCGCCGCCGACCGGGGCACGATCGTGCATGAGGCACTGGGCGCTTTCACCGCCCGCCACCCCGTGACGCTGCCCGCCGATGCGCTCGAGCAGCTCGTTGCCCTCGGCCGGCAGGCTTTCGCGCCCGTCGACGCCTACCCCGACATCGCCGCGCTGTGGTGGCCCCGGTTCCTGCGCCTTGCGGAAGCGTTCATCGCCTGGGAGCAGGAGCGGCGCGCCGACATCGACGTCGTCCAGGCCGAGGTGTCCGGCGCCCTCGTGCTCGCCCTCGCCGACGGCAGCTCCTTCCGCATCACCGCGCGCGCCGACCGCATCGAGCGCCTGCGCGACGGCCGGGCGGTGATCGTCGACTTCAAGACAGGACAGCCGCCAAGCGCGAAACAGGTCTTCGCCGGCTTCTCCCCGCAGCTCACGCTCGAGGCTGCCATCCTCGCCGCGAGCGGCTTCCGCGACATCGCGCCGGTACCGCCCGGGCTCTGCGAGCTGCTCTACATGCATGCGGGCGGCGCCCGCAAGCCGCTGGAGCCTTGCCCGGTGAAGCCACCGCAAGGCGAGACGCGCTCCGTCGCCGAGATCGTCGTCGAGCACGAGAGGAAGCTGACGAACCTGTTGTCGCGCTACGTTGCCGGCGAAATCGGCTTCGCCTCGCGTCCCTTCCCGCAGTTCGCCGGCCGCTTCGGCACCTATGACCACCTCGCCCGCGTGCGCGAATGGTCACTGGCCGGCGATGACGCCGGTGGCGGTGAATTCGGGGGCGAGGCATGAGCGGCCCGGCGCCGGGCGGGCTCCGTGTTCCGCCCAAGACAATCTACGACCAGCAGCGCGCCGCCCGGCCGGATGCCTCGGCCTGGGTGTCGGCCAACGCCGGCTCCGGCAAGACCAAGGTGCTCGCCGACCGCGTCATGCGCCTCCTGCTCGCCGGCACGGAGCCCTCGCGCATCCTCTGCCTGACCTTCACCAAGGCGGCGGCTGCGAACATGGAGAACCGCATCTTCGCCGAACTCGGCAAGTGGGTGCGGCTTGACGACGAGGCGCTCGCTGCTGCGCTCGAGAAGCTGGAAGGCCGCCGGCCGGACCGCGCCCGCCTCGCCCGCGCGCGGCGGCTCTTCGCCCACGCCGTCGAAACCCCTGGCGGCCTCAAGATCGAGACCATCCACGCCTTCTGCGAGCGCCTGTTGCACATGTTCCCCTTCGAGGCGAACGTGCCGGCACGCTTCACCGTCCTCGACGACAACGAGAGCGCCGTCCTCCTTGCCGAGGCGCTCGGCTCGGTCATGACGCAGGCGGCGCTTGGCCGCGACCGCGCCCTCGGCGACGCCCTGACCCTGCTTGCGGAAAACCATGCCGACGGCACGATCGCGGATGCGGTCCGCGAGGCGCTGAATCACCGCGCCGCGCTCCTTGCCTATGCGCGCACCCCGGCCACTTTCGAGGAGGCGATGGCCGGCCTCGCCCGTGCGCTCGGCCTTGCGGAGGGAGAGACGCCGCAGACCATCGCCCGCGCCATGTGCGAGGACGGCATCCCCGCCACCGAATGGCCCGCCATCGCCTCGGTGCTGCAGGCCGGCAAATCGACCGACCAGAAGAACGCCGAACGCTTGCTGAAGGCCTGCCAGGCCACCACCACCGAGGAGCAGCTGAAGAACTATCTGCGTCTGTTCTTCACCCAGCAGGGCAAGCCCGCATCCGACAGGACCCTTGCAACCTCCGCCGTGCCGGCCGACCTCGCCGAACGCCTGCGTGCCGAGCGCGACCGCCTGGCCGCCCTCGACGAGCGCATGAAGGCGGCGCAGACGGTGGAGCGCACGCGGGCGCTGCTGACCCTCGCCCGGGCCGTCGTCTCCCGCATCGAGGCCGTGAAGCGGGCGCGCGGCGCGCTCGACTTCGACGATCTCGTCGAGCGCACGCTGACCCTGCTCCAGCGCGCCGATGCGGCCTGGGTGCTCTACAAGCTCGATGCCGGCATCGACCACCTGCTCATCGACGAGGCGCAGGACACAAGCCCGGCGCAATGGGCCATCCTGAAGCGGCTGACGGAGGAGCTGTTTGCCGGCGAGGGCGCCGTGGGCAAGGTCCGCACGCTCTTCGCCGTGGGCGACCCCAAACAGTCAATCTACGGCTTCCAGGGTGCAGCCCCGCAGGAGTTCGAGGGCTCCGGCCGCTATTTCGAGATGCGGGCCCGCCAAGCGCGGCTTGCGTTCGAGCCGGTGGAACTCACCGTCTCCTTCCGCTCCGCGCCTGCGGTGCTGAGCGCCGTCGACGCCGTCTTCGCCATCGAGGAGCATTACCGCGGCCTCAGCTTCGCGGATGTGACGGTTGGCACCGCGCACGAGAGCGCCCGTCCCGATGCGCCCGGCCTCGTGGAGGTGTGGGAGACGGAGCGGCCGAGCGACCGCGAGGAGCCGGAGGCCTGGGTACTGCCGCTCGACGAGCTCGCCGAGAGCGCGCCCGCCATCCGCGTGGCCGAGCGCATCGCCCGCACCGTCGAGCGTCTGACGACCCGCGGTGACGACACGGGCCAGCGCTTCTCGCCCGGCGACATTCTCATCCTCGTGCGCAACCGCGGGGCCTTCTTCGAGGCAGTTATCCGCGCCCTGAAACGACGCGGCGTGGCGGTGGCCGGCGCCGACCGCCTCGATGTCGGCCAGCACATCGCGGTGCGCGACCTCGTCGCCGCCGGCCGCGCCGCCCTGCTGCCTGACGACGACCTGACGCTGGCGGCCGCCCTCAAGAGTCCCCTCGTCGGCCTGACTGACGAGGACCTCATGCGCATCGCCGCCCGGCGGGAGGACAGCGAAAGCCTCGTCGAGGCCGTGACGCGGGCCGCCTCTGCGGGCGATGCGACCGCCGCACAGGCCGCCGAGGCGCTGGCGCGGTGGCGCGACGCCGCCGCCCGCCGCGGCCCCTTCTCCTTCTACGCCGGCCTGATCGGCCCCGAAGGCGGCCGCGAGCGGCTCGTGGCACGGCTCGGCCAAGAAGCGGGCGACGCCATCGACGCCTTCCTCGCCATGGCGCTCGATTTCGAGCACCGGCACGCGCCCTCGCTGAAGGCCTTCGTCCTCTCCTTCGAGAGCGACGGGCGCGAGGTGAAGCGCGAGATCAAGCGCGACCTCGACACCGGGCGCGACGAGGTGCGCGTCATGACCGTGCATGGCGCCAAGGGGCTGGAAGCGCCCTTCGTCATCCTCGCAGACGACTGCCGGCAGCCGAGCGGCCGCCACGACCCCAGGCTCTTCGCGTTGCCCGTGCCATTGCCCAACGGCTCCGGCGGGATCACGGTGCCAGTCTGGTCGCCGAAGAGCGACGACGATCCGCCCGCCGTCGCCCGGCTGCGCGAGGCCGTGCGCAGGCGCGAGGCCGAGGAGCACAACCGCCTTCTCTACGTCGCCATGACCCGGGCGAAGGACCGCCTCGTCGTCGCCTCCTACAGCAACGCCAAGCGCGACAAAAACGGTAACTGGCCGGAACTGCCGTCCATGTGCTGGACCGCCATGATTCGCCGGGGCCTCGAAGGCCGGCTGGAAGAGGCAGAGGTGGACGGGAGCAGGGTCTGGCGCTGGCGCAGCGGCCCGCTGGACACAGCGGCGGCCTCACCGGCCCCGGCTGGAGACAAGGCCGCCGTCGTCGCGCCCGACTGGCTCGGACGCCCGGCGCCGGCGGAGCCGGAGGCGCTTCCGCCGCTCAGCCCGTCGAACGCGCTCGCTGCGGCCGACAGGCCGCACCGGCCGGCAGACGGCCCCTTCGCCGCCGATGCGCGCCTCGCCGGCACGCTCGTGCACCAGCTCGTCGAGCATCTGCCCGGCCTGCCTGCCGCGACGCGCCGCACCGCCGCTGAGCGATTCGTCGCCGTGCGGGCCGGACGCCTCGACGCCGGCCAGCGGGCACGCATCGTCGCCCAGACCCTCGCCCTGCTCGACGACCCGGCGCTCGCGCCGCTCTTCGGCCCCGGAGCGCGCGCGGAAGTCGCCGTCGCGGGCGAGATTGTCATCGGCGGCGTGCGGCGCGCCGTCTCGGGGCAGATCGACCGGCTGGCAGTGACGGACGAGGCCGTCATCTTCGCCGATTTCAAGACGAGCGCCCGCCCGCCGGCGGACCTCGCCGGCGCCCCGGTGGCGCATGTCGGGCAGCTCGCCGTCTACGGGGCGCTGCTTGCGGACATCTTCCCGGGCCGCCGCCTCGAGGCCCTGCTTGTCTACACCGCCGGTCCGCGCGTGCTGGCGGTTCCGGACGAGGCGCTTGCCGCCGCCCTCGACCAGCTCCCGGTGTTGTGAACAGCGCAAATGCCACCATATGTGGGGTCCACGTGTGGGCATGCACACAACTTGCCTTGACCGGGACCGGGCACCTTCCTACGTTCGGGGCGACTGGCGGCGCAGTTTGCGCCGCGCATACGGAAAGGAACTCATCATGGCGACCGCGAAGGTGACAGATGCGAGCTTCGAGGCTGATGTCCTGAAGTCCGCAGAACCCGTCGTCGTCGATTTCTGGGCCGAGTGGTGCGGACCCTGCCGCATGATCGCGCCCGCGCTCGAGGAAATCGCCACGGAACTGGCCGGCAAGGTCAAGGTGGTCAAGCTCAACGTTGACGAGAACCCGAACACGGCAGCCCAGTTCGGCATCCGCTCCATCCCGACCCTCATGATGTTCAAGGACGGCAAGCTCGCCGGCCAGAAGGTCGGCGCCCTGCCGAAGAGCGAACTGTCGAAGTGGATCTCGGCCTCCATCTGACGCCGAGACCAGACGGATCCCGAAAGAAGGGCCCGCGGGGCCCTTTTTTCTTGCCGAGATTGCTGTTGCCGCCGCTGTGCCGCCATGGCATGCCGGAGCCATGCAGGACACGGCACGCCCCACCGCCCACCTCGTTCTCGGCGGCGCCCGCTCGGGCAAGAGCCGCCATGCCGAGGCACTGGTCCGGGCGATGCCGGGACCGTGGATCTATGTGGCCACGGCCGAGGCCAGGGACGACGAAATGGCGGAGCGAATCGCCCGCCACCGGCAGGAGCGGGGCCCGCAGTGGCATACGGTGGAGGCGCCGCGCGCCCTCGCCGAGGCCATCGAGACCGCGCCCGAAGGCGCGCCCGTCCTCGTCGACTGCCTGACCCTCTGGCTGACCAACGTCATGCTCGCGGACGAGGATGTCGAGGCCGCCTGCCGGCAGCTTGTCGAGACCGTAGCCAGCCGGCGCCGGCCGCTCGTCCTCGTCGCCAACGAGGTCGGCTTCGGCATCGTGCCGGACAACGCGCTGGCCCGCCGCTTCCGCGACCATGCCGGCCTCCTCAACCAGCGCCTCGCCGCCGTCGTCGATGAGGTCATCCTCATGGTCGCCGGCCTTCCTCTCACCGTTAAGGGGCCCACCCAATGACAGACATCACGCCCGAGGAAGCCGCCCGCCACCAGCAGAAGATGGCCAGGCGCAAGGCCCTGCAGGACGCGAAAGTGGCGTCGAAGACGCGCGAGAAAGGCCTTCTCATCGTCAACACCGGCCCCGGCAAGGGCAAGTCCACCGCCGCCTTCGGCCTCATGCTGCGCGCCCTCGGGCACGGCTGGAAGGTGGGCGTCGTGCAGTTCATCAAGGGCACCTGGGACACCGGCGAGCGGCGTGCCGTGGAGCGATTCGCCGACCTCGTCGAATGGCACGTCATGGGCGAGGGGTTCACCTGGGAGACGCAGGACAAGGCGCGCGACATCGCCGCCGCCTCGCGTGCCTGGGACAAGGCGCGCGAGCTGATGGCACGCGACGACATCCGCCTCGTCATCCTCGACGAACTCAACATCGCCCTGCGCTACAACTACCTGCCGCTTGAGGAGGTGGTGGCGACGCTCGCGGCACGGCGGCCGGACCTGCACGTCGTTGTCACCGGCCGCAACGCCAAGCCGGAGATGATCGCGGCCGCCGACCTCGTCACGGAGGCGGCGCTCGTCAAGCATCACTTCAACGCCGGGGTGAAGGCACAGGAAGGCATCGAATACTGATGGCGACACCTGCGGTGATGATCCAGGGCACCGGCTCCAACGTCGGCAAGTCGCTGATCGTTGCGGGCCTGTGCCGCCTCTTCGCCCGGCGCGGCCTCGTCGTGCGCCCCTTCAAGGCGCAGAACATGTCCAACAACGCCGCCGCGGTGTCCGGCGGCGAGATCGGCCGCGCCCAGGCGCTGCAGGCGCGGGCCGCGCGCGCCGAGCCGACCGTGCACATGAACCCCGTGCTACTGAAGCCCGAGAGCGACCGCGGCGCCCAGCTCATCGTGCAGGGCCGGCTTCACGGTCACCTCGACGCGCGCGACTTCGGCACCCGGCGCAGGGCGCTTATGCCCTTCGTCCTCGGCAGCTTTGCCAAGGTGTGCGAGGGCGCCGACCTCGTCATCGTCGAGGGCGCCGGCAGCCCGGCCGAGATCAACCTGCGCGCCGGCGACATCGCCAACATGGGCTTTGCGACGGAAGCCGGCGTGCCGGTGGTGCTCGTCGGAGACATCGACCGCGGCGGCGTCATCGCCAGCCTCGTCGGCACCCATGCCGTGCTCGACGAGGCCGACCGCGCCATGGTGCGCGGCTTCCTCGTCAACAAGTTCCGCGGCGATGCCGCCCTGTTCTCCGCAGGCATGACGGCAATCGCCGAGCGCACGGGCTGGCGGCCGCTCGGCCTGCTGCCCTGGCTGCGGGAGGCGAGCCGGCTGCCGGCGGAAGACGCGCTCGACCTCGATGGCACCGGCCGCAAGCCAGGCGGCAGCTTCGTCGTGGCCGCCCCGGTCCTGCCGCGCATCGCCAATTTCGACGATCTCGATCCGCTGAGGCTCGAGGACGGCATCTCGCTCATCCTCGTGCCGCCGGGCCGGCCAATCCCGGCCGATGCCGACCTCATCGTCCTGCCCGGCTCGAAGGCGACCATCGCCGACCTCTCCTTTCTCAGGGACCAGGGCTGGGACATCGACATCCTGGCCCATGTGCGCCGCGGGCGGCGCGTCGTCGGCCTGTGCGGCGGCTACCAGATGCTCGGCCGCACCATCGCCGACCCTGAAGGCGTCGAGGGGGCGCCGGGCGTCGTGCCGGGGCTCGGCCTCCTCGACATCGACACGGTCCTCACCGGCGACAAGACGGTGCGGCCGGTCGAGGCCCTCCATGCCGAGACGGGCTACACCGTCACCGCCTACGAGATCCATATCGGCCGCAGCGAGGGGCCAGACTGCGTGCGGGCCCCCTTCCGCATCGCGGGCGAACGGGAGGGCGCCATGTCGCCTGACGGGCTCGTCATGGGCACCTATCTGCACGGCATGTTTTCCGCCGACGACTTCCGCAGGGCCTTCCTCGCCCAGGCGAGCGGCGGCAGCTTCCGCACCAGCCTCGCTTACGAGCGCAGCGTCGAGGAGGCGCTCGACAGGCTCGCCGCCCACGTCGGCCAGCACATGGACGTGGATGCGCTCCTCGCCATCGCTCAGGAGCGGACGCACGAGACCTCTGCCTAGCGTTCCCCGTTGACCTTGGCGCGCACCTCGGCGGCGAGCGCGTCGATGGCCGCCGGCGTCGAGGGCCCGCCGCAGATGGTGAGCCGGTCGGACAGGAACAGGCGGCGCTCGGGCGGCAGCAGCTGCGCCAGCGCCGGATGCACCAGAAAGGCCGTGCCGTTGTCGATGGCGCGGGCATCGTCCTCGTCCATCACCACGAAGTCCGGCGGGTCCATGACGAGCTGCTCGAGGCGCACCAGGCCGCCCAGCGGCAGGCCGAGGCGGGCCTGTATCGGCGTCAGCCCCATGTGTCTGAGGAGTTCGGCGACGAGCGAGCGCTCGCCGGGCACATAGCCGCGCCGGTGGAGGATGAGGACCGTGGCCGGACGCCGGGCGATGCCCTTCGTGCGCGCGAGGGCTGCGTCGATCTCCCTGACGAGCGCGTCGCCCCGCTCGGGATGGCCGAGCCGCGCCGCAACGGCCAGCAGCTGCTCCCGCCCCTCGGCGACGTCCCGCCACGGGTCGAGCACCATCATCGGCACACCGTGACGCTGGAGCATCTCGCGTTTGACGCGCGTACCATAGCGGCCACTGAGCACGAGGTCGGCCTCGTCGACCAGGATTTCCTCCCCCGTGCCGCCGTTGACCGGAAGGTCGCCGGCGCGGCCGGCGAGAAAGGAATACTCCGGATCGCGCGACAGGGGGCTGAGGGAGGCGATCTGCGCCCGGTCGGCGAGCGCCAGCAGATACTGGTCGGCGCACAGGTTGAGGGAGACGACCCGCTCGGGCCGTGCAGGCCGGCCGGCGGCAGCGGAGAAGGCCGGCGCAATGCCGAGTCCCGACGCCAGCAAGACCGCCAGTGCGAGAATGATCCTCACCGTCCGAATCCCCCATGGCCCCGAAGGACGACACTCCGCAGGCTTACGGCGCTCCTGGCCCCCGTGCAAATGCCAACGCCCCGCACATGCTGTGCATGCTTGCGACCGGGCCGCGGTCTGTCCTAAAGAGGGTGATGCGTTGGTGCCCCGCTTCGGCGGGGTGAAACGGGAACACGGTGCAAGGCCGTGGCTGCCCCCGCAACTGTGAGCGGCGAGCAGCGATTCGACGAAGCCACTGGGGCCTGAAGGCTCCGGGAAGGCCGAATCGCCGCAAGGACCCGCAAGCCAGGAGACCGGCCAGCGCGCGAGGCAACCCTGACATCCGCCGGAGGGGCGGAATGGAGGTTTTCATGACCGGGTCCACCGGCCGGGCGCTCACCGGCGCCGCATTTCTCCTGTTTTTCGTCACCCTGTCTGCCGCTGGCGCCGCCGGCGAGGAAACCATCAGCCTGCGCGAGATCGTCGTAACGGCGACGCGCGGCCCCCAGGCGGTGGCCCGCGCCGGCAGCGCCATTACCGTCATCACCGCCGAGGACATCGGCCGCTCCGGCGCTCGCACGCTCAACGACGCCCTGCGCCGCGTGCCGGGCCTCGAAATCAGCGAGACCGGCGGCACCGGCGGCACCACCGCCGTGCGCCTGCGCGGCGCAGAGGCGGGGCAGACGCTGGTGCTGATCGACGGCGTGCGCGTCAACGACCCCTCCACCAGCAGCGGCCAGTTCGACTTTTCGCTGCTCGTGCCGACGGACATCGAGCGCATCGAGGTGCTGCGCGGCCCGCAGTCGGCGCTCTACGGCTCGGATGCGATCGGCGGCGTCATCAACATCATCACCCGCAGGGGACGCGGCGAGCCGCGCGCCTCGATCGCCGCGGAGGGGGGCAGCTACGGCAGCAAGGGCCTGCAGGCCGCCGTGTCGGGGGGCGACTCGCGTTTCAACTACGCCGTCTCGCTCAACACATACGACACCGCCGGCTTCTCGCGCTGGGGCTACCGCATCGGCCGCCTCCAGGCGCAGCACCCGTTGGAGAACGACGGCGCACGCCGCTTCGGCCTCAGCACCCGCTTCGGCTTCTCTCCAAGCGAAGACGTGACATTCGACGTCGGTGGCTCAGCCTATTTCAATTACGCACAAACCGACGCCGCCTTCGGTTACTTTCCCGACACGCCGTCTTCGGGCATCCAGCGCCTCGGGCAGGTGCATGCCAAGGCCACGGTCTACACCTTCGACCGTCGGCTGAAGAACACCTTCCTCGTCTATGCCAACCGCACGGCGCGCGACTATCGCTCCATCAGCTATTACTATCGCTCCATCAGCTATTACGGCGCCGCGGCCGCGCCGGTGACGGACTGGTCGAAGGACGGCTTCACTGGTGGGCGCATCGGCGCCTCCTACCAGGGCGACCTCTCGCTCGACGACTTCGGCCTCTTTACTTTCGGCGGCCAGGTGGAGCGCGAGACGATGAAGACCACGAGCCAGCCTGTGCTGCCAGTGCCGGGAGCGCGCACGACGCTGGCCGACGCCGCCCAGACCACCCGCTCGCTCTTCGCCCTGCACCAGATTACCATCGCTGATCGCCTCAACCTGTCGCTGGGCGGGCGCATCGACGACATCGAGGGCGCGGACCGCTTCGCCACCTGGCGCGCGACCCTCGCCTACGACATCACGGAGAGCGACACGGTGCTGCGGGCGAGCGCCGGCACCGGCGCCAAGGCCCCGACGCTCTACCAGCGCCTCGACCCGGTCTACGGCAATGCGGCGCTGGGCGCCGAGCGCTCCTTCGGCGTCGACGCGGGTATCGACCAGAAGCTGTTCGACGGCCGCCTCACCCTCTCGGGCACGGTCTTCCTCAACCGCTACCGGGATCTCATCAACTTCCAGAGCGACCCGTCCTGCCGGCCGGACCAGACCTTCGGCTGCTTCGTCAACGTGGCACGAGCCGAGACGAGCGGCTTCGAGCTGTCGGCGAAGGCCGACATCATCCCCGGCATGCTCGGCCTCGATGTCGCCTACACCAACCTCATCGCCCTCGATCTCGGCACCGGCCTGAGACTCGCCCGCCGGCCGGAGAACTCCGCGCGCATCGGCCTCACGCTGACGCCCACGCCGGGCCTCGTCATCGCCCCTTCGCTCGTCCTCGTCGACACGCGCTATTCGTCCGCGCATGAGCAGGACAGGCTCCCGCCCTATGCCCGGCTCGACCTCTTCGCCTCCTATGATGTGTCGGAGCGCGTATCGATCTTCCTGCGCGGCGAAAACCTCACCAATGCGCGGTATGAGGAGGTGAAGAACTTCGGCACGGCAGGGCGCTCGGTCTATGCCGGCCTCAGGGCCACCTGGTGAGGCGATGGACGGGGAGCGGGCAAGGACAGTCGAGGAGGCGGCGGCCCATCGCCCCGGCCGCTGGCTGGTGCCGGCACTTGTCATTCTCCTCGTGGCGTTCTCCGCGCTCTCCCTCATGCTCGGCCCGGCGCGCCTGACGCCCGCTGCCGTGATGGATGGGCTCCTCGGCAACGGCGGAGTCGCGGTCGTCGTGCGCGACATCCGCCTGCCACGCACCCTGCTCGCCATCATCATCGGGGCGACGCTCGGCCTTGCTGGCGCCGCCCTGCAGGGCCTGCTGCGCAACCCCCTCGCGGCGCCGTCCGTGTTCGGCGCGCCGCAGGCGGCGGCCCTCGGCGCCGTCGTTGTCATCTACTTCGGCTATGCGGAGGTCTATTCGCCGGCTCTGCCGCTCGCCGCCATCGCCGCTTCCTTTCTGTCGGTGCTGGTCGTCATTCTCGTCGCCGGCGAGAGCGCGAGCCTCGTCGTCCTCGTCCTCGCGGGTCTCGCCATCTCCAGCCTCGCGGGCGCCGCCACCTCCCTCGCCATCAGCCTGTCGCCCAACGCCTTCGCCGTGACGGAGATCGTCTTCTGGCTCATGGGCTCGCTGGAAGACCGGACGATGCGCCACGTGGCGCTGGTGAGCCCCTTTGCGCTCGTCGGGGCCGCGCTCCTGCTCTCCCAGGGCGGGGCACTGCGCACGCTGGCGCTCGGCGAGGAGGCGGCGCGCAGTCTCGGCGTCGATGTGCGCCTGCTGCGCCTGGCCATCGTCACCGGCGTCGCCGTCGGTGTCGGCGCAAGCGTGGCGGTTGCGGGCACCATCGGCTTCGTCGGCCTCGTCGCCCCGCACATCGTGCGCCCGCTCGTCGGTCACGATCCGCGCCGCACGCTGGTGCCGGCAGCTCTCGCGGGAGCGGTGCTGCTGACGGCGGCCGACTGCGCCGTGCGCGTCATCCCTTCCGCCAGCGAGGTCAAGGTCGGCGTGCTGACCGCCATCGTGGGCGTACCCTTCTTCCTCTACATCATCCTGCGCCGGCGGGCGGAACTGGCGGGAGCGCCCGCATGACCGGCCTGCCCCTTTCGGTCCGCGGGGTTGCTGCCCGCCTCGGCGGCCGTCAGGTGCTCGACGGCGTCGACCTGACGCTCGCGCCCGGCAGCCTTACCGCCATCATCGGCCCGAACGGCGCCGGCAAGACCACCCTGATGCGGGTGATGGCCGGCCTCGTCCGGCCTGCGGCAGGCACCGTCCTCCTCGGCGAGCGGCTGCTTGCGTCGCTGCCGGCCCGCGAACGGGCGCGCGCCATCGCTTACCTGCCGCAGGGCGGCAGTGTCGCCTGGCCGCTGCCGGCGGCAGACGTGGTCGCCCTGGGGCGCGTACCCCACGGCGGCGGGCCGGCAACAGGCCGGACGGACCCCGCCGTCAGCCGCGCCATGCGTGCCACGGACAGCGAGGCCTTCGCCGATCGGCCCGTCACCGCGCTCTCGGGCGGCGAGCGGGCGCGCGTCCTGCTCGCCCGCGCGCTCGCCGTGGAGGCACCGGTGCTCATCTGCGACGAGCCGGTCGCCGCCCTCGACCCGCGCCACCAGCTCGCGGTGATGGGCGTGCTCGCCGACGAGGCGCGCAGGGGCCGGGCCGTCGCCGTCGTCATGCACGACCTCGCCCTGGCAGCGCGCTACGCCGACCGGGTGGCCATCCTGGCCAGTGGGAAACTGGTCGCCGCCGGCACGCCGCAGGCGGTGCTGACGCCTGCCATTCTGGCCGACGTCTTCGGCGTCCACGCCCTGCACGAGGAGCGGCCGGACGGCCTGCTCGTCCTGCCCTGGCGCCCGCTTGCGCCAGGCTCCGTTTGACGGGTGAGAAGGAACGTCATACCTCTAGCCGAAACTCCCCGCCCGGCGAGCGGTCGGGGCATTCGGTTCGAGAGAAGTCGATCACCTGCCATGACGGACGGCAGCCCCCGCCCGGACACCCGCGAGCGCATCATCGCCGCTGCCGAAGAGCTCTTTCGCGACATCGGCTTCCAGAAGACGACCGTCGCCGACATCGCGCGGACTCTCTCCATGAGCCCGGCGAACGTCTACCGCTTCTTCGCCTCCAAGCAGGACATCAACGAGGCGGTGGCCCGGCGCATGACGGGCCGCAAGCGCGCCCGGCTCGAGGCTATCGCCAGCGAGCCCGGCAGCGCCCGAGCGCGCATGCGACGCATGCTCGCCGAGATGCACATCATGATGGCCGAGTTCGCCGACGCGGATGCCAAGATCCAGGAGATGGTGGCCGTCGCCATCGCGGAAAGCTGGCGGGTTATCCACGATCACATCCGCGACATCGACACCATCATCACCAGGCTCGTGCGCGAGGGCCTGGAGGCCGGCGAGTTCCGCGGCGTCGATCCGGAGGTGGCCGGCCCGTGCGTTCGGGCAGCGATGACACGTTTCTGCCATCCGAGCGTGCTGGTCATGTGCCGTGACATCCCGCAGCCTACCCTCGACGAGCTCATCGACTTCATCCTGGCCGCCCTCGGTGCGGAGCGGCAGGAGGCGTCGCATCCGGCCTGCGAGACGGTGCGGGCCTCCTGATCCACCCCTTCGGGCGCGTTGACAAACCGCCCTGCCGGGCAGATACCCCGCTTCACCCAACCAGAACGGCTCCAGATTCTTGTCCCGACTCCTGGCGAAGAAGACGCTGATCATCGTCCACGACATCGCCGCGACCATCCTTGCGGTGGTGCTCGCCTTCGCCGTGCGCTTCGAAGGTGCGCAGTTCAGCGAGCGCCTGGCGCTGCTGCCGCACGTCCTGCTCGTCTTCGTGCCTATCGCGGCCGTCACCTACTGGTACTTCGGCCTCTACCGGTCGCGCTGGCGCTTCGCCTCGCTGCCCGACCTGTCGAACATCTTCAAGGCCGTTACCATCCTGGCGCTGGCGCTGCTCGTCGGTGACTACGTCCTTGCCTCGTCGCGCTTCTACGGCTTCTTCTTCTTCGGCAAGATCACGATCGCGCTCTACTGGGTGCTGCAGATGTTCCTGCTCGGAGGGCCGCGGCTCGCCTGGCGCTATCTGAAGTACGCCCAGTCGCGACACAACATCGAGCGGCAGGATGCGACCGCCTCTCTCGTCCTCGGGCGCAGCGCGGAGGTGGAGGTGGCGCTGCGCGCCATCGAGAGCGGCGCCTTCTCCAAGATCGCCGCCAAGGGCATCCTCTCGCCGCGCGAGTCGGACCTCGACCAGGCCATCCGCGGCGTGCCGGTACTCGGCACCTTTGCCGACCTCGAACAGGCCATCTCCGACCTCGCCGAGCGCGGGGTGAACGTCCGCCGCCTCGTCATGACGCCGAGCGCCATCAACGCGCCCGAGGCGGACGCCCTGCTCGCCCGGGCGCGGCGCCTCGGCCTGCCGCTGTCGCGGCTGCAGGGCCTCGACGAGGAGGGGGTGCGCGATCTCACGCTCGCGCCCGTCGATATCGAGGACCTCCTGTTGCGCCCAACGGTGGAGATCGACAAGGCGCGCCTTGCCCGCTTCATCCGCGGCAAGCGCGTGCTGGTCACGGGCGGCGGCGGCTCCATCGGCAGCGAGATCTGCGCCCGCGTGGCCGCCTTCGGCGCCGACGCGCTCTACGTGCTGGAAAGCTCGGAACCGGCGCTGCACGCAGTGACCGAGCACCTTTCCGTCCTCGATGCCGCGACGCGCATCGAGGGCGGCATCGCCGACGTGCGCGACCGCGAGCGCATCGAGCACATCTTCCGCCAGTTCGCGCCCGATGTCGTGTTCCACGCCGCGGCGCTGAAGCACGTGCCCTATCTGGAGCAGGACTGGAGCGAGGGCATCAAGACCAACGTCTTCGGCTCCGTGAACGTCGCCGACGCCGCAGTCGCCGTCGGTGCGCGCGCCCTCGTCATGATCTCGACCGACAAGGCCATCGAACCCGTGTCGATGCTGGGCACCACCAAGCGCCTCGCCGAGATGTACGCCCAGGCGCTCGACGCCGAGACGGCCAACGGCGGCAACGGCACGCGCCTCATTGCCGTGCGCTTCGGCAACGTGCTCGGCTCCGTCGGCTCCGTGGTGCCGAAGTTCAAGGCCCAGATCGCCCGCGGCGGGCCCGTTACCGTCACCCATCCGGACATGGTCCGCTATTTCATGACGGTGCGCGAGGCGGCGGACCTCGTCCTCACCGCCGCGTCCCATGCGGATGCAGAGGGGCGTACCGCCCCGGGCACCGGCCGGCGCGCCGCCGTCTACGTCCTCAAGATGGGCCAGCCGGTCCGCATCTACGATCTCGCCGAGCGCATGATTCGCCTCGCCGGCTTCGAGCCCGGTGTGGACATCGAGATCGCCATCACCGGCGTGCGCCCCGGCGAGCGGCTGCACGAGATCCTGTTCGCGCGCGATGAGCCGATGATGGAAACAGGCATCGAAGGTGTCATGGCGGCCGAGCCGATCTTCGCCGACAAGGAGAGGATGGCCGGCTGGCTGGCGCGGCTCGCGGACGCCACCCGCACCTACGACCGGGCCGCCGCCGAGGCGGTGATGGCCGAGGCAATTCCAGAGTTCAGCCGCCGGCAGCCCCAAGCCGTCGCAGGCCTTCCACCGTCGGCAGGGCAGGCCGCCAGCCGAGCCTCGTGAGCCGCCCCGGCTCGACGACGAGCGCGCCGGCCAGCCTTTCCAGCATGTCCTGCCGGCCGGCGAGCCGCAGCAGCCCCGCAATCCATCGCTCGTCGACACCGACGAGGCCCGGGCGCCGCCCCATCCCGGCGCGGAGCGCCGCAACGATCTCCGGCAGAGAGACCGGCTCTGCATCCGCCACGAGCATGGGGCCCGACAGCGGGGCAGGCGCGGCGAGCACGTGCACGATGGCATCGGCAAGATTCTCGACCGCCAGCAGCGAACGCCGGGCGCCGAGGCCGCCGAAAGGCAGCGGAAGCGGCAGGCGCGCCAGCCTGACGAGCGCCCCCATGTTGCCGGCGACGCCCTTGCCGTAGACCAGCACGGGCCGCAGCGACACATGGTCGATGCCCCGCTCGGCGAGGCCGCGCTCGGCGGCGAGCTTGGAGCGGCCATAGGCGTCGCCCGGGGCCGGCGCATCATCGTCGCGCACGGTCACCGGGGAGCTTGCCCCGCACTGGGCGCGGACGGAGGAGAGAAAGACGAACCGGCGCACGCGGCCGGCGGCGGCATCGGCCAGCGCCAGCGTCGCATCGGTGTTCACCGCCTGGTAGCGCGCCTCCGGCACATCCGGCCCCACATGGGCAATGCCGGCGCCGTGGACGACGGCGTCGACGCCCTCAAGCGCCGGCCCCCAGTCCACCGGCGCGGCAAGGTCGCCGATGAGGAAGGGCTCGGTGCCGGGCGGCGCGCGACCCGCATCGCGCACGGCGGCGCGGACGGCGTAGCCCGCCTCGCGCAGGGCCGCGGCCACATGCCGGCCGACGAAGCCCGAGGCCCCGGTGAGGAGGATGGTGCCGCACCCGCCCGCCGTCATGCCGTGGCCATGCCCGCGCGCGGGCGGGAGAAACGCAGCAGCACGAAGCCGACGCCCGCCGCCCCGAGGCCGACGATGGCTGCCTGCAGCGCCGGCGCGCTGGCGCCGAGCGAGAACGCGGCGAGTACCGCAAGGTACAGGTTGAGCACCAGCACCTGTCCGACAACGGAGGGCACCGAATAGCCGTTGTCGGTGGCGCGCTGGTAGAAATGGCTGCGGTGGGCCTGCCACACCCGCTCTCCGCGCACGAGGCGCCTCAGGAGCGTCAGCGTCGCGTCGGCGAGATAGTAGAGCGGCAGCAGGATGGCGGCGGCGAGTCCGCCGCGGCTGGCGAGCACGAGGAGCAGGTAGCCGGCGATGAGCCCGATGGGCAGGGAACCGACATCGCCCAGGAAGAGCCGCGCCACCGGGCGGTTGAAGGGCGCAAAGCCCAGGAGGCCGCCGAGCAGGGCAGCTGCGAGGACGCCCTCGGCCGGCGGCAAGACGCCCGCGAGCGAGAAGGCGGCGAGCACGGCACACAGCGGCGAGAACTCCACCACCGTCATCAGGTCCAGCCCGTCCATGAAGTTGACGAGATTGACGAACCAGACACCGGCGAGCACCAGCACGGCCTGCTCCACGCCAAGGGGCAGCCAGTCCGGCCCGAGGCGCTGCACGTTCGTCGCCGCGACGACCACGAGCGCGACGGCGGCGAACTGCACGCCCAGGCGCGGCAGCACCGGCAGCGGGCGGATGTCGTCGAAGGCGCCGAGCCCCGCGAGAACGACGGCGGAAAGTGCGACGGCGAAGAGAGCGGCAACAGTCCCGGCATCGAGTGGCGGCAGGCCGAGCATGGCGGCAACGGCACCGACGGCGAGCGCGGCCGCGAGCACCGCGATGCCACCGCCCTGGGGCGTCGGGATACGGTGGCTCGAGCGGGCATTGGGGCGTGCCAGCGCATAGCGCTGCAGCAGCGGGCGCAGAAGAACGATGGCGACGGCCGCCAGGAGGGCGGCGCCGAGGCAGGTGGTGGCGAACAGCGCCGTCACGTCGCGCTCCGATTACGAACCGCCCCGTTCCGGGCCGGCGGCGCGACAATAGCCGATGGCGGCGCAGCCGCAAGCATCAGGCGAACGGCGGCAACACCTCAGGCGGCCGCGCGGGCCGCAGTAAGGTGAATCTCCTGCCCCTCGCGCGCCACGAAGGAGCCAGGCATCATCATGTCGAGGCGCCGCTCCATGTCGGCGAGATCGGCGTCCGTATGCCAGGGGTGGAGATGGAAGGCGGCCAGCCGGCCGACGCCTGCCGCCCGGCACAGGGCCACGCCTGCATCGCAGGTCGAATGGCCCCAGCCGCGGCAGCGGCAATATTCGGCCTCGGTATACATGGCGTCATAGATGACGAGGTCGGCATCGCGGACGAAGGCAAGCAGCTCCTCGTGCGGCCAGGGGCCGAGCTCGTCGTGCTCGATGTCACTGACATAGCAGACCGAGCGCCCTCGGTGATCGAAACGATAGGCCGTCGCGCCGGAGGGATGCTGCAGCGGGCAGGTGCGGACCTCGACGCCGTCATCGAAGGTCAGCGTCTCGCCGGCATGGAAGCCGACATGCTCGATGGTCGCCGGCAGTTGCGCGAGCTTCACCGGAAAGAGCGGCGGCGCGAACAACCGGTCGAGCGCCACCTCGGCGGTTTCCCCTCCGAGATTGCCGCAATAAAGCCGCAGCGTCGTGCCCTTCATCAGCGCCGGCCGGAAGAAGGGCAGGCCGATGACGTGGTCGAGATGTAGATGGCTCAGAAGCAGGTCGATCTGCGCCGGAGCGTCGGCACCAAGCGCCTGTCCGAGGCGCGTGATGCCGGTGCCGGCATCAATCACGAACAGGCGCTCGCCACAGCGGACCTCAACGCAGGCCGTGTGGCCGCCGAACGCGCACACGTCCAGTCCCGACACGGGATGCGACCCCCGCACGCCCCAGAAGCGGACGCTGAGATCACCCTCGGCGGGTTTGTTGTCCATAGCCATCTGACGTTCTTACTTTAGAATAGCCGCAAACGACGTGCGCTAGCGCACATTGATGTCATGATTCGCTGGGCTCACGATCCCTCGATCATGTCGGCCTCCGCTTGCGGCTGCACCAGCCCGGTGCGCGAGAAACGGACGGTGCGGTCGAGGCAGTCCTCCGGCAGGCCCGGCGGCAGCACAGCGATCAGGCTGCGGCCGTCAAGGCCACGGTGCAGGCGGTCGATCAGCGCCTCGGCGCCGGCACGTGTCATGCCCTCGAAGATATGGCTGACCACGAGCACGCCCGGCTCGCGCGCCAGGCAGCGGACGAGATCGACGAGCCGCTCCGGCACCGGCGAGGCGAGCCCCTTGCGCGGCCCGACGCGGGCGGAGAGCCCGAGGCGCAGCACCTCGGCGTCGAGATCAAGCGAGGCGAGCACGCGCCGCACCGCGGCGTGAACCCGTTCCTCCGCACCTGCGATGTCATAGGCCACGCGGCCGAAAAGCAGGTTGTCGCTGAGCGAGGCTGCGCTGCAAAGTCGCTCCGGATCCCAGAACTCGATGGCCGGCGCGAGTCCGGGCGGCAAAAGGCGCGCGAAGGTGCGCCGGGCGGCGAGAATGCGCGCCTCCAGCGCCTCGTCGAGCAGCCCGAGGCGATGCCGCGTCTCGACGTAGCGCAGGGCGAGCGCGATGAGCAGATCGCGGTCCCCGGCCTGCTCGTTGCGCCGGCGCTGTACGCGGCGGGCAATCAGGCTCTCGTAGCGGCCACGCTCCTCCGCGCTGAAGAAGGCGAAGCGCTCGACCAGCGCATTGTCGTCGGGAATGCCCGCGAACATCTCCACCATCTGGGTGGCGATGGCCAGCCCCATGTCCGCGAGCGGCCGCGTCAGCTCCTCGGCCTCCAGCACCGCCCTGAGGAAGGGATTGCGGGCGAGGCGCCGCTCCTCGAAGGTGTCGCCCACCGGCACGCCGAAGAGAATGTTCTCCGCCACCGTGCCGTGGCGGTTGTAGCGCTCGGCAGCAAAGGGATCGACAAGATCCTCGATGCCGGCGGAGGCGAGTTCCGTGCGCACGGCGCGGCGGGCGTCGGCGATGAACGGGGCGAGGCGTGCCGCCGCGTGGGTGCCCACTGCACCGTTGAGGCCCAGGCTGTAGACCTCGGCGTCGACCCCCACGAGCTTGAGCGAGGCTATCAGCCGGTCATCCCAGGCCTCGCTGTCCCGCGTCAGCTCCGGCGGCGCGCCATAGGTGAGGTTTTCCCTCAGGCTGCCGTCGAGCATGACCGGCTCGGCACCGGCATAGGCGATGACGGACGCCCTGTAGTCGTCGGACATGTCGCGCAGGTCGACGCCGTCCACGAGGACCCGCCCTGCCGCGGGATCAAGCGCCCCGGCGAGGACGGCGGCGAACACGTCCGTCCCCGACCCCGGCGGCCCGACGAGGGCGATGTGCGCCGGCAGGTCGAGGGCGATGTCGACGCCTTCGAGCCTCTGGCCAGTATGCGCGTCGAAGGCCGCGAGCCCTTCGACGGAGATGCGCTGCGGCGTGGACTGCGGAAGGCGCGCCGACCGCTCGCGCCGGTCGGCACGCGCGTTGAGGCTGCCGACAGCGCGGGCCATCTCCTCGAGCGCCGCCCGGCCGTCGTACTGCCCGGAGAGCCAGCGCATGACCGCGTCGACCGGCCGCAGCATCAGAAAGGCGGCGAAAAGTCCGGCCACGAAGGCGCCGGGAGTCAGGACGCGCTCGGCGGCGAGATTGCCGGCGATGACGATGAAGAGCGCCGGCAGGCCGTAGCGCACGACGGCGACGAGCGCCTGCCGGGCGACATGACGCCGTGCCCCTGCCGCCAGCCGGCCGGACTGGCGCGCCAGCATGGCGTTGAAGGCGCCGAACTCCGCCTGCCCCGTGCCGTGGACGCGAATGGCCGGCAGCCGCCGGGCCGTTTCCTCGGCCATGCGCCCCGCCTCGCGGTTGTTCTCGCGTGCGACGAGGCCCGCGGCTGCCCGCGCCTCCTGGAGCGGCCGCATCAGCGCGGCCGCGGCAATGGCCCCGCCGAGGAAGAGAAGCCCGATCCACAGATGCTGCACGAAGCCGAACACGTGGATGACGACGATTTCCGCACCGGCGGCGAGCGGCACGGCCAGCGCCTCGCCCAGTGCCGGGGCGAGGCGGCCGACCCCTTCGCCAATCTGCCGCGCCGCGGTCTCCGCCTCGTCCTGCGCCGAGGGCCGGGCCGTCACGATGCGCCTGAACATGTCCTGCCGCAGCCCGTTCGCGGCCCGGCGCGACACCGCCGCCGCCAGAAGGGCGACAAGCGCCCTCAGCGCCACCTGCAGGAGGATGAGGGCAAGGAGCGTGGCGACGGCAGCCGTCAGATAGAGATCACGGCCAAGAGGGATGCCCTCGGACAGGACGATACTGCCGCCGCCGAGGACTCGCGGCAGCCCGAAGGAAAGGCGCAGAAACGGCACTCGCGCATCAGCACCGGCGAAACGCCCGCCGATGACGACGTCGTCGATCAGGGTCGCCAGGACGAAAAGGAAGAGAAAGACCGCTCCCGCCAGAAGGAGACCGACAAAGGCGATCCCCAGGTTGGGGCCCCGGCTGCTGCGCCAGGAAAGTCTTATGGGATCGCGTTCCATGTTTCTCCGGCAGCCAGTGGCGGGCCCGGTACGGCAACCCGCAGACCGTACTGAGCTTTGCGGTCAGATTGAACCGCTTTTCCGTAAAGAAGTCGCTGCCATGGTTAGAACGACCAGGCAGTCCCGCCCAAAGCATCACCGCGCACGGCTTGCCATGGATCGCCGTGTTGTGTCCTCCTTCACGTCAAGAACGACCGGCCTTGGGGGGAGGAAAACGTGGCACCTGCGAACGGTGAGGGGGAAACGTTCGACTATATCGTTGTGGGCGCCGGCTCGGCCGGCTGCGTGCTCGCCAACCGCCTGTCGGCCGATGCGAGGCGCACCGTCCTTGTGCTGGAGGCTGGCGGGCGCGACAACTGGGTGTGGTTCCACATCCCCGTCGGCTATCTCTTCGCCATCGGCAATCCCCGTGCCGACTGGATGTTTCGCACGGAAGCCGAGGCGGGCCTCAACGGGCGCGAGCTCGCCTATCCGCGCGGCAAGGTCATCGGCGGCTGCTCGGCCATCAACGCCATGATCTACATGCGCGGCCAGGCGGCGGACTACGAGCGCTGGCGGCAGATGGGCCTTCCCGGCTGGGGCTGGGACGACGTGCTGCCCCACTTCCTGGCCATGGAGAACCACGTCGCCCCGCCCAACGCGCTGCACCGCAGCGGCGGGGAGTGGTGTGTCGACTATCCGCGCGTGCGCTGGGAGCTGCTCGATGCCGTGCAGGACGCGGCCGAGAGCCTCGGCATCCCCAAGGTGGCGGACTTCAACACCGGCGACAACTTCGGCTCGTCCTACTTCCAGGTGAACCAGAAGAACGGACGCCGCTGGAGCGCGGCGCGCGGCTTCCTGAAGCCGGCGCTCCGCCGCCCCAACCTCAGGCTCGAGACGGGCGTGCATGTGGAGCGCATCCTCGTCGAGGACGGCCGCGCCACGGGCATCGTCTTCTCCCGCGGCCGGGAGCGCTTCACGATGCGTGCACGCGGCGAGGTGGTGCTCGCCGCCGGCGCCATCGGCACGCCGCAGCTGCTCGAGCTGAGCGGCATCGGCGATGCGCGCCGGCTCGCCGGGCTCGGCATCGAGCCCGTGCGTGACCTGCCCGGCGTCGGCGAGAACCTGCAGGATCACCTGCAGCTGCGCCCCATCTTCAAGGTCTCGGGCGTGCGCACCCTCAACGAGGACTACGGGCGCCTTGCGAGGCGCGTCGCCATGGCGCTCGAATATGCGCTCTTCCGGCGCGGGCCTCTCACCATGGCCCCCTCGCAGCTCGGCATCTTCACCCGTTCCTCGCCCGAGTACGAGACGCCCAACCTGCAGTTCCACATCCAGCCGCTGTCGCTCGACAAGTTCGGGGACAGGCTGCACCCCTTCCCCGCCTTCACCGCGAGCGTGTGCAACCTGCGCCCGACGAGCCACGGCTCGGTCCACGCGAAGAGCCCGGACGCGCACGTGCCGCCGGCGATCGCGCCCAACTACCTCTCCACCGAGGAGGACAGGCGCGTCGCCGTCGACGCCATCCGCCTCGCGCGCCGGCTGGCCGCCGCCCCGCCGCTCGCGCGCTTCTCGCCCGAGGAACTCCGGCCCGGCGCGCATCTGACGAGCGACGAGGAGCTGGTCCGCGCCGCCGGCGATCTCGGCACCACCATCTTCCACCCCGTCGGCACGGCGCGCATGGGCCGCGACGACGATCCGCTCGCCGTTGTCGACACGCGGCTCAGGGTGCGCGGCATCGCGGGACTGCGCGTTGCCGATGCCTCGGTGATGCCGACCATCACCTCCGGAAACACCAACTCGCCCACCATGATGATCGCCGACAAGGCGGCCGCCATGATGGCCGAGGATGCGCGGAACGCCTGAGGGACACTGCTGCAATCGGTTTCCGCGTCGCCTTTTCCGGCTTATGTTGCGTCGTTTCGCCGCGGCGGTGTCGCGGCTGCCAGGGGAGATGATTCATGGGGCTGGTCGACAGGGCAAAGAACATCATCGTCACGCCGCGGACGGAGTGGTCTGTCATCGCGGCCGAGGGCGGCACCGTCGGCGACATCTACCGCAACTACGTCGTCCCGCTCGCCCTCATCCCGGCCATCTGCAGCTTCGTCGGCATGTCGGTGCTGGGTTTCAGCCTGGGCGCCGACCACATGCGCGTGCCCTTCTTCAGCGGCCTCATCATGGCCGCGCTGCAGTTCGGCCTCGGGCTGCTCATCGTCTATCTCGTCGCGCTCGTCATCGACGCGCTGGCGCCGCGCTTCGACGGGCGCAAGGGCATGCTCCCGGCCTTCAAGCTGGCGGCCTACTCCTACACGCCAGCCTGGCTGACGGGCATCTTCCTCCTCGTGCCAGTGCTCGGCTTCCTCTCCATCCTCGGGCTCTATGGCATCTACCTGCTCTATGTCGGGGCGCCGCGGCTGATGGCAATCCCGGAGGGCAAGGCCGGCCTCTTCACCACCGCTGTCGTCGTCATCGCGCTCATCATGAGCTTCGTCCTCTCACTCGTGCTCGCCGCCTTCATGCCCGTGCCCGCCATGATGTAGAACCAAATCCGTGCGAATCCGGGCAGGAGAGCGACTGCCAAAGCCACGGGCAACGACGATGGGTGATCTGGCCTACCGGGCTGACAACGCGCTGGTGCTGCCGGAAGACGGGCGCCAGTCGCCGGTCGCGCTCGCCGTACAGCGCGGCGTGCGGCGCCTCTTCGCCAGCCTGGGCCAGGTGACGGTGACGGAACTCACCCTCGCCTCCGGACGCAGGGCTGATGTCGTGGCGCTCGCGCCCGACGGACGCATCACCGTCGTCGAGGTGAAGTCCTGCCTTGCGGATTTCCGTGCCGACGGCAAGTGGCAGGACTACCGCGCCTTCTGCGACCGGCTGTTCTTCGCTGTCACCGAGGACTTTCCGCAGGAGGTGCTGCCCGAGGAGACGGGGCTTATCGTCGCCGACCAGTACGGCGCCGCCGTGTTGCGCGAGGCGCCCCTGCACCCGCTGCCCGGTGCCCGCCGCAAGGAGGTGACGCTGCGCTTCGCCCGCGCCGCCGCCTCGCGTCTCCATGCCGCCCTCGATCCCGAGGGCGCACGCGGCATCCTCTGAGCCCCGCCCCATCCGGCACGGGGCTTGCTCGACACGCCCCGCAAGCAGGCGCATGCCAGCCGATAGCCCGGCCAGCGTCGCCTTGCGGGACAGGGCGTGCCAGAACGGAGCAGCCAGCATGACCTCGCCTTTCTCGAGCGCCGAGCGCATCGCCTGGGTCGATGCCGCCAAGGGGATCTGCATCATCCTCGTGGTCATGATGCACGCGACCCTCGGCCTCGGCGAGGCGGTGGAGCGCGAGGGCTGGATGCATGTGGTGGTCGCCTTCGCCAAGCCCTTCCGCATGCCGGACTTCTTCCTCGTCTCGGGCCTGTTTCTCGGCCGGGCGATCACGCGCGACTGGCGCACCTTCGCCGACCGGCGCATCGTGCATTTCCTCTATTTCTACGGCCTCTGGTACGTTATCCAATTCGCCCTGAAGGGCTGGAGCCTTGCCGGCGGTGACCCCGTGGAGTTCGTGCGCCTCTTCGCGCTCGGTTTCATCGAGCCGTTCGGCACGCTGTGGTTCATCTATATGCTCGCCGTCTATTCGGTGACGGTGAAGCTGCTGCAGCGGCTGCCGCCGTTGGTGCTCCTTGCCGGTGCCGCCGCGCTGCAGATCGCCCATGTCGAGAGCGGCTGGCTGGTGATCGACGCCTTTTGCGCCTACTTCGCCTACTTCGTTGCCGGCTACGTCTTCGCCCCGCGCGTCTTCGCCATCGCCGCCTGGGCGGGGCGCAATGCCCTGCCAGCCCTGGTGGGCCTCGCGTTCTGGGCCTCCGTCAACGGCTTTGCCGCCTTTGCGCCGAGCAGCTTCGCCGGACAGACCGTCGCCTCGCTGCCGGGCGTGAGCCTCATCCTGGGGCTTGCAGGGGCGGTCGCCATCACGACCGTCGCGGCGCTGCTCACGAGCCGCGGCTGGGCCGGCCCGCTGGCCTACTGCGGCGAACGCTCCCTCGTCGTCTATCTCGCCTTCTTCCTGCCGATGGCGGCGACGCGCGCCATCCTTGTCAAGACGGGCCTCGTCGATGCCGTCGGCGTCGGCTGGGGGGCCGCCCTCGTCACAGCCGCCGCCGTCGTCATCCCGCTTGTCTTCGAGCGGCTCGTGCGCGGCACGGTGCTCGACTTCCTCTTTGTGCGGCCCGGGGCCTGCCACATCGCCGCCCCGGCACGCCTCGCGCAGGCCGGCTGAGGACGCGGTCCGGCGGGCGAGCGAAACGGATCGCGAACGCGGACGAGGCGTGGCATAGTCCCGCCCCGACCTTACCGGCGATTCCAGCGAAGTATCCGTCCGAGCCATGACCGACCAAACCGCCCCCGCCGATGCCGTCCACGCCGCCCGCGCGCTGAAGCCGGGGGACCATGTCTTCCTCGTCGACGGCTCGTCCTTCGTCTTCCGGGCCTACTTCCAGTCCATGAACCAGGACCGGAAGTACAACTACCGTTCGGACGGCCTGCCCACGGGCGCCGTGCGCCTGTTCTGCACCAAGCTGTTCCAGTTCATCCGCGAGGGCGCGGTCGGCATCATGCCGACCCACCTCGCCATCATCTTCGACAAGTCGGAACAGTCGTTCCGCAAGGAGATCTACCCGCCCTACAAGGCGAACCGGCAGGAGCCGCCGGAGGATCTCGTCCCCCAGTTCCCCCTCATGCGCGAGGCGGTGCGCGCCTTCGGTCTCAAGCCCGTGGAGCAGGACCGCTACGAGGCGGACGACCTCATCGCCACCTATGCGCGCCAGGCGACGGAGGCCGGGGCCGACGTGCTCATCATCTCCGCCGACAAGGACCTGATGCAGCTCATCCGGCCGGGCGTTTCCATGTACGACCCCGCCTCCGGCACCCAGTCGAAGGGCAGCTACCGGCCCGAGCGGCGCATCGGCCGGGATGAGGTACTGGAATATTTTGGCGTCGAGCCGGAGAAGGTGGTGGACGTGCAATCGCTCGCCGGCGATTCGACAGACAACGTGCCCGGAGCCCCCGGCATCGGCATCAAGACGGCCGCCCAGCTCATCAACGAATACGGCGACCTCGACACGCTCATCGCCCGCGCCGGCGAGATCAAGCAGCCGAAGCGCCGCGAGACGCTCACGAACCCGCAGATCGTCGAGCAGATCCTCATCTCCCGCCGGCTCGTCTCGCTGGTCGACGACGTGGCCGTCGAAACGCCGCTCGCCGATCTCGCGCTCGTGCCGCCCGATCCGCAGCGCCTCGTCGCCTTCCTGAAGGCGATGGAGTTCACCACCATCACCAAGCGCGTCGGCGAACTCTATGAGATCGATGTCTCGGCCGTGGAGCCGGACGCCCGCCTCGCCGCGCCGGGCGCGGGCCTCGGCTGGAGCCCCGCCGATCCCACCGGAGACAGTACGCCCTCCGCCACGCCGCCGTCTGCCGCCACACCAACCGGACCGGGCGACGATCTCCTCGTCCCGGCGGCGCTCGTCGCGAGCCGCGCGGCCGAGGCAACCGCCACCCCGGTCGACCGCAGCACCTACGAAACGGTGACGAGCCTGGAACGCCTCGAGGCGTGGATCGCCGAGGCGCGCGAGCGTGGCTACGTGGCCGTCGATACGGAGACGAACTCCGTCGACGCCATGCAGGCCGAGCTCGTCGGCTTCTCTCTCGCCACGGCGCCCGGCAGGGCCTGTTATGTACCCCTGCAGCACCGCGACGGGGACGACCTTTTCGGCAACGGCCTCGCGCCCGGCCAGATCCCCCTGCGCGAGGCGTTGGCGCTGCTGCAGCCGCTCCTCGAGGATCCGTCGGTGCTCAAGATCGGCCAGAACCTGAAGTTCGACTGGCTCATCTTCGCCCGGCACGGCATCACGCTGACGCCCTACGACGACACGATGCTGATCTCCTATGTGCTCGATGCCGGCCGCAGTGCGCACGGCATGGACGCCCTGTCGGAGAGGCATCTTGGCCACACGCCCATCGCCTTCACGGAGGTCGCGGGCTCCGGCAAGGCGCAGGTCACCTTCGACAAGGTGGCGATCGACAAGGCCACTGCCTATGCGGCCGAGGATGCGGACGTCACCCTGCGCCTGTGGCTCGTGCTCAAGCCGCGCCTCGTGGCCGAGGGACTGACGAGCGTCTACGAGACCCTGGAGCGCCCGATGGTGGAGACGCTGGCGCGCATGGAGCGCCGGGGCATCGCCATCGACCGCACCATCCTCTCGCGCCTGTCCGGCGACTTCGCCCAGAAGCTCGCGGCCCTCGAGGAGGAGATCTACGCCCTCGCCGGCGAGCGCTTCACCATCGGCAGCCCCAAGCAGCTCGGCGACATCCTCTTCGGCAAGATGGGCCTGCCCGGCGCCAAGAAAACGAAGACCGGCCAGTGGGCGACCGGCGCCGGCGTGCTCGAGGATCTCGCCGCCGAGGGCCATGCGCTGCCGGCGAAGATTCTCGACTGGCGCCAGCTCGCCAAGCTCAAGTCGACCTACACGGACGCCCTGCCAGGCTTCGTCAACCCCGAGACGCAGCGCGTGCATACCTGCTTCTCGCTCGCCGCGACCACGACGGGCCGGCTGTCGTCGTCGGAGCCGAACATCCAGAACATCCCCGTGCGCACGGAGGAAGGCCGCAAGATCCGCACCGCCTTTGTCGCCGCGCCGGGCACCAAGCTCGTCTCGGCCGACTACAGCCAGATCGAGCTGCGCGTCCTCGCCCATATCGCGGAAATTCCGCAGCTCCGGCAGGCCTTCGCCGACGGCATCGACATCCACGCCATGACAGCCTCGGAGATGTTCGGCGTGCCGGTTCAGGGCATGGATCCCCTCGTGCGGCGGCGCGCCAAGGCCATCAATTTCGGCATCATCTACGGCATCTCGGCCTTCGGCCTCGCCAACCAGCTCGGCATTCCGCGCGAGGAGGCGTCGGCCTACATCCGCAAGTATTTCGAGCGCTTCCCCGGCATCCGCGACTACATGGAGGAGACCAAGCGCTTCTGCCGGGAACAGGGCTACGTGACGACGCTCTTCGGACGCGTCTGCCACTATCCGCAGATCAAGTCGTCCAACCCCTCCGAACGCGCCTTCGTGGAGCGTCAGGCGATCAACGCTCCTATCCAGGGCTCGGCCGCCGACATCATCCGCCGCGCCATGGTGCGCATGGACGAGGCGCTGGAGAGCGCCGGCCTCCACGCCCGCATGCTGCTGCAGGTGCATGACGAGCTCGTCTTCGAGGTGCCGGAGGAGGAGGTGGAGCGCGCGCTGCCGCTCATCACGCGCGTGATGCGCGAGGCGCCGAACCCTGCCGTCGCGCTCGCCGTGCCGCTCGAGGTCGAGGCGCGGGCCGCGGACAACTGGGAGGAGGCGCACTGACCGGCGGCGCGCCCCGCGCCGCCCGTCGGCCAGGCTGGGGCGCTCAGGCGATCTCCACCGCGCGAACCCGGGCGATGCCCCGGGCCGCGAAGGCAGCCTCGGCGGCGGCCAGCGAGCCGTCGAGGTCGATGGCGCGGCAGGCATCCTCGATGACCGTCACCGCAAAGCCGTGGCCGTGCGCATCCTCGGCCGAGTAGCGCACGCAGAAGTCGAGCGCGAGGCCGGCGAGGAAGACACGTTCGAGGCCGCGCTCCTTGAGGTAGCCACCGAGCCCCGTGGGCGTCACACGGTCGTTCTCGTAGAAGGCGGAGTACGAATCGATCGCCGGGTCGAAGCCCTTGCGCAGGATGAGCTCGGCATGCGGCACGTCGAGAGCCGGATGGAAGGCGGCGCCGGGCGTGTTCTCGATGCAGTGGTCCGGCCACAATACCTGCGGCCCGTAAGGCATCTCCACGGTCTCGAAAGGCCTGCGTCCGGGATGGGCGGAGGCGAAGGACAGATGCCCCGGCTTGTGCCAGTCCTGCGTCAGGATGACGTGGGTGAAGCGCCGCGCGAGCGCGTTGACCGTCGGCACGATGGCGTCGCCGCCGGCGACCGCCAGCGCCCCGCCGGGGCAGAAGTCGTTCTGCACGTCGACGACAAGCAGGACATCCCTCTCACCGATCCTGATCCCGGTCATGGCAGGCCCCCTTTCCGGCCGCAGGATCCGGAGTGTCCGCGGCTCCGTCAATGCGCGCCATTGACACGGCCGCCGATGGCTGGAAAGAACGCGCCGACCCTGTTCCCAGGCGCTGCCGGAGCGGATGAGGCCTCCTCCCTGCCGCTCGGCCGCCGCAAGTGTCTTGGCGCCCCATGCAGAGCCCTCTCGTCAACGGCGGCCCCGCCGACCCCATCGCGCGGCGGCGCACCTTCGCCATCATCTCCCACCCGGACGCGGGCAAGACGACGCTGACCGAGAAGCTGCTGCTTTTCGGCGGCGCCATCCAGCTCGCCGGCGAGGTCAAGGCCAAGCGCAACCGCGCCCAGACCCGCTCGGACTGGATGGGCATCGAGCGCGAGCGCGGCATCTCTGTCGTCACGTCGGTGATGACCTTCGAGTACGGCGGCTGCGTCTTCAACCTGCTCGACACGCCCGGCCACGAGGACTTCTCGGAGGATACCTACAGGACGCTCACTGCCGTCGATGCCGCCGTGATGGTCATCGACGCGGCCAAGGGCATCGAGGCGCGCACGCGCAAGCTCTTCGAGGTCTGCCGCCTGCGCGACATCCCCATCGTCACCTTCATCAACAAGCTCGACCGGGAGAGTCGCAACCCCTTCGACCTGCTCGACGAGATCGAGAAGACGCTGGCGCTCGACACCGCCCCGATCAACTGGCCCATCGGCGCCGGCAAGAGCTTTGCCGGCACCTACACCTTCGGCACGAAGATGGTGCGGCGTATCTCCGACGACGAGACCCTTACGGTGAGCGGCGCCGACGACCCGGTCCTCGCCGCGCTGCTGCCGGCGCACGAGGCCGCCACCTGGCAGGAGGAGGCGATGCTGGCCGAGGAGGCGCTGAAGCCCTTCGACCTTGGCGCCTTCCGCGAGGGGCACCTGACGCCCGTCTTCTTCGGCAGCGCCCTGCGCAACTTCGGCATCCGCGACCTCATCGACGCCATGGCCGCGTACGCTCCGTCGCCGCGCGGACAGGAGGCGGACAAGCGCATGGTCCAGGCCAACGAGCCGAAAATGACCGGCTTCATCTTCAAGATCCAGGCCAACATGGACCCGAACCACCGCGACCGCATCGCCTTCATGCGCGTGTGCTCGGGCCGGCTGACGCGCGGCATGAAGGTGAAGCTCGTGCGCACCGGCAAGTCCATCAGCCTCAACGCGCCGCAGTTCTTCTTCGCACAGGATCGCACGGTGGCGGACGAAGCCTATGCGGGCGACGTCGTCGGCATCCCCAACCACGGCACCCTGCGCATCGGCGACACGCTGACCGAAGGTGAAGACATCGTCTTTCGCGGCGTGCCGAGCTTCGCGCCGGAAATCCTGCGCCGCGTCTCCATCAAGGACGCGATGCGGGCCAAGAAACTGCGCGAGGCGCTGGAGCAGCTCGCCGAGGAGGGCGTGGTGCAGCTCTTCATCCCCAACGACGGCTCGGGTGCCATCGTCGGCGTCGTCGGCGCGCTGCAGCTCGACGTCCTCATCGAGCGGCTGAAGACCGAATATGGCCTCGAGGCCACCTACGAGATGACGCGCTTCTCCGTCTGCCGCTGGGTGAGCGCCGACGACAGGGCCGAGCTCGACAGGTTCATCGCGGCCAACAACTCCGCCATGGCCACCGACCTCGACGGGGCGCCCGTGTTCATGGCCTCGAGCCCATTCTCGCTGCGCTATGACGAGGAGCGGTGGCCGGCCATCCGCTTCTCGGACGTCAAGGACTACCAGAAGAAGGCGGCCTGAGCTGCCTGCTAGACGAGGACAGGCCGCTCGGCACGCTCCTCGAGTTCGAACACACGCTTGTAGCGTTCGATCTCGGCCGGCGGGCCCATGACCTTGGCCGGATTGTCGGAGAGCTTCACGGCCGGGCGGCCGTTGGCCGACACCACCTTGCAGACGATGGAGATGGGGTCGAGCGCGCCGTCCGGCACGAAGCCGCGGAAGTCGTTGGTGAGCAGCGTGCCCCAGCCGAAGCCGAAGCGCATGCGCCCGTTGAAATGATAATAGATGCGCTCGATGGCCGTGACATCGAGTGCATCCGAGAAGATGGCGAGCTTCTTGCGCGGATCCTCGCCGCGCTCCTGCCACCAGCGGATGGCTTCCTCTCCGCCCTCGATGGGATCCTTGGAATCGATGCGAATGCCCGTCCAGCTCGACACCCAGCTCGGCGCCGCCGCCAGGAAATGGGTGGTGCCATATGTGTCGGGCAGTATGATCAGCAGGTTGCCCTCGTAGTCCTCCTGCCAGTCGCGCAGCACCTGGTAGGGCGCGGCGGCGAGCTCCTCGTCGCTGTTGGCAAGCGCCGCATAGACCATCGGCAGCTCGTGCGCGTTGGTACCGACGGCCTCAACCTCGCGCCGCATGGCGATGAGGCAGTTGGACGTGCCGGTGAAGGCGTCACCCAGCCCCTCCATCATCGCCTGCACGCACCAGTCCTGCCACAGGAAGCCATGGCGGCGGCGCGTGCCGAAATCGGCAATCTGCAGGCCGGACAGGGCCTTGAGGCGCTGCACCTTCTCCCACACCCGCGTCATGGCACGGGCATAGAGCACCTGCAGCTCGAACTTGCCCATGGTGGCGAGCACAGCGCGCGAGCGCAGCTCGTTCAGGATGGCGAGCGCCGGAATTTCCCAGAAGGTCGTCTCCAGCCACGGCCCGTCGAACTCAAGCTCGTACTGGCCGTCGCGGACCCTGAGGTCATAGGGTGGCAGCTGGAAGCCCTCGAGCCATTCGATGAACTCCGGCGCGAACATCTGCCGCTTGCCGTAGAACATGTTGCCGCGCAGCCAGGTCGATTCGCCCCGAGTCAGCCGCAGGCTTCGGGCGTGGTCGAGCTGCTCGCGCAGGGCGCTCTCCTCGACGAGGTCCGCGAGGCGGACATCCTTCGAGCGGTTGAGGATCGAGAAGGTGACGCGCGTGTTGCGATGGCGCCGGAAGATCGTCTGCGCCATCAGCAGCTTGTAGAAATCCGTGTCGAGCAGGGAGCGGACGATCGGATCGATCTTCCACTTGTGATTGTAGACACGTGTGGCGATGTCCGTCATGCACCGGCTCCGTGGGCCCTTTCGGCGTTCTCCCGCGCCGAAACTAGGCGTTGGCCAGCGTCCGAGGCAAGAACGGCGAGCGCATGCCGGCGCCGCATCACGCCCGGGCCTACCCGTCGGCGAGGCGCGCCAGCACCTCGTCGGCGATGGCGAGTGAGGACGTGAGGCCCGGGCTCTCGATGCCGAAGAGATTGACGAGGCCGGGCATTGCGTGGACCTGCGGCCCGTCAATGCGGAAATCGGCCGCCGGCTCGCCCTCGCCGACGATCTTGGGGCGGATGCCGCTGTAGCCGGGCGACAGGGCCTCTTCGTCGAGGCCGGGCCAATAGCGGCGGATCGCCGCGGCAAACGCCGCGCGCCGCGAGACGTCGACCTCGTAGCGGATCTCCTCGATCCATTCGGTATCGGGGCCGAAGCGCGCCTGCCCGCCGAGGTCGAGGGTCAGGTGCACACCCAGGCCGTGCGCGTGGGGCGCCGGATAGACCAGGCGCGAAAAGGGCGCCCGGCCGGCAAGGACGAAATAGTTGCCCTTGCAGAAACGCGTGCGCGGGACCGTTTCGGGCGGCAAGCCCGCGATACGGTCGGCCACGTCGGACGCGCAAAGGCCGGCGGCATTGACGAGCTCGCGGCAGGCGAGGCGCATGGGCTCGGCCCCGCCCGTGCGGACGAGAAAGCCGCCCGCCGTGGGCTCGGCCGCCTCGAAGGGCGTGTTGAAGGCAAAGACAGCGCCGGCGTTCTCGGCATCGCCCTGCAGCGCCAGCATGTAGGCGTGGCTGTCGATGATGCCCGTTTGCGGCGACCACAGCGCCGCGACCGCCGCCAGCGCCGGCTCCATGCGCCGGGCCTCGGCGCCGGAAATCATGGTGAGCTCCTCGGCGCCGTTGGCCCGGCCGCGCTCGGCCAACGCCTCGACGCCGGCGATCTCGTCCTCGCTCGACGCGACCAGGAGCTTGCCGTAACGCCGGTGCGGCACGCCGCGTGCGGCGCAATAGGCATAGAGCGCGCGCCGCCCCTCGACGCACAGGCGCGCCTTCAGGCTGCCGGGAGGATAATAGAGCCCGGCATGGATCACCTCGCTGTTGCGCGAGGACGTGCCGGTGCCGATGGCCCCCTCGCTTTCGAGAACCACCACCGAGCGACCGGCGAGCGCAAGGGCCCGCGCGACGGCGAGGCCCACTACCCCGGCGCCGACGACAACCGCGTCGACGAAATCATCCGCCCCGCTCATCCTTCGCCGAATCTCCCCGTCCGATGCGATCGCTGCGCGCGTATAGCGGCGGGCGACGCGCCATGAAAGGCGGTTGCTGCGCCATTCCGGCGCCGGCTTGCCATGCGCCCCGCCTCGTCGGGCGTGGGGCAGCCGATCCCGCGGCTTGCGCTGTCGAACGGCATCCGCTCTGCGGCGGTGGGCCGGTCGACGACACTGGCGAACGAGGTAGCGGGTCAGGGGATCACGGTGAACGTGGCGCTGCCCGGCCGCATCGAGACGGAGTGCGTGGCGGAGCCGGATGCGGCCAATGCGCAGCGCCAGGGCAAGCGGCCCGAGGCCCCGGACCCTGCGCAGCCGGACCTTACGCCGCGGCGCTGTAGGGCTGCGGCGCCGCCTGGCCGTAGACCCGGCCGAAGCGGTTGGCGAGGAACGTGTCGAGGGCGATGTCCTCCTGCCGCACGAAACCGCGCTGCGGCAGCTGGCCAGCCGCCAGCATGTCGAGCACCGCGCAGATGCCCGAGGCGGTGGTGATCTGGATAGCGCTGCGGGTGACGCCGTTCACACACGCGCTGTAGATCTTGTTGGCATAGGTTTCCTGCACCAGGCGGCCGCCGCGGTGCCCGCTCACCGTGACGAAGATGACGACCACGTCCTGCAGGGTCGTTGGCAGGGCGCTCTCGAGAATGTCCTTGAGCAGCGCGCGCCGGTGGCGCAGGCCGAGGTCGTTGAGCAGCGCCTTCATGATGGCGCAATGGCCAGGATAGCGGATGGTACGGTAGTTCAGCGTGCGCACCCTGCCCTTCAGCGTCTCGCACAGGGTGCCGAGACCGCCCGAGGTGTTGAACGCCTCGTAGGTGACGCCGTCGAGCGAGAACTCCTCGCGCTCCTCCAGCGCCGGCACCTCGACGAGCTCGCCGTCGACGATGGCCTCGCACGGCTCGCAATATTCGTTGATGACGCCGTCCGTGCTCCAGGTGAGGTTGTAGTTGAGGGCGTTGGACGGATATTGCGGCAGCGCGCCGACACGCATGCGCACGCTGTCGAGGGTCTCGAAGCGACGGGCGAGATCGTAGGCGACGATAGAAATGAAGCCCGGCGCGAGCCCGCACTGCGGAATGAAGGCGCTCGCCGCGCCAGCCGCGAGCTCCTTGACGCGCCGCGTGCTCGCAACGTCCTCGGTGAGGTCGAGATAGTGCACGCCGGCGCGCGCCGCCGCCTCGGCAATACGCGTCGTCAGGTGGAAGGGCGCGGCGCTGAGCACGGCGAACTTCCTCGCCAGAACCCTGTCGAGTGCCCCGTCGTCGGTGATGTCGAGACGGATGCGCGCGACGGGTAGGGCGGCATCGAGCGCATCGAGCTGCGCCTGCTCGCGATCGACGACGGTCACCTCATAGTCGCCCGTGGCCGTCAGCAGGTCGGCGATGGTGGCGCCAATCTTGCCGGCACCGACAACGAGAACGGACTTGCGATCACGCATGGCTTGATCCCCTGGTTGGCGATTTCCCCAAGGATCGCAGCCTGTCCGTCGAAATGAAGATTCCGCTTCGCCGAAATGCGAAGATGCCCTAGTGGAAATGACGATACATTTCTGCGAAACGACGATGGACGACATCGACCGCCAGCTCATCGCCCTCCTGCGCGAGAATGCGCGCACGCCGACGGCGGACTTCGCGCGGCGGCTCAGGCTGTCGCGCACCACGGTGCAGAGCCGCATCGAGCGGCTGGAGCGGCGCGGGATCGTCGCCGGCTATACCGTGCGCCTGTCAGACGACTACGAGAGCGGCCTCGTGCGCGCGCACGTGCTTATAAGGGCGCTGCCCAAGCTCGCCCGCAAGGTGGAGGAGGCGCTCGCCGGCATCGCTGAGGTGCGCACCCTGCACTCCATCAGCGGCAGCTATGACATGATCGCCGTTGTCGCTGCGCCGTCGATCGCGGAGCTCGACCAGCTCATCGACCGCATCGGGGCGCTGGAGGGCGTGGAGCGCACCATGTCCTCCATCATCCTGTCCACGCGCATCAGCCGGTAGAACCTCATGGCGGACAAGACCAGGACGGTGGCCGTGATCGGGGCCGGCCCGGCCGGGCTCATGGCAGCGGAGGAGCTGGCGCGATCCGGCTTCGCCGTCACCGTCTACGAGCGCATGCCCTCACCGGCGCGCAAGTTCCTCATGGCGGGACGCGGCGGCCTCAACCTGACGCACGGTGAGGCGCTCGAGACCTTCCTCTCCCGCTACGGCGCCGCGAGGCCATGGCTCGCGCCCATCATCGAGGCCTTTCCGCCGGCCGCACTGCGCGCATGGTGCGAAGGGCTCGGCGAAAGAACCTTCGTCGGCTCGAGCGGGCGCGTCTTTCCCGAGAGCTTCAAGGCCTCGCCTCTCCTGCGCGCCTGGCTGCGCCGCCTCGACGGGCTCGGCGTGAGGCTCCTGACGCGGCACCGCTGGCACGGCTGGGACGAGACAGGACGCCTCCTCGTCGAGACCGAGGGCGGCGAGCGCCTCACCCTCGCGCCCGACGCCACGCTGCTGGCACTCGGCGGCGCGAGCTGGCCGCGCCTCGGCTCTGACGGGGGATGGACGGAGATTCTTTCCGCCAGAGGCGTGGCCATTGCTCCGCTCCTCCCGGCCAACTGCGGCTTCGAGCACCGTTGGTCGGACCATTTTGCCGGGCGATTCGCCGGCATGCCGCTGAAGCGCATCGCCCTCTCCTTCGACGGCCTGCGGGTCATGGGCGAGGCAGTTGTCACGCGCGAGGGGCTGGAGGGCGGCGTCGTCTATGCCCTCTCCGGCCGCCTGCGCGACGCCATCGCGGCGCACGGCCCGCAGACCGTGATTCTCGACCTCAGGCCCGATCTCAGCCCCTCGCACCTTGCCGCGCGCCTCGCGCGGCCGCGGGGCAAGCAGTCCACCGCCTCCTTCCTGCGTAAGGCCGGGGGCCTGATGCCGGTCGCCGTCAACCTGCTCAGAGAGGTGCTGGGCGCCCTGCCGGTCGAGCCCGAGGCCCTGGCGCAGGCGGTGAAGGCCCTGCCGCTCACCTTCACCGGACCACGACCGATCAGCCGCGCCATTTCCTGCGCCGGCGGCGTCCGCCGCGAGGCGCTCGACGACAACCTCATGCTCAAGGCGCTGCCCGGTGTCTTCGCCGCCGGCGAAATGCTGGACTGGGAAGCGCCAACCGGCGGCTACCTGCTGCAGGCCACCTTCGCGACGGGAATCGCCGCCGCGCACGGCATCCGGCGCTGGCTCGGCGAAGCAAGCCCGCCGAAAGCCTCCGCATAGACCTTCGCGCCGCCGTCGGGCATCCTGTCATTTAGGGTCCCGGCGGCCCCGCGAGCCCTCCGAAGCCGCACCTGCCGCCGTTTGAGGCAGATGCCGCCGGACGCGCCTGACATTGCCCCCAAAACGGTCCGGGGGACGCTTGACAGCGCCGATCATCCAGTTGCAGATTATTTGTATACCAACAAAAAACTGCTCGGCATCATCAATGCCGTCAGAGGGTGAACAACAGTTTCGGGAGGCGTCGATGTACCTCCGTCCGCGTTCCCTCGACGAAGCGCTCGACGCGCTCGCGACAACGGGCGCGCAGATCCTGGCTGGCGGCACCGATGTCTTCCCGGCCCTCGGCGACCGGCCACAGACCCGGCCCTTCCTCGACATCACGGCACTGCCCGAGCTGCGCGGCATCGGCCTGGAGCCGGACCACGTGCGTATCGGCGCCACCACCACGTGGACCGAGATTGCGCGTGCGGACCTGCCGAGCGGCTTCGACGCCCTGAGGGCCGCCGCCCGTGAAGTCGGCTCCCTGCAGATCCAGAACCGCGGCACCATCGCCGGCAATCTCTGCAATGCATCGCCGGCCGCCGACGGCGTGCCGCCGCTGCTTGCGCTCGAGGCGGAGGTCGAGCTCACCTCGCGCACCGGCCGGCGCCGCCTGCCCCTTCGCGAATTCATCTCCGGCTACCGCCGCACGGAGCGGCGCGAGGACGAGATCGTCACGGCCGTTTTCGTACCGCGCGCCATGACGGACGCCCGCTCCGCCTTCCTCAAGCTCGGCGCGCGACGCTATCTCGTCATCTCCATCGTCATGGTGGCGGCCATGCTGCGCACGGACGAGGCCGGCCGCATCGACGCCGCGCGCGTCGCCGTGGGCTCCTGCTCGGCCGTCGCCCAGCGCCTGCCGGCACTCGAGGCGGCGCTCGTCGGCCGGCCGGCCGCCCCAGGCATCGGCTCGGCCGTCACGGCCGCGCATCTCGCCCCCCTGTCACCCATCGACGACGTGCGCGCCACCGGTGCCTACCGCGCAGACGCGGCGCAGACGCTCGTCGCACGCGCCCTCGAAGCCTGTGTGCACGAGCGAGCGAAGGAGGCCGCCTGACATGCTCGACCGGGTTGCCACAACCGAGAGCCGCGCCGGCGTCGCCCTCACCGTCAACGGCCGGACCGTGGAGGTCCCCGCCTCGCCCGCGGCGCGCCTGTCCAAGGTGCTGCGCGACGATCTCGGCCTCACGGGCACCAAGGTCGGCTGCGACGCCGGCGACTGCGGCGCCTGCTCCGTCCTCGTCGACGGCGAGGCCGTCTGCTCCTGCCTCGTCGCCGCCGGTCAGGTCGAGGGCCGTCAGATCACGACAGTCGAGGGCCTGCCGGCCGGCCACCCCGTCGCCGCGCGCCTGCAGGAAGCCTTTCTGCGGCATGGCGCAGCCCAGTGCGGCATCTGTACGCCTGGCATGCTCGTGGCCGCCGTCGCGCTGCTCAGCCGCAACGAGCGGCCGAGCGAGACCGAAGTGCTCGACGCCATCGGCGGCGTGCTCTGCCGCTGCACCGGCTACCGCAAGATCATCGCCGCCATTCTCGACGTGGCGAACGAGGCACAGCCGGAGGTGCTGCCAGAAGGCGGTGGGGCCATCGGCGCGCGCATCCGCCGCCTCGACGGGCTGAAGAAGGTGCGCGGCGCCGACATCTTCGGGGCCGACGAAGCACCGGCCGATGCCCTCGTCCTCAAGGCCGTACGCAGCCCCTATCACCGGGCCGCCTTCACCTTTGGCGACATCGACGCCTTCCTCGCGCGTCACCCCGGCATCGTGCGCGTCATCACGGCCAAGGACGTGCCGGGCGAGAACTGCTACGGCGTCATCCCGCCCTTCGCCGACCAGCCGGTCTTCGCCGAGAAGGAGACGCGCTTCCGCGGTGAGGCGGTGGCCGCCATCGTCGGCGAGGCCGCGGCCATGGCGGCGCTCGACCTGTCCGATTTCCCGGTCTCATGGCAGGAGCTGCCGGCCAACACGACCATCGATGCGGCCCTGGCAGACGGCGCGCCGCTGGTGCACGCGAACCGCCCCGGCAACATTCTCGTCGGCGGGCGCGTCGTCCGTGGCGATGTCGATGCGGCGCTTGCGACGGCGGATGTGGTTGTCGAAGGGGAATTCGAGACCGGCTTCGTCGAGCACGCCTATATCGAGCCGGAAGCGGGCTTCGCCCGGCGCGTCGGCGACCGCATCGAGGTGCAGGCCTGCACCCAGGCGCCCTACATGGACCGCGACGACGTCGCCAGGGTACTCGGGATCGCGCCGGAGGCCGTGCGCATCATCCCGACCGCTGTCGGCGGCGGCTTCGGCTCCAAGCTCGACCTGTCCGTCCAGCCCTTCATCGCCATCGCCGCCTGGCTCCTCGACCGGCCGGTGCGCATGACCTACACGCGCCCCGAGTCGATCATGACGACCACCAAGCGCCACCCGGCGCGCATCCGGGCACGGGCGGGCGCGACACGCGACGGCAGGCTCGTCGGCTTTGACTTTTTCGGCGACTTCAACACCGGCGCGTATTCCTCTTGGGGTCCGACGGTGGCCAACCGCGTGCCGGTGCACGCCTCCGGCCCCTACTACGTGCCCCACTACCGTGCCCTGACGCGGGCCGTACACACGCACCTCGTGCCCGCCGGTGCCTTCCGCGGCTTCGGCGTGCCGCAGGCAAGCATCGCCCAGGAGCAGCTCTACGACGAACTCGCCGACAGGATCGGCATGGACCGGCTGGAATTCCGCCTGCGCAACGCGCTGCGCGCGGACCAGCCGACCGTCACCGGCCAGGTGCTGGGCGAGGGCGTCGGCATCCGCGCCTGTTTCGAGGCCCTCGTGCCGCACTGGCAGCGGGCTCGCGCCGAAGCCGCCGCCTTCAACGCCGGGAGCCAGGGCCATCTGCGCCGCGGCGTCGGCGTGGCAGGCATGTGGTACGGCTGCGGCAATACCTCCCTGCCCAACCCGTCCACCATCCGCGTGGGGCTGAAGCGCGATGGGCGCATCGCCCTCCACCAGGGGGCGGTCGACATCGGCCAGGGCTCGAACACCGTCATCACGCAGATCTGCGCCGATGCGCTCGGCGCGCCGATTGCCCGCTTCGATCTTGTCTCGGCCGACACGGACCTGACACCCGACGCCGGCAAGACTTCCGCCTCGCGCCAGACCTTCGTCACCGGCAAGGCCGCCGAGCTGGCGGGCCGCGAGCTGCGCGCCGCCATCTTGCGCCTCGCCAATGCCGGCGAGGGAGCGACGGTTACGTTCGCGGACGGGGCGGTCGTCGTGCGCGACGGCGGGCACGAGCGCACCATCGCCCTCGCCGACCTGCCCACCGACGAGCACGGCTACGTGCTGACCGGCGAAGCTACCTTCGACCCGCCGACGAGCCCCCTCGATGCCGACGGCCAGGGCATTCCCTACGCCGTCTACGGCTTCGGCGCCCACATGGCGGAGGTCGTGGTCGATACCGAGCTCGGCACGGTGAAGGTCCTGAAGATCACCGCTGCGCACGACGTCGGCCGCGCCATCAACCCCACACTGGTCGAGGGCCAGATCGAGGGCGGCGCGGCACAGGGCCTCGGCCTCGCTCTGATGGAAGAGTTCTTCCCCGGCAAGGGCGAGAACCTGCACGACTATCTCATCCCCTCGGCGGGAGACATGCCGCCGGTCGAGTCAATCCTCGTCGAGGATGCCTCGCCCGTCGGCCCCTTCGGCGCCAAGGGCATCGGCGAGCAGGCGCTGATCCCGACTGCCCCGGCTATCCTCAACGCCATCCATGACGCCACCGGTGTGCGCATCCGCCGCGTGCCGGCGACGCCCGACCGGGTCCGCGCCGCCCTTCTCGCCGCCACAAGCGCACGAGGCTGACATGCAGAACGAACAGGCGGTCGCGCCCGGCGCGGCCAAGGACGACAAGATCCGCTGCGATGCCTGCCCGGTCATGTGTTACATCAAGCCGGGCATGACGGGCGCCTGCGACCGCTACGCCAACCACGACGGGGAGCTCGTCCGCGTTGACCCGCACGTGCTCCTCGAACGCACGCTCGCCCAGGGCGGCAACGTCGTTCCCTTCAACAAGGGCGAGTGGGACGGCACCATCGTCCAGGGCTCCGAAACCTTCGTCACCGCCGTCGGCGCCGGCACCACCTATCCCGACTACAAGCCCGCTCCCTTCATCGTCTCGTCGCAGGTCGACGGGGTGGACATGGTGACCGTCGTCACCGAAGGCATCTTCAGCTACTGCGGCGTCAAGGTGAAGATCGACACCGACCGCCACCTCGGCCCGGAGCAGGCGACGGTGCGCGTGCAGGGCGAGGCCGTCGGCCACGTCACCACGGGCGAATACGGCTCCCAGATGCTCTCGCTTGGCGGCGTGCATCACCTCACGGGCGGCTCCAAGAAGGAAGGCCGCGTGACCTGCGACACGCTCTTGGCCCTGTGCAACGGCAAGGCCGTGGAGATGACCATCGACGACGGGGCCACGGTCGTCGTCCAGGCCGGCAAGCCGCCGATCGTCAACGGCGTCACCGAGGAGCGCATGCGCGTCGGCTGCGGCTCGGCCACCATCGGCATGTTCGCCAAGCAGTGGCATGGCAAGGTGGATGAGGTGGTGGTCGTCGACGACCACATCACCGGAGTCCTCTCCGAGCACCAGGCCGGCAAGCTGCTGGGCGTGCGCGAAACAGGCATCAAGATGAAGGGCCGGCGCTCGACGCCGGGCCGCTACTTCCAGGTGGCGGAGCCGGGCACCGGCTGGGGCGGCACCAATATCTCCGATCCGCTGTCGATCCTCGGGCCCTTCGACCCTAGGGTGGCGTGGCCGGGCCTGCGGCTGCTCATGGTCTCCACCACTGGCGAGCATCACGCCTATTACGAGCTCGACGAAACGCTGACGCCCGTCGAGCGCCAGCTGCCCGAGGCGCTGCGCCAGTCGGTGGATCGCATCAAGGAGAACTGCGAGCCTGCCCTGTGCACCGTGCTCTTTATGGGTGGGGCCGGTGGCTCCCTGCGCGCCGGCGTCACCGAGAACCCGGTGCGCCTCACCCGCTCCGTGAAGGACGCTCTCACCTATGTCACCTGCGGCGGCGCGCCGGTCTACGTCTGGCCCGGCGGGGGCATCACCTTCATGGTGGACGTGACGCGCGTGCCGGAAAACGCCTTCGGCTATGTGCCGACGCCGGCGCTCGTCGCGCCCATCGAGTTCACCATGCGGCTGAGCGACTACGAGGCGCTCGGCGGCCATATGAGCGAGGTCCGGCCAGTCTCGTCGCTGACGCCGGGCGAGGCGCGCCGCCAGCTGCCGCACCGCCTCGACAATCCCTGGCCGCTGTCGCCGCACGAGGCGCGGAGGTCGCACGGATGAGGGACGCGCCCTTCGCCCGCATGCTGCCCGACGGGCGCCGGCTGCACCTGCAGCACGGCCCGATCGACCTCGTCATTGAGGCCTGGGGCGCGACGGGCGAGGTGGCGCGCGCCTACGAGGCGGCGGCACGGCGCTTCGCGACACTGCTCGACGAGCTGTGTGCCGAGCTGCCGGCCCTCCGGCGCCAGGCACGCCCCGGCGAGCCGCCGCTCGCCGGCACCGTCGCGCGACGTATGCAGGAGGCGGTCCTGCCCTATGCGCACGACGCCTTCATCACGCCCATGGCGGCCGTCGCCGGCGCCGATGCGGACGAGATCCTCGCCGCCATGCTGGCCGCAGCGCGGCTCGACAAGGCCTATGTCAACAACGGCGGCGACATCGCCCTGCACCTTGCGCCGGGCAGCACCTTTGCCATCGGCATGGTGGACCGGCCGGACGCGCCCTGCCTGTTCGGCACGCTGCGCCTCTCCGCCGGCCAGGGAGTCGGGGGCATCGCGACGAGCGGACGCCACGGGCGCAGCTTCTCCCTCGGCATCGCCGATGCCGTCACGGTGCTGGCACGCGACGCCGCGGTGGCGGACGCGGCCGCGACGATGATCGCCAATGCCGTGGACCTGCCCGGCCATCCCGCCGTGACGCGCGTGCCCGCCTCGGCGCTGGCGCCGGACAGCGACCTTGGCGACCGCCTCGTCACGCGCGCCGTGCGCCGCCTCGAGCCCGTGGACGTGGCGGCGGCGCTCGATGCCGGCTGCGCTTTCGCCCAGACGCTTCTCCACCGCGGGCTGATCATCGCCGCGGCATTGCATTTGCAAGGTCACACGCGAACGGTAGGCTCGCTGCCGGGCGCACCCATCGCCGCAGCGCCCGTGCCGCTGCTGGCCGACACTCTTGGGGAGACGGGTCCGATCCATGCCTGAAGTCCAAGTCCGCAAGCGCCTCATCACGGTGGAGGAAATCTTTCACGAGGGCGGCCAGCCGGCTGAGAAACCGCTCAAGCGCGGCGCCATCGTCGCCGTGATCGCCAACCCCTTCGCCGGCCGCTACGTGGAGGACATTGCCGGCTTCATGGATGACCTGAAGCCCCTCGGCCTCGCCATGGCGCGGGACCTGATCGCGGCGCTTGGCGGCGATCCGGCGGCCATCGAGGGTTACGGCAAGGGCGCCATTGTCGGCTCGGCGGGCGAGCTGGAGCACGGCGCGCTGTGGCATGTGCCCGGCGGCTATGCCATGCGCGAGGCCCTGGGCGGCGCCAAGGCCATCGTGCCCTCGACCAAGAAGGTCGGCGGGCCGGGCGCGCGCCTCGACGTGCCCGTCACCCACATCAACGCCTCCTACGTGCGCAGCCATTTCGACGCCATGGAGGTTGGCATCCCCGATTCCCCGCGCGCCGACGAGATGGCGGTCATCCTCGTCATGACGACGGGGCCGCGCATCCATGCCCGCGTCGGTGGGCTGAAGGCGAGCGAGATCAAGGGAGAGGACGGCCTGAGATGAAGGCGAAGATCCGCAAGATCGCGACATTCGTCGAGGAAACCCACACCGAGATGGGCCGGCCGGTAAGCCCGCCGACCCGCAAGGCCGCGGCCGTCGCCGTGATCGAGAACCCTTTTGCCGGGCGCTATGTCGAGGACCTCACCGAGCTGATGGAGATCGGCGAGGAGCTCGGCGGTCTCCTGGCGGAGAAGGCCGTCGCGGCGCTGGGCATCGAGGGGCCGGCGGCCGAGAGCTACGGCAAGGCAGCCCTCGTCGGCGAGAACGGGGAGCTGGAGCATGCCGCCGCCATCCTGCACCCGCGCATGGGCACGGCCGTGCGCAAGGTGCTGGGCAAGGGCGCGGCGCTCATCCCCTCCTCCAAGAAGCGCGGCGGGCCCGGCGCGGTGCTGGACATCCCGCTCGGCCACAAGGACGCGGCCTATGTGCGCAGCCACTTCGACGGCATGGAGGTAAGCCTCAACGACGCGCCCCGGGCGGGCGAGATCATGGTGGCGCTCGCCGTCACCGATTCCGGCCGGCCGCTGCCGCGCGTCGGCGGGCTGACAAAACACGAAATCAAGGGTGAGGACGGTTTGCGCTGACAGTCCAGACCAGAGGGGACCGGTGCGAACAATAACGGGAGAGAGAGCATGCGGACGAGCTTGCGAAAATCGGTAGCCTTTGCAGCCCTGGCCCTTGTCACGGCCGGCAGCGTTGCCCGGGCCGAGGGCGAGATCAAGATCGGCGAGATCAACAGCTATTCGGCCCTGCCGGCCTTCACCGAGCCCTACCGCAAGGGCTGGCAGCTCGCCATCGACGAGATCAACGCCGCCGGCGGCGTCAACGGCAAGAAGCTCGTCGTCATCTCCAAGGACGACGCCGGCAAGCCGGCCGAGGCCGTGACGGCCGCCAATGAACTCGTCTCGCGCGAGGGCGTGGCGCTCATCGCCGGCACCTTCTTCTCCCACATCGGCCTCGCCGTGGCCGACTTCGCCAAGCAGAAGCAGGTGTTCTTCATGGCGGCAGAGCCGCTGACAGACGCCATGGTCTGGTCCAAGGGCAACGAGTACACCTTCCGCCTGCGGCCGTCGAACTACATGCAGGCGGCGATGCTGGCCGAGGAGGCAGCCAAGCTGCCGGCCAAGCGCTGGGCGACCGTGGCGCCCAACTACGAATACGGCCAGTCGGCCGTGGCCGTGTTCAAGGAGCTTCTCTCCAAGGCACGGCCCGATGTCGAATGGGTTGAGGAGCAGTGGCCCCCGCAGGGCAAGATCGACGCCGGCGCGGTGACCCAGGCATTGCTCGCGGCCAAGCCCGACGCCATCCTCAACGTCACCTTCGGCGCCGACCTCGTGAAATTCGTGCGCGAGGGCAACACCCGCGGCCTTTTCAAGGACCGCGCCGTCGTCAGCTTCCTCACCGGCGAGCCGGAGTATCTCGATCCGCTCAAGGACGAAACGCCCAAGGGCTGGATCGTCACCGGCTATCCCTGGTACGATATCAAGACGCCGGAGCATGACGCCTTCCTCAAGGCCTACCAGGCGAAGTTCAACGACTATCCGCGCCTCGGCTCCATCGTCGGCTACGGCACGATGAAGGCAATCGCGGCCATCCTCGCCAAGGCCGGCTCGACTGACACCGACAAGCTCATCGCCGCCGCGAAAGGCGTGGAGGTCGACACGCCCTTCGGCAAGATCGTCTTCCGTGCGACGGACCACCAGTCGACGCTCGGCGCCTTCGTCGGCAAGACCGACGTGCGCGACGGCAAGGGCGTAATGGTCGATTCCGTCTATCGCGACGGCGCCGACTACCTGCCGTCCGAGGAGGAAGTGAAACACCTGCGGCCCCAGGGCTGAGGCGGGGACGCGGAGGCAGCGCCGCAAGGCGCAGCCTTCTTAATCCGCGAGGCCGGGCGCGGCCCGAGCCTCGTTTCCAGGGAGCCGGCCGGGGTGACCCGACCGGCTCGGGAAGGGTCGGGGTCATGACGACCCGACGCTCCGCTGTCCGCGGGCCCTCCCGCTCCTCCCGTGGGGAGGCAACGAGCCAGCGTCGCTCATCCCGCGCACCCGGCGCAACGACGCCGGGCCTGACCGAACCAGAGGGTCGCGTCCGTGGAATTCTTCGTCGTCCAGTTTCTGACAGGCCTCGCCAGCGCGGCTTCCCTGTTTCTCGTCGCGTCCGGGCTGTCGATCATCTTCGGCGTCACGCGCATCGTGAACTTCGCCCATGGCGCCTTCTACATGCTCGGCGCCTACGTGGCCTACACGCTCACCGAGCGGTTCGAGGGCTTCTTCGGCTTCTGGGGCGGCATCCTTCTCGCCGCGCTCTTGGTCGCGGCCATCGGTGCGCTGCTGGAGATCGTGCTGCTGCGCCGCATCTATCGCGCGCCGGAGCTGTTCCAGCTCCTCGCCACCTTCGGCGTGACGCTGATGGTGCAGGATCTCGTGGTGATGATCTGGGGCCCGGAGGATCTCGTCGGCCCGCGCGCTCCCGGCCTGCGGGGTGCCGTTGACATCCTCGGCCTCGCCGTCCCGACCTACGACCTCTTTCTCATCGTCCTCGGCCCGCTGGTGCTCGGCGCCCTCTGGATTCTCTTCCACCGCACGCGCTGGGGTGTGCTCGTGCGCGCCGCGACCCAGGACCGCGACATGGTGGCGGCGCTCGGCGTCAACCAGACGTGGCTGTTCACCTCGGTCTTCGCGCTCGGTATCTTTCTCGCCGGCCTCGGCGGCGCGCTGCAGATTCCGCGCAACGCCGTGACCCACCTGATGGACCTGTCCATCATCGTCGAGGTCTTCGTTGTCGTCGTCATCGGCGGCCTCGGCAGCGTGCTCGGCGCCTTTATCGCCGCCGTGCTGGTCTCCGAGCTCAATGCCTTCGGCATCCTGGTCTTCCCCAAGATCTCGATTGTTCTCGTCTTCCTCGTCATGGCCTGCGTGCTGATCGTGCGGCCATGGGGCCTGCTCGGGCGTCCGGAAGGGCCCGCGCGCCAGCCGGCCGGGCTCAGCATCCGTCCCTGGCACCCGATGAGTCCCAACCAGCGCCTGCTCATGCTCGCGCTCGTCGTCGTCGCGGGCTTCGTCCCCCTCGTCGCCGGCAACTACGTGCTGACGGTGCTGGCGGAGATCGCTGTCTTCGCCCTGTTCGCGGCGAGCCTGCACTTCCTCATGACGGTGGGCGGCCTCGCCTCCTTCGGCCATGCGGCCTACTTCGGCCTCGGGGCCTATGGTGCGGCCTTCGCCACCACCATGTTCGGCGCGCCGATGGTTGCCTCACTCCTGCTCGGGCCGCTGCTGGGGGTGGCCGGCGCCATCCTCTTCGGCTGGTTCTGCGTGCGGCTGTCCGGCGTCTATTTCGCCATGCTGACGCTCGCCTTCGCGCAGATCGCCTGGTCCATCGCCTTCCAGTGGGTGGAGGTGACCGGCGGCGACAACGGCATCCTCGGCGTGTGGCCGGCGAGCTGGGCCTCGAGCCCCGCCGCCTTCTACTGGCTGGCACTCGCCGTCTCCGTCGCCGGCATCGCCGCGCTCAGGGTTCTCGTCTTCTCGCCCTTCGGCTATGCGCTCCGGGCGACACGCGACTCGGCCCTGCGTTCGGAGGCGATCGGCATTGACCGCGCCCGCGTGCAGTGGGCCGCATTCATCATCGCCGGCACCTTCGCGGGCATCGCCGGGGCGCTCTTTGCCTTCCTGAAAGGCAGCGTCTTCCCGGACAACCTCGCCATTCCGATGTCGGTCGACGGCCTCGTCATGGTGCTGCTCGGCGGCATCGAGACAGTGTCGGGCGCCGTCGTCGGTGCGGTCGTCTACAAGGCGCTCGCCATCTGGCTTGTCAGCCAGACGGACCTGTCGAAGCTCGTGCTCGGCGCCGTCATCGTCCTGCTCGTCGTCGCCTTCCCCAAGGGCATCGTCGGCTTCGCCGAAGACCTCATGGCCCGTCGCCGCGCCAGGACCGACGACGGCGGCGCGGCGCTGGCCGCGCCGGCCAAGGCCGCCCCAGCGGCGCCCGGCAGCGGCGCCGCGCCCATCGCAGCTCCCAAGATGGAGGCCGCACGATGAGCGAGCCCATCCTCGAGGTCGAGAACCTGTCGAAGTCCTACGGCGGCGTGCACGCAGTCAGAGGCGTGTCCTTCTCGCTGAGGGCTGGCGAGATCCTTGCCCTCATCGGCCCCAACGGCGCGGGCAAGAGCACCTGCTTCAACATGCTGAACGGCCAGATCAGCCGCGACAGCGGTTCGGTCCGCATCCTCGGCCGGGACACGGCCGGCATGCGCCCGCGCGAGATCTGGCGCCTCGGTGTCGGCCGCACCTTCCAGATCACCGCCACTTATCCCTCCATGACCGTGCGCGAGAACGTGCAGGTGGCGATCCTCTCCCACCACCGCGAGCTCGGCCGCCTCTTCGGCTTCGCCGGCGCGCGCCACCGCACCGAGGCGGACCGGCTGCTCGGCCTCGTCGGCATGCAGGAGCTTGCGGCGCGGCCGTGCGGCGAGCTCGCCTACGGCGACCTGAAGCGCCTCGAGCTCGCCATCGCTCTCGTCAACGAGCCGAGGCTCCTCCTGATGGACGAGCCCACCGCCGGCATGGCGCCCAAGGAGCGCGTCGACCTGATGCGCCTTACCGCAAGCATCGCGCGGGAGCAGTCCATCGGCGTGCTGTTCACCGAGCACGACATGGACGTCGTCTTCGAACACGCGGACCGGATCATGGTGCTGAACCGGGGCCAGCTCATCGCCAGCGGTACGCCAGGCGAGGTGCGCAACAACCCGGACGTCAAGGCCGTCTACCTCGGCGAAGGCAGCGTCTACGGCGGAGAGGCGGCATGAAACTCGAAATCCACAAGCTCAACAGCTATTACGGGCCGGCCCACATCCTCTTCGACGTCGACATCAGCGTCGGCACCGGCGAGGTCGTCGCCCTGCTCGGCCGCAACGGTGCCGGCAAGTCCACCACCTTCCGCTCCATCGTCGGGCTCGTGGCGCGGCGCGAGGGCCGCATCGTCTTCGACGGCGAGGACATCACCAACCGCCCGACGCACGAGATCGTGCGCCGCGGCCTCGGCTACGTGCCGGAGGACCGGCGCATCTTCACGGAGCTGACGGTGGAGGAGAACCTGATGGTCGGCGCGCAGCCCGCGCGGGACGGCGCCCCGTGCTGGACGCCCGAGAAGCTCTATACGCTCTTTCCCAACCTCGGCGAGATGCGCGGGCGCCTCGGCGGGCGCATGAGTGGCGGCGAGCAGCAGATGCTCACCATCGCGCGTACGCTGATGGGCAATCCCTCCCTTGTCCTGCTCGACGAGCCCTCGGAGGGCCTCGCCCCCAAGATCGTCGAGGAGATGGCGAACGCCATCCTCGCCATGAAGAACGAGGGGCTCAGCATCGTTCTTTCGGAGCAGAACCTGCATTTCGCGCGGCTGATCTCGGACAGGGCCTATATCATCGAAAGCGGACGTATCCGCTTCGGCGGCACAATTCGCGAGCTCGAGGAGAGCCCAGAGATTCGTGACGCTTATCTCGCAGTGTGATAGGCCGCGGCAACGACCGCCCCAACCGGAGTTTCGATGACTTCAGCCGCCTCGACACCCGCCTATGTGCTCGACGAGCAGATCGGCTTCATCCTGCGCCAGGTCAGCCAGCGCCACACGACCATCTTCATGACGCTGATGGGCGAGGATTTGACGCCGACACAGTGGGCCGCCCTCGCCAAGCTCCACCAGCTGGGACCGCTGTCCCAGAACCTGCTCGGCCGGCATACGGCCATGGACGCCGCCACCATCAAGGGTGTCGTCGACCGGCTGACGAAACGCGGGCTGACCGCGACGAGCCCCGATCCCGACGACGGCCGCCGCCTGCTCGTGGCACTGACGCCAGAGGGTGAGGCGATGGTCGAGCGTTGCCTGCCGCGGGCCATCGCCATCACCGAGGAGACGCTGAAGGAGCTGAGCGCCGCGGAACGCGCGACGCTCACCGCCCTGTTGCAGAAGATGCTCTGAGCCCTCAGTGGGCCACGATCTCCGGCACCCGCGTGGCCGGGGGCGTGTTCCGGCTGCGCTGGGTGCGCACGACACCGTCGATAATGGTCATGCCGATGCCCGGAAGGTCGCCGAGGCGGACGGAATCGAGCAGGTCCTTGCCGGCAGAATGCTGGGCCTTGTCCATCAGCACGAAATCGGCCGCCCGACCCGCCTCGATGAGACCGCAGTCGAGCTGGCGCATGCGCGCCGTGTTGCCCGTCGCGAAGCAGAAGGCAACTTCCGCCGGCACGTCGCCAAGCGAGGACAGGAGCGAGATCATGCGCAGGATGCCCAGCGGCTGCACGCCCGACCCTGCCGGCGCATCCGTGCCGAGGATGACGCGGTTGAGCTCGCCCATCTCCCGGGCGATGCGCAGGGTGTAGAGGGCTGCCCGCTCGTTGCCGTTGTGCACCAGCTCGAGACCCCGCTTGCAGCCCTCGCAGATGCAGCGGATCTGGTCGTCCGGCAGGGCCGTGTGGCCGCCGTTGATGTGGCCGACGACATCCGTGTCCGCCTCGAGCACCACATCCTTGTCGATGAGGCCTGAGCCGGGAATGGACGGCCCGCCGGTATGGATGGTCGACTGGATGCCGTACTTGCGCGCCCAGGCCACCATCTTGCGCGCCGTCGGCCCGTCCTTGACGCCACCGAGGCCGACCTCGCCGAGCAGCTTCACGCCGGCATCGGCCAGATCCTTGAAATCCTGCTCCGTCATGTCCGGCTCGATGCAGGGAGCACCGGCATGGATCTTCACGCCGCTCGGGCGGAAGGCGGAAAAGGTACGCTGGGCGTAGATTGCCATAGCCTTGAGGCCGACGACGTCGCGCGGCCGGCCGGGCGTATGCACCTCGCCCGCCGAGATCATGGTGGTGACGCCGCCGTGCAGGTTGCTCTCGATCCAGTTGAGCTGCTGCTGGCGCGGCGTCCAGTCGCCGGCGACGGGGTGGACGTGGCTGTCGATGAGGCCGGGCGTCAGCACCGTGCCGTTGGCGTCGATCACCTGGCTCGCGCCCTCGGTATCGACATCCTTCTCATACCCGACGGCAGCAATCCGCCCGTCGACCGCGACCACCGTGTCGCCATCGAGGATCGGCCGCTCGAGATCGCCGCTCAGGATCAGGCCGATGTTGCGGATGACGAGCTTGCCCTTTCCACCCTGCTGTACCGCGTCGTGCGCCATGGTTCCCTCTCTCTCCGTGTGCCTCGGCCGACCCCTCACGGCCTGTGCCGCGACCCGATTGACAAGCCGGATCAGCCGCATTAATTTGTTAGTATACAAACAATTATGAGGCGAGCAAGAGCCCTCCGGAGGTTCGCATGCCCTATGTCGTGACCGATGGCTGCATCCGTTGCAAGTACCAGGATTGCGTCGAGGTGTGCCCGGTCGATTGCTTCTACGAAGGGGAGACGATGCTCGTCATCCATCCCGACGAATGCATCGACTGCGGCGTGTGCGAACCGGAATGCCCGGCCGAAGCCATCGTCCCCGATACGGACCCGCGTGCCGAGCGGTGGGCACCGATCAATGCCAAGTATGCCGCGATCTGGCCCAATATCACCGATAAGGGCCCGGTGCCGGACGACGCCGACGCCTGGAAGGGCGTTCCCGACAAGGAGAAATTCCTGTTTAGTGCGGAGGAAATGTAAAATCTTGCAATTCCGCGAGCGATTGCGCAAATAGAGGCTGTGACCCCTTTTCCCTCGTGCGGCGCCCCGTTATGGAAGGCGCGGCCCTTAACCCCGCGGCACCGACCGCAACGAAGATCCCCCGGGAGCATGGACGAGAAGCCATGAGCAACTTCAACCAAGAGCGCGTCCTCAGCGTGCATCACTGGACGGACACGCTGTTCTCCTTCACGACGACGCGCGATCCCGGCTTCCGCTTCAAGAACGGCCAGTTCACGATGATCGGCATCGAAGTGGACGGGAAGCCGCTCCTCAGGGCCTACAGTGTCGTCAGCCCGAACTACGACGAGAAGCTGGAGTTCTTCTCCATCAAGGTGCCAGACGGGCCGCTGACCTCGCGCCTCCAGCACCTCAAGGAGGGCGATCCCATCATCGTTGGCCGCAAGGCCACCGGCACCCTGGTGCTGGACAACCTGATGCACGGCCGCAACCTCTACCTGCTCGGCACCGGCACCGGCCTTGCCCCCTTCCTCAGCCTCATCCGCGACCCGGAGACCTACGAGCGCTTCGAGAAGGTCATTCTCCTGCACGGCTGCCGCCAGGTGGCGGAGCTGGCCTATGGCGAGCTCATCACGCGCGACCTGCCGCAGGACGAGTACCTCGGCGAGGAGGTCCGCCAGAAGCTCATCTACTATCCGACCGTGACGCGCGAGCCCTTCCGCAACCGCGGCCGCATCACCGACCTCATCACGACCAAAAAGCTCTTCAACGACATCGGCCTGCCGCCGCTCGACACCGAGAACGACCGGCTCATGCTCTGCGGCAGCCCGCAGATGATCCGCGACCTCAAGAACATCCTTGAGGAGCGCGGCTTCATCGAGGGCAACCACGGCGAGCCGGGCCATTTCGTCATCGAGAAGGCCTTCGTCGAGCGCTGAGCCCCCTGTTCCGCACGAACTCTTCCTCCCACCCTTCAGACGCGACAGGTGAACCCCTGCCGCGTCTTTTCTTTCGCCCCAGCCACCGCGCCTTGCTCCCCGCGCCCTGCTGCCCTATGACGCGCCAGTGGCGTGAACGCTGGAAAAAGAGCAAGCGAGGCGACAGTGAGCGGCAAGCCGACGAACGGGCAGAACAAGAACGCCAACGCGATGTGGGGCGGGCGCTTCGCCTCCTCGCCGAGCGCACTCATGGAGGCCATCAACGTCTCCATCGGTTTCGACAAGCGCCTCGCCGCGCAGGACATCCGCGGCTCCATCGCCCACTCCGACATGCTGGCCAAGCAGGGCATCATCACGGAGGAGGACCGCGACGCCATCCACGACGGGCTGAAGCGCATCCTCGAGGAAATCGAGAGCGGCCAGTTCACCTTCTCGACGGCCCTCGAAGACATCCACATGAACGTCGAGGGCCGTCTGCGCGACCTCATCGGGCCGGCCGCCGGCCGCCTGCACACGGCCCGCAGCCGCAACGACCAGGTGGCGACCGACGTGCGCCTGTGGGTGCGCGAGGCGCACGACCGGGCCGACGCGCAGATCACCAACCTGATGGACACCCTGCTGACCCAGGCGGAGGCCCATGCCGACACGGTGATGCCCGGTTTCACCCACCTGCAGAGCGCCCAGCCCGTCACCTTCGGCCACCATCTCATGGCCTACGTCGAGATGCTGGGGCGCGACCGCTCGCGCATCCGCGACTCGCGCAAGCGCCTCAACGAGTGCCCGCTCGGCGCCGCTGCCCTCGCCGGCACCTCCTTCCCCATCGACAGGCATGCGACGGCCGAGGCGCTGGGCTTCGACGGGCCGACCCGCAACTCGCTCGATTCCGTCTCCGATCGCGACTTCATCCTCGAATATTTGTCGATCGCCGCGATCTCGGCCGTGCACCTGTCGCGCCTCGCGGAAGAGATCGTTATCTGGATGACGCCGCAGTTCGGCTTCGTGCGCCTGTCGGACCAGTGGACGACCGGCTCCAGCATCATGCCGCAGAAGAAGAACCCCGACGCGGCCGAGCTGGTGCGCGCCAAGACCGGACGCGTCATCGGTTCGCTGGTAGCGCTGCTGACGGTGATGAAGGGCCTGCCGCTCGCCTATTCCAAGGACATGCAGGAGGACAAGGAACGCCTCTTCGACGCCGCCGACACCTACGAGCTCGTTCTTGCCGCCGTCTCGGGCATGATCGCAGATATGAAGCCCGTGCCGGAGCGCATGGCCGCGGCCGCGGGCGCCGGCTTTGCCACGGCGACCGATCTCGCGGACTGGCTGGTGCGCTCGCTCGGCATGCCCTTCCGCGACGCGCACCACGTCACCGGCCGCCTCGTCGCCGAGGCGGAGCAGCGCGGTTGCGGCCTGGAGGACCTGCCGCTCGATGTGATGCAGGCGGTCGAGCCGCGCATTACGGACGCGGTCTACGGCGTGCTCGGCGTGGAGAACTCCGTCCGTTCGCGCACGAGCTTCGGCGGCACGGCGCCGGACAACGTACGCGCCCAGGTCGCCTGGTGGCGCGCCCGGCTCTGAAGCGCGCCGGACGGCCCTGAACCCTTTGGCCGCATGGCGCGAGGGCCCCGCTTCATGCTTTGTTGTGGTGAAGCATGAAGCGGAGGTCCCATCCCCATGCCCTGGTCGATTCACGTCGGCACGATTGCTGGAACCGCGGTTCGCATCCACGTCACCTTCCTTCTCTTCCTGGCGTGGATCGGCTTCGCGCAATGGCGCATCGGCGGGCCCGCGGCGGCGGCCGACAGCGTCCTCTTCATCGCGCTGCTGTTCCTTTGCGTGCTGGCGCACGAGTTCGGCCACGTCCTCGCCGCCCGGCGCTACGGCGTGCGCACACCGCACATCACGCTCTTTCCCATCGGCGGTGTGGCGAGCCTCGAGCGCATCCCGGAGAAGCCGCGCGAGGAGCTGATCGTCGCCGTGGCGGGCCCGGCGGTCAATGTCGTCATCGCCCTCGTCCTCATCGTCCTCCTCGGTGCGACCGTCGACGTCACGGACATGACGCGGCTCGAGGACCCGCGCGTCAGCCTGATCGCCCGCCTCGCCGGTGCCAACGTCGTCCTTGTCCTCTTCAACCTCATTCCCGCCTTCCCCATGGACGGCGGGCGGGTGCTGCGGGCGATCCTCGCCATGCGCCTCGGCTTCTCGCGCGCGACGCAGCTCGCCGCAACGATCGGCCAGGGCTTCGCCTTCCTGCTCGGATTTGCGGGGCTGTTCCTCAACCCGCTGCTGATCTTCATCGCCATCTTCGTCTATCTGGCCGCCTCCTCCGAGGCCGAGCACGTCGCCTTCCGCGACGTCACCCGCGGCCTGCCCGTCGGGGAGGCGATGATGACGCAGTTCGAGGTTCTCGGTCCGCAGAGCTCACTCGATGATGCCGTCGAGACGATGATCCGCACGGCGCAGAAAGAATTTCCGGTCGTCGACGGCGCCGGGCGGCTGCGCGGTATCCTCACGCGCGATGCGCTCGTCATGGCGCTCCGAAACCATGGCGCCGCCGCGCCCGTCATCGAGGTGATGAACACGGATGTGCCGACGATCCACTATCGCCAGCCGCTCGAGGCCGCCTTCCGCAAGCTCAACGAAGCCAAGGCCCCGGCGCTCGGCGTGCTCGACAGCAGCGACAGGCTCGTCGGCCTGCTCACGGCCGAGAACATCGGCGAGATGATGCTGGTGCGCGCCGTGCAGCCGCAATGGCGTTTCGGCGCCCGCCGGCGCGCCTGAGGCGTCAGCCGCGGGCCTCGTCCCGCAGCGTCGCCTCCTCGGCATTGCTGCCGACGACGGCGGCCGGTTCAGCCGCCGCCCTGGCGTTCCCCGCCGCGGGCGTGGCAGCGCGCAACGGGCGCGGCGCCAGCCCCGCATGGACGGCCACGGCGCCGATGGCCATGAGGGGCAGGACGGTCGTCATGGCGACGAAGGGATCACTGAAGAACGCGGCCCCGACGGCAGAGCCGACGAGCCCGCCGCCGATCTGCATGAAGCCCGTCATGGCAGCGGCAGCTCCGGCGATATGCGGGAAGCCGGCGAGCGCGTTGGTCGTGACGCCGGGCATGACGAGCGCGATACCGAAGGCCCACAACGCCACCGGCGTCATGACGGTGGCGAAGCTGGGCGGATAAAGCCTCAGCACCACGCCGAACCCCACGGCGGCGCAGATCGAGAAGACGAGGCCGACCGCGATGAGGCGGCTCGCCTCAAACCGCCGCAGCAGCCGCCCGACGATCACCGTGCCGAGCGTATAGGCCCCCGTCTGGCACAGCATGGACAGGCCGAACATCGTCGGCGTCAGGCCCACGCGGTCGATCATGACGAAGGGCAGCATGGAGGCGAGGGTGTAGAGCCCGCCGGTGACAAGGCCGAGCACGAGGCCCGCGCGCAGGAACCGCCGGTCGCGCAGCAGCGTGCCGTAGCTTCTGAGCATGCGCGAGGGGTGCGCCAGCGCCCTGTCGGGGGAAAGGTTCGTCTCGCGTGTCGCCAGCATCAGCGTGACAACCACGGCGATGCCGTAGACGACCATGATGACGAAGAGGGCATGCCAGCCGAAGGCGCTTGCCGTCAGGCCGCCAAGCGTCGGCGACACGGCCGGACCGACGGCAAGCATAAGGCCGATGAGGTTCAGGATGCGAGCCGAGGTCTGGCCCGTGAACTGGTCGCGCACCATGGCGCGCGAGATGGCTACGCCCGCCGCCACGCCGACGCCCTGCAGCGCCCGGCCGACGAGCAGCCAGCCGATGCTCGGCGACCAGGCGGCCACGAGGCTGCCGGTCAGGTAGACGGAAAAGAAACCGATCGCGACCGGGCGCCGCCCGTATGCATCCGACAGCGGCCCGCAGACGAGCTGCGCGAAAGCGAAGCCGAAGAAATAGACCGTCAGCGTCAGGTTGACCGCCGCCGGCGTCGTGTCGAAGGCACTGACCAGTGCCGGCATGGCCGGCGTGTAGAGCGCCAGGCTGACCGGCCCGAGCGCCACGATGAAGGCGCCGATGACGGCCGTGCGCATCTCGCTCATCAGCGGCGTGGCGGTCGCCGGCCTCATACCTCTTCCCCGCTGCGAATGGACAGATTGCTGCGCATGCGGTCGAGCAGCCGGCGCATCGTCTCGATCTCCTCCGGCGTGAAGTTGCGCGTTGCCTCCTCGCGCGTGCGCGTCAGCACGACCTTGATCTCCTCGACGAGCGGCTGCGCTGCCGGCGTGAGCCGCACCGTCTTGGCGCGCCTGTCTTCGGGGTCGGCCTCGCGCACCACGAGCCCGCGCCCCTCCAGCCGATCGATGAAGCCGACGAGCGTCATGGGCTCCACGCTCATGCGCTCGGCAAGCTGGCTCTGGCGGATGGGCCCGAAATGGCTGACGAAGACGAGCGCCCGCGCCTCGCCGGGCGTCAGGCCGAGGCCCGCCTCCTCAAGCGCGCGGTCGACGCGCGCGCGCAGAAGGCGCGCCGCATCCGTCAGAAGGAAGCCGAAGGTCGAAGGGCCGCTTTTCATGGATCCCCTTAATATAAGGGCGCCTTATTAAAACGCCCATGTTTGAGCGTCAAGGCTGTTGCGCTGCAACAGACTTTCCGTTGCCGTCAGACGCACATGGCATTATAGGAACCGCGTGCCAACGCGCGTAGGCAGCGCGCGCTGTCTCATCCGCTTCGCAATTTCGTGTCATGAGCCGGGCCCCATCCGCCGCGGCAGGAGTTTTCATGCAGCTGCGCAACATCGCCATCATCGCCCACGTCGACCACGGCAAGACGACCCTCGTGGACAAGCTGCTCGCGCAGTCCGGCGCCTTCCGCGAGAACCAGCGCGTGGCCGAGCGCGTGATGGATTCGAACGACCTGGAGAAGGAGCGCGGCATTACCATTCTTGCCAAGGCGACGTCGGTCGTCTGGAAGGACACGCGCATCAACATCGTCGACACGCCCGGCCACGCCGACTTCGGTGGCGAGGTGGAGCGCATCCTCAACATGGTGGATGGCGCCATCGTGCTCGTCGACGCGGCCGAAGGCCCCATGCCGCAGACGAAGTTCGTGGTCGGCAAGGCGCTCAAGATCGGCCTGAGGCCGATCGTCGCCATCAACAAGGTCGACCGCCCGGATGCGCGCCCGCAGGAGGTGATCAACGAGGTCTTCGACCTCTTCGCAGCCCTCGACGCCACCGACGAGCAGCTCGACTTCCCCATCCTCTACGGCTCGGGCCGCGACGGCTGGATGGCCACCTCGCCCGAGGGGCCGAAGGAGAACGGCCTCGCCCCGCTCTTCGACCTGGTGCTCGATCACGTCCCGCCACCGAAGGTGGAGGAAGGCCCCTTCCGCATGCTCGGCACCATCCTGGAGGCCAACCCCTTCCTCGGCCGCATCGTTACCGGCCGCATCACGGCCGGCCAGGTGAGGCCGAACCAGGCCGTCAAGGTTCTCGACCGCGACGGCAAGGTCATCGAGCAGGGCCGCGTGTCGAAGATCCTCGCCTTCCGCGGCATCGAGCGCCAGCCGATCGAGGTGGGCGAGGCAGGTGACATCGTGTCCATCGCCGGCCTCGAGAAGGGCACCGTGGCCGACACCTTCTGCGCGCTTGAGGTCGACACGCCCCTGCCGGCGCAGCCGATCGACCCGCCGACCGTCACCATGACCTTCCTCGTCAACGATTCGCCGCTCGCCGGCACCGAGGGCGACAAGGTGACGAGCCGCATGATCCGCGACCGCCTGTTCAAGGAGGCCGAGGGCAACGTCACGCTGAAGATCGAGGAATCGCCCGACAAGGACTCCTTCTTCGTCTCCGGCCGCGGCGAGCTGCAGCTCGCCATCCTCATCGAAACCATGCGTCGTGAGGGATTCGAGCTGGCCGTTTCACGCCCGCGCGTCGTCTTCAAGAAGGACGAGGCCACCGGCGCGACGCTTGAGCCGATCGAGGAGGTCGTCATCGACGTCGACGAAGAGCACTCGGGCGTCGTCGTGCAGAAGATGTCCGAACGCAAGGCGGACATGATCGAGATGCGCCCGTCGGGCGGCAATCGCCTGCGCCTCGTCTTCCACGCCCCGACGCGCGGCCTCATCGGCTACCAGTCGGAGCTGATGACGGACACGCGCGGCACGGCCATCATGAACCGGCTGTTCCACTCCTACGCCCCCTACAAGGGCGAGATCCCCGGCCGGCGCAACGGTGTCCTCATCTCGAACGACGCCGGCGAGGCCGTGGCCTATGCGCTGTGGAACCTGGAGGACCGCGGCCCGATGATGATCGAGCCCGGGTGCAAGGTCTATCAGGGCATGATCGTGGGCGAGCACACGCGCGACAACGACCTCGAGGTCAATGTGCTCAAGGGCAAGAAGCTCACCAACATCCGCACCACGTCCAAGGACGAGGCCGTCCGCCTGACGCCGCCGATCCGCATGACCCTGGAGCGGGCGCTTGCCTGGATCCAGGACGACGAGCTGGTGGAGGTGACGCCGAAATCCATCCGCCTGCGTAAGATCCTGCTCGACCCCAACGACCGCAAGCGCGCCGAGCGCGCCAAGGAAGCGGCGGCAGGCTGACGCCGGACAGCGAAAAGGGCGCCTCAGGCGCCCTTTTTTGTGGCCCGGCGGTCTTGCCTCACATCTCCGGGCCGATGCTCGCTTCCGGCCCCGGGATGACCGCGACATGCTCGCTGGCACCGCGCAGCAGCTTCACCGCCGAACGGGGCATCCGGTCCTGCGTCGCATAGGCCGCGGCGAAGAAGACGAACATCGAGAGGAGGGCGAGGCGGCGGTACATCGTTCGGCTCCCGGTGCCCGGCGCCGCATCGGCGCTTCAGGCCGGGATAATCTGCGCCGGGCCGGATTTGGCCGGCGTGCGCCCCCGCACGTGGCGGACAGCCGGAGCCGAGAAATGAAAAGGGCGGCCACATGGGCCGCCCCCGCTCTTGCCATTCCCCCACGGGCAAATGAGCCGCCTCACAGCCCCTCGAACAGCGCCGTCGACAGATAGCGCTCGGCGAATGAGGGGATGATGATGACGATGTTCTTGCCGGCGCTCTCCGGACGGGCTGCGATCTCGAGCGCCGCGGCCACCGCCGCGCCGGAGGAGATGCCGACCGGGATGCCTTCGAGCCGGGCCACGAGGCGCGCCGTGTCGAAGGCCGTCTGGTTGCCGACCGTCACCACCTCGTCGATCACCGAGCGGTCGAGCACCTGCGGCACGAAGCCCGCGCCGATGCCCTGGATCTTGTGCGGGCCGGGCTGGCCGCCGGACAGCACGGGCGAATCCTCGGGCTCCACCGCCACGACGCGCAGCGAAGGCTTGCGCGGCTTCAGCACCTGGCCAACGCCCGTGATGGTGCCGCCGGTGCCGACGCCGGCGACGAAGATGTCCACCTCGCCGTTGGTGTCGTTCCAGATCTCCTCGGCGGTGGTGCGCCGGTGGATCCCCGGGTTGGCCGGGTTGGCAAACTGCTGCGGAATGATGGCGCCGGGGATCTCGTTCTTCAGCTCCTCAGCGCGGTTGACGGCGCCGCGCATGCCCTGTGGACCAGGCGTGAGCACGAGCTCGGCTCCCAGCAGCGCGAGCATCTTGCGCCGCTCGATCGACATCGTCTCCGGCATGACGAGGATAAGGCGGTAGCCGCGCGCGGCCGCCACGAAGGCCAGCGCGATGCCCGTGTTCCCCGACGTCGGCTCGATCAGCGTCGCGCCCGGCTTGATGATGCCGCGCTGCTCGAGATCGTCGATCATGCTGACGCCGATGCGATCCTTCACGCTCGCGATCGGGTTGAAGAACTCCAGCTTGGCGAGGAGGTTGGCCTTGACGCCCTTCTCCCTGGCCAGGCGGTCGAGCCGCACCAGGGGCGTGTCACCGATCGTCTCAGTGATGGAATTGTAGATGCGCCCGCGGCCGGGCACGCGCTGCGTGTCGGCGGCGGATTTGGCGGCTGGTTCGGCCATGGTCTCGACTCCACCCTTGTGCCGGCCTGCCGCGAAACCAGGGGCAGGCCCGACGATTGAACCTCAGCCCCGATAGCATATTTACAAAAAGATTGTCGATATATTAGTATATTTACATTCTATATTGTGAAATCGACCGACGACGGCACCTGCCCGAAAACCTTCGCCTCCTCGGCGCGACGGCACAGGTCCTCCACCGTCGAATTGTCCAGAACCTCGAGAAAGGCCTCGCCCGCCTTGCGCACCACCGGCCCGACCACCAGGTCGACGAGGGCCGAGTCCGGCACAGGCGGCATCGATTCCTCGGACGACGTCGCCATGGCCGCCCGCACGATCTCACCGGCCGTGATGCGGCGGCGCTCGCGCGCAAGCTCGTAACCGCCGCGCGGTCCCCGCACCCCCTTGAGGATGCCGGCCCGCACCAGCTGCTGCAGCACCGTCTCAAGATGGCGGGGCGGCAGGTTGTGACGGGCCGCGAGCAGCTTCGCCGCAACCGGGCTCGGCCGGGCGTGGATGGCCACGTCCACCACGGCGGCAATGGCGAGCAAGCTGCGCCGGGACAGCAGGATCATTGTCGTCGTTCCTCTTCGTCTGCCTCTCGCGGGTCACACACCCGTCGATCCAAACCCGCCGGCACCACGCTCCGTAGCGCCGAGCCGGTCGACCTCCACGAGCAAAGCCTGCCGCACGGGGGCGACGACCAGCTGTGCGATGCGCATCCCGCGAGCAACCACAAAATCGGCTGAACCTGTGTTGATCAGAATAACACCTATTTCGCCGCGGTAATCCGCGTCGATGGTCCCCGGCGCGTTGAGAACGGTCACGCCGTGCTTCAGTGCGAGGCCCGAGCGCGGCCGCACCTGCGCCTCGTATCCGGGGGGCAGAGCCATGGCGAAGCCGGTCGGCACGAGCGCGCGGCTGCCGGGTCGCAGGGTGATCGGAGCGTCGGCCGGTACAGCCGCCATGAGGTCGAGCCCCGCGGCCTGGCTCGTCTCGTAGCGCGGCAGGGGCAGGTCTCCGGCATGCGGCAGGCGGACGATCTCCACGATGGGATCGGCAGGTGACATCGATGTCATCGTCATCCCTTCGGCAAGGCAGCGGCGATGCGCGCCACCAGCCGGCGCGCCACCTCGTCCTTGTCCATGGTCGGCCAGTCCTCGACCCCCTCGGCGGTGACGAGATGCACCGTGTTGTGCCGACCGCCCATCACCCCCGTTCCGGGGCGAACGTCGTTGGCGACGATCCAGTCGCAGCCCTTGCGCAGGCGCTTCTGGCGGGCATGCTCCACCACGTTCTCCGTCTCAGCTGCAAAGCCGACGACGAGCTGCGGCCGCCCGTCAGTCCGCTGCGCGATCGTGGCGAGGATGTCGGGGTTCTCGACAAGGGCGAGCTGGGGAACGCCCTTGCCCGTCTTCTTCATCTTCTGGGTGGCTTCGCCGGCCGTGCGCCAGTCCGCCACCGCAGCGGCGAAGACGGCGGCATCGGCCGGCAGCGCCGCCTCGACCGCGGCCAACATCTCCCGCGCGGTCTCGACGGCCACCGTGGTCACGCCAGCCGGAGGAGCAATAGAGACAGGGCCGGACACGAGCGTCACCCGCGCGCCGGCAGCCGCGGCAGCGGCAGCGATGGCATGCCCCTGCCGCCCCGAGGACCGGTTGGCGATGTAACGCACTGGGTCAATCGGCTCGTGCGTCGGCCCGGAGGTCACGAGGACATGGCGGCCGGCAAGCGGCAGATCCCGGCCGCCGAGCAGCCGCTCGATGGCGGCAACAATCTCCAGCGGCTCGGCCATGCGACCGGGCCCGAACTCACCGCGCTCGGCCATCGCCCCCTCGTTCGGCCCGACCACGGCGACGCCATCAGCCTCGAGAAGGGCCATGTTGCGGCGCGTCGCCGGGTGCTGCCACATCCGCGGGTTCATCGCCGGGGCGACGAGAACAGGCTTGTCGGTGGCCAACAGCGCTGTGGAGGCGAGATCGTCGGCATGGCCACCGGCCATTTTGGCAAGAAGGTCGGCCGTTGCCGGCGCAACGACGACGAGATCGGCCGAGCGCGACAGTTCGATGTGGCCGATGTCCGCCTCGTCGGTCAGCGAGAACAGATCGGTGAAGACGCGTTCGCGCGACAGGGCGGAGACTGACAGCGGCGTGATGAACTCGGCGCCGGCCGTGGTCAGGATCGCGCGCACACCGTAACCACGCTCCTTCAGGCGGCGGATGAGGTCCAGCGACTTGTAGGCCGCGATGCCGCCTCCGATGATAAGAAGGATCCGCTTGCTCACGCGCCGCTCCCGTCGAGGATCGCTCCGGCGCCGGGCGCTTCGGCGAGCAAGGCCGGCGCGGCGCGACCGCAAACTAGCGCGTCGTGCATCGTACGCAAACGATTCAGCGCCGCAGGGGGCCCCCCGGAACGGAAATGGAGTATCAACCTTAACGTGCAGGCCGGCAAGAATTCAGCCACCGAGCCACATCGCCGCCAGGATGGCGGCGATAACCCAGAGCGCGAGATTGCCCCAGCGGGCGCGGCGGGCCTCGGCGCGACCGATATCCGCCACGCTCTCCGGCGCGAGCAGGAAGCCGCGTTCACTCGCGATCTCGAGCTGCTCGAAGATGCGCTCGCCGCGGTTGAGGATCGACGGCAGATGGGCGGCGAAACCGGCGAGCGAGACGGCGCCGCGGCCGGCCTCCTCCAGGCGGCCGACAGGGCCGAGGTTGCGCTCGATCCATTCGCGCACGACAGGATCGGCTGTCGACCACATGTCGAGCCGCGGGTCGAGCGAGCGCGCCACACCCTCGACCACCACCATGGTCTTCTGCAGCATGACGAGCTCGGTGCGCGTGTTCATGTCGAACAGCGCCGTGATCTCGAAGAGCAGCGTCAGGAGCTTCGCCATCGAGATCTCGTCGGCGCGCCGGTCGTGGATCGGCTCGCCGATCGCCCGGATGGCCTGGGCAAAGTCCGCCACGCTGTGGTGCCGCGGCACGTAGCCTGCCTCGAAATGCACCTCGGCCACGCGGCGGTAGTTGCGCGTGATGAATCCGAGCAGGATCTCGGCGAGGAAGCGCCGCTCCTTGTGGCCGAGCCGGCCCATGATGCCGCAGTCGACCGCGACAAGGCGCCCCTGCGCATCGACAAAGAGGTTGCCGGGGTGCATGTCGGCGTGGAAGAAGCCGTCGCGCAAGGCCTGGCGCAGGAAGGACTGGATGACCGTGCGCGCCAGCGCCTCGCGGTCGTGGCCGGCGGCGACGAGCGCCGCCATGTCCGACAGCGGCGTGCCGTCCACCCACTCGCTCGTCATGACGTCGCGGGCGGTGAGATCCCATTTCACTTCCGGCACGCGGAAGTCGGCGTCATCGCGCGTGTTCTCGCCAAGCTCGGACAGCGCCGCCGCCTCCAGCCTGAGATCCATCTCCATGGCGACGGACCGCGCCAGCGTCTCCACCACCTCGATAGGCCGCAGGCGACGCATGGCGGGAAACAGACGCTCGGCCATGGCGGCGGCGAAACGCATGGAGGCAAGATCACGCGCGAAACGCTCACGCACACCGGGCCGCAACACCTTGACCGCCACCGTCTGCGCATTTTCGCCCTCGCCAATGCGCGCCTTGTGCACCTGCGCGATCGAGGCGGCGGCGATCGCCGGACCGAACTCGCTGAACAGCTTGTCGATCGGCATGTCGAAGGAGGCCTCGATGGTGCGCACGGCCTCCTCGCGCGGAAAGGGCGGCAGCCGGTCCTGCAGGGTCTCGAGATCCGCCGCGGCGCGGACGCCGACGACGTCGGGGCGCGTCGCCAGGAACTGGCCGAACTTGACGTAGGACGGCCCGAGCCGCGTCATCGCCGCCGCCAGGCGCGAGCCGCTCTCGCGCGCGCCGCGCCGCTCGATGGTGCGGGCGAGGGTGATCAGGAGGCGGATCGCCGGCGGCAGCGGGGCGACGTCGGCGAGGGAGAGCGCCCCCTCGCGCGCCAGCACGAAGCCGACGCGGGCGAGCCTGAAGCAGTGGACGAGCGCAGAGATCACGACCGCCTCAGATCTTCCAGCCGGAATGCAGGGCGACGATGCCGCCCGTCATCGGCCGGGCCGTGACACGGGCGAAGCCCGCCTTCTCGATCATGCCTGCGAAAACGCGGGCATTGGGGAACTTGCGGATCGATTCGACGAGATAGCGATAGGGTTCGCCATCCCCTGTCACCACGCGGCCCATTGCCGGAATGACGTTGAATGAATAGGCGTCGTAGATTGCGTCGAGCACGGGCACGTCGACGCGGCTGAACTCGAGGCAGAGAAAGCGGCCGCCGCGCCTGAGCACACGATAGGCCTCCGCGAGGGCGAGTTCGATGCGCGGCACGTTGCGAATGCCGAAGGCGATCGTGTAGGCGTCGAAGCTGCCGTCCGGAAAGGGCAGGCTCTCGGCATTGCCCTGGACGAACTCGATCTCGCCCTTGTTGCGGCGCGCCGCAGCCCGGTCGCGCCCCACGGCGAGCATGTCGCCGTTGATGTCGAGCACGGTGACCTTGGTCTGCGGCCCGCCGGCGTCACTGACGCGGAAGGCGACGTCGCCCGTGCCGCCAGCCACGTCGAGATGACGAAAGGGCCGGTGCCACGGCGGACGCAGCATGGAGACGAGTGCATCCTTCCACGCCCGGTGCAGGCCGACCGACATGAGGTCGTTCATCAGGTCGTAGCGGCTGGCGACCTTGTGAAAGACATCATCGACGAGGCGCTGCTTGTCCGCCAGGCGGACATTGGTGAAACCGAAATGCGTGTTGTCGTCTGGCGCTGCCGTCATCGTCCCACCCCATCGAACGCCGGGACCATAGCCCGGCCGGCGCGGACGCGCCATGGCACGACGCGTCGCGCCCCCGGACCGTCACCCGAAAACGACCCGCGCCGTGGCCGGCTCAGCGCGCCGCCAGGAAGGCCTCGTGCTCGGCCTGAAGCGCGCCGGACAGCGCCTTCCCGATCAGCGCCCGCGTCTCCTTGACGCCGTAGAGGGCGATGAAGGAGCCAAAGCGCGGCCCCCGCTCCTCGCCGAGCAGCACCTGGTAGATGCTGGAGAACCACTGCTGCGAGACGCCAGGGCGCCCGTCGGGGCTCTTCGTCTTGCCGCTGAGGTCCGGGAAGTGCCGGCGGCCAACCTCGTAGACCATTGCCTGCAGCGCGTCGGCATCGGTCGAGCCTTCGAGGGGCGCGAGCTCGTTGTCGAGATCGAGGAGCGCCGCGCGCTCCGCCTCGGTCGGCGGGCGGAAGGTCTTGGCCGGCCGGACGAAGTCGCGGAAATAGTTGATGGCGTAGCCGACGAGCTTGTCGAGCCGCGGATGCGTCTCGGGCGAGGCAGCCGGCGCATAGCGGCGGATGAAGCCCCACAGCACCGCCGGATCCTCAGAATTGGCCACGCCTGCGAGGTTGAGCAGCATGCCGAAGGTGAGCTGCGTCGGCGCTCCAGTGGCACCGGCCGCCTCGACCGTCTCCGGGGGCGGCGGGTTACCGGCATGGATGTGCCAGACCGGATTGCCCAGCCGGTGCTTCCACTCCTGCCGGCCGTATGCGTTGAGGAAACCGAGATAGTCGTCGACGTGACGCGGAATGACGTCGAAGAACAGGCGCTTGGCTTCGCGCGGCTTGTTGTACATGAACAAGGCGAGGCTCTCAGGCGTGCCGTAGCGCAGCCACTCCTCGATGGTGAGGCCGTTGCCCTTGGACTTGGAGATCTTCTGGCCGTTCTCGTCGAGAAAGAGCTCGTAGTTGAAGCCCTCGGGCGGGGTGGCGCCGAGCGCACGGGCAATCTGTCCCGACAGGCGCACGGAATCGATGAGATCCTTGCCCGCCATCTCGTAGTCGACGCCGAGTGCCACCCAGCGCATGGCCCAGTCCGGCTTCCACTGCAGCTTGGCGTGTCCGCCCGTCACCGGCGTCTCGAAACGCTCGCCCGTCTCGGGATCGCGCCAGACGATGGTGGCGCTGTCCTTCTTCACCTCCTCGATCGGCACCTGCATGACGACGCCGGTCTTCGGGTGAATGGGCAGGAAGGGCGAATAGCTCTGCGCCCGCTCCGCCCGCAGACTCGGCAGCATGATCGCCATCACCTCCTCGTAGCGTTCGGCGACCAGGCGCAGCGTGTCATCGAAGCGGCCGGAGGTGTAGCAGTCGGTCGCCGACATGAAGGTGTAGTCAAAGCCGAAGGCGTCGAGGAAGGCGCGCAGGCGCGCATTGTTGTGGTGGCCGAAGCTCTCGTGCGTGCCGAAGGGATCGGGCACCCGCGTCAGCGGCTTGCCGAGATGCTCCTTCAGCATGTCGCGGTTCGGCACGTTGTCCGGCACCTTGCGCAGGCCATCCATGTCGTCGGAGAAGGCGACGAGCCGCGTCGGGATGCGGTCTTCGGTCAGCACGCGGAACGCATGGCGCACCATGGAGGTGCGCGCCACCTCGCCGAAAGTGCCGATGTGCGGCAGGCCGGAGGGGCCGTATCCGGTCTCGAACAGCGCCTCCTTCTTGCCCGAACGCTCCAGCCGCACGACGAGTTTGCGCGCTTCCTCGAACGGCCAGGCAGCCGAGGCTCGGGCAGCCTCGACAAGCGCGGGATCGAGCTGGAGCGGTTGTGTCATGTCACACATCTCTTCAAGAATGAGGGGCACCGGCCGGCGATAACGTTCCGGGGGCGAGGCGGCGGACACTAGGTAGGGCCCCCCGCTGCGTCAACGCGGCATTTCCCGCCAAATCGCGGAAAGGTCAATAGAAGCCCACCGGGAAATAGCGCAGGTAGAGCTCGGCGTAGGTGCCGTTGTCCCACAGACGCTGCAGCGCGTAGTCGAAGGCGCGTCTGAGCACCTTGTCGTCCTTCCGGAACACGAAGCCGACGCCCTCGCCGAAATAGCGGCTCTCCAGATAGGGGCCGCCGACGAAGCGGCAGCAATCGGCGGCCACGCGCCCGTTGAGCCACAGGGCGAGGCTCATCCCGTCCCCGAACAGATAGTCGACCTCACCGGCACGGAGCGCTTCGCGCGCGGCGATGAGATTGGCGTAGGGCTTTGCCTCCGCCTCGGGGAAATGGGTCTTCAGGAAGGCCTCATGCGCCGTTCCCGCAATGACCGCGACCGTGCGTCCGGCGAGAACCTCGGGCCTGAACCGGTCCGGCGCCCTCTCGCGCCGGGCGACGAAGCGGGCCGGCATGCGGTGAAAGGGCGCGGTGACGGCAAAGCCCTCCCGGAGCGATGCGGTGATGGGGATGCCGGCAGCCACCACGTCGCCGTGGCCGGCCTCGAGCGCCGGCAACAGCGTGTCGAAGCGCCGCGCCTGGATGGTGCAGGCAACCGCCAGCACCTCGCAAGCGGCACGCGCGAGCTCGACGGCAAAGCCGGTCGGCACACCGTCGGGACCAGCGAAGTGCAGCGGCGGAAACTCGTCGTCCGTCATGATCCGCACGACCCGCACCCAGGACAGATCCGGCTTCTCGATGCGGGTACGGGTATCCCAGAAATTGGGCACGACCGGACCGGTCCCCCCGGCCGCGACGGCCGGGCCGCCGAGGAAGGGACAGAGGACGAGCAAGCGAAAGAGCAATCCCCGGAACACCCGGCTTCCCCCGGAACCTGTCGCCGATTTTGGTAGTTGTGCGCCAGCCACCCCCTCCCGGCAAGAGGGTGTCGCCGCTTTGCGCGCGCACACGCACTCACCCCACGGGCCAATTTACAAATCAAGAACTGTCGATAATCTTTCCACAGGGGTTGCAGGGAGTAATAGATGATGAATGATGCTATCGCTCCCGACGCCAGCGGGGGAAAACGGAATTTTTTTAAGAACGTCAATCAAGATGTCTGTTTGAACTATACAAGTCTGGACGACGCGGCGGGCACGGACGAATTCGTCTTCCTGCTGCAGTATGGCGTGTCGGCACACGCTCTCACGGAGGCACGTCGCCAGGCATACCGGTGGAACGTATCACCCTTCGAGGCGCTTCTCGCCTCGGGCGCGATCGACGAGGAACGGCTCTATACCGCCGTCGCCGAGACGATGGGCCTGCCCTTCCTGCACCGCGGCGTGCGCATCGGCGCTGACGCCCGCTTTCCCGAATGTCTGACGGCCGGCATCGTGCCCCTGCGCCCGGACGGGCGGGGTCCGCGCTTTCTCGTCGCCCCGGGCGTGCCGCATCTCGGCCGATTCATGAAGCAGTACGCGCGTTGGCAGAACGCCGGCGTGGCGCTCACGACGCCACGCCTTTTGACCAGACTGGTGATGCGAACCTACCCGCGGCAGATCGCCCATCTCGCCGCCAACGGTCTCGCCGATGCTGCCGCCGCCCTGTCGTATCGAGGGCAGATGAACGGCTTCCAGATCGGCATACTCGCGCTCGCCGCGGGGGTTACGAGTTTTCTCCTCGTCCGGGCACCGACGGCGGCCTTCGGCCTGTTCGCAGCGCTCTGCAGCCTCGTCTTCATAGCCATGGTCATGGTGCGCCTCGCCTGCTGCATGGAGCGGCCGCGACGCCCCCCGGCCCGTATGCCCGCCGACCACGAGCTGCCGATCTATACTGTCATCGTGCCGTTGCACCGGGAGGCGCGGGTCGTGCCGCAGCTTCTCACCGCGCTCATGAGCCTCGACTATCCACCCGCCAAACTCGACATCAAGCTGGTGATCGAGAGCGACGATGCAACGACGGCCGAAGCCCTGCGCGCCCAGACACTGCCACCCTGGTTCGAGATCGTGGTTGCGCCACCCGGCCTGCCGCGGACCAAGCCGCGCGCGCTCAACCTGGCCCTGCAGCTGGCGCGGGGCGAATACACGGTCGTCTACGACGCCGAGGACGTGCCCGAGCCGAAGCAGCTCCGCCTGGCGGCAGCAAGCCTTGCAGCCGCGCCGGAACGTATCGCGTGCCTGCAGGCTCACCTCGCCATCGACAACGTGGATGACAGCCTGCTGACGCGCCTGTTCGCGATCGAGTATGCTGCGCTGTTCGATGTCATCAATCCGGGCCTCGCCGCCTTCAGCCTTCCGGTGCCACTCGGCGGCACGTCCAACCATTTCCGCACGGCGGTGCTGCGCCGTATCCACGCCTGGGATGCATGGAACGTGACCGAGGATGCCGACCTCGGCCTCAGGCTGGCACGCCTCGGATATGCCGTGGCGGATCTGCCGTCGACCACCCACGAGGAGGCCCCCGCCCGCCTGCGCGCCTGGCTCGCCCAGCGGGCGCGGTGGATGAAGGGCTGGATGCAGGTCTGTATCACACACACGCGCGAGCCCCTGACCGCGCTGCGCCAGCTCGGCGCCGACGGCATGCTGGGCGTCACCGCGACGCTGGCTGGCACCGTACTGACAGCGCTCTTCTTCCCCTTATTCCTGATCGCATCGGTACTCTCCCTCACCGATGGCAGCCTGTTCATTGCGGACGGGCTCTTAGGCCGCGCCTTTGCCGCCATCGGCCTCACCCTCTTCATTGCGGGCTGCCTCGCCATGCTCCTGCCCGCGCTCATCGGCCTGAAGCGTCGCAAGCTGCTCCGGCTGGCGCCTTATGCCGCGCTCATGCCACTGTATTTCACGCTGATTTCCGTCGCCACATGGCTGGGCGTGGTCGAACTCGTCCGCAGCCCCTTCCGCTGGAACAAGACGGAGCATGGGCTCGCCCGCACGTCCGAGGCGGCGAGACGCCGATCACATGGCCCGGATACCGTTGCTCCCGCCTCAGAAGCAGCCGGCAATGGCCGTGAGCAGCCAGTCCGCGAAGACGGCCTGAGAAGAATGACTCCAGAAGAAGACCCCTGCCGCCAGGAGCCCGACGCAGAGGCCCGCCGAAACAGTCAGGAGCAGACGCCGCTGCCCGCCGGTCAGCGAGACCTCGTCCGACGCACCCATTCCGCCGTTGAGCCTCGTGCCTTCCACAGCGCTCCTCATCTGCAGCAAACGAGATAGTCAGGATAGCAGGTCGTGCCCCAATGCCCAACCGGGCCAGTGCCCGGGCGCCGTCCGGCTGCGCTAGGCCGTGTGGACGAATTGACTCAGGTATTGGCCTGAGGATTCCGCGAAGGAGTCCAGTGTGATTCATGGATTGCCGACTGATTCTGGAGGTCGGCATGTCCACGAAGATGACGGAAGCGGATTGGGCGGTGGTGCTGGAGGTCTTTCGCGCCTCGCTGCCGCGGCGCGGCGCCAAGGGG